>MRWG01000105.1_pt1 | contig 157853 bp, 151 predicted proteins | sample 1013341 | NCBI WGS metagenome assembly MRWG01 (sample SAMN06117577, study PRJNA244670) | biofilm metagenome | biome: Water; feature: Cathode Biofilm; material: Biofilm; isolation source: microbial consortium enriched at the cathode of a solar microbial fuel cell | place: USA: District of Columbia...
GCCCAGGTTGAGCCCGTCCTTTGCCAAGGACGGCTCGGCCACTTTCGTCCGTTCGTTCGGTGTGCTCATTGCGTCGCCTCGCTTGTTCAGTTGGTCCAACGTAATGGTTCTAGTAACTGGAAGGTCAACACCTTCGTGCTTGCGAAATCGCCCGCACTCGCCGTTGCTCCACACGTCACTGACTGCCTCCCCGCGCCGAGTGCGCCGCACCGGCCTCGGGCTCCACATACTGTTCGAGGACCTTCACGACCTCGTCGCTGTCCCACTCGGCTGGTCCCACGGTTCGGCCGATCTCACGACCCTCCCAGTCGACCAGCAGCGTTGTCGGAATGCCGACGGCACCCAGCTGCCGCGAGGCCTTGCCGGTCCGGTCCACGTAGATGCCAAGGTTCTCGAGGCCCAGCCCCTGATAGAAGGCCTTCACCGTCGACAGCCCCTTCCGGTCGATCGACAGGGGAACCACGCGGAAATCGGGACCGCCGAGCTTCGCCTGAAGCCGGTCGAGCGCAGGCATCTCCTCACGGCACGGCACGCACCACGTGGCCCAGATGTTGAGGAGCACCATCTGCCCCTCGAAGCCCTCGAGCGTCATCTCGCGGCCCTCGCCGTCAACGAACTTTAGCTCCGGTAGCGGCCTTGGGGTCTCCAGCGCGGAAAAGGAAAACCCCTTGTCGGAATGTGTCGCCGTGGTCGGCCCATCGGGTGCCGGCGACCCGGCGGACTCCTCTGGCACGGTCGTGCTGTAGTGGTGGTAGATACCGCCGGCGATGACTGCCGTGGTGGCTAGAACGCTTGCGGTGATGATCGCTGATTTCAAGCGCATGAACGACACTCGCGGCTACTCCATTCGACGTGTCGCCGAATGAAAGGTTGGAGCTTGCGGGCAACGAGCTTCACTTACGCAACTCCTCGATCAGTGGTCCGATCTTATCCCGATAGACGTCTGGTGTGACCGGCCCCACCTGCTTGAAGGCGATCCGCCCGTCTCGGTCGATGACGAAGGTCTCGGGGACGCCATAGACGCCCCATTCGATCGAGACCCGGCCGTTAAGATCGGCGCCGGTGCGCGTATAGGGATCGCCCAGATCATCGAGCCAGTTGGCGGCGTCCTGGGGACGGTCCTTGTAGTTGATCCCGTGGATGGGGACGACGCCTTGCTCACTGAGCCTCATGAACACCGGATGCTCGTAGCGGCAGGCCGTGCACCACGAGGCGAACACGTTGACGAGAGAGACCTCGCCCTTCAGGTCTTCGCTCGAAAGGCCCAGTGTGCGTCCCTGGACGGGTGGAAGGCTGAAGTCGGGGACGGCCTTGCCGATCAGCGCCGAGGGAAGCTCGCGCGGATCCCGGGTCAATCCCCAGCCGAGGGCCACCGCCAGACTCAGGAAGAAGACGACTGGTATCAAGAATGCGATGCGAAACCGCCGGTGCGGCCGGTCGGTGACCGCGCCGTGATCATCGGAAGTTAAGGAGCGTCCGACCATAACGGCTCACTCCGTCCCCGGCCCCTACGGCCGGTGAATAACAGATATTTGATGAGGGCCGCGGCACCGAGGATTAGCACGGCGAGCAGCAGAACACCGGCTCCCATCATCACCCAGCCGCCAAAGCCGCAATCCATAGTGTTCTGCATCATCGCAACGTTAGCTCCGTCTTTCCGTATCCGTCAGTCTTCCTCGCTGCCGTATCAGCTGCTGAAAGCCTCACGCACATGTCCACCTACTCTCTGGCAAACTCCTTGGACCAAACCGCCGAACCTTGTGGGATCTCGTAGATGATCAGCGGACCAGCCTTGCGGCCCGGCATTCCGGGTGCGCCGACCGGCATCCCCGGCAGCGAGATGCCCCTGATCTTCGGCTTCTCCGTCAGCAGCTTGTTGAGCGTGTCGATCGGGACGAGCCCTTCGACGACATAGCCGTCGATCGCTAGGGTGTGGCAGCCTTCGAAGCCTTTCGGCACCGCCGCCATGCGCTTGACGGTCTCGAACTGCCGATCGGGGACGGACTTGACCTCCACCTCGAGACCATGCCGCTCCAGATAGCTCGCGTACTCGTCGCAGCACCCGCATTGCAGGGGCTTGTACAGGGTCGGGGTCTTTGCTTCGTTGGCCGCTGCCGGCGAAATCGTTAGGATCGCTCCGATGGCGGCTCCGAGGATGTACGCTGCTTTCATTTTCGGTCTCTACTCTGGTTGCTCGGTCATGCGTCAGGCGACGCGGATCATGCCCATCATCCCGGACGCCTGGTGCTCGAGGATGTGGCAGTGGAACATCCAGTCGCCGGGGTTGTCGGCGACGAAGGCGATATCGACCCGCTCGCGCGGCGTCATCAGCACGGGTGTCTCGCGCGGCGTCATCAGCACGGTGTCTTGCCATTCGAGATGGCGGGTTGCCGTCCCGTTCATGCTCAGCACCCGGAACGAGTGGCCGTGCAGGTGGATCGGATGGTGCCAGGCGGTATCGTTGTTCAATGCCAGCACGTAGGACCCTCCGCGGGCCAACGTCAGTAGCGGGTCCATCGCGTGACCGGTGGTGCTCACCCCGTTGATCGTCCAGATGCCGTCGTGGCGCATCCCCTGCATCATCCGGCCGGTCATGCCGCCACCGCGCATTCCTTCCATCATGCCGCCCATCATTCCGCCCATGCCGTCGTTTGATGTTCCGCGGTCCCTCATTCCACCGCGCATCCCGCTGCCCATCATCCCACTCATCATGCCGCCGCCGAAGCCGACCTCGTGCCGCTCAGCGGCCGGGAGGTCGGGCTCGGCGAGCGGGTTGTCCGGCAGCCGGGTCGGCGTCTCGGGCGGGCGGCCGCGCAGGGGCTTGTCCCCATAGACAAGGTCGAGCAGCCGGTATTCGAGGTCGGGGTAGAAGGTGTCGATCACGCGGAAGCGGTTGCCCGGGGCGCCAGTCATGTCGATCACGAGGTCGGCACGCATGGCGGGGCCGAGCACGATCCGGCTACCCTCGGGGACATGCGGCTCCACGGGTTGGCCGTCGAGGGCGATGATCTGTGGCTGGTGATCCTCGAACCTGAGGTCGAAGATGCGCGCGTTCGCGCCGTTGATGAGCCTGAGGCGCACGCGCCCGCCGGCGCGCACGGCAAAGGTCTCGGGAACGCGGCCGTTGACCGTGACGGTGTTGCCGACCCGGCCGGACATGCCGGAATCCATCCTGTTGCCGAAATCGTTGCTGATCGAGGCATCCGACAGCAGGCGCCAGTCGTCGAGCACCCAGGTGGCGTCGCGGTCGACGGCGATCGGCTCCGGCTCCTCGACGATGAGGGGCCATAAAGGCCGCGGCCCACCTGCTCGAAGCTGCGCTGGTGTGGGTGGTACCAGAAGGTGCCGGCGTCCGGACAGTCGAACTCGTAGACGAAGATCTCGCCCGGCGCGATCGGCGTCTGAGTCAGATGCGGCACGCCGTCCATCCGGTTCGGCACGCGCATGCCATGCCAGTGGACGGTGGTCTCCTCGTCGAGCCCGTTCTCGATGGCGACACGCAGCCGCTCGCCTTGCTGGACCCGAATCTCCGGACCAGGCACTGCGCCGTTATAGGCCCAGGCGGCGGTCTCGGGATGTTCGGTGCCGACCAGCGGCACGCGCCCGGGAGCAGCTTTGATGGTATAGTGTCGCGCGTTGTCGGCGCTCGCCGGCATCAGCGCGGTCAGCGCCAGTCCGCCACTCGCCGCCAGAAAGGCGCGGCGCGAGATGGCATGCTTCGAATCGATATCCACGCTCTGATCCCTCGCGAATCCTCGGATGACGGATTGTCTCGGCGAGACCACCGGCCTCGTCGATTTCCGTGGGACATCGCCCAGTCATCGACCGGTGGCGATGCATCGACGCGGTGAGCCGGCGCTAAATCGCGCTCGCCCGCACGTCAGCCAAGGCGGAGGGATCTGGGAGGGTAGGGGTCGGGGGCCGAAGAACGGCCGGCCACTGCAACTTCGCTTGAAGGCGGCCCGTTTCTAATTTCTACTTTGAGGATCGGGCCGGCAGGCGGGACGACGGCGTAGCTGGGGCCGGGACAGACCATGACACATGGATCTTCGCTCGCAGCCTCGTCATCGCCCCCACACCCGCCGCAGCTATCCGGGACAGCCGCCGTTCCCATGGCGGCATCAGCAGACATCTTCGCCACCATATCGGCGGCTTGAACGGTCGACAACGCGGTCATGAGGGTAAACATTACCCCCATCACCAGCGCGATCAGCTGTCTTGCCATCCAGTGGTTCATAGCACACTAAAGATGGGACCAAAAGCGGTCCACTTGCAAGGAGATGTGCCTTCTGCGTCGTTTGGACGCTCAGTGGCGCAATTTTTCAAAGGACTTGTCACCAATTACCTAGGTGTTTAGTCTCGGCATGTGATGGGTTGGATCGAGCCTGATCCTGTTGCTGTGATTCTTGGCTTTGAGAGACTGGCACACGCTTGCTATCCGGCACGATTGAGAACATTATGGCAACATAAATGATTCGCGGTCGGGAGAGGACCTTGGCACAGCACTTCCTGCTTTCGGCGGCGGCGCGGACCCTGTCGCTCAAGGCAATCTTCTCCGAAGGCGAGGACGCGGCGTATCGGCGGTTCCGACGTTTGCGCTGGCCGCAGACAGACGGGGCGCCGGTCTGTCCGGTCTGCAATTGCCTCGACATCTACGATCTGACGACACGCCGCCGCTTCAAGTGCGCCGCCTGTTACCGCCAGTTCAGCGTCACCTCGGGTACGATCTTCGCCTCGCGCAAGCTTACCTTCGTCGATCTGCTCGGCGCGGTCTGCCTGTTCGTGAATGCCTCGAAGGGGTTGTCGGCGGTCCAGCTCTCCCGCGACCTCGATATCCAATACAAGACCGCCTTCGTGCTGATGCACAAGCTGCGCGAGGCGATGGCAGCGGAGACGCGTGACGCGCAGCTCGCTGGCCATGTCGAGGTGGACGGCGCCGCGTTCGGCGGCCATGTCCGTCCCGCCAATGTCCGCGCGGACCGCGTCGATCGCCGTCTGCTCAAGAACCGCAGCGGCAGGCGGCGCGTCGTCGTCACGCTCAGACAGCGTGGCGGCCGCACGCTCGCGCGGACCTTTCTGCGTGAAGCTGAGGGGGTCGCCTTTGCCCGGGAGAGGATCGCGCCGGGATCGTCGGTCTCCGCCGACGAGGTCGCACACTGGGACCTTCTCGAGGCCACGTTCGATGTTCACCGGATCAACCATTCCGACGCCTACAGCCGCGACGGCGTCAACACCAATCAGTCCGAAAGCTCGCATGAAGCCCGGACCAAAGACGGGGTGAAGTCCAAAGAAGCCATGCACTAACATTCCACCCGGACCAATCGCTGGGGGCTGGTCACTCTTGGCGTCGAAGCCGGTGAACAGTTCCTCCCCCATGACCCTTGCGAACAACTGAAAAATTGGGTCGCAGCCGGATGAGGAGCCAAATCTTGCAAGGGTGATTGGCGACGACAGCGGGATTCGAGCTGGCGATGCGGTTGTATTGAGATATGGCGCGCGCAAAAGAAGCCCTCCGGGAGCATTGAGAACGGCTGGACTTTCCCCTTCTCGCAAGCATGCATGGTCGCGGGATTGGCCACGCGAGAGACGCGTGGCCGTCCCGGCCCGGCGCCCGCATCGCGGTCCGGGCTTCTCCTGGTGACAGCGCCGGCATTGGGCCGGCGCGGATGCAAACCACGGAGACCGACCATGACGAAGCTCAACGACAAGCAGATTGCGGTTCTTGGTAACGCTGTGAGCCGCCCGGAAGGCAACGTCCTGCCGCTGCCGGAAGACATGCAGATGAAGGGCGGCGGGCTCGCTGCGATGCTGAAGGCCCTGGAACGCCGCTGCCTTGTACAGCGCTCAGAAGACGCCTGGGCGATTACCGACGCCGGTCGTGCGGCCGTCGCCGGGGTGGTCGAGGGCGACAAGAGCGAGGACGAGAAGGCCGAGCCGCAGGGTGCGTCTGAGGACGCGGGCGACGGCGATGGCGTCGCGACGCCGCTCTTCCGGCCGGGCACGCGGCAGGCGCAGCTGCTGGACCTGCTGCAGCGGGAGGAGGGTGCCGACATCGACGAGATGGTGCAGCTTACCGGCTGGCAACCGCACAGCGTCCGGGCCGTGCTGACGGGCTTCCGCAAGCGCGGCGTCGAGGTGACCCGCATGAAGGAGGGCAACGGCGTCAGCGTCTACCGCGTCTTCGCGCCGACGAACGCTGTCGAAGCCGCCGGCTGAGGGCGCGACGACGATGCGAGGCGAATGCGCATTGGCTGCAGGCGGCGGCGATCCGGTCGCCGCCTGTCCAGTCCGCACCGGGGTCAGCGGCGGGGTTCCCGGCGAGTCCCCGCCGCCGGCCTCGGCGCCCGTGCCAGCGGTGGCGGACGTGGGCGACCGGGTTCGGGAGATAACGCGGGAACAGCTGGTCGTCTTCTGGCAGCGTCGCTGGCGACGGCCACCGCCGAAAGGGATCAGCCGACGGTTGCTCGAATGCAACGCCGCCTGGTTGATCCAGGCCGAAGGGCAGGGCGGGGTCGGCGCCGCCACGCGGCGGCGCCTGAACGAACTGGCCGAGGTCGACGAAGATGACAACGGGGCGAACGACGCTGCAAAGGAGCCGGTCAGCAGGCCGAAGGTCTCGCACCGGCCCCTGCGACCGGGGAGCCGGCTGGTCCGGCAGTGGCAGGGGCGGACTCACATCGTCGACGTGGTCGAGGGCGGCTTCAGCTATGACGGCCGGACCTACAGCTCGCTCACGGCGATCGCCTTCGAGATCACCGGCGCTCGCTGGTCGGGACCGCGGTTCTTTGGTCTCAACCGACCAAAGACGGATTCCGGCAGTGGGCAGAGAGCAAGAGGGGCGCAATCAGTTGCGCCGGGGGCGAACTCGTATTCTAGCGATTCCTGCGTCGAGGACGGTCCGGATGTCTGAGCGTCAGCAGAACAGCGCTACGGGCGCGCGAGCGCAGCAAATGAAGGGAAGGGCTGGCTCCGTCGCCCGAAGCGGGGCCTCGGGCCGGATGGTCCGCTGCGCCATCTACACGAGGAAGTCGACGGAGGAGGGGCTCGACCAGGCGTTCAATTCGCTGGATGCCCAGCGGGAGGCCTGCGCCGCCTATATCCGCAGCCAGCAGCACGAGGGCTGGCAGGAACTCCCCGCCCGCTACGACGATGGCGGCTTCTCCGGCGGTTCGATGGAACGGCCTGCGCTGGCCACCCTGCTGGACGACATCCGGGCCGGCCGCATCGACACGGTGGTCGTCTACAAGGTTGACCGGCTGACCCGGTCGCTCGCCGACTTCGCCAAGATCGTCGAGTTGTTCGAGGGCCAAGGCGTCTCCTTCGTCTCGGTGACCCAGCAGTTCAACACCACCAGCTCGATGGGCCGTCTGACGCTCAACGTGCTGCTCTCCTTCGCCCAGTTCGAGCGCGAGGTCACAGCCGAGCGCATCCGCGACAAGATTGCCGCCTCCCGGAAGAAAGGCATGTGGATGGGCGGCGGCGTGCCGGTGGGCTATCGCGCCGAGGACCGGCAATTGGTTGTCGACCAGGATCAGGCCGAACTCGTCCGTCGCATCTTCACCCTCTATCTCGAATTGGGCTCGGTCAGGGCGGTGCAGCAGGTCCTGGAGGCGGAAGGCATCCGCACGCCGCATCGGAAGAGCAAGGCCGGCCGGGAACACGGTGGAAGACACTTCAGCCGGGGCAATCTCTATTCGATCCTCGGTAATCCCGTCTATATCGGCCGGGTCCGCCATCGCGGCGAGGTCTTTGATGGCCGGCACGAGGCCATCGTCGACCGGGAAACCTGGACCCGCGTCCAGAAGCAACTGGCCCATCAGGCACGGCGCAAGCGGGACACCGGCGGAGGGGCCAGCCAGCACCTGTTCGCCGGGCTTCTGTTCGATGAAGACGGCGCGCCGCTCTACGCGACCCAGGCCAGCAAGCAGGGCCAGCGCTATCGCTACTACACGTCGAAGGCGCTCGTGGAGGGCAGGGAAGAAGCTGCAGGTCCCGGCAAGGGCTGGCGTATCGCGGTGCCCGCCTTCGAGAAGCTGGTGGTCGAACAGCTGCAGGCCCTGCTTCGCGATCCCATCCGCCTGATGGACCTTCTGGAGGATGACACTCGCGACAACACGCGTCTCACCGAACTGATCGACCGGGCCGCGGAGATGGCCAGCCGGCTCGACCCCGGGCAGCCAGAACCCGCCGGCGACCTACTTCGCCAACTGGTCCGGCGCATCGAACTCCGCGACGGCATACTCGGCTTGGTACTCGACCGGGCGACACTGGATGAACGGGGCGAAACCGGGCCGGAAGAGCTTTCCATCGAACTGCCGGTTCGGGTCGCCCGCCGCGGTGTCGAAAGCCGCATCGTGCTGGCCGCCGATGACAATAGTGCCGGAACCCCTGATGCGGCGCTTCTCCGACTGATCACGCGCGCCCATCGTTGGAACAACATGCTGGCGACGGGTGAGTCGGGCTCGCTCCAGGAACTCTCCAGCAAGGCCGGCATCGACCGCAGCGAGATCGGACGCGTGCTGCAGCTGGCGTATCTCGCCCCCGATATCACCGAGGCCATCCTCGATGGCCGCCAGCCCTCCGAGCTCACGGCGCATCGCCTGAAGCGCATGGCCGGCCTGCCGCTCGACTGGACCGAGCAGCGGAAGGCGCTGGGCTTCGCCTGATCAAGCAGCCGGTGACGGCCTCCGGTAGAACCATCTGTCCGCGACTCCAGAACCATGTGTCCGGCTACAGTAAAACCATCTGTCCGCGACTCCAGAACCATGTGTCCGGTCCGCCGGCGAAATGATGGTGGGGCTACCGAAATGGCCGAAAAGAGACGATCGCCGAAACGGGCGGGAAAAGCGCCGGATTCACCGTCTCTTGTGGTGGGCATTTGTCCAGAGAGCGCCCGAAAGTCCCAGAAAGCCGGCGTTTCGGGGGCCGGCTATCGGGGCTGGCGATTTTTGAAGACGAGTTGGTCGGGGAGAGAGGATTCGAACCTCCGGCCCCCGCCTCCCGAAGACGGTGCTCTACCAGGCTGAGCTACTCCCCGACCGGTGCCTGCGCGCCCGCTTTGGCGCGCCGGGAGGCGAGCGGCTGTATAGCGGCTGCCCGCCGCCCCCGCAAGGCCTCAATACGCCCGTTCGATGGTGAATTCGATGGCGTCGATCATCGCGCTCTTCAGCGCGCCGTCGGAGAAGATTCCCAGCGCGTCGCGGGCCCTGGCGCCATAGTGGCGCGCGCGTTCGATGGTGTCGGTCAGCGCGTTGTGGCGCGCCATCAGATCCAGCGCATGCTCCAGGTCGCCGTCGTCCTGCTCCAGCTTCTCCAGGCAGCGCCGCCAGAAGACCCGATCCTCCTCGGCGCCACGGCGGAAGGCCAGCAGGACGGGCAGGGTGATCTTGCCCTCCTTGAAGTCGTCGCCGATGGACTTGCCCAGGGTCGCCTTGTGCGCCGAATAGTCGAGGGCGTCGTCGACGAGCTGGAAGGCGACGCCCAGATTGCGGCCGTAGGAATCGAGCGCCTCGACCTCGGGCCGGCTGGCATCGGCGACCACGCCACCCACGCGCGCGGCGGCGGCGAACAGCGCCGCGGTCTTGGACGAGATGACGTCCAGATAGGCGTCCTCGGTGGTTTCGGTGTCGTTGGTGGTGATGAGCTGCATCACCTCGCCCTCGGCGATGACGGCGGACGCCCGCGAGAGGATGCCCAGCACCTCCAGCGAGCCGTCGGCGACCATCAGTTCGAAGGCGCGGGAGAACAGGAAGTCGCCGACCAGCACGCTCGCCTGGTTGCCGAAGACGGCGTTGGCGGTGGCGTTGCCGCGCCGGAGATCGCTTTCGTCCACGACATCGTCATGGAGCAGCGTGGCGGTGTGGATGAACTCGACGCAGGCGGCCAGGGCCACGTGCCGCTCCTCGCGGTAGCCGCAGAGCTGCGCCGCGGCCAGGGTCAGCATGGGCCTGAGACGCTTGCCGCCGGCGGCGATGATGTGGCTGGCGAGCTGCGGGATCAGCGCCACGTCCGACTGCATCTTGTCGAGAATGACGGCGTTGACCTTCTCCATGTCGTCGCCGACGAACTGGCGCAGGGCCTCCAGACCCTTGCGCGGGTTTTCCTGATCGCCTTTCAGCGGTACGACATTCGACAAGTCGGCTGCTCCGGGTGCGGATTGCTGTTGCGCAGGGTGCCGACAATAGATTTCGCCCGGGGCCGGTCAAGCGCCCCCGGCGGGACCACTTGTCGCTTGGCCGTGGGGAAGGGGACGGGAAAGCCGCCATGAAGGAGATCTTCCGCAGCAACGATCCGGTGCAACTGTCCTTCGCCGAGGCGGTGCTGAAGGCGGAAGGGATCGAGGCCATCATCCTCGACCAGCACATGAGCGTGATGGAGGGCTCGCTCGGCGTCCTGCCCCGGCGGCTGATGGTGGCGGATGCCGACGAGCATCCGGCGCGGCGGCTGCTGGAAGACGCCGGCGCGCTCTGAGCCGGATGGAGAGCTGGACCGACGACCGGGTGCTGGAGGGACGGATCGTGCTGCGCCAGCCCCGCCAGGGTTTCCGCAGCGGCTCCGACGCCCTGCTGCTCGCCGCAGCCTGCGATCCGCCGGACGGCGGGCGGGCGCTGGAGCTGGGCTGCGGCACGGGCATGCCCATGCTGGCCCTGGGCTGGCGGCGGCCGGATCTGCGCGTCGTCGGCCTGGAGCGGGATGCGCCGACGGCGGCGCTGGCCGCCTTCAACGTGCGGCGCAATGGGCTTTCGCGCCGGCTCTCGGTGGTCTGCGGCGATGTCGGGGCGCTGCCGCTGGTCCCCAGCGCGTTCGACCTGGTGCTGGCCAATCCGCCCTATTTCGTGGAGGGCCGGCACCGCCGTTCGCCGGACGCGGGGCGGGATCGTGCGCGGGCCGAGACCACCGCCGGTCTGGCGCAGTGGGTCGCCGCGGCCGCCGCCGTCCTCCGGCCGGATGGCCAATGCGTCTTCATTCTCAGGAGCGAGCGGCTGGCGGAATTCCTGGCCGCGCTGCCGTCCGGTTTCGGGGCCGAGGTCCTGCCGTTGCTTGGCCGTCCGGGTCGGCCGGCGAAGCGGGTTCTGGCCCGCGCCGGCGCGGGACTGACCGGGGTGAACCAACTCGAAGGACTTTCTCTGCACCGCGCCGACGGATCGGAGACCGCGCTGGCGCCGGCGCTTTTTCGCCATGGCGCGCCGATCCGCTGGCATTCCACCTTGTATCGCGGTGCCACACGGATACATAGGCCCTCATGACCGAAGAGAAACCGAAGATATACCGAGATCCGGGCGCGTGGCTGAAGTTCCAGCGCGGCCGGCCCGTCGTCTCCGTGCTGCGTCTGGAGGGCGTCATCGCCACCGGCCGCGGCGGTCCCCTGCGGCCCGGTTCGCTGAACCTCGCCGCGCTCAATTCCCAGATCGAGCAGGCATTCAGGCCGAAGCGGCTTTCGGCTGTCGCGCTGCAGATCAACAGCCCCGGCGGTTCGCCGGTGCAGTCGGCGCTGATCGCCGATGCGGTGCGCCGCAAGGCCGCGAAGAAGGGCGTGCCGGTGCTCGCCTTCGCCGAGGACGTGGCGGCCTCGGGGGGCTACTGGCTGATGACGGCGGGCGACGAGCTCTATGTCCATCCGGCTTCGATCGTCGGCTCCATCGGCGTCATCTACGCCTTCTTCGGCTTCCAGGAACTGATGCAGCGCCACGGAGTGGAGCGCCGCATTCACACCGCCGGCGAGCGCAAGGTGATGCTCGACCCCTTCAGCCCGGAGCGGGAGGAGGACGTCGAGCGGCTGGGCCGCATGCAGGAACAGATCCACCAGCAGTTCATCGACCAGGTGAAGGCGCGCCGCTCCGACAAGCTGAACCGCCGCCGCTACAAGGAGATCTTCTCCGGTGACGTCTTCGTCGGCGAGGAGGCGGTGCGTCTCGGGCTGGTGGACGGCCTTGGCGTGATGGACCAGGTGCTGCGCGAGAAGTTCGGCGAGCACCTCATCCTCAAGCGGATCTCGGTGAAGAGTTCGCCGCTGCGCCGCCTGCTGGGCGGCGCCCGACGCGACATCGCCGCCGACGCCCTCGCAAGCATCGACGACCGGCTCGCCTGGAACCGTTTCGGGCTTTAGAGTTTTACAGCATTTGGCCGTACCGCGTTTGCGTCCCTCTCTCCTTGCAGGAGGGGGAGAGGGACGCAAACTCAAGATGCAATCAAGCATCACACCACGTGACGTGCTGAATCTCTTAAGAAAATTCGAATGCTCGATTTGTCGCCACACCAGCGGCCGCAGCAACAGGAAGCGTTTCCATCCATCCTCGCATCCTGTTCGGATCCGCCCTGGGTGCGCCAGCGCGCCGGTTCGGTCAATCTGCGTCTATGGCAGATCAGCGCAATCCCCCATGCTGTCCCCTCGAGTTCAGCGTGCCGTGTCTCGAACTGTTCGTTTCGAAGATGTCAGCCAGAGCAACATCAGAAGTCCTGCGGCGGCGGAAAAAACGGAGCCGGTGTAAATCCCGAGTTTGGCCGCATTGAGCATTATTGGATCGTAGACCAGACTGGCGATGAGCAGCGACATGGTGAAGCCGATGCCGGTCAGGAGCGCACCGGCTATCAGGACGGGCCAACTCAAACCGGCCGTCCGGATTGCGAGGCCGAGGCGTACAGCGACCCAGCTGAAGATCAGTACGCCGCCCGGCTTGCCGATGACAAGACCTGCCATGATCGCCACGGAGACAGGCTGGGCGAAGTCGACGCCGGAGATGACAACTCCGGCATTGGCCAACGCGAAGAGCGGCATGACCACAAAACCCACCCAGGGGCGAAGCGCCATCTCCAGCCGTTCTTCGGGAGAGAGGGTTTCCGTTGCTGCGATGCGCACTCGCCTCAAGTCGTCGCGATCCGTGGTGTCTCCACTCCAATGGTCGCCCGTCGGATAGGACAGCACACGCCCAAGTATGGAGCGCAGACGGTGGTCGCTGACCCATCCGTGTGTCGATGTCATCAGACCCAGAATGACGCCGGCAATCGTCGGATGTATCCCCGATGCGTCAAAACAGAACCAGATCATTCCCCCAAGCACGAAATAGATCGGGGCGCTCCTGATTCCCAAGCCCCTGGCCCCTAACACGGCGGCGAGGCCGAGTACCGCAAGAGCAAGGGCCGTCCAGTTCAGCGAGTACTCATGGCCGACGACGGCAACAATCAGGATCGCTCCCACGTCGTCAAAGATGGCCAAGGACAGGAGAAACAGGCGGAGGCTCGGCGGAACACGGCCGCCAAGGAGCGCGAGGCATCCTATGACGAACGCTGTATCGCTGGCCACCACGGTTCCCCAGCCATTGCTTCCAGACTGGCCGTGCATGAGCGCAAGATAGAGGGCTGCGGGAACCAGCATGCCGCCGAGAGCTCCGAACAATGGAAGCGCGGCGACGCGTAAACTCCGCAATTCACCCAGAACAAGCGCGCGCTTCAATTCCAGGGACACCAGAAAGAAGAAAAGCGTCATCAAGCCGTCGTTGATCCAGAGGCGCAACGAACGGGTGAAATCCACCGAACCCGCGTGGAGCCCGATCGGCGTCTCCCAGAACGCGAGGAAAGGCTCGGACCATGCCGAGTTCGATAGAATGAGGGCCATGAATGTTGTGGCGAACAACATGCCGCCGGTCGCGGCCTTGATTTTCAGCAATCGCGCAAAGTATCTGGTAATCCGGTCGGTAATTGCAGGTGGAAGATTGGTGCTATCCTGACCTGTCATTGCAAATTCTACCTTGGATACGCCTGAGATGGATCGTCACCTGGACCTACAGTTGGCGCCTCCTCCGGTGCCGACGGGTGGCTTTCCTCTTCGGCCAGTAATTCCGCTTCGCGTTCCGATTCCCTCAGCAGCAGGCGTTCGAGACGTGTGTTGAGCAGCCGGGCTTTCTCGTCTCGTTGCTGGAACTCCCGCGAGAGGTCCCTGTAGAGCGCGAAGGCGATCAGCACCATCAGCAACATGAACGGAAAGGCGGCAATGATGGAAACGGTGCGCAGGCCATCGAGGCCGCCGCTCAGCAACAACACGGCAACCATCAGCAACTGCAATCCTCCCCAGAGGACGCGTACGAAACGTGTCGGATTAAGGACGCCCTTCGATGTGAACATGCCGAGGACGAATGTCGCCGAGTCGGCGGACGTGATCACGAACATGCACACCAACGCGATAGCCGCGATGGCCAGAACGTCGCCCCACGGAAGCTGGTCGAGCATCACGTATAGACCGGACGGCATCTCCCGGGCGACCGCATCGGCGATGTCGGCATGGTCGAACAATTCGAAATGGAGGGCCGAGCCGCCGAAGGTGGCGAACCAGAGCATGCTGAGCACGACCGGCACAATCATCACGCCGAGGACGAACTCGCGGATGGTACGTCCGCGCGAGATGCGGGCAATGAAGCTGCCGACGAACGGCGCCCAGCTGAGCCCCCACGCCCAGTAGAACATGGTCCACTGTTCCACCCAGTGCTCGCCGGAGTACGGCGTGGTTACCAGGCTCATCTGTATGATGCTTCCCAGGTATTCACCAAGGGTCTGGGTCATCACGCCGAATATGAAGGCCGTCGGCCCCAGCGTGAGCACGAACACCAGGAGCAGGGCAGCGAGTACCATGTTCGCGTTGCTGAGGTAGCGGATGCCCTTGTCGAGTGGGGTCATTGCCGAGATCGTGAACAGCGCGCCTACGGCGCCGATGATCACGAACTGTGGGAGAAGGCCGTACGGGACATCCGCAAGGCGTGCGACGCCGCTGTTTATCTGCAGAGCACCCAGCCCGAGAGTCGTGGCGACGCCGACAACCGTCGAGACGACGGTGAGGATGTCTACGGCCTTGCCCCAGCCCCTATCGACACGATCGCCGAGGAGGGGGCGGAAGGTTTCGCTTATCAGGCCATGACTGTTGTGGCGGAAACGGACATACGCGATGGCGAGGCCCACGACGGCGAAGCTCGCCCACTGGTGAAGCCCCCAATGAAAGAAGGCGTACCGCATTCCGGTCTGGGCTGCGTCAGCGGTTCTGGGGACGCCGATGCCCAGCGGCGGGGCGTTGAAATGCGTCATGGGTTCCGCAACGCCCCAGAACACCAATCCGACCCCCATCCCGCCGGAGAAGATCATGGCGATCCAGCTATTGAACGAGAATTCCGGGGCTTCGTCCTCGGGACCGAGCCGGAGGCTGCCGTACCTGGAAAGAGCGAGTGAAAGCGTGAAGACGACGAACCCGCTCGTCACCAGCAGGTACATCCAGCCAACGTTCGTCGCGGTTGCGTCGAGGATCTGCTGTGCTGTTTGTCCGACAACTTCCGGAATGAGCGCTGCTGTGGCAACGAAACCAGCGATGATCAGGATCGACAGATAGAAGACGATCCCGACATCGCCCAACAGCCCCGCAACGAAGTTCAATGGTCGGTTCATGCAATCCTCGGCTCGGGTGGCTCCTCCGGGAGGGACGGCGAACCCAAGCACAAACTTTGTGGGACCACCAACATCGGCGAAAGACACTTGTCCGACTGACTTCCGGGAAAGAGTCTCGAGTTTCGACACTTTCCAGGGGGAAATGTTCCTTAGTGTCAGTCGATTGGAAGGTGGCGCAGGGGCGCTTCGATCGAATAGCGGCTCAGCCCCGGATCAGGCCGTCGAGACGGCGATCGCGGCGGACGCCGGGCAGCACGCGTTCGCCCAGCGCCGCCGAGGCGTAGCCCAGATGGTCGTGCAGCAGCGCCCGGAAGAGGTTGCGCAGGTCGATCGTGGGCCGCAGGTCGCGGCCCTGGATCAGGTCACGCGGGGCGAGACCCGGCCACTCGCTGACGATCCGGCCGCCGTCCACCGCGCCGCCGAACAGGAAGGCCGCGCCGCCGACCCCATGATCGGTGCCCTGGTTGCCGTTGATCCGCACCGTGCGCCCGAACTCGGTGACGACCAGCACGGCGGTGTGCCGCCAGACCGGCTGCAGGCCGCCGACCAGAAGCTCCAGCCCCGCCTCCAGTTCGGCCAGCTTCCGGTCCAGGCGATTGGCCTCGTTGGTGTGGGTATCCCAGCCGGTGTCGTCCATCGCCACGACGCGCGGGCCGTCCGGCGTGCTCATCAGTTCCGCCGCGCCCTTCATCAGCGGCTCCAGCCGCCTGCGCGACTGACGCGTGCCCTCGATTCCCTCGTCGAGGCCGGCGGTCATGCGCTGCTGCTCCAGGGCGCTTGCGATGTGCGGGGCCAGCAGCGGGTCTTCCCGCCACAGCGCGGCGATCCGGGCGAGGGTGGATTCGTCGGCCTGTGGCAGGGCGTTGGGCGCCCAGGAGCCGACGGTCACCCGGCCGCGCAGCACCAGCGGCGGGCGGATGCCGACGCCCATGGCGTAGCCCGCCGGCGCGCCGCGCTCGGCGACCGCCCGGTTGAGCCAGCCGTCGGCGCTGCCGCTCGGGCCGTCCAGACCCGATTCCAGTACGTTCTGGGCGTCGAAGTGCGACCGTTCCCGGTATGGCGTGCCTACGGCGTGGAAACCGATCATCTCCTTCCGTGCCCACAACCGCGCCAGCGTCGGCAGGGCCGGGTGGAGACCGAAGAAGCCGTCGAGCGGTAGCGGTGCTGCCCCGGCCGTGCGCAGACCGGCGAAATCGGGGTCGCCCAGCGGGGGCAATGCCGCCAGTCCGTCCATGCCGCCGCGCAGAATGACCACCAGCAGCCGGCGCTCGTCGGCGCCGGCGAAGGCGGGCAGGGCAGGCGTCAGGCCCGCGGCGAGCGTGAGCCCGGATGAGGCGAGAAGGCGGCGGCGGGAGAGTTCCGTCATGCTCACCTCCTCTGGAACGCGGGCGCGGCGAACAGCACCGCCAGCGCCTGCGCTTCGCTCTCGGCCTGTCCGACGCTGACTGCCATGTCGCGAGGCAGCAGCGGTCCCAGCGCGTCGATGGCGGTCCGCTCCGGTTCGAGCCAGCCTGTCATCCGCTCGCCCAGCGCGCCGGCGTACTCGATGCGGCGCATGGCCTGATCCGCGCTGAGCCAGGCGTCGGCGCGGTCGGGCCAGCCCTTGGGCGTCGGCGCGGACCATGGCGCCTGGCCGAGAAGCTCCAGCGCGCTGACCACCCACTGGTTGACCTTGCGGATGCCCGTGGCGCGGAGGCTGGAGATCAGCAGGTCATTGGGTGTCTTCAGTTTGGTCAGCGGCGTCCAGGCGTTGCGCAGCCCGATCAGACCGCGATAGACGGTCGGCAGGTCGCCGCCGCTTTCGGACCAGACACGGACGAGGTAGTCGAGGTCCGCCGGTTCCGGCCGGTCCCCGACGAAATGACGGAGCAGCCGGGCGCAGACGTGACGGGCGGTCGCCGGATGCCGGGCGAGATCGCGCAGCGCCGCCTCCGCCTGGCCGGCGCCATCGTCGGCATAGCGCCGTCCGAGAAGCGCGCGGGGGCCCGGTTCATGGGCGCGGGCGTAGAACCAGAAGGCGCCGGGCTGCCGTTCCCGGTCGGGCCGGCCGACGCTCCAGCCGGTCAGCATCAACGCCAGCGCCTCGACGTCGGCCTGGGTGTAGCCGCCGCCCGCACCCAGGGTGTGAAGCTCCAGGATCTCGCGCGCCAGGTTCTCGTTCATGCCCTTGCCAAGGCGGCGGCCGGCCTCGGAACGCGGACCGATCGAAAGCACGTTGTCGAGGTAGAAGATCATGCCCGGATGGCGCACCGCCGCCACCAGCAGATCCTCGAATCGGCCCATGATGTTGGGGCGGATGGCTTCCCGCTCGAAGCCGCCGGCCAGGCCGAGCAGGACCGCCTTGCGCGCCGAAACGGTGAAGTGGTTCGACCAGAAGTGCACCAGCCGCTCCCGGAAGGGCGTGTCCGTCAATACCGCCGCACGGGTGCGCAGCATCGCCTCCTGCAGGAACAGCATGCGGAAATCGTTCTTGAACAGGCGGATGACGCCCGGATCGCCGTCGCTGCGCCGGGCGCGCATGAAGCGGGTCAGCATGGCCGCGCTCTGCGGCAGGCCGGTGAGCGGCTCCGGCGTTGGGGGATCCGGCGCGAGTTCGGCCAGCAGGCTGCCCTGGGGGTCGCCCGCGCGCCGTTCGATCTCGCCAGGACGCGGGCCGTATCCGAACCGGATGGCCGCGACCGCGCCCATGGGCACCGTCATGAATTCAACCCCTCACGCCTGCGGGCGATTGAATCCCAACGGCTTTGCGATGTCGATAGTGCGATGCCCGCCGACGAAGTGCTGGAATCGAAAGAGGGCGGCAACCTTCCGGCGGCCGCCCCCGATCTCATCCGATGAAATTGACGCCGATTGTCAGGCGGCGTCGCCGGAGCGGTTGACCTCCACCTGCGGCTTGGATGCCCGGACCGGCGGGATCTCGTCGTCGGCCAGTTCCGGCATGTAGCGTTTCCGCTTCATTGCGGCCTCGATGTGGGGCTTCAGTTCCTCGGCCTTCCGGGCCATGCGTTCCGATGCCTGGCCCTTGAAGTCCGGCAGCACCTCCTCGGCGAACATGTTCAGCGACCGGCAGATCTCGTCGTGGGTGTTCCGGCCGGCCTGCTGCAGGAAGATGATCTGGTCGACGCCCGCATCCTCGTAGTTGCGGATGTGCTTGCGGAAGTCGTCCGGCGTGCCGATGCCGGGCGCGTGCATCAGATCGCGGCCTTTCTTCGCGGCGTCGATCATCTCCTCGCTGCCCACCTTGCGCTCGGCCTGGAAGTCCTCCCAGATCCGGGTGCGGCCGGGGATCGTGTCCTCGGCAATCAGCTTGCGCATGGCGTAGGAGAAGAACTCGAAGCCCTCCTGGCCCTTGCGGATCGCTTCGCCACGGTCATGGTCCAGCGAAAAGGCGCTGACCATGGCGATGTTGGCGTTGACCGCATGGCCCAGTGGCACGCACTGATCGGACTTGATGATGTCGTAGTAGATATCGGCCCAGGTCTTCGCCTCGTCCGGGTCGACGAAGGAGAAGGCCAGCGCGCCGATGCCGTTCTGCGCCGCGACCTTGATGGTGTCGCGGTTGGTGCAGGCCATCCACATGGGCGGATGCGGCTTCTGCAGCGGCTTCGGCACGACATTGCGGCAGGGTACCGAGAAGCTCTCGCTCTCGTAGCCGGGATAGGGCGTCATCACCATCATGTTGGCGACCTGCTCGGCGGCCTCCAGCGACATGGCGCGCTTCTTCTTGGCCGGAATGCCGAAGCCGTGCAGTTCCAGCCGCGTGGCGCCCTCGCCGATGCCGAACTGCGCGCGGCCGCTGGAGACGAGATCCAGTGAGGCCATGCCCTCGGCGGTGCGGGCCGGATGATTGTAGTTCGGGATCACCTGGCGGATGCCGTGGCCCAGCTTGATGTTCTTCGTCCGCCCGGCGGCGGCGGCCAGGAAGACCTCCGGCGAAGCGCAGTGGGAATACTCCTCCAGGAAGTGATGCTCCACCGCCCACGCGTAGTCGATGCCCAGCCGGTCGGCGAGTTCCACCTGTTCCAATGCCTCCTGGAACAGCCGGTGCTCGTCGCCCTCGTTCCAGGGCTTGGGCAGTTGCAGCTCGTAGAAAACCCCGAATTCCATCGTTTCTCCTCCCGGTATGTCCTGAAAGCTTTGTACGCGAAGGTATCAACCTTGACCCCTGGGTAGAAGCGTGCGCTTGCAGTCGCCCTCGGCCGGAACCAATCTTCGCAAAACGGGAGGGACTGCAAATGACCGATCGAACCAGAGCGCTGCTCTTCGATGTCTTCGGCACGGTGGTGGACTGGCGCGGCTCGATCGCCGCCGAGGTCGACCTGATGAACGCGGCGCGGGGCTGGGGCGTCAGCGGCCACGACTTCGCGACCGCCTGGCGCAACTTCTACCAGCCGGCCATGGCGCGCATCCGCGAGGGCGGCCGCGGCTTCGTGAAGCTCGATGTGCTCCACCGCGAGAACCTGGAGCAGGTGCTGAAGGATTTCGGCATCGATGACATGACCGAAGCGGAGAAGGCCGAGCTGAACCGGGTCTGGCACCGGCTCGACCCCTGGTCCGACGCGGTGGGCGGGCTGAACCGCCTGAAAAGCCGTTTCATCCTGGCGACCTGTTCGAACGGCAATATCTCGCTGATGGTGAACATGGCCAGGCGCGCCGGACTGCCCTGGGACGTGATCCTGGGCGCGGAGGTCGCCCGGGCCTACAAGCCGCAGCGGGAGGCCTATCTGAACTCCGCCGCCGCGCTGGATCTGGCGCCGGAACAATGCTGCATGGTCGCCGCCCACAACGAGGATCTGGCCGCGGCGCAGTCCTTCGGGCTGAAGACTGCCTATGTCGAACGCCGCGACGAGTTCCAGTCGTCGGGCGGCGAGCCGCGGCCCGCCACCGGTGACTGGGACTGGGTCGCGGCGGATTTCCGCGACCTGGCCGAACAGCTCGACTGCTGAACGTTCAGGAACCGCCCTCGGCGATCACCGCGCAGGCGATCCGCGCCCCTGCGGCGCCGGATGGCTGGCTTTCGTAGTCGTCGGGACCTGAATGGATCATCAGGGCCGAGCCGTCCCGGTCGAGCAGTGCGCCGTCGCCGGATTCCGTCAGTTGCACGCGGCTGTTCAGGACCTCGACGTTCAGGACGCCATCGCTGCCGACATGCACGTTCGGCATGTCGCCCGGATGCGGGCCGCCGTCCACGTGAAAGCCGTGGCTGGCGCCGTCGGCCAGATGGCCGCCTGCGGTCTTGAAGCCCTCGCCGGGCTCGCACTTGCCGGTCTCGTGAATGTGGAAGCCATGGGCGCCGGCCGGCAGTCGCTGGGCCTTCGCCGTCAACAGGACGCCGCCCGAGACCGGTTTCACGATGACCTGGCCGATTCGCTGGCCGTCGCCGTTCACGAGGTCGGCGGTGCGCGCCTCGTCGGCGGTCGCCGGCGACGCCGCCAGCAGGATGCCCGCCGACAGGCCGATGAGCGTGCCTTTCAGGTTCATGCTTGTTGCTCCACGTCGATCTGGATCATGCAGCCGGGCCGCCGCGGCATTCGCGTGTCCCGGCTCCCCGGGCACGTGGCGACGCGGCCCCCGGGTCGCAAGGCGCGACCTCAGACGACGCCGTAGACCACCGCCAGCAGCACGGCGCCGAGCGCCAGACGGTAGATCACGAAGGGCGCATAGCCCGAACGCCTGAGCCAGGCCATCATCAGCGCGATGGCGGGGAGGGCGGTCAGAAAGGCGATGCCCATGGCCATCAGCACGCCGCGGCCCAGTGACAGGTCGCCGCTCTCGTAGATCTCCTTCAGGCTGTGGCCGCCTGCGGCCAGAATCGCCGGGATCGAGAGCAGGAGCGAGAACCGCGCCGCTTCGGCCCGCTCGAAGCCGAGCAGGCGCCCCGCCATCATGGTCATGCCGGCGCGGCTGGCGCCCGGCACAAGGGCGATGACCTGGAACAGACCGATCATGAGGGCGCTGCCCCAGCCCATGTGCTCCATCTTGCGGATGGTCATGCCGACGCCGTCGGCCAGCCAGAGCAGCAGGCCGAAGACAATGGTCGCCCAGGCAACCATTTCCAGGGAGCGGAACATGGCCGTGCGGTCGAGCCACACCAGCACGCCGCCGGCCAGGACGATCGGAATCGTGCCGACCAGCAGGTTAAGGAACAGGCGGCTGTTCGCGGTGTTGCGCAGCGCCAGCGCCTGGAAGAATCCGCCGATCACGCGGCCCACCTCCCGCCAGCAGTAGATGATCACCGCCGCCAGCGTGCCGACATGGACGGCCGCATCCACCTTCACGCCCTGATCGGGCCAGCCCAGCAGGTTCGACGTCAGATACAGGTGGCCCGATGAGCTGATTGGCAGGAACTCGGTGATCCCCTGGACCAGGGCGATGATGATGAGTTGAAGGTCGGTCAACGCTTCGATCCCGCGGTCGATTGCCTGAGATGGCCGGAACGTGTCTTATCAGAGCGCCACTGAATGGCGAAGGTCTTTGCGCGGCGGAATCGGCGATCCTGGATGACGACCCTCTATCACTACTGGCTGTCGCAGGGGAGCCGGTTCATCCGGCTGCTGCTGGCGGAGAAGGGAATCGGATTCGATCTCGCTCTGACCAAGCCGTGGGCGCCGGGCGAGAGCTTCCTCTCGCTGAATCCGTCGGGCTGGCCGCCGGTGCTGGCTCCGGGGGGCGGCGTGCCGGCTCTGGCGGACGCCCGCGCCATCGCCGAATATATCGACGAACGTCACCCTCAGCCGGTCATGCTCGGCCAGAACGCCGTCGCCCGCGCCGAAGTGCGCCGGCTGGTGGGCTGGTTCGACTACAAGTTCGCCGTCGAGGTCTCCGACACGCTGCTGTTCGAGCGGCACTACCGCGGGATGATCCGCGCCGGCGCGCCGGATCCGATGGCGATCCGGACCGCGCGCACGAACATCCGTTTCCATCTCGACTATATCGGCCACCTCTCGGAGCGGCGGCGCTGGCTTGCTGGCGACGAGATGAGTCTTGCGGACCTCATGGCGGCGGCACATCTGTCGGTCGTCGACTATCTGGGCGAGGCGCCCTGGGACGAATTTCAGGAGGCACGGCAGTGGTACAGCCGGATGAAGTCCCGGCCGTCGTTCCGTCCGCTGCTGGCGGACCGCATCGCGGGGCTGGCGCCGCCGGCGCATTATGACGATCTCGATTTCTGATCCGGCTGGTCTGAAGGCGGCGATCCGGACGCGCGCGCTCGACCTCGGCTTTGCCGGGACCGGCGTCACCGCGCCTGCCGGAATTGCCGGGGCGGGCGAACGCCTGGATGCGTTCCTGGCGGCCGGCCGGCAGGGCGACATGGACTGGATGGCCGAGCGGGCCGCCTGGCGGCGCGATCCTGCGGCGCTCTGGCCCGCGGCGCGATCGATCGTGATGCTGGCGACGAACTACGGGCCCGACCACGATCCTCTGGCCTTGCTGAACGATCCCGGCCGCGGCGCGGTTTCGGCCTATGCCGCGCGCCGCGACTATCACGACGTGGTCAAGAAACGCCTGAAGACCCTGGGCCGCTGGCTGGTCGATGAAACAGGCTGTGAAATCAAGGTGTTCGTGGACACGGCTCCCGTGATGGAGAAACCCCTGGCCGCCGCAGCGGGCCTCGGCTGGCAGGGCAAGCACACCAATCTCGTCAGCCGCAGCGCCGGCTCCTGGACCTTTCTCGGCGCAATCTTCACGACCCTCGACCTGCCGGCGGACGAAGCAGGGGGCGACCATTGCGGCGCCTGCCGGCGATGTCTCGACGTCTGCCCGACCGACGCCTTTCCCTCGCCCTATCAACTCGATGCGAACCGCTGCATCGCCTATCTCACGGTGGAGCACCGCGGGCCGATCCCGCATGAATTCCGCACCGCGATAGGCAACCGGATCTTTGGCTGCGACGACTGTCTGGCGGTCTGTCCGTGGAACAAGTTCGCCCGGGCCTCCCGCGACGACCGGCTGGCGATGCGGGAGGAAATTCTGAACGCGCCGCTGGCGGAACTGCTGGAACTCGACGACGCCGCGTTCCGGCGGATGTTCGCTCAGACGCCGGTCAAGCGGCTGGGGCGGGACCGGTTCCTGCGCAATGTCCTGATGGCGGTCGGCAATGCCGGCGACGAGTCGCTGTCGGCACGGGTCGAAGGCCTGCTGGACGACGCTTCGCCGCTGGTGCGCGGCGCGGCGGTCTGGGCGCTGTCCCGCATCGTCGATCCGGATCGCCTGGCCGCCGCCCGCGCCCGTTGCGAACCCGGTGAGCGTGACGCCGACGTTCTGGCGGAGTGGTCGCGGCTCTAGCCGCCGTGTTCCAGTTCGAGTTCTTCGAGCAGCCGCCGCGCCGATTCGGCCCAGGAGGCTTCGGGATCGCGGGCGACCAGGCCGGTCAGGTCGTCGCGCGCGCCGTCCATGTCGCCGCCGCGGGCCCGCGCCCGGGCGCGCTCCATGATGGCGTGCGGATTGTCCGGCGCCAGCGCCAGGGCGGTGGCCGTGTCCTCCTCGGCGCCGGCGAAATTGCCGCTGCTCCGCCGGATCATGGCGCGTACGGCATAGGCTTCGACCATCAGGTCGTTGAGCTGGATGGCGCGGCTCGCCGACTGCTCGGCGGGCCCGAAGCGGTCCTGACCGGCCAGCAGCAGCGCGCGGTCCAGATGGAGCGCAGGGTTCTTGGGCTGCCATGCCAGCGCCTGCTCCAGCGCCCTGAGCGCCTTGTCCTCGGCCTGGCCCAGCGTCCACATGGCCGCAGCCTGGCCCATGACCTCCGCAGCGGCGCGGCTGTCGGATTTGGCCAGATCGTCGGCCAGCGTCTGCAGCTGGGCGCCGGCGATCCGGTGCTGGCCATTGGCGGCGTAGGCCACTGCGGTGCAGTGCCGTGCCGGAACCCCGCCGCCCACGTCGCGCCATTGCAATGCGGACTGGAGGCCCTTCTCGGCGTCGGCCCTGACGGCTTCGAGGCAGCGGGTGTAGCTGTCGACCTGCTGCGCCAGTGCGGGCGCGACGGGCAGGGCGAGTGCGGCGAGGATGGCGATTGTGCGAAGCATCGGAAACCGATAGCGAAGAGGGGAACCGCTCGCAACAACCGGCGGAGGCCGCCATGCACATATTCTCCTTCGGCCACGGCTATTCGGCGCGCGCGCTGCGCCGGCGCCTGCCCGATGTGCGCTGGAGCGCGACGGCGCGGACGGCGGAAAGCCGGAAGGAACTGGAAGCCGAGGGCATCGCGGCATGGGACTTCGACGGCGCCAAGGCGCTGGCCGACGAGGCCCTGGACGGCGTCACGCACGTCTTGGCCTCGGTTCCGCCCGACGGGGACGGGGATCCGGTCGTCCGCTGTTGCGCCGAACAGATCAGGGCCTGCGCCGGGCTGCGCTGGATCGGCTATCTGTCGACCACCGGGGTCTATGGCGACCGCCAGGGCGGCTGGGTCGATGAACGCAGCGCACTGCGCCCCGCGGGCGAGCGCGGCGCGCGGCGGGTGCAGGCGGAACTGGACTGGCTGGGCCTTTCGGGCGGCATCGACGGACCGGCGGTGCAGATCTTCCGGCTGGCCGGTATCTACGGGCCGCGCCGGAGTCAGTTCAATGCCCTGCGCGATGGCACCTCGCGCCGGATCGTCAAGCCGGGACAGGTGTTTTCCCGCATTCACGTCGATGACATAGCGGCTGTTCTTGAAGCATCGATTGAACAACCGCGCGATGGCGGCGTCTACAATGTCTGCGATGACATGGCCGCGCCGCCCCAGGACGTGGTGGCATTCGCGGCGGAACTTCTGGGGACGGATCCGCCGCCCGAGGTGCCGTTCGAGGAGGCGGAGATGAGCCCGATGGGACGAAGCTTCTACGGGGAAAGCAAGAAGGTCCGCAACGACCTGATCAAGCAGGAGCTTGGCGTGAGGCTACGTTACCCGACCTACCGCGAGGGATTGCCGGCGGTGCTGGCGGCGGAGCAGCGCTCAGACTGAGATCGCAGCCGCCAGTTCGTCGACCGTCGCGCAGAGCAGGGCGATGTCGCCCGGTTCGGACAGGCGGTGATCGCCCGATTTCGAGAAGCTGATGCGGACATCCTGGCTGCGGACCTGCCGCGCGATGTCCAGCGAGCGCTGCCAGGGTACGTCCGGGTCGGCCATGCCGTGCAGCAGCCGCACCGGCTGGGCGATGTCGACCGGCTCTTCGGCCATGACGAAATTCGCCTCGCCGTCCTCGATCAGCCGGCGGGTGATGACATAGCCCGTCGGGTCGTAGTCGGAAGCGATGCGGACCCGGCCGGTCTCGCGGCATTCGGCCTGCTGTTCCGGGCTAAGTCCGTCCCACATGCCGGGCGTGAAGTCGGGCGCGGCGGCGATGCCGACCATGGCCGCGACCCGTTCGGGCTGCGCGAGGGCAAGCTTCATCGCGATCCAGCCGCCCATGGAGGAGCCGACGACGATCTGCGGTCCGCTGGTCAGTTCGTCCAGCACGGCGGCGGCATCCTCCGCCCAGCGGGTGATGCAGGCCTTTGCGGCGAAGTCCCCGCTGCTTTCGCCATGGCCGAGATAGTCGAAGCGTACGAAAGCCCGTCCGCTCGCCCGGCAATGCGCTTCGAGGGCCGTCGCCTTGGTGCCAGTCATGTCCGACATGAAACCCCCGCAGAACAACACGCCAGGGTTATTCCCATTCAATTTGTGATAGGCGATGCTCTCGCCGTCGGGCCTCGCCAGTCGACCGGGCGCGCGTTCGTTCATCGGATTGGGGCCGTTGTCATGTTGCTGTCAGAGTGCCGGGACCGAAGCATGTCCGGGAATCCGCCGCAAGGGCCGAGCGATGACTGACCCCAGCCTGACGGTCCTCCAGGTGCTGCCGGCGTTGGAGACCGGCGGCGTCGAGCGCGGCACGGTGGATATGGCCGAGGCGCTGGTCGCTGCAGGGCACCGTGCGCTGGTCGTGTCCACAGGCGGCTCGATGGTCCGCCAGTTGACGCGTGTGGGCGCCGAACACGTGGAACTGCCTGTGCGCTCCAAGAACCCGCTGGCAATCTGGCGCAACATCGGGCGGCTGGCCCGCCTGATCGAGACCGAGAATGTGGATCTGGTGCACGCCCGCTCCCGCGCGCCGGCCTGGAGTGCGATGTACGCGGCCCGCCGCACGAAGAGGCGCTTCGTGACCACGGTCCATGGCGCCTATGGCGTCGGCAACCGTTTCAAGCGCGCCTACAACAGCGTGATGGTGCGCGGCGACCGGGTCATCGCGATTTCGGAGTTCATCCGCGATTATGTCATCGAGCGGTACCCGGAATCGAAACCCGCGCGCGTCGTGGTGATCCCGCGCGGCGTCGATCTGGACCTGTTCCATCCGGGCGACGTGCCGGCGGCGCGGCTGATCCAGCTCTCGGAACTCTGGTCCCTGCCCGATGGGGCGCCGGTGATCCTGCTGCCGGGCCGGCTGACCCGGTTGAAGGGACAGCCCGTGCTGATCGAGGCCCTGTCGCTGATCGCCAATCGGGACGGGGTGGCGGTCTTCGTCGGCGGCGACCTGGGCCGCGACGCCTACAAGGCGGAACTGCGGCAGATGGCGGAACGCTTCGGGGTCGCCGATCGGGTCTGGTTCGTCGGCGCCTGCCGCGACATGCCCGCGGCCTATTCGATCGCCAGCGTGGTGGTCTCGGCCTCGACCCAGCCCGAAGGCTTCGGCCGCATCGCCGTCGAGGCGCAGGCCATGGGCCGGCCTGTGATCGTCACCGATCATGGCGGCAGCCGCGAAACCGTGGCGCCCGGCGAGACCGGCTGGCGCGTGCCGCCGGGCGACGCGCGCGCCATGGCCGCCGCACTGGACGAGGCGCTGGCTATGACCCAGCCCGAGCGCGACGCACTGGCCGGACGCGCGGTCGCGCACGTGAAGGCCAACTACACCAAGGAACTGATGTGCCGCCGGACCCTGGACCTCTACCGGGACCTGCTCGCGCAGCGGGATTAGGCGCCGCGTCGCCGGCGAGAAGGGAGCATTCGATGAGCGTGAACAGGCAGGTGGTTATCCGTGAACTGCCGCAGGGCGAGCTGGAGCCGGAGCATTTCGAGAGCCGCGAAAGCGAAATTCCCTCGATCGCCGAGGGCGAGGTTCTGGTGAAGACGATCCTGATGTCGATCGACGCGGCGAACCGGGCCTGGATGCAGGGCGCGACCTACCGCGATGCGGTAAAGGCGGGCGATGTCATGCACACCTATGCCATCGGCGAGGTGGTCGAATCGAAGGCGGACTCGCTCGCCGTCGGCGACATCGTTGCGACGGAGTCCGGCTGGGCGGAGTATGCCGCGGTCCGCGCCGGCGCTGCCGAGAAGTTGCCGGCCCTGCGGCCGCTCTCGCACCTGCTGTCGGTCTACGGCATTGCTGGCAAGACCGCCTATCACGGGCTGGTGGGCGTGGGCCGGCCGAAGGCGGGCGAGACCGTCGTCGTCTCCGCCGCCGCCGGATCGGTCGGCATCTTCGTCGGCCAGATCGCGAAGGCGCTTGGGTGCCGGGCGGTCGGTATCGCCGGCGGCAGGGAGAAATGCGACTGGGTGGTCGAGGAACTGGGTTTCGACGCTTGCGTCGATTACCGCGCCGGCAACCTGTTCCGCGAGTTGAAGGCCGCCTGTCCGGATAGCGTGGACATCTATTTCGACAATGTCGGCGGACAGATTCTGGAGACGGTGCTGTTCCAGATGAACGAGAAGGGCCGGGTCGTCTGCTGCGGCGCCGTGAGCCAGTATGACACCACGGCGCCCAGCGGGCCGCGCAACTTGCCCGGCCTGGTAGTGGTGAAGCGCCTGCGCATGGAGGGCTTCATTGTCATGGACTTCGCCGACGACGATGCCCGCGCGCTGGCCGACCTGCGCCGGTGGGTCGAGGCCGGCGAAGTGAAGGTCGTGGAGGACATCGTCGATGGCCTGGAGAACGCCCCGGGTGCGCTGATCGGCCTGCTGGCCGGCGAGAACCGCGGCAAGCGCATGGTGCGCGTCGCGCCGGACCCGGCCTAGGTTCAGTCGTCGCGGCGGATATGCCGCGTCAGCCGCCGTTCCAGCCGGTCCCAGACAAGCCGCAGGGACTCGACGATCGCGAGGTAGAACAGGGCCGCCCAGATATAGGTCTGGAAGTCGTAGGTGCGCGAGAAGGCGCGCCGGGTCTCGCCCATCAGGTCCAGTACGGTGATGATCGCGACGATGGCGGAGCCCTTGATCATCAGGATGATCTCGTTGCCATAGGGCCGGAGGGCCACGATCAGCGCCTGGGGCAGGATGATCTTGCGGAAGGTCGCCCAGCGCCGCAGGCCCATGGACTGGGCCGCTTCCCACTGCCCCTTCGGCACGCTCTCGATGGCGCCGCGGAGGATCTCCGCCTGATAGGCGGCCGTGTTCAGCGTGAAGGTGAAGACCGCACAATTCCAGGGCTCGCGGAAAAATGTCCACAGACCGGCCTGCCGCAGCTCGTCCACGAAGACGCCCGCGCCGTAGTAGACGAGGAATATCTGCGCCAGCAGCGGCGTGCCGCGGAAGAAGTAGACATAGGCGAAGGCCGCCCAGCCGGCGGCGCGGTTCGGCGACATGCGCCCGAGCGCGACCGGCAGCGACAGCATCGCGCCCAGAACCACCGACAGGCCGACGAGCTGGACCGTCACCCAGAGACCGGAGAGGTACTTCGGCGCGTATCTGGCGAAGAACGCCGTGTCCCAGCTGTCGGCCAGAAACGCAATGATTCCAAGGCCCAACAGGCCGAGCAGCGTGATGACAGCGTAGCCCAGGGCGCGTTCGCCGCGCGCGTGGCGTCGCCGGGGCGGCGGCGCAGGGCGGGGCGCGATGGTGTCATTCGTCCAGGCGCCCCTCATGTCCGCTGCTCCGACCGCGTTGCCCAGCGGTGGATCCCGCCGATGGCGACAGAAGAGAGCAGCGCGAGAACGAGATAGAGCAGGCATGCCGTGCCGAAGAACAGGAAGGCGTCCTTGGTCACGCGGGCGGCTATTCCCGTCTGTCGGATGATGTCGGAAAGCCCGATGACCGAGACCAGAGCGGTTTCCTTCAACAGAATCATCCACAGGTTCGTGAGGCCGGGCAGCGCGATGCGGATCAGTTGCGGCAGGATCACCAGCCGCATCGTGGTGACGCGCCCCAGGCCCAAGGCATAGGCGCCTTCGTACTGGCCGCGCGGGATGGCGCGGAAGGCCGACAGGAAGACTTCCGAGGCGAAAGCGGAGAATACCATGCCCAGCGCTGCCATGCCGGCGACGAAGCTGTTGATCTCGATGGCCGTTTCGGCGCCGAACAGGCGGGCCAGTTCCTGGATACCGATCTGGGCGCCGTAATAGACGAGGAACAGCGTCAGCAACTCCGGCAGGCCGCGGAAGACGGTGGTGTAGATTCCGCCGGCCAGGCGGAGCGTCGCCTCGCTCGACTGACGCGCCAGCGCGACCAGGAATCCGAGCGCGAGGCCCAGGGGCAGCGTCGCGAGCGCGAGCGAGACGGTAACGCCGACGCCGGAAAGGATCTCGTCGCCCCAGCCGTCGGCGCCGAAGGCGAGAAGCTCGAGCTTCTCAGGCAATCAGCACCGATCCGCCCCGGGATTGGAACCCGGGGCCCGGTTGAGCTGTCGGCCAGTCATCATGCGCCTGGATGAGCAGGGCGGGATGGCCCGCCAGGCCATCCCCCACCCCTCTGTTCGGGCTTACCCGCCATAGGCGTCGAAGGTGAAGTACTTGTCGTTGATTTCCTTGTACCTGCCATTGGCGCGGATCGCCTTGATGGCGGCGTTGAAGCGCTCGGCCAGTTCGGTCTCGCCCTTGCGCACGGCGATGCCAGCGCCCTCGCCGTGGATCTCCGGCACCGGCTTGATGGTGCCCACGATCCTGCAGCAGGCGCCGTCCTCGCTGTTGACCCATTCCTCGAGCACCGTGACGTCGTCGGTCACGGCGTCGAGCCGGCCATTGGCAAGGTCCAGCTTGTACTCGTCGGCGGTCGGGTACATGCGCAGGTCGGAATCGGTGTAGGTCGTCTCGGCGTAGTTGGAATGCGTCGTCGAGGACTGCGCGCCCACGGTCTTGCCGGCCAGGGCCCGGGCGTCGACGCCGGTAATGTCGGAATCCTTCGGCACCGCGATGGCGGGCGGGGTGTTGTAGTACTTCTCCGAGAAGTCGACCTTCTTCTTGCGCTCGTCGGTGATCGACATGGACGCGATGATGGCGTCGAACTTGCCGGCCTGCAGGGCCGGGATGATGCCGTCCCAGTCCTGGGTGACGAAGACGCATTCCACCTTCATCTCGTCACAGAGCGCATTGGCGATGTCGATGTCGAAGCCGACAAGCTTGCCGTCGGCAGTGAGGTTGTTGAACGGGGGGTAGGCGCCCTCCGTGCCGATGCGCAGGGGTTCGGCCTGGGACGCGCCGGCGGCGACCGTCATGGCGACGGCGGCGGCGGTGAGGGTCAGGAACCTTCTCATGTCTCGCAATTCCTTCCGGTTCGAGGTGGCCGGCGCGAGCCTTGGCGACGCGCGCCATTGGCGGCTATCCCATGAACTTTCCGGCCCGTTGACAACCGAAATCCGCGATGACGTGGCGTCAGTGCCGGATTGCCCGGTCGATCAGGGCGATGAGCGCTTCGGCAAGGTCCGCGGCATCGCGGTCGGTGACCAACTTCAGGTTGCCTTCGGCGCCCAGCGAGAAGATGCCGTGCAGTCCCGCCCAGATCACGCGGGCGACCACCGCGGGCGGGTAGGGGAAGTCGCCGGGCAACCGCGCGACCGCGCGTTCCACCACCGCCAGGCCGTCGTTCAGCTTGGCGACGTACCAGTCGGGCGCCGCCCCCGGGTCGGAAAGGGAGTAGTCGAAGACCGCCTGCCAGCGATGCCGGTTCTGTTCAACGAAGTCCCGGTAGATGGCCAGCAAGGCGCGAAGGTCGGGCTCGGCGCCGTTCCGTTCGGCCGCGGAGAGGGCGGCCACCAGGTCGTCGATGGTGCCGGCGTTGACCCGCATCATCAGCTCGTCGGCGCTGTCGAACACGTTGTAGAGCGTGCCCGGCGAATAGCCGATGTCCCGGGCGATGCCCCGCAGCGTGACCTTGTCCAGTCCGGCGTTCCCGATCTTCGCGCGGGCGGCGTCGACCGCCATCGCCCGGATTTCGTCGTGGGTATGGTCGGACCTGCGCGCCATGGCGTGCCTCCGTTTCGGTTCCGGGGCGTTGTGTGCCACGCGCGGCGGAAAATTTCACGGGAAAAATATACAGTGTTCAAAAAAGTTATTGAACGTCGTTCAAAAATGCCTATCTTGCGTTTTGAACGCTGTTAAATATCCGGGGGGATATGATGAACCTTCAGCCGAACGACACCATGGGCCAGGCCGGTAGCACCGGTTCGGCCGACACCTTCGAAGCCGGGCTGCGCAAGGCCGCCCGGCAGCCCGAGACCGCACAGGCCGACGTTCTGCGCCGGATCCTTGCGCGCAACGCGGAGACCGTCATGGGTCGCCGCCACGGCTTTGCGGCCATCGGCGACGTCGAGGCCTACCGCCGCGCCGTGCCGGTGCACGAGTTCCACGCCCTGCGTCCGATGATCGAGATGCAGCGCGCCTCCGGTCAGCCCGTGCTTTCGGCGGACCGCCCCGTCACCCACCTGCCGGCGTCCGGCGCCGTCCGGCGCTGCGACCGTGTTCCGCTCGTCGCCGGCGATCTGGCGTACAGGGCGCGGGCCCGCGAGGTGGCGCACCGGGCGCTGGCGCGGGAAAGCGGGTTCGCCGCCGGCCGCGTGCTGGATCTCGGCGCGCTCGCAGGGACGGCGGGGGCGGACCCCGTTCCGGGCCTGCGCCAGATCCTCGACCTGGAAGCGCGCGCTTATGTCGTCGCGCTGCTCTGGCTCGGCCATCGCGACGTCACCGGCATCGACGCCGGCCGTCTGGAGAGCCTGGATCTGCTGCAGGATGTGCTCGGGCGCCATGGCGAGCGGCTGCTGGCGGATCTGGAGGGCGGCGAGTTGAGCATCGCCGACCGTCTGCCATCGGGTCTCGCCGCCGCTGCGCGCGATGCGATCGCGCCGGACGACGGGCGTATCGAAGAACTCTCGCTGGTGACGGCACAGGAAGGCGTTCTGAGCGTGGCGTCGGTCTGGCCGTCGCTGACGGTCGTCGCCGCGGACCTCACCGCCGACGATTCCGGCCGCCCGGCCTGGCTGCCCATTCGGGTGCGCATCGTCGATACCGGCTGCGAGCTGAGCGAGGTCCGGGCCACCGTCGCCATGGGCCTGGGCGAGACCTTCCTGCCCCTGCTCACGGAAGCCTATTTCGAGTTCGCGGAGGTCGATGCCGAGCACCCGGCGCCGGCGGCGTTCCTGGGTCTCTACGGGATCCGCCCCGGACAGGACTACCAGGTCTTCGTGACGACCATGTCGGGGCTCTACCGCTATCGCCTCAAGGCCACGGTGCGGGTCGACGGCCATCTCGGCCGCTGCCCGACGCTGCGGGTGCGCCGCCACGATCTCCAGACCGGGCTGGCGGAACAGGCGCGGCTGCAGGTCTCCCAGGCCAACGCCGCGGCCGGCGAAGCGCTGGACGCCGCCTTCGGCGATCCGCCGCGTTTCACCCTGCTGGGCGGCCCGCGCAAGGGAACCTTCCGGCTGCTGCTGGAGCGCCGTGCCGACGTGGAGCCGCGTCTGGCGGCGATTGCGGAGGCTGTCGACCGCCGCCTGCGCCGGGCGAGCCTGGCCTATGACACCGCGCGGGCGGACGGAGCGGAGGCGGCGGTAACCGTCGGCTTCCGGGAGCACCGGCCAGCATCGGCCCGCCAGAGCGCACAGATGGACTGCAGCGCAGCCTAGAAATTCTCGACGAACGGCCTGAGTTCCACCTCCCAGGACCAGGCATTGCGCGGCTGGTCAAGCACGGCCAGATAGGTTTGCGCGATCGCGTCGGGATCGAGGAAGGAGTCGGGTTTGCCCTCCGGCTCCTTCCGCGTGTCGGAGCGCACGCCGCCGTCGATAACGAAGTGAGCGATGTGGATGTTCTTCGGCGACAGTTCCCGCGCCAGCGACTGGCAGAGACCGCGCAGGGCGAACTTGCCCATGGCGAAGCTCGACGAGTTGGGATAGCCCTTTACACTGGCTGAGGTTCCGGTGAAGAAGATCGCGCCATGTCCCTGATCCAGCATGCGTTTTCCCGCCTGCTGCGCCACCAGGAAACCGCCGAAACCGGAGATGCGGATGGCCATTTCCACATCCGCCGGATCGAGTTCGGCGATGCCGCCGCGGGCCCGGCTGGAGGCGTTGTAGAGGACGAGATCGACGCCGCCCATCTCCCGGTCCGCCGCCTGGAACAGCGCCGCGACCGAGGCCGGATCGCCGGCGTCGCAGCTTTCCGTCAGCGCACCGGTCTCCGCGGCGAGATCCGCCAGCTTGTCCGTGTTCCGTGCCGCCAGCATGACCTTGGCGCCGCGCGCGGCCAGCCCCTTGGCGAAGCTGGCCGAGATGCCCTTGCCCGCGCCGACGATCAGCGCCCGTTTCACGTCCATGATTCCATCCCTCCGGTTTGACGCCGGCCCGCCCCGGGACTTGATCCCGGGGTCCAGTCCGGCATCGCCGCTGCACTGGGTTCCGGGGTCGAGCCCCGGAACGGGACCGATGTATCGCGGCCCGTCCCGTTGTCACGCGCAGCCCGCCACTTGATCGCCCGCGCCGCCGGCGTAGGTTGAACGCAAGGCGTTCGGGAGGGCATCGATGAACGACATGGCGAACCGCTGGCAGTTCTGGATCGACCGGGGCGGCACCTTCACCGACATCGTCGGCCGCAGGCCCGACGGTTCGGTGGTCACCCACAAGGTGCTCTCCGAGAACCCGGACCGCTACAAGGACGCCGCGCTGCAGGGCATCCGCGACCTGCTGGGCCTGGAGGCCGGCGATCCGATACCCGACGCCGGGATCGAGGCGGTCAAGATGGGCACCACGGTCGCCACCAATGCGCTGCTGGAGCGCAAGGGCGACCGCTGTCTGTTCATTACGAACAAGGGCTTCTCCGATGTTCTTCGTATCGGATATCAGAACCGACCGAAGCTGTTCGCGCTGAAGATCGAACTGCCGGAAATGCTCTATGAACGCGTGGCCGAGGTGCCGGGACGCGTCGACACCAACGGCGAAGAGCTGGAGCCGCTGGACGAGGCCGCGGCGCGCCAGGCGCTGCAGGCCGCCTTCGACGACGGTATCCGCGCCGTCGCCATCGTCTTCATGCATGGCTTCCGCTTCACCGCCCACGAGGAACGGGTGGCGGAGATCGCCTGCGAGACCGGCTTCACCCAGGTCTCCACCAGCCACGGCACCAGCCCGCTGATGAAGATCGTCAGCCGCGGCGACACCACGGTGGTCGACGCCTATCTCTCGCCGATCCTGCGCCGCTATGTCGACCAGGTGGCGGGCGAACTGGGCGACGCCCGGCTGATGTTCATGCAGTCGAATGGCGGGCTGACCGACGCGCGGCTGTTCCAGGGCAAGGACGCGATCCTGTCGGGGCCCGCTGGCGGCGTGGTCGGCATGGTCCGCACCGCCGCCATGGCGGGCTTCGACCGGGTCATCGGCTTCGACATGGGCGGCACGTCCACCGACGTCAGCCACTACAACGGCGAGTTCGAGCGCGCCTTCGAGACGGAGGTCGCGGGCGTGCGCATGCGCGCGCCGATGATGCTGATCCACACCGTCGCCGCGGGCGGCGGCTCGGTTCTGCATTTCGAGGCCGGACGCTACCAGGTCGGCCCCGATTCGGCCGGCGCCCATCCCGGTCCCGCCTGCTACCGCAATGGCGGCCCGCTGGCGGTCACCGACTGCAACGTCATGCTGGGCAAGCTGCAGCCGGAGCAGTTCCCCGCCGTCTTCGGCCCGAACGGCGACGCGCCGCTGGACGCCGAGGTCGTGCGGGAGAAGTTCGCGGAACTGGCCGACCGCATCGCCGAGGAGACCGGTGACCGCCGCACGCCCGAACAGGTCGCGGCCGGGTTCCTCGATATCGCGGTCGAGAACATGGCCAACGCCATCAAGAAGATCTCGATCCAGCGCGGCTATGACGTCTCGAAATACGTGCTCAACTGCTTCGGCGGCGCGGGCGGGCAGCATGCCTGCCTGGTGGCCGACAAGCTGGGCATCGAGACCGTGCTGCTGCACCCCCATGCGGGCGTGCTCTCCGCCTATGGCATGGGCCTCGCCGACACCCGCGCGCTCAGGGAGAAGACCGTCGAGAAGCCGCTGGCAGCGGAGAACATGGACGCGATCAAGGCGGTCCACGACGAGCTGGCCGGGCAGGCGCGTCGGGAACTGCTGGACCAGGACGTGCCCGAGGCGAAGATCGAGATCCATCTGGGGGCGCTGATCCGCTACGAAGGGTCGGATACCGCGCTGGCCATTGCCTTCGGTGGGCTGGAGGAGGTCGAGCGGCGCTTCGCCGAGGCCCACCGCCAGCAGTTCGGCTTCGAGAGCCCGGAGAAGACCATCATCGTCGAGGCCGCCACCGTCGAGGCCGTGGCGCCGGGCGAGGTGATCGAGGACGCTGAATCGGAGACGGGCGAGGGCGCGCCCGAGGCGCTGGCCGAAGTGCAGGCCTGGATGGACGGCGACTGGCGCCACACCGGCGTCTTCGACCGGGAGGCGATGCAGCCGGGCGAGGCCATCGACGGCCCGGCGATCGTCACCGAGGCCACGGCGACCACCATCGTCGAGCCCGGCTGGCGCGCCGAGATGACGGGCAAGCGCCATCTGGTGCTGCGCCGCGTCGAGGCCCGCTCCGGCGCGCGCGCCATCGGCACCGAGGCCGACCCGGTGATGCTGGAGATCTTCAACAACCTGTTCATGAACATCGCCGAGCAGATGGGCGTCGTCCTCGAGCGCACGGCCTATTCGGTCAACATCAAGGAGCGGCTGGACTTCTCCTGCGCCCTGTTCGACGCGGAGGGCGAGCTGATCGCCAACGCGCCCCACATGCCGGTCCACCTCGGCTCCATGTCGCAGAGCATCAAGACGGTGATCCGGGAAAACGCGGCCACCATGAAGCCCGGCGACGTCTACATGCTGAACGCGCCCTACAATGGCGGCACGCACCTGCCCGACGTCACCGTGATCGCGCCGGTCTATGACGAGGCGGAGACCGAGGTGCTGTTCTATACCGCCAGCCGCGGCCACCATGCCGACATCGGCGGCAAGACGCCGGGCTCCATGCCGCCGGATTCGAAGACGGTCGAGGAGGAGGGCGTGCTGCTGGACAATGTCCTGCTGGTCGACGGCGGCCGCTTCCGCGAAGGCGAAGTCGTCGAGATCCTGACCTCGGGCAGGTATCCGGCGCGCAACCCGAAGCAGAACCTGGCCGACCTCTCGGCGCAGATCGCCGCCTGCGAGAAGGGCGCGCGGGAGCTGAAACGCATGGTCGACGATTTCGGCCTCGACGTCGTCCGCGCCTATATGGGCCACGTCCAGGACAACGCCGAGGAGTCGGTCCGCCGCGTCATCGACGTCCTGAAGGACGGCGAGTTCGAATACCCGATGGACGACGGCTACGTCATCCGGGTGAAGGTGACCATCGACCGCGAGGACCGCTCGGCGGAGATCGACTTCGCCGGCACCTCGGAGATGCATCCGACCAACTACAACGCGCCCACGTCGGTCGCCATGGCCGCGGTGCTCTACGTCTTCCGCTGCCTGGTGGACTCGGATATCCCGCTGAACGGCGGCTGCCTGAAGCCGCTGCACGTGAAGATCCCGCAGAAGTCCATGCTCCGGCCCGAATACCCGGCCGCCGTGGTCGCCGGCAATGTCGAGACCAGCCAGTGCATCACCGACGCGCTGTTTGGCGCGCTGGGCGTCATGGCGGCGGCGCAGGGGACGATGAACAACTTCACCTTCGGCAATGACCGCTACCAGTACTACGAGACCATCTGCGGCGGCTCCGGCGCCGGCGCGGACTTCGACGGCACCGACGCGGTCCACACCCACATGACCAACACCCGGCTCACGGACCCGGAGGTGCTGGAGTTCCGCTTCCCCGTGATCCTGGAGGATTTCCACATCCGCCGCGGCTCCGGCGGCAAGGGCCGGCACAGGGGCGGCGACGGCACCTTCCGCCGGATGCGCTTCCGGGAGGCGATGACCGCCTCGCTGCTCGGCTCCCACCGCGTCGTGCCGCCCTTCGGCCTGGAAGGCGGGGCGAACGGCGAGGTCGGCCGCAACTGGGTCGAGCGCCGGGACGGCTCAACGGAGGAACTGGAAGGCCGCGCCATCGCCAAGCTCGAACCCGGCGACGCCATCGTCATTTCGACGCCAAGTGGCGGCGGGTTTGGCAAGCCAGCGTAGCCGCATGGCCCGCTGGGGTTGGCTGGGCCGGCCAGCGGGCCTGCTGAATCGTGCGGGGTCCAGCGCCGCGTCGCCAACAAACAGGGTCCCGGGATCGAGTCCCGGGACGCCGGGGGGGCTTCGCCGGCCCCAGGACTCCACTGGAAACAGGTGCCGAGTCCTGCGCGGCGCACAGCGCCGGCGCGGGACCCATGCCTGAGCCGATCCGGTGACGCGGCGCTGCTGACATTGCCGTGAGGCAGGCGCCGGATCGCGGTGACCTGTCCGCATGGCTTGCCCGGCCGGGCCGGGCGATGACGCAATTCATGCGCGGAGGTTTATTCCGCAGGGTGCGGCGGCAATTCGTCCCTTTCATCCCGGTGACGCATTCCTATGTCTGATTTCGGGCGTGGCGATGACGCGCCCGGGCGCGTCCGCAGGCACAAGAAGAACCACGAGGGACAACATGCCAGACGATGCCACGGCCTTGCCGCACGGGGGTCCTGACCCGGAAACGGCGGCCTTGACCCCTGAGCGCTACCGGGCCGTGCGGCAGCGGAGCGAGGCGCTGGCCGCGCCGCTCTCGCCCGAGGACCAGGTGGTGCAGGCGATGGAAGACGCCAGCCCGACCAAGTGGCATCTGGGCCATGTGAGCTGGTTCTTCGAGACCTTCGTGCTGCGCCCGCACGCGGCGGACTACCGCGCCTTCGACGAGCGCTACCACTACATCTTCAATTCCTATTACGAGGCCGAAGGCCCCCGCCAGCCCCGGCCGCAGCGGGGCATGCTGACCCGGCCGCCGCTGGACGAGGTCATGGCCTACCGCGCCCATGTGGACGAAGCCATGGCGGCGCTGCTGGAAGTTGCGAACGATCCGTCGGGCGCGGTCGCGGGGCTGACGGAACTCGGCCTCAACCACGAACAGCAGCATCAGGAGTTGCTGCTGACCGACGCGCTGAATCTGCTGTCGCGCAATCCCCTCAGGCCGGCCTACGCGACCGACGGCGCGCCGCCCCTCGCCGAGGCCGCCGCGCCGCCGTTCGGCTGGATCGACTTCGAGGGCGGTATCCGGGAGATCGGCCATGCAGGCCCCGGCTTCGCCTTCGACAATGAGGGGCCGCGCCACGAGGTGTTGCTGCGGCCGTTCCGTCTGGCCGACCGGCCGGTGACCTGCGGCGAGTGGCTCGATTTCATCGCCGACGGCGGTTACCGGCGGCCGGAACTGTGGCTGGCCGACGGCTGGGCCACGGTTCAGGCCCAGGGCTGGAGCGCGCCGCTCTACTGGGAGCGGGACGCCGAGGGCGGCATCGAGGTCATGGGCCTCTACGGGCTGCGCCCCGTCGAGCCTGCCGCGCCCGTGGCCCATGTCAGCTTTTACGAGGCCGACGCCTTCGCCCGCTGGGCCGGCAAACGCCTGCCCACCGAGGCCGAATGGGAGTTCGCGGCGGAAGGTCTCGTCCCGCCCGGGCCCGAACCCGAGGCCCTGCTGCCGCGTCCCGCCGCGGCGGGCGAGGGGCTCAGGCAGATGTTCGGCGCAGTCTGGGAATGGACCGCCAGCCCCTACGGCGCCTATCCCGGCTTCCGTCCGCCGGCCGGCGCGGTGGGCGAATACAACGGCAAGTTCATGGCCAACCAGTTCGTGCTGCGCGGCGGCTCCTGCGTCACGCCGCCGGGCCATGTCCGCGCCAGCTACCGCAACTTCTTCTATCCCCATCAGCGCTGGCAGTTCTCCGGCCTGCGCCTCGCGGAGGACCTGTCATGAACATCGCCGCCGACACGCACCTTCGGGGCTTTCTCGACCTGGAGCCGGAACTGGAGGACTTTCGCACCGCCATCCTGGAGGGGCTGGCGAAACCGCGGAAGGCGACGCCCGCCAAGTTCTTCTACGACGAGGAGGGTTCGCGCCTGTTCGAGCGCATCTGCGAGCTGCAGGAATACTATCCCACCCGTACCGAGTGCGGCATCCTGCGCGACCATGCCGACGAATTGCGCCGCCTGCTGCCCGAAGGCGCGACGGTGATCGAGTTCGGCAGCGGCTCCGCCGACAAGATCCGCCTGTTCGTGCAGGCGCTCGGGCGGCCGCAATGCTACGTGCCGATCGACATCTCACGCGACCATCTGCTCGACAATGCCGGCGCCTTCGCGGCCGAGAACCCGGCGATCGAGGTGGTCGCGGTCTGCGCCGACTTCACCGACCCGGTGCGCCTGGACGATGTCGTGCCGAAGGGCCCGCGCATCGGCTTCTTCCCCGGTTCCACGATCGGCAATCTGAGCCGGGACGAAGCGGCCGAGTTCCTCCGCGGCGCGCGCCGGACCGTCGGGCAGGGCGGCTTTCTGGTGATCGGCGTCGACCTGAAGAAGGACCCGGCGATCCTGGAGGCGGCCTATGACGACGCCGAGGGCGTGACGGCGGCCTTCAACCTCAACCTGCTTCGGCGCATCAACCGGGAACTGGACGGCGATTTCGAGCTCAACGCCTTCAGCCACCGCGCCGTCTGGAACGATGACGAGGGGCGGATCGAGATGCATCTGGTCAGCGGATGCGACCAGGCCGTGACCGTCGCCGGCCGGCGCTTCGACTTCCGCGAGGACGAGACCCTGCACACGGAGAACTCCCACAAGTACGGCCTCGATGAATTCCGGGCGATGGCGGAGGACGCCGGCTTCCGCGCGCGGCGCAGCCTGACCGACGCCAACGGCCTGTTCAGCGTGCACGTCCTGGAAGCGGCGTAGCTGTAGCGTCCCGGAGATCTGACGCCCTTGGACCCCGGATCGTGTCCGGGGCAGGCTCGATCCAAGGGCCCAGCGAACTGAAGGACTGGGTCCTGGGGTCAAGCCCCAGGACGCCGGTCAGAACTCGGAGGTTTCGGAACCCGCCAACAGGCGGCGAAGTTCGGCGGCGCAATCCTCCAGCGGAGCGGGGGAGGCGGCGACGCGGGCGTGAATCTGCGCGCCGCCGAAAGCCATCAGGATCGTCCGGGCCGTGGCCGGCGCACGGTCTTCGGGCCAGGCATGGCGCAGGAGCATGGTCTCGACTTCCCCGCGCCAGCGCTCATGCGCTTCCCGGCCGACCGCGGTGATCGCCGCCGAGCCCGGCGCGTTCTCCAGCAGTACCGTGGTGATGGGGCAGCCGTCGCGCCAGCCGGACTTCGCCATCCAGCCGATCAGCTTCGCCACATAGCGGTCGACGAAATCCGCCGGATCCGAAGCCTCCGCCGCGAGCGCCCTCAGCGTCAGCGTGACCCGCTTCGCCGCGGCCTCGATGGCGCGGGCGCCGATCTCTTCCTTGCCGCCCGGGAAGTAGTAGTAGAGCGAGCCGCGCGGCGCGCCGGCGGCGGCAAGTATCTCGTTCGTACCGGTCGCGGCGTAGCCCTGGCGCCGGAACAGTTTCGCCGCTTCCGTCAGCAGGGCCATTTCATGCTGCGCTCTCTTGCCCACTGCCTTGCTCCATCATTGCCGCGCGGAAGCTAGCATCAATACAAAATTATGTAGACCTGTCTAATAAAATCCTGCATCCTCCGGCTCGAACGGGAGGACAGAATGACCGATGTACCAGCGGGCTTCGCGCCGAACACGAGACGAAGCGGACTGACCGATCCGTGGGAGCCGATCTACGTGCGGGAGACACCCGAGGCGCTGATCATCGGGCTTCGGGCCGCGGCTGCGCACTGCAACGCGCGGGGCTTTGTCCATGGCGGCCTGATCAGCGCGCTGGCCGACAACGCCATGGGCCATTCCATGCGGCTGCATCTGCCCGAAGGCACGCGGCTGGTGACGGTGAACCTTTACCTCGACTATCTCGCCAGCGGCCAGCAGGGCCAGTGGCTCAGCTTCGAGACGGAGTTCGTCCGGCCCGGCCGCAACCTGGCTTTTGCACAGTGCTTCGTCCGCGCCGACGGAGAGGCGATCGCACGCGGCAACGCGACCTTCCGCGCCACGCGGCCGCGTCCGGAAACGGCGGCCGCCTGATATGGATCTTTCGCCCTACAGCACCGGGTTCCGTGCGGCGCTGGCCGCCGGCATCCACGCCATGCCGAGCTCGGTCTGGCTCGGGCTGCGCTGCATCGGCTTCGCCGACGGGCGGTCCGCCATCGAGATGCCGATCCGGCCCGAGATCACCTTCGACGGGCGGATCGTGCAGGGCGCGGTCGTCGGCGTGCTGGCCGATTATGCTGCGGTCAGCGCCGCGACTGCGGCCTGTCCGGACGGCTGGCGGGCGTCGACGACGGGCTACAACGTCCACAATATCGCGCCCGCCGCGGGCGAACGGCTCGTGGCGCTGGGGCGGATCGCCGGCCGGTCGCGGACCAGCGCGTCCAGCCGCGCGGACGTCTACGCCGTCACGGGCGACGAGTGGACACTGGCCGCGACCTGTCTCGCCACGTGCCGCCTGATCGAGCCGGTCTGATCAGCCAGTCCGCGCCGGCTGCTGGCCGTAGGTCCTGAATTTCTCCAGCACCACGTCCATCTCCCCGTCGGAGAGGATCGCCGGGCCGCCGAGCTGGCGGGCCAGGATGTACTGGGCGGCCAGGTTCTCGACCTCCTGGGCGAGCTTCAGCGCCTTCTCGACGGTCTCGCCCAGGGCGATCACGCCGTGATTGGCGAGCAGGCAGGCGCGGCGGTCCTCCAGGGCCTTCAGCGCCGCGTCGGACAGTTCCTGCGTACCGAAGGTGCGGTAGGGGGCGCAGCGGATATCGCGCCCCCCCGCGGCGGCGACCATGTAGTGGAAGGCGGGGATGCCCTCCCGCCGCGTCGCAAGCGCCGTCGCGTTCAGCGAATGGGTGTGGCAGATGCCGCCGGCGTCCGGCCGCGCCCGGTAGATGTCCAGGTGGAAGCGCCATTCGCTGGAGGGCTTCAGATCGCCCTTCCAGCCGCCGTCGAGATTCATGAAGACCATCATGCTCTCGTCCAGCGCGTCGTAGGCCAGGCCCGAGGGCGTGATCCAGAAACCGTCGCCGTCCCGGGCCGAGAGATTGCCCGATGTGCCAGGCGAGAGCCGCGCGGTCTCCATGGCCCGGCAGGCGGCCAGCAACGTCGCAGCGGCGTCAGCCATCGTTCTTTTCCGGATAGAGCGAAAGCAGGCCTTCCTCGGTCGCCGGGGCGACGCCGCGCTCCGTGATCAGGCCGGTCACCAGCCGCGCAGGCGTCACGTCGAAGGCCGGATTGCCCGCTTTCGCGTTCTCCGGCAACACGTCGACGGTGACGATCTCGCCGCTCTCGGTCCGCCCCGAGATGCGGCCGACCTCCTCGGCGCCGCGCTCCTCGATCGGGATCTCGGCGACGCCGTCGGCGACCTGCCAGTCGATGGTGGGGCCGGGCAGGGCGACGTAGAACGGCACCCCGTTGTCCTTCGCCGCCAGCGCCTTCAGATAGGTGCCGATCTTGTTGCAGACATCGCCCCGGCGCGTCGTCCGGTCGGTGCCGGTGATCACCATGTCGACCTGGCCGTGCTGCATCAGGTGCCCGCCCGCATTGTCGACCACGACCGTCAGCGGCACGCCGTGGGCGCCCAGCTCCCAGGCCGTCAGCGACGCGCCCTGGTTGCGCGGCCGGGTCTCGTCGACCCAGACATGGACGTTGATGCCGTCGTCATGGGCCTTGTAGATCGGGCTCAGCGCCGTGCCCCAGTCGACGGTGGCCAGCCAGCCGGCATTGCAGTGGGTCAGGATGTTGACCGTCTCGCCGGGCTTCTTCGCCGCGAGGTCGCGGATGATCTCCAGCCCGTGATTGCCGATGGCCTCGTTCATCGCCGCATCCTCGTCGGCGAGCTCGGCGGCGGCCTCGTAGGCGGCCCCGGCGCGCTCCTCGACGGGGCGGTTGTGCAGCGCGGCCCGCATGCGCTCCAGCGCCCAGAACAGGTTCACCGCCGTGGGGCGCGTCTTGCGCAGCGTCTCGATGGCGGTGGCAAGACTGTCGTCCGAAGGGTCGGCGCGCATGGCCAGCGCGACGCCATAGGCGGCGGTCGCCCCGATCAGCGGTGCGCCGCGCACCAGCATGGCGCGAATGGCGTGCGCGGCTTCCTCGACGGTCGTCAGGTCCACGGTCTCGAAGGCGTGCGGCAGTTTCGTCTGGTCGATGATCGTCACCGCCCAGCCATTTCCGGCCAGCTGCACCGGCCGCCACGGAACGCCATTCACCAGCATGATCTCACCTGTCGGGTTCGAGCAGCACCTTGACCTGCCTGTTCGGCGTCTTGAGCGCCTCGAAGGCCTCGGAGAAGCCGTCGAAGCCGACCCGGTCGGTGATCAGCCCCGCCGCCTCGATCCGGCCCTGGTCCAGCATGTCGATACACAGGCCGAATTCCTGGCGCAGATAGCAATAGGCGAAGATCAGGTCCAGTTCCTTGGTCACCGGCTTGACCGGCAGGATGTGGTCCAGGTGCATGCAGACGCCGACGATGACCACCTTCGCGTCGAAGGCGGCGTAGTCGATGGCGAGTTGCATGGAGCCCTTCACGCCGACGCAGTCGAAGACCACCTCCGGCCGGCCGCCGGCGATCTGCTTGTAGCGCTCGATCACGTCCTCCTTCGAGGCGTCGATGGCGTCGGTCGCGCCGTACTTCGCGGCCATCTCCGCGCGGTTGTGGTTGAGGTCGGAGACGACGACATGACGCGCGCCGAAGTGCCGGCACCAGATCGCGGTGGCGAGCCCGACGGGGCCCGCGCCGATGATCAGCACGCTGTCGCCCGGCTGCAGGCGGGCGCGCACGGCGGCGCGCAGGCCGACGGCCAGCGGCTCGATCAGTGCACCATCGCCCTTGCCGAAATGACCCGGCAGACGAAGGCTCTCCCTGGCTCCCACGCGGACATAGTCGGCGTAACCGCCCGGCACGTCGCCCAGGCCGATGCCGCGCGCGGTGCGGCAGCGCTTGACGTCGCCGGTCAGGCACTTGTCGCAGGTCCCGCAGCCGATGGTCGGCAGCGCGGCGACGCGGTCGCCTTCCTTCAGTGCGGTCTCGGTGCCCGGGCCGATGGCGACGATCTCGCCGCAGAATTCGTGGCCCATCACCGAATCCGGCTTCAGCGGCGGCATGCCGCCGGAGCCGTCATGGTTGTCGGAGATGTGCAGGTCGGAGCCGCAGATGCCGCAGGCCTCCACCTTCAGGATCAGTTCGCCGGCCTGCGGTGTCGGATCCTCGATGGCGCCGACCTCCAGTGGCCGGCCGGGTTCGCGGAAGATGGCTGCGCGCATGTACTTGTCCTCCCCAGGATGCGGGCGGCGAGTCTGCCGCCCGGCCGGGGTTCGCGCAACTCGGACTGTCAGGCCAGCAGGTTTTCGCCACCGCGCGGCGTTGCCTCCGGCATGCCCCATTCGCGGCCCGCATGGGCCAGGGCGCAGAACAGGTAGTCCGCGTGCGACCAGCGCACGATCAGATCGAAGGACGGCCCGCCCGCCGCGCCGTCATCTCTGCGCTGCAGGATCCAGGCGTTGCAGTGCCCGAAAACGGTGCCCCGGGCGTCGCCCTGAACGAAGCTGCGGGCGTGCATGTCCAGGGTCGTCAGCTTCATCAGCGCCTCGCGCGCCTTCGGCCCGGCGAACTCCAGCGTCGTGTAGTAGTCGGTGACGTTCGCCACCTGGTGATGCCGCCAGTCGAGCGCTGACGCGAGACTTTCCGCCAGCTCGTGTTCCTTGCCCTCCCCGCCGAGAACCAGAAACTCGTCCGGCGACAGCCAGGCGGCGGTGATTCCGTCGGCATCGAGGAAACGGCAGTTGCCGGGCGCATCGAGGCCGGCCACTGCTCTCAACGCCAGTTCGGCGTCGCCGGCGTGGGCGCGGAGGATCAGCTTCGCCTCGAAGGGCCGCTCCCGCAGACGGAGCAGTTCGTCGGCGGCGTCGAGCGGTTCGCGATGGGCGAGGGGGGAGCGGCGGACCGGCGCGTTCATTGGCTGCTCTCCTTCGCCGCCAGGAAGTCGTGCCCGACAATCCTCGCCGGCATGGGTCTGTCGCCATCGCGGGAGATATAGACAGTCTCTCCCATGCGCCGCGAACCGGCCCTGACCACGGCGAGGGCGATCGAGCGTTTCAGGTTGGGGCTCATGTAGCTCGAGGTGACATGGCCGATCATCGGAATGGGCCGGGCCTTGGGTTCCTCCGGCGTCTCGATGATCTGGGAGCCCTCCATGGCGACGAAGGCCGGGTCGTCCGTGAACAGACCGACGAGCTGCCGGCGGTCGTCGCGCGCTGTGTCCGGCCGGCTGAGCGAGCGCTTGCCGATGAAGTCGCCCTTCTTCCAGGCGATCGCCCAGGGCATGGCGAGGTCCTGCGGCGTGTTGGTGCCGTCGGTCTCCTGGCCGACGATGATGAAGCCCTTTTCGGCGCGCAGCAGGTGCATCGTCTCGGTGCCGTAGGGCACGAGGCCGTGCGGCTCGCCGGCTTCGATCAGCCGCTCCCACAGCCAGAGGCCGTAGGTCGCCGGAATGTTGATCTCGTAGGATAACTCGCCCGAGAAGGAGATGCGGAAGACCCGGACCGGCACGCTGCCCGCGCTGCCTTCGCGCCACGTCATGAAGGGGAAGGTCTCCGGATCGAGGTTGACGCCGTCGACCACCTGCTCGACGATCTTCTTCGCGTTCGGGCCGCAGACGGCGCAGACCGCCCATTGCTCCGTGGTCGTGGTCAGCCAGACCTTGAGGTCCGGCCACTCGGTCTGCAGATAGTCCTCCAGCGTGCGCAGCACGCCGGCCGCGCCGCCCGTGGTCGTCGTCATGTGGAAATGATCGTCGGCCAGGCAGGCGGTGACGCCGTCATCGACGATCATGCCGTCCTCGCCCAGCATCAGGCCGTAGCGGCACGCGCCCACCGGCAGCTTCTTCCAGGCGTTGGTGTAGACGCGGTTGAGGAAGGTCCGGGCGTCCGGTCCCTTGATATCGATCTTGCCCAGCGTCGAGGCGTCGAGCATGCCGGCCGTGGTCCGTGCGGCCAGCGCCTCCCGCTGCACGGCGTCGTGGAAGCTCTCGCCCGTCTTCGGGTAGGCGCGGGCGCGCAGCCAGTCGCCGACCGGCTCGAAGACCGCCTTGCGTTTCACGTGCCAGTCGTGCATCGCCGTGGTCCGCCGCGGCACGAAATGCGGGCCGACATGCTGGCCCGCCAGCGCGCCGATCGTCACCGGCCGATAGGGCTGGCGGAAGGTGGTGGTGCCGACCTCCGGGATGGAGATGCCGCGCGCCTCGGCCATGATCCCGAAAGCGTTGACGTTGGAGATCTTGCCCTGGTCGGTGCCCATGCCCTGGGTGGTGTAGCGCTTGGCATGCTCGACGCTGTCATAGCCTTCGGCAATGGCGAGCTTCAGATCGGAGGTCTTCACGTCGTCCTGCAGGTCGACGAAGGCCTTGGCCTTCACGCCCGACTTCAATCCCGGCACTTCCCAGAACGCCCTGACATTCAGGCTCTGGACGTTGGTAGTTTCCACCTCCGGCTGCTTCTTCGGACGCACGGTGAAGCCGGATGCGCGGGCCGCATCGACGCCGGCGCGGGCGCCCTCCGCCATCGCCTCGGCAAGGTCGAAGACGCCGTTGCAGGCCCCGGCGGAGCGTTCCGCCTGCCAGGACCGGCCCGGCCGGAAGGACGTCAGCGTCTCGTCCCAGCGGAGCTGGCCGCGCGACTGGGCGAAGAGCGCCACATTGGGGTTCCAGCCGCCGGAGACCGCAATCAGGTCGCAGTCGATGCGGGAGACGGAACCACGTATCCGCTGCTGGCCGTCGAGTCCCGCAAGGCACGCGGCGTTGACACGATGGCGGCCCGTCGTCCCGACCACGGCGGTCGAGGGATGGACGGCGATGCCCTTTTTCAGCGCGCCCAGCGCCAGCCGCTCGTCGAGATCTCGCCGGAGGTCGACGATCCCGGCGATCTCCGCGCCGGCGTCGTGCAGGTCGAAGGCGGTCTGCCAGGCCGTGTCGTTGTTGGCGAAGATCAGAACGCGCTTTCCCGCAATGACGCCGTAGCGGTTGAGAAAGGTCCGCGCCGCACCGGCCAGCATGATTCCGGGGCGGTCGTTCTCGTGGAACACCAGCGGGCGCTCCAGCGCGCCGGTGGCCAGCACGACCTGTTTCGCCCGCACCCGCCAGACCCGCTGACGGGGCAGGCGGCCGTCCCGTTCGCGGCGGGGCAGGTGGTCCTGCACCTTCTCGAGCAGGCCGACAAAATTCTGTGCGTAATAGCCGAAGGCCGTGGTCCGCGTGAGGATGGTCACTTCCGGGTGACTGCGAAGCTCCTCCAGGACCGCCGACAGCCATTGAGACACGGGCTGGCCGTCGAGGGCGACGCTCTCCGGCGCCGCCGACAGCAGGCTGCCCCCGGCATGCGGTGTGCCTTCGGCCAGTATCACCCGCGCGCCGGAGCGGGCGGCCGAAAGCGCCGCCATCAGGCCCGCCGGCCCCGCGCCCGCTATCAGCACGTCGCAATGGCGGTTCACCGCCTCGTAGCGGTCCGGATCGGGTCCTTCCGGCGCCCGGCCCAGGCCCGCGGCGCGCCGGATGAAGGGCTCGAAGCGCATCCAGCCAGGCCCGCCCATGAAGGTCTTGTAGTAGAATCCGGCCGGGAAGAAGCGGCTGAGCGCGTCGTTGGCGGCGCCGATGTCGTATTTCAGGCTGGGCCAGGCGTTCTGCGCCTCGGCGACCAGGCCGTCGTGAATTTCCTGATCGGTGACCAGGACATTCGGATCGGTCGCCGCGCCCCCGCCGAGCTGGACCATGGCTGCCGGGTCCTCGACGCCGGCGGCGACGATGCCGCGCGGGCGGTGATACTTGAAGCTGCGGGCGACCATGATCTCGCCATTGGCGAGCAGCGCGGAGGCCATGGTGTCGCCCTGATGGCCCAAATAGTCCCGCCCGGCGAAGCGGAAGCTGACATGGCGGGCGCGGTCGATCAGGCCGCGTCCCTCGATGCGGTGCGACTGGCTCATGCGTCTTCAGCCTCTGTTCCGCGCACCAGCTTCACCGCGTCGTTGCCGGAGCCGATCGAGGATTCCCCCGAGGGCGTCCGCGGCAGGTCGGCCCTCACCTCGGGCGGCCGTTCTCCAATGCGATAGACGGCGTGGATCTGGTCGGTCGCAGTATTGCGCAACATGTTGAAGAACTTCCGGCATCCGGCCGCGTGCCACCAGCGCTCGGCGTAGAGCCCCTTATCGTTCCTGCGCATGAAGACGTAGCCGGCCCATTCCGCGTCGGTGAGTTCGTCAGCGTTGGCGGGGCGCGCGATATGGGCCTCGCCGGCATAGGCGAATTCCGCCTGGTCTCGCGGGCCGCAATGGGGGCAATCGATCACGAACATGGGCGGTCGGGCTCCCTCAGTGCGCCACGGCGGCGGCGCCGTGCTCGGCGACAAGCGCGCCGGTGACGAAACGCTCGACGGCGAAAGGCGCGGCGATGGCGTTGGGTTCGTCGCGGGCGATCAGGTCGGCGAAGACGTGACCCGAGCCCGGGGTCGCCTTCCAGCCGCCGGTGCCCCATCCGCCATTGACGTAGAAGCCCTTCACCGGCGTTTTCGAGATGATCGGGCTGGCGTCCGGACAGACGTCGACGATGCCGCCCCACTGCCGCATCATCCTGAGCCGCGAGAACATCGGAAACAGCTCCATCAGCGAGGCCATCTGGTGCTCGATGATGTCGAGGTTGCCGCGCTGGGTGTAGGAGAGCTGGGCGTCGATGCCGGCGCCGATGACCAGTTCGCCCTTGTCGGACTGGCTGCAGTAGACATGGACCGCGTTGGACATCACCACGCAGTCGAGTACCGGCTTGATGGGCTCCGAAACGAGCGCCTGCAAGGGGTGGCTCTCGATCGGCAGTCTCAGATCGACCATCTTCGCGATCACCGAGGTATGGCCGGCGGTGACGGACGCGACCCTGGGCGTGCGGATGGTCCCGCGCGTGGTCTCCACGCCCGTGACTTCGCCGTTCTCGGTCAGGATGTTCGTGACCTCGGTCTGCTGGATGATGTCCACGCCCATGGCGTCCGCGGCGCGGGCATAGCCCCAGACCACGGCGTCATGACGATTGACGCCGCCCGATCGCTGCAGGGTCGCGCCGAGCACCGGATAGCGGATGTCGGGGGAGATGTTGATCGCCGGGCAGAAGCCCTTGACCTCCTTCGCGTCCAGCCATTCGGCCTCGACGCCGTTCAGCCGGTTGGACTCGACGCGGCGCTTGAGCTGCCGCATCTCGCCATCGTCATGGGCGAGGTTCAGAACGCCGCGATGGCTCATCATGATGTTGAAGTTCAGCTCCCGCCCAAGCGTCTTCCACAGCCCGAAGGCGTGGTTGTAGAGCGCCGCGCTCTCGTCGAAGAGATAGTTGGAGCGGATGATCGTGGTGTTGCGCCCGGCGTTGCCGCCGCCGATCCAGCCCTTCTCGATCACGGCGATGTTCGTCATGCCATGCTCTCTGGCCAGATAGTAGGCGGTCGCCAGGCCGTGCCCGCCGCCGCCGATTATGACGGCGTCATAGGACGGCTTCGGTTCCGGATGACGCCAGACCTTCCGCCAGCCGGTATGGCCGCGCAGGCCCTCGCGCAGCAGCTCCAGGGCAGAATAGCGTTTCATGCGGCGCCCCCCGAACGCGTTTGACCTTGTCCCAGCGAAACCGGTTCGGACGGTTCGCGCAAGGGCCGGCCGCGGCCCCGCGGACCCCGGAAGTCGCGGAGTTTCGCGGAACGGCCGCGCGGCGGGAGCGCGCGCCGCGACGCCGTCTTTTCCAGCCGCGACACCGGCCCTTCGCGCGGCCCTGAAGTGACGGTCGATATGGTTTTGTCACATGGCTGAAAAAAATGGGGAGACGCCGCCTTGAATTCTGAGCAAGATGCCCCGAATCCGAGGGCGCGGTATGCGGTTCTAGGCCCTTGACGGTAAAACCATATCTCAGCCGCGCATGGCCGACGGTAGGACGCGAGTCGCCCGAATGGACCAGTCGATAATCCCCCACCGGATCGTCTTTTTCCTGGTCCCCAACTTCTCGATGATCGCCTTCGCCTCGGCGCTCGAGCCGCTGAGGCTGACCAACCGCACCCTGGGCAAGACCGCCTATGAGTGGACCGTGGTTTCGGCGGACGGGGAGCCCGTGAAGGCGTCGAACGGTCTCGCGGTGGGCGTTGATCTGTCCCTGGACCAGGCCCGGCACCGCATGCTGGACGACATGAAGCCCGAGATGGTTCTGGTCTGCTCCGGCGTGAAGGTGGAGAACTTCCGCAACGCGCAGTTCGAGGGGTGGCTCAGATCCATGCACCGGCGCGGCATCGCCGTGGGGGGTCTGTGCACCGGCGCCTGGCTGCTCGCTCAGGCGGATCTGCTCGAGGGAAAGCGCTGCTCGATCCACTGGGAGACGCTGCCGGCCTTCGCCGAGAAATTTCCCATGGCGGAGGTGCACGCCGACCTCTGCGAGATCGACGATGGCATCTACACCTGCGCCGGCGGCACTGCCGCGCTCGACATGATGCTGCACGTGATCGAAGAGCATTTCGGTCAGTCGGTCATGACCAAGGTCTGCGAATACTGCCTGATCGACCGCATCCGGAACCAGCGCGACCGCCAGCGTCTGCCGCTGCAGGCGCGGCTCGGCCTGCATCACGCCAAGCTGCTGCTGATCATCGAACTGATGGAGGCGAACGTCTCCGAGCCGCTGTCGCTGGCGGAGATTTCGGAATATGTCGGCCTGTCCCGGCGGCAGGTCGAACGTCTGTTCCGCCGCCATCTCGGCCGCTCGCCTGCGCGCTACTATCTGGAAATCCGCATCGACCGGGCGCGGCACCTGCTGCTGCAGTCGAACATGCCGATCGTGGACGTCGCCATCGCCTGCGGCTTCGTCTCGGCGTCGCACTTCTCCAAGTGCTATCGGGAGATGTACGGGCGCTCGCCGCAGATGGAGCGGGCGCAGGCCGAGGCCTATCTCTGAGTCTGACGCCGGCTCGGTGCGCGGGCGCAAGGGGGGTATTGCCATGGAACTCAGTCTCCAGAACCCGGTATTCGCGACGTACGCTGTCGCCGCGGCACTGATGATCCTGAAGGCGGTGGCCATGTCCTGGCTGACTGTCGCGCGGATGATGCAGGTCAAGGGCGGTTTCCGCGCGCCTGAAGACATCAGGAAGACCCCGCTCAATCCCGATCCGGATCCGAAGCAGATCGAGCCCGACGAGCGGGTCGAGCGCATCCGGCGGATCCATCAGAACGACCTGGAAAACCTTCCCTTCTTCCTGGCGGCGGGGTTCCTCTATGTGCTCAGCGGACCGCCGCTGCTGCTCGCCCAGCTCCTGCTCTATGGCTATGTCGTCTCCAGGCTGCTGCATTTCGCGGCCTATCTGACGGCGCAGACCCATGACATGCGGGCGACGCTCTGGACGGTCGGCTCGCTGATCCTGATCTACATGACCGTCAGCGCCCTGCTGGCGGCGCTGGGAATCTGAGGCGGCGATCTATCGCCGGAAGACACGGCGCGAGACCACCGTGACCAGGGCCCATGCGGCGTTGACGGCGAGACCGGTGACCAGCCCCGCGACGGGATCGCCGGATGGCTGCATGTCCTTGAGCGGCAGGACGACGGCCACTGCGACCAGCGTCGGCGCCACCGCGCCGAACAGGGCGGTCAGCAGCCAGTAGCGCAGGCCCTTGCCGAACAGCGGCGAAACCAACCCCAGGACAATGCCCCAGACACCGCCCCAGAAGGCGGTCGAGACGAGTTGCGGGACGCCCAAAGGCTGGACCGGCTGCATCTGCCACGGCGCGAAGGGCGCGAAGCCGATGCCGTGCAGAAGGGTGAGCAGTATCTGGTGGCCCAGCAGCGTGCCGATGACGCCGGCGACGAACCAGGCCGCAGTGAAGCCGATCAACGCCATGGTCTCTACGCGTCCTCATCACCTTTCGAGATCCAGCCGGGAAACCGGCCCGATTCCTCGTTGAACAGGGTATTCATGCGGCGCAATTGCTCCAGCGGCGCCAGCGTCGCGCGGATCATCGGATCCTCGGGCGTGGCCTGCGCCAGCTTCGAGCCGCCGATGTCGTCGGCCAGGCGCTGCAGCGCGCCGTCGATCTCGCCGCCATCCAGGACGCCCTTACGGCGGATCTCGCCCATCAGCGCCGCCACTGCCAGCAGCAGCCCCGCAATCTGTGCGTCGGTCACGTCGGTATCGCTCGTCATGCCGTTCTCCGCTTTGCAGCCCCTGGCACCGTATAGCCCGAATCGGCCCCCGGACCGAAATCTTCCCATGCTTCACAGGCGCAGCATTTCCAGATGCGGCACGCGTTCGCCGAACTTCTCCTCGTAGCCTTCGCCGGTGACGCGAAAGCCCAGGCGTTCGTAGAAGTCCCGGGCGTTCAGGGTGGAATCGAGCCGTGCGATCTTCCCGCCGCCATCCGCCGCGTCCCGGTCGCAGGCGTCGAGCAGCAGGCGCCCGATGCCATTGCCCTGATGGTCGGGATCGACGAAGAGCGCCATCAGCCATTCGCCGCGCCAGCTCGCGAAGCCGGCCCGCAAACCTCTGTGTTCCGCTATCCAGAACCGCTCGCCGCGCTCGTCGCGAGCGCGCAGATATCCCTCCGGCGTGCGGTCCCTGAGCCAGGCCGCGACCACCGCCTCGGGCAATAACGGCGCGCAGGTCATCGAGACCGCGCGTTCGTGAATCGCATGCACCACCGGGACGTCCTCGTCGCGCATGGGACGGATGACGATTTGGCTCACTGGCATTGCTTGGCGTCCTCCCCTAGCGGCCCCTATTATCCAGCCATCGGACATTTAGGGGAGGGTTCGATGCCACTTGTTTCGAAAACCGTCATCCGGAGGCCGCGTCGATGATCGCCAATCTGGATGTTCGCCGGGTCGCCGGCGCGCTCGGCGCGGAGATCACCGGCGTCGACCTCAGGGAACCGCTGGACGAGGCGACGACACGCGCCATCCGTCAGGCGTGGCTCGACAATCTGGTCATCTTCTTCCGCGACCAGGACCTTACCGCCGAGCAGTTCCTGCGCTTCGCGAAGGCCTTCGGGGAAGCCGACCGCTATCCCTTCGTGAAGGGCCTGGACGATCACCCCGAGATCATCGAGGTGATGAAGCTGGCGCACGAGAAGACCAATTTCGGCGGCGTCTGGCATTCCGACACGGTCTATCTCGAAGAGCCGCCGATGGCCTCGATGCTGCTCGCCCGGGAGATTCCGCCCTATGGCGGCGACACGCTGTTCGCCAACCAGTATCTCGCCTACGAGGCGTTGTCGGAACGGTTCAGGGACATCCTCGACGGGCTGGTCGCGGTGCACTCGTCGGCCCGGGCCGACGTCTCCAAGACCCGGGAGGACCGGATCGGCACGTCGGGCACGGCGGAAGCCGGCAAGGAATATCTCTCGCATCATCCGGCGGTGCGGACGCATCCGGAAACAGGGCGCAAGGCGCTCTACGTCAACACCGCCCACACCGTGCGTTTCGACGGCATGACCGAAGCCGAGAGCCAGCCGATCCTGCAGTACCTGCATCAACATCAGGTCAAGCCGGAGTTCACCTGCCGCCTGGTCTGGCAGCCGGGCACCATCGCCTTCTGGGACAACCGCTGCGCGATGCACAACCCGATCAACGACTATCACGGCTTCCGGCGTCTGATGCACCGGATCACCCTCAAGGGCGACCGGCCGCGATAGCGTCGCCGTCGTCGCGGGCGCGGAAGGTTTCGCCCTCCTCCGGCCGGGCCTCGGAGATCTTCAGGGAATCGGGCGGCGCGATTTCGTCGGTGAAGGTCTGACCGACCAGGATCTTGTCGACGGTCCGGCCATCGCTCGCCAGCGGCAGGAACAGCCGCCTGGTCTCGGCCGCCCGGCCGACGTCCCAGCGGAAACGGCCGGTCGAGAAGATCGGCAGGGCATCCCGCGCGGTCTCGAGGAACAGCTGTTCCAGATACCTCCGGTAGTCGCCGAACATGATCTCGTCGAGGTGGCGGCCCGTGAAGTCGCTGCCCCAGCGGTCGACCATGTTGGTGCCCACCAGCCGGAAGCGGATGCGTTCTCCGTCGATCAGGTCCGCCAGAACCACATAGCGCAGGAGGTCGCGCATCTCGACGGGATCGATGTCGCGGCGGCCCGGCCGCTGCTCCGCCGAGCGCTTTCCGGACCAGTAGTCATAGAGCCGCTCCAGGATCGGATCCTGTAGGCGGGCCCGGAACTGCGCGGACATGAGCGCGTTTCTCCGCCTGATTTTGCGTCGTTCACACTCTTCCTCGCCCAGCGCCCGCCGGAATGCAAGAAGACGAGGCGGATGCCGCCTATTCCGCCGCCGGGTCGCCGGCCGCACCGGTCTCCATCGGAAGGTCGGGGTCGGCGGACCATTCCAGCAGGGAATCGTCATACAGACGGAGATTGCCGTGTCCCGCCACGCGCAGCGCGAACAGCGCCGCCGCCGCCGCGATGCCGCCGCCGCAATAGGTGATCACGGGCCGGTCCGGGTCGATGCCGCCCAGCAGTTCGCGCATCCGCTCCGGGCTGGCGAAGGCCCCCGTCGCCGGGTCCAGCAGTTCGTTGGCGGGCAGGCTGACGCTGCCGGGGATGCGGCCGGGCCGGCCGTAATGGGTGCCGCCCGTGCCCTCGAATTGCGGTCGTGAGAGGGCATTGAGCAGCAGGGCGTCGCCGGTCTCCATGGCCTGCCGGACATCCGCCCGGCCGGCGACCGCCGCCTCGTCGCGCGCGCCCCGGAATCGGGAGGGCGTGAAGCGCTCCTCGCCCGTGGCGACCGGCCGGCCCTCGGCGATCCAGCGCTGCCAGCCGCCGTCCATGATGCGGACGTCGTCCAGCCCGGAGACCGTCAGCACCCACCAGGCCCGCGTCACCGCGACCGGCGTGCCGGCGCCGTAGAGCACCACCGTGTCGCCGCGTTCGATCCCGATTTCCGAGAGAACGCGGTCGATCCGGTCCTGCGGCGCGATGGCGAAGGGGTAGGCGCCCGCCGCGTCAGAGAGGTCGTCGACCATGTGCAGATAGGCGCCGCCCGGAATGTGGCCTTGGAGCCAGTGATCGCGCCCGCCATGAATGGTGGATGCGCCGACGGGTTTCGTCTCGAACCAGACCGAGCAGTCGATGACGCGGATCCGGTCCAGGTTGGCTTCGACGAATTCGGGCGTGACGATCAGGTCGTCGGTCATGGCGTCCTCCCCAGGTTGCGCCGGCGCATCATAGCGGCGGGAGGCGCGCTGGCGACCCCTGCAGGACTCGAACCTGCGACCTACAGATTAGGAATCTGTCGCTCTATCCGGCTGAGCTAAGGGGCCGCTGGGGCCGACGATATATCAGCCCCGCGGCGGATTCCCAAGCTTCAGGAAGGCGCTTTCAGCGCGTCGTCGAGGATCTGCGCGTGGTCGAAGGCGAGGTCGAGTTTCCGCCAGTCGGCGTGGAAGGCGGCGAAGGCGGCGTCGTCGCCGCCTGCGGGTTCCGGTGCGCTCGGCGGCAGCCGGAAGAGGAAGGCGACGGAAACCACGTGACCGCGCGGATCGCGCCCGGGGTCCGAATAGACCCCGATCAGCCGCTCCGGCCGGGCCTGGATGCCGGTCTCCTCGGCCAGTTCGCGGGCGGCCGCGTCCTCGACGCGCTCGCCCAGGTCGACGAAGCCGCCGGGCAGGGCGTGCATGCCTTCGAACGGCGGCTTGCCGCGGCGGATGAGAAGCAGCCGCCCTTCGGCGTCGAAGACGACGCAGTCGACGGTCAGCGCCGGGCCCTGGCGTGACATGGAACCGGGCCGCGCGGTCAGGCGCCGGGGCCGTATTTGAGCTTCTTCAGCGCCTCGGTGACGGCGCCGACATGGGCCTTCTCGCCGCCGCCCATGTTCTCGGCCACGGCCGAGGAGAGCTGTTCGGCCTCGTCCAGCCAGTTCTCCAGCACCCGGCGCTTCTCGTCGTCGTTCAGGTCGCCGTCGGCGAGCACGTCGGCCGGCGCGTCATAGACCGCGCCCGGCTCCTTCATGGCTTCATCGAGCTTCTTGTTCATTTGTTTGCTCCTTGTTCCCTCAGCGGGTCCGGCGCGCGCCGGACCCGCCTGCGACATGGTGACGGCCATCCGGCTTTTGAACCCGGCGCTAACGAGCTGTTTACCGTCGCGGACTAGGGTTCCGCGACCATTCGTGAACAATCGTTCGGAAATTGCGGCGGCCATTGCATGGCGCATCTGGAAGTCAATCTCGAGCACGTCACCATCCTCGTGGCCGATCCCCACGACGGATCGCGCCGCATCGTCGGCGAGATGCTGCACGCGCTGGGCGCCAGGAACGTCATCGCCGTGACGACGGTGGAGGCCGCCCGGGAAGTGCTGGGTGGCGAGTGCGTCGACCTGATGATCTGCGATTACCGGCTGAGCGAGGGCAAGGGCGCGGCGTTCATCAGCGAACTCAGGGCGGACCGCACCAATCTCGCGCGCAGCATTCCGGTGCTGATCACCTGCAGCCATACGCGCCTGCGCGACGTTCAGGCCGCCCGCGACTGCGGCGCCAACATGGTGCTGGTCAAGCCGCACAGCGTCACGTCCCTCTACGACCGTCTCGCCTGGGTGGCGCACAGGCCCCGGCCGTTCGTCAGCTCCAGCGGCTACAACGGTCCCAGCCGGCGTTTCCGCGACGAGGTGAGCGAGAATCGCCCCGCGCGCCGCAAGGACGATGACCCGATCGACGGCGAGGCCGGCGAGGCCGCGGTCGAACCCGCCCGCGCGTCGGCCGGCTGAACATGGCAAAGGAACCCTGCAGTGACCGATGACGCCATTGTCGAGCACCTGCCGACGCGCTTCTCGCAGCTCGCGCGTCAGAAGCCGCGCATCGGCCGTGCCGAGGCGCTGCGGCGCGGCGCCTCTGCGGTCGAGAATCTGCGTGAGGATTTCGAAGCCTGGCTGGCCGACGACCTCGCTTCGCTGGCCGACCTGATGCGGCAGGTCCACGAACAGGGCGGCTTCGCCGGCGAACGCTACCGGGCAGTCTACGCCCGAGCGCAGTCGATCCGGGATCTCGCCGGCACCTTCGGCCGTCAGGATCTCACCGACGTTGCCGACAATTTCTGCGAGCTGATATTCCGCATGGGCGAAGCGCGGGCATACGAACCCGGTCCGCTGACGATCCATTTCGATGCGCTGCGCATGGTCTGCCATTCGCCGGGCATGGTGGCGGAGGATCTGGCGGTGCTGCTCGACAGCCTGCGGCAGCTGGTCAACAGGTTCCCCGATCCGGACGCCCGCCTGCGCCAGCGGCTGGCCCAGGAGGATGCGCAGCGGGCGCGCAAGCAGGCGGCGGCGGAGCGCGGCTGAACTTCGACCCGCCCGAGGCTTGCGTCGGCGGGACCGGTGACGACAATGGCCGCGTCGCCAACCGCCTCGTCTGGACCCCCCTCATGAAACGCTTTCTGGTACTCGGCGTCATCGTCGCCGCGGTCGCGGCCGCCGGCGTCTGGTTCGGCCTGCCCCTCTATGCCGAGGAGCAGTTCCGTTCCGCGCTGGATTCCTATGCCGCCGGGCGGGGGGACAACCGGGTAAGCCATGCGGATGCGCGCGTCGACTACTGGGACGACCGGGCGACGCTGGCGCGGTTCACCGACCGTCTTGATCTGCCCTTGCCGGGCGGGCGGTCGGCGCCGCTGCTGGTGACCTTCGAGGACGTCGAGATCCGGGACTATGACCTGGGCGCCCTGGATGCCGCGCTGGCCGGCAATGGATCGGCGGAACAGCCCCTTGTCGAGCGCCTGTCCTGGCAGCGGCTCAGCGTCGCCCGGGCGAGCGACGGCGTTGTCGTTCTGACGGGCGGAGCCGGCGCGCTGGAGCGCGTGTCCGCGGCGCGTCTCGCGCCGCCTGTGCTGGTAAACGCGGCCGGGCTGGAGGTCGCCGGATTCGTGCAGAAGGACCTGGCGCTCGATCTGACGAGCGAGGGTTTCAAGGCCACGGGCAGGCTCAAGTCCGTGATGATCGAGGGCGCGGCGGCCGGGGGCGTCGCGCGCGCCGAGACCGGGTCTCTGGAAATGCGCCTTCTGGCGCGGCACCCGGACTGGGAGCGGTCGGTCGACGCCTCGGTGATCTCGGGCCGCCTCGCGGTCGGCGATATCGCATATGGCGCGGAGGGCGTGGTCAGCTTCGCCGAAGTGGTGCACGAGGGCTTCCTGGTCGATTACGACCTGCCGCCCGCGGCAGCCGGCGAAGGCGCCGGCGCCGAAGCCGAGGCGCCGCTGAAGGGCCAGGTCGGCTACGAGAGCTACGAGATTGCCGGCGGCCGTTTCGATCCGATGTCGTTGGCGCTCTATCCGGCCATGATCCGCGCCGCGCCGCAGGAGGATGCGCCGCGCGACAGGGAGGCGCTGGCGGCGCTGGTCGAGCTGGCGGTGACTGTCCTCGAGCGCGCCGTCCGCCTGGAGACAGGAATGGAACGGGCGGTCATGCGTGGCGTGCTGGTGGATCTGGGCGACCTGCAGCGCCAGAGCATCGGCCGGATCGAGATCAGTCAGGTCCACGGCCTGACGCTGGAGAGCGCGGAAATGGTCGATCAGACGCAGGTGGACCGGTTCGGCAACCGCTCCACGGTCGCGCGGTCGGTGGTCTCGGGACTCGATCTGAGCGACTTGCCCGCCTATCTGCGCCGGGTGCTGGGCGATCCGGTCACGCTTGAAAAGCTGGACGCGGCGGGCGGCTACTACCGCGAGACGAGTATTGCGGAGGCGGTGCCGCCTTTCGACCTGGGCCGCTGGCTGGTCGAGGACCAGCGGATCCAGTTGGCCAACGGCGGCGAGGTCACCGTGGCCCGCTACGAGCAGTCTGCCTTTCGCGCCGACGCCGAGGGCCGCGTGGAATTCGCCTTCGCCGTCGACGGCATGACGGTCGGGCTGGAAGACGTGGCGACGGTGCGGCCCGGCTACCGGCCCCTGATCGAGACGCTGAGGTCCGAGGGCTTCGAACGCCTCGACCTGAACATGGACTTCGACCTGGGAATCGATCTCGCCGGCGGCGTCATCGACCTGCGCCGGCTCGGGCTGTCGGCGGACCGGCTGGCCGAGACGGGGTTCTCGGCGCGCCTGTCGGACCTGGACTTCGAGGCAATGCGCAACCAGCCGGAAGCGCAGCGCAACGCCCAGATGATGCAGGCGGCCCTGAGCGGTCTCCGGTTCAGGCTGGCCGACGACGGCGCGCGGCGGATCGCCTTCCGCATGATGGGGGGCAGCGATCCCGAATCCGCCGCGCAGGTGCGCGAAGGTCTGGCCGCGCAGGCAACCCAGATGGGACTCGCCTTCGGGACGCCGCGAACGGCGCGGATCGGTGAGGCGGTGGCCGCCTTCCTGCGCGAGGGCGGCGCGCTGGAGATCGCGACACAGGCGGACGCGCCGGTTCCGATCCTGCAGCTGATGGTCCTGTCGCAGCGCGACGGGCCGGGGGCCGCCGCCGAGGCGCTGGAGCTGGAAGCCAGCCACAGCGCCCCGGAATAGGCCGGCCGGTCAGGCCGCCTGCAGCTCCTTGATGGCTTCGGCCATGGCGAGCTGCTTCTTCGCCTGCTCGACATGCAGGTTCTCGATCATGCGGCCGTCGACGGTGACGACGCCCTTGCCTTCGCGCTGGGCTTCCTCGAAGCCGGCGACGATGCGCGCCGCGCTCTCCAGCTGCGCCTCGGTCGGCGAGAAGACCTCGTTGCAGGGCCCGACCTGGGAGGGATGGATCAGGGTCTTGCCGTCGAAGCCGAGTTCCAGGCCCTGGCGGCAGATCGCCCTGAAGCCTTCCTCGTCCTTGATGTCGTTGTAGACGCCGTCGAGGATCTGGATGCCATAGGCGCGCGCCGCCAGCATGCACAGACCCAGCGAGGTGATCATCGGCAGGCGGTCGGCCGTGTGCTGCGCGCCGGTATCCTTGGCGATGTCGTTGGTGCCCATGACCCAGACCGCAACGCGGCTGGAGGCGGCGGCAATCTCCTTCGCATTCAGGATGCCGATCGGCGTCTCCATCATGCACCACAGCGCCGTGGCCGCCGGCGCGCCGGCCTCGTCCATGGCCTCCACCAGCTTCTCGACCGTCGCCGCGTCGTTGATCTTCGGCACCAGAATCGCATCCGGGCCGGCTTTGGAAACGGCGTCCATGTCGTCGGCGCCCCAGGGCGTGTCGAGACCGTTGATGCGGATGATCATCTCGCGCTTGCCATAGCCGCCGTCGGCGATCGCCTTGCAGACCTGCTCGCGCGCCTGGGCCTTCGCGTCCGGCGATACCGCGTCCTCCAGGTCGAGGATCAGCGCATCGGCGGGAATGGACTTCGCCTTCTCCAGCGCGCGGGCGTTGGAGCCCGGCATGTAGAGGACCGAGCGGCGGGGACGGACGTTGGCAGCCATGTTCGAAATCTCCCTCAATGAAGCCGGCGGCACTATAAAGGCCGGAATCGGTTCTGCAACGAGGGGGCGCGGGTGGCGATCCTGTCCATCTCCAGCCAGGTCGCGAAGGGCCATGTGGGCAATTCGGCAACCGCATTCGCGCTCCGCCGGCTGGGCCACGAGGTCTGGGACGTGCCGACGGTGGTCCTGAGCCACCATCCCGGCCACGCGAAGCCGGAAGGGCTGGCCGTGCCGCCGGATACCCTGGCTGCGATGGTCCGTTCCGTGCTGGCGCGCGGCCGGCCTTCGGCGGTCTTCTCGGGCTATCTGGCGGAGGCGGCGAACGGCGAGACAGTGGCGGAGACCGTCGAGACCCTGCGCCGCGATGGCCCGACCCCCTATGTGATCGACCCGATCCTCGGCGACGCCGACACCGGCGTCTATGTCCGCGACGGCGTCGAGGCGGTGATCCGGGAGCGGCTTCTGCCGCTGGCCGACGTGGTGCTGCCAAACTGCTTCGAGCTGGGCCTGCTGGCGGAGATGGAGATCGGCCGCACGGAAGACGCGCTGGCCGCCGCGCGGTCGTTGATCGCGAAGGGCCCAAGGGCGGTCATCTGTACCTCGGCGCCGGCGGAGACGGGGCGGGTGGCCGTTCTGGTGGTGACATCCGATCGGGCGTGGCGGTTGGAAATGCCGACCGTGCCGGACGCGCCCAACGGCACGGGCGACCTGTTCGCCGGTGTGTTCATGGCGCGCTGGCTGGAGGGGATGAAGCTGCAGGAAGCGGCGGGTCACGCCGCCGGCGCGGTCCATGCGGTGGTCGCCTGGTCGAAGGCTGTCGGCGACGAGGATCTCGCCCTCGTGGTCGCCCAGTCGGCCCTGGCCGACCCGCCGTCATTGCCGGGCATCGAGGTGTTGTGATCCGATTGGAATCCGTCGCTGCCCGGCTTGTCCGGGCAGCCCATTGCCCGCGCCGCTGTCATGGATCGCCCGGCTGAGCCGGGCGATGACGAAGATGGGGCTCCCGCTACGCGCCCTTCGGCGCGCGGGAGAAGACCAGCATGACCACCGCGCCGGTCTTGCTGCCGGCGATGTGCTGCGTGCCGGGCGCACGTATGGCGAAATCGCCCGCCCTGTAGGTCGTGTCGGCGTCGTAGAACTCGCCTTCGAGGACGTAGATCTCCTCGTATTCCTGATGCGCGTGCAGCGGCGCGTAGGCGCCGGGCTCCACCTTCATCAGCCAGGTCCTGTGGCCGCCTTCAGGGTCCTCGTGCAGCGGCTTGACCAGAAAGCCTTCGGTGTCGCTTTCCTGCCAGGCCGTGCCCGCGGTGCGCTGCACCAGCGTGCCTTCGGCGGGTTTCGGCAGGGCGTCGCCCTGGCTGTGGAAGATCTCGTTCATGGCGTACTCCCGTCCGCGTTCAGGGCCTCGGCCCAGCGCTCCGCCCATTCTGACAGACCGCGCAGCTGCCGGCCAAGCTCCTCGCCCATCGCGGTCATCTCGTAGCCGTCATCGCCCGGCCGGACGATCCCCATTTCGCGCAACGATTTCAGGCGGCCGTTGAGCACTGTCGGCGAAACGTCGTCGCAACTGGCGCGCAGCGCCCGGAAGGTCAAAGGACCGTTTCGCAGCTCCCACAGGATGCGCAGCACCCAACGCTGGCCCAGCAGGTCCAGCAGAGCCATGACGGGGCGGCCGGTGGTCGAGCCGCGGACGGGCGTTCCGGGTCTTGGGGTCACGGTTAGTTCTCCGATTGACGCTACTAAAAATGTAGCATATGTATTTGCTACTGAAAACGTAGCGAAAGGCCCTTGCCATGTCCAATCCGCTCGCCCCGGTCGCCCGGCCCTATGCGCCCGAGGTTGCCGATCTGCTGTCCCGCTATCCGCAACGCGACGGCTATGTCCTGAAGCTGTTCCGCAGCTTCGCCAACAGCACCCGGTTTCTCGGGAAGGGCGTGGCGAACCTGCTGGACCGGGAGAGCCCCTTGCCGATGCGGCAGCGCGAGATCGTCATCCTCCGAGTCACTGCCAATCTGCGCTGTGAGTACGAATGGGGCGTGCATGTTGCAGCATTCGGCAGCCATGTTGGGTTCACCGAGGCGCAGATCCGCGCGACGGCGGGCGAGGGCGGGGCGGCCGATTGCTGGGAGGACGCGACGGAGCGGCTGTTGCTGGATGTGGTCGACGACATCTGCCGCGAAGGCGCGCCGGCGCCGGAACGCCGCAAGGCCTTCCGCGCCGCCTGGAGCGCCGAACAGCAGCTCGAGATCCTGGCGCTCTGCGGCAACTACCACACGATCAGCTTCGTCGCGAAGACGGCGGAACTGGAACCGGAGGACTTCGCCGCGCGGTTCCCCGGCTGATCAGCCGGTGCGCCTGCGGCGGCCGCCGCGTCGCCGGGGCGGATCGCCAGCCGCCGGTCCCGAGCGGGCGGGCAGGGCGACCGCTTCGGCCAGGCAGGGAAAGGGCTCCGCCTTGTTGGGGAAGGCCATGGCATTGACGAAATGGGCCTGGAACTTCGGCTCCATCGCGGTCTCGACCTTTTCCACGTCGCGCACCAGCTTCTCGACCTCGCGGCGATGGCCGCGGTTGAGCAGCGCCATGCGCGCACCGGTGCCGGCGGCGTTGCCGACCGCCGCCACCTGGTCCAGCGCACAGTCGGGTATGAGTCCCAGCACCATGGCGTATTTCGGGTCGATATAGCTGCCGAAGGCGCCGGCCAGCCGGATGCGGTCGACGGTTTCCACGCCGAGGCGATCCATCAGCAGCCGCACGCCGGCATAGAGCGCGGCCTTGGCGAGCTGGATGGCGCGGACGTCGGTCTGGGTCACGCGCACCGCCACGCTGCCTTCGCGCCAGAGCACGTAGCTGAAGGTGCGGCCGTCCGAGATGACGCGGTCGGAGCGTTCGAGCATTGCGCCGTCGACCACGCCGTCCTCGTCGATGATGCCGGCGAGGAACATCTCCGCGATCGTTTCCACGATGCCGGAGCCGCAGATGCCGGTGACGCCGACCGCCGGGCTCTCCACGGCGAATTCGGGCTCGTCGGACCAGCGGTCGCAGCCGATGACCTTGATCTTCGGCTCCAGCGTCTCCGGGTCGATGCGGACGCGCTCGATGGCGCCAGGCGCCGCACGCTGGCCGCACGATATCTCCGCGCCTTCGAAGGCCGGCCCGGTGGGCGATGAGGCCGCCAGCAGCCGGTCGCGGCTGCCGAGGACGATCTCGGCGTTGGTGCCGACATCGACCAGCAGGGTGATCGCTTCGCCCCGATGCGGCGCCTCGGCGAGCGTCGCGGCGGCGGCGTCTGCGCCGACATGACCGGCGATGCAGGGCAGGACGTAGACGCGCGCGCCGGGGTGGATCTCCACGCCGATCTCCCGCGCGGGCAAGGCGACGGGACCCGAGACGGCCAGCGCGAAGGGCGCGCCGCCGAGCTCGGTCGGATCGAGGCCGAGGAAGATGTGGTGCATCACCGGGTTGCCGACGAAGGTGGCGTCCAGGATGTCCTCGCGGCCCGCATTCGCCTCTGCCGCGACCTTGTCGATCAGGCCGGAGACGGCCCCGCGCACGGCCTCGGTCAGCGCCGGCAGGCCGTCCGGGTTCATCAGCACGTAGGACACGCGGCTCATCAGGTCCTCGCCGAAGCGCACCTGCGGGTTGGCGGTGCCGGCGGAGGCCACGGTACGGCCGCTCATCAGGTCGACCAGATGCGCGGCGATGGTGGTGGAGCCGATATCCACGGCGAGCCCGAAGGCGCGCTGGCGCAGTTCCGGCCAGAGACCGATGATCACCGGTCCCGCGCCGTCGTCGTGGACCGCCGCGGTGACCTTCCAGCCCCCCGTGCGCAGAACCTTCTGCAGGTGCGGCAGCAGCGGCGCGTCCAGCCGCGCGCCCTCGACCATCCATTCGCGCGCCAGCGCCTGTTGCAGGCGGTCGAGATCGCCGCTGGGATTGGCCATGTCGGGTTCGGCCACCTCGACGTACATCAGACATACCGCCGGGTCGCGGTCGATATGGCGGGTCTCCGCGCGCTTGCGCACGATCTGCTTGTTGACTGCGGAATCCGTCGGCACGTCGACCACCAGATCGCCCCCGATCCTGGCCTGGCAGGAGAGCCGGCGGTCGGCGGGCAGTGCACGGCGCCGGGTGTAGCGCGCCTCGACCTCGCCCACGGCGCTGAGATTTTCCGGGCTGGAGGTGATCTTGTGCTTGGCGAAACGCCCGGCGGTCGGCGTCACCTGGCAGCGGCCGCAGAGCCCCCGTCCGCCGCAGACGCTTTCGACATAGACGCCGAGGGAGCGGGCGGCGTCGAGCAACGGCGTGCCGTGGGCAAACCGGCCCCGCCGGCCCGAGGGCATGAACACGACCAGCGCGTCCTTCGTCTCGCTCATCTCGCGCGCCTCGCCGTTCGCTTGTTCATGTCCGGCGATTAGACCACGTTCGGCCCCGAGGCGGGCGTCAAAGCGACAGCGGCTTGATTTTCCGCGCCGCGGTCCCATTCTCGACCGCTCCGCCGCCAATCCCCCGGGACCCGTTCATCATGACCGACGACCAGCAGCCGAGGCTGCGCGCCAGCATGGCCGAAGGCGCGCGCGAATCGCTGGGCTTCGCCATCGGCGCCCTGATGTTCGGCGTGGTCTTCGGATCTGCCGCGGTGGCGGTCGGCATGCCGGTGGAGCAAGGCCTCGTCATGAGCGCGACGGCCTTCGCCGGCGCGGCCCAGTTCGCGGTGCTGCCGCTCTGGGAGCATCCGCTGTCCTTCCTCGCGATCGCCATTTCCGCGGCGCTGGTTTCCACGCGCAACATCCTGATGGGGCTCAGCCTTTCCAGGGATCTCAGGCGGGCCGGCTGGTCGCTGCGCTTGCTGGCGATCTTCACCCTGGTCGATGCGAGCTGGGCGCTTGCCATGCGTCATCGCGGACGACCGGATCTCGCCGCCTTCTTCTGCGGCAGTTCGCTTACCCTCTACGTGGCCTGGATGGCGGGCGTCGCGGCGGGGGGCATGCTGCCGGGTCTGCTGGGACCGGCAACGATCGCGGCGTTGGGCTTCGGCGGCGTGATCTTTCTCGGCCTGATCATCGTCCTGCTGGTCCGGGACAGGGTGGGGCCGCGTCTGCCCTGGCTCGTCTCCGCCGTCGTGGCGGTGGCGGTCTCGCCCTTTGCGCCGCCCAGCCTGACCCTTCTGGCCGCCGTCGGCGCGGGCGCGGCATCCACGCTGCTTCTGCCGGGAGGGCGCGCATGAGCGTGGAGACGGAGGCATGGCTGGCAATCGTCATGGTCGCTCTTGTTGTATTTACTTCAAGGGCTTCCGGGTATTTTCTCGGTTCCAGCATCAAGGAAGGCGGGCGTCTGCGGCGGCTCTTCGACGTGTTGCCGGGCTGTGCGATCGCGGCCGTGATCGCGCCTGTCATTGTCCGGGCCGGGCCGGTCGAGATCGTGGCGCTCGCCGCCGCCGCAGCGCTGCTCTGGTTCACCCACAATCTGGGCCTGGCGCTGGCGTCCGGACTGGTGGTGCTGATCGCCGGAGCCAATCTCGGACTGGTTCTCTGATCACGCGTGAGTGAAGCGGAAATGCACGAATATTCGCCGCCCAAGCCTTGTTAACCACGCGGCCGGTCACGACAATGCGCGCGTCGCCGGTCATCGGCCGGCAGGCGGGGAAAACAATGGGAGTGACGGTTCAATGCACAAGGTTCTGATGATTGGCGCGGCGGTCGTGTTCGCAGCAGGCGCTGCGTGGGCGGGCGCACACGGGTCCATGTCGGATCAGCGGGTCAAGGACATGAAGACGATCGGCGGCGCCATGAAGGCGATCGGCGACGGCGAAGGCGACGCGGTCGCCCACGCCAAGACGGTCAACATGCTGGCCCAGGGGCTGCACGCCAAATTCCCCGAGGGATCGATGGAATATCGCGCCAAGGCCAACATCTGGAGCGATGCGGAAGGCTTCAAGAAGTCCATGGACGAGATGGTCGCCGCCAGCGAGAACCTGGTCGATGCGGCCATGACCGGTGACCGGAGCAAGACCCTCGCGGCGCTCGGCGCCACGGGCAAGACCTGCAAGAGCTGCCACGAGACCTATCGCGGTCCGAAGCCCGGCGAATGATGACGGGGCTTCGCGCCCGAACGATCGGCTGGGCGGCCGGGGCGATGGCCCTGGCCGCCTGCTCGTCGGCGCTGGCGCAGGATCTGGTGGAGAAGGGCGCCTATCTGGTCCGGGCCGGCGGCTGCATCGCCTGTCACACGGCGAAGGACGGGGCGCCGCTGGCCGGCGGCCATGCACTGAAGACTCCGTTCGGCACCTTCTACAGCCCCAATATCACGCCGGATCCGGAGACCGGCATTGGCGCCTGGAGCGACGAAGATTTCGTGCGCGCCCTGCATGAGGGTGTCGCCCCGGACGGCGCGCGCTATTTTCCGGTCTTTCCCTATACCAGTTACACGAAGATGAGCCGGGAGGACGCGCTGGCCATCAAGGCCTATCTGTTCTCCCTCGAGCCGGTTTCGCGGGCCAGCCGCGAACATGACGTGGGCTTTCCCTTCTCCTGGCGGTTCCTGCAGCGCGGCTGGCGGCTGCTGAATTTCGACGAGGGCCGCTTCGATCCCGATTCCGGGCGGGACGCCACCTGGAACCGCGGCGCCTATCTGGTCGAGGCCCTGGCCCATTGCAGCGAGTGCCACACGCCGCGCAATGTCATGGGCGGTCTGGACGACGACATGTATCTCGCCGGCACGCCGGACGGCCCCGAAGGGCAGCTGGCGCCCAACATCACGCCGCACGAGACCGGCATCGGCGACTGGAGCCGCAACGATCTGGTGACGCTGATGAAGACCGCCATGCTGCCGGATTTCGACAGTGTCCAGGGCACGATGGAAGAAGCCATCGAGGATGGCCTGAAATACCTCAGCGACGAGGATCTCGCCGCCATCGCCGACTACATCATGTCGGTCAGGCCGATCGAGAACGAGGTCCGCGCGGCCCGCTGACCGGCGCCTTTGCGCTTCGCTCCCGCCTTCGGGCCCATGAGCGGAGGCGATGGGTGTCATGTGTCCGCGACTACTGGTGAGTAGCGTCAGGCGACGCTATGTTCCGGTCATGTTTCACGCAATGATGCCAAGTACGGCCTGACCCAACGAATTCGACGTGGCTGACATTCACAGAAACCTGCCTTCCGGCAATCGGGACCATCACGCGGTGATCGAGGCGCGCGACCATGGCGTCGCCGATCCGGCGCCGGCTGAAGAGCCGCGCCGGCGTCGGCGTTTCCTGCGCTTCTTCCTGCTGTTCGCGGTGCCGCTGGCCGCGCTGGTGGTGGGCGGCTATTTCTACGCCAAGTCCGGGCGCTACGTGACCACCGAGAACGCCTATGTGAAGTCGACCAAGGTCGCTGTTTCGGCCGATATCGACGGCCGCGTCGCGGCGGTGCACGTGGATCAGAACGACCGCGTTCGGGCCGGCGACGTGCTGATCGAACTCGATGGCCGCGACTGGGAGATTGCCTTCCGGGAGGCCGAGGCGGAGATCAACCGCGTGCGCAGCCAGATCGCGCAGCTCCGGGCCAACTACCGTGCCGAACAGGCGCTGCTGGACGAGGAGCGGTCGCGCATCGATCAGCTCAACAAGCAGTATCAGCGCTTCAAGAACCTGGCCGAGCGGGGCATTGCGCCCTCGCAGAAATTCGAGGAAGTCGAGGCCGAACTGGTCGCCGCCGAGCGCCGCGTCGCCACCCAGCGCGAGCGCGTGAATCAGGCGCTGCTCGCCATCGGCGGCAATGTCGACAAACCGGTCGAGGAGCACCCGTTGTTCCTCAAGGCCGAGGCGGCACGCGACGAGGCGCTGCTGGCGCTGGAGCGCACCCGGCTGATTGCGCCGGTCGGTGGCGTCGTCGCCGTCATGGACTTGGAAGTCGGCGAATATGTCGAGGAAGGCCGGCCGGTCTTCGCCATTGTCGACGACAGCGAACCCTGGATCGTCGCCAATCTGAAGGAAACGCAGCTCACCCACATCACGGTCGGTCAGAAGGTCGAGATCGAGCTCGACGCCTATCCGGGCGTGAGCTGGCACGCGGTGGTCGACAGCATCGCCCCGTCGACCGGAGCGGAATTCTCGATCCTGCCGCCGCAGAACGCGTCCGGCAACTGGGTGAAGGTGGTCCAGCGTGTTCCGGTAAAGCTGCGCCTGGATCCGGACCAGGACCGCCCCGCCCTGCGCGCCGGCATGACCGCTTCGATCGCCATCGACACGGGCCGGGAGCGCAAGCTTCTGACCGTCGCCCGTGCCGCGATCGCGCGCATCCGCGACTGACGCCGGCGCGGCCGGGGCGCGGCCATCCGTCCATTGTGACCCTCACGAAAGCCTGATATCCGGTCGGCTCACCATTCGGAGAGCCCCCGATGATCCCCCGCTATTCGCGTCCCGAGATGACCGCCATCTGGTCGCCGGAGAACAAGTTCCGAATCTGGTTCGAGATTGAGGCCCACGCGACCGACGCCCAGGCCGAGCTCGGTATCGTACCGAAGGAAGCCGCGAAGGCGGTGTGGGAGCGGGGCGGCTTCGAGGTCGAGCGCATCGATGAGATCGAACGCGAGGTCAAGCACGACGTCATCGCGTTTCTGACGTCGCTGGCCGAGCATGTCGGCGACGAGGCGCGGTTCGTCCACCAGGGCATGACATCTTCGGACGTGCTCGACACCTGCCTGGCGGTCCAGCTCACCCAGGCGGCGGACATCCTGCTGGCCGACATCGACGCGCTGCTCGCCGCACTGAAGCAGCGTGCGCTGGAGCACAAGATGACGGTCAAGGTCGGCCGCAGCCACGGCATCCATGCCGAGCCGACGACCTTCGGCGTCACTCTGGCGACCTTCTACGCCGAGTTCGCCCGCAACCGGGAACGGCTGGTCCAGGCCCGCCGGGACGTTGGCACCTGCGCCATTTCCGGCGCTGTGGGCACCTTCGCCAATATCGATCCGCGGGTCGAGGAGCACGTGGCGGAGAAACTGGGGCTGACGGTCGAGCCCGTCTCCACGCAGGTGATCCCGCGCGACCGCCACGCCATGTTCTTCGCCACCCTCGGCGTCATCGCTTCGTCGGTGGAGCGGCTGGCGACCGAGATCCGCCATCTGCAGCGGACCGAGGTGCTGGAGGCCGAGGAATACTTCTCGCCGGGCCAGAAGGGCTCGTCGGCCATGCCGCACAAGCGCAATCCGGTGCTGACCGAGAACCTGACCGGTCTCGCGCGCTATGTCCGCGCCCAGGTCATTCCGGCGATGGAGAACGTGGCGCTCTGGCACGAACGCGATATCTCGCATTCCTCGGTCGAGCGCATGATCGGTCCCGACGTTACCGTTACCCTCGACTTCGCGCTGATGCGCCTGGCCAACGTGGTCGGAAATCTCGTGGTCTATCCGGAGCGGATGAAGGCGAACCTGGAGCGTCTCGGGGGACTGATCCATTCACAGCGCGTGCTGCTGGCCCTGACACAGGGCGGGGTCAGCCGCGAAGATGCCTATCGCCTGGTGCAGCGCAACGCGATGAAGGTCTGGGATGCCGACGGCAAAGCCGATCTGCTGGCCCTGCTGAAGGCCGACCCGGAAGTCTCGGCGGCCGTTTCGGCGGCAAAGCTGGAGGCCATGTTCGACCTCGAATACCACCTGAAGCATGTCGACACGATCTTCGCGCGGGTTTTCGGCGAAAGCTGACTGACAGGCCGCGCCGCCGGCCCGGACCCGTCAGCCAGATTCACAGGTTTCGATCAGCCATCGCGGCGCGGTCGCCGGCCCGGAAGCCCGCCATTGGTGCGGCCGGGGCGGGCGCTCGTCTCGCCGCCACGCGGCGGCAGGGTCGAGCCCGGATGGTCCGCACGATGACGAACGGTGCGGGAAGCTTCGAAAATTGACATGGCGAAGACGTCGTACATCATTGATCTCCTCTGGTTGGGCGTCGTTTTCTCGAAAGAGAAGATGGTTCGAACCGTAGCCGGAGGCGAGCCAGCAATTATTCTCGTTCTGTAAGATGAATTGACATATGCCGACCCGTTGGGACCTGCCTTCGCTGACCTCGGTCAAGGCCTTCGAGGCGGCGGCGCGCAACCTGAACATGAGCCGCGCCGCCGAGGAACTGAACGTGACCCACGCCGCGGTGAGCCAGCAGGTGCGCGCGCTGGAGCGATGGCTTGGCGTGCGGCTGTTCACGCGCCAGGGCAAGGGGATCATGCTCACGCCGGAAGGGACCCGCTACGCCGAACAACTCAGCCGGTCCTTCGAGGTGATGGAGCAGGCCTCCCGTGAGGCCCGGCGCCAGTCCATGACGCGGCCGCTGGAGGTGAACACGACCACATCCTTCGCCTCGCGCTGGCTGGTGCCGCGCCTCGGCCGCTTCCAGATGGCTGCGCCGGAAGTGGAGCTTCGCATCTCACCCAGCCGCCAGCTTGTCGACTTCGACCGCGACCCCGTCGATGTCGCGATCCGTTATGGCGGCGGCGGCTGGCCGGGCGTCATCTCCGAGCGCTTCATGGCCGGCCGCATGGTCGCGATCTGCCATCCCGATCTGCTGCCGGCGGGCACGAAGGGCCTCACGCCCGCGCATCTCGCCAATCTCACCCTGCTCCACGACGCCGACTATTCCGAGTGGGAGCAATGGGTGCTGGAGAACGGCTGGGACATCGATGTCCGCCATGGCCTTGTCTTCGGGATGAGCACGCTGGTCGTCGAGGCGGCGCTGAGCGGGCAGGGCGTCGCCCTGACGGTGGAGTCGCTGGTGCGCCGCGATGTCGAGGCGGGGCGGCTGACCGCGCTCCACGATGCAGGGCGGGAATATGCCAGCGGCTATTACCTGGTCTATCGCGAACAGGATGCGGCGCGTCCCAACCTGGCCGCCTTTCTGGCGTGGATGCGGGCGGAGGCGGCGCGGGAGGCCGGGGACGGTCCGGTCAGATGACGCCGCGTTCGACGATCGGGTGTCCTTCCGGAATCCGGTCGTATCGGAAGCGGCCGAGTTCGAGCGAGTGGCTGCGCCCGTCCAGGATCCATTCGGCCAGCGCGCGGCCGACCGCCGGCGCCTGCTGCAGGCCGTGCCCCGAAAACCCGTTGGCGAAGTAGAGATTCCCGATTTCGGGATGCGGTCCCAGGATCGCGTTCTGGTCGAAGCTGTTGAAGTCGTAGAAACCGGCCCAGGCGCCGGTCATGCGCAGCCGCTCGAAGCAGGGCGCGCGGTGGGCGAGCGACGGCCAGATGAGATCGTCGAACGCGCTGTAGTCCGGCTCCAGTTCGCCGCCGTCCGGATCCGGCTGGCCGGGCAGGGGCGAGGAGCCGGTGAGGAACTGTGCGCCCTCGGGCCTCAGATAGACTCCCGACGGATCGATCAGCAGGACCGGATCGACGGGCGGATCCGGCGTGGTCACGGTGAACACCGTGCGCCGGCGGGGCCACACCGGGAGATCGATTCCTGCCGTCGCGGCCAGCCCGCCCGCCCAGGGCCCGGCGGCGTTGACCACGATACCGGCGCCAAGTTCGCCGCCGTCGCTCAAAGCCACGCCCGTCAACCGGCCGCCGTCCCGCATCAGACCGTCGGCCCGGTCCGTCACATATTCCACGCCCGCGTGAATCGCGCCGGCGCGGAACGCCCGCAGCAGGGCGTAGGCGTCCAGCCAGCCTTCGTCGCGCTCCCCCAGCGCCGCCGCCGCGACCCCCTCGGTGCTGATCCACGGCAGCCGGTCCGCCAGTTCCGCGGGCGTCAGCATTGCGACCGCGGCGCCCGTCGCCCGCTGGACGCGGACATTCGCGGCCAGGGTTTCCGCGCCCGCCTCTGTGGCGATGAACAGATAGTGCCCCTCGCGGAACTGCACGTCGGGCCGGTCCTCGCCATCGACGCCCAGCCGCTCGCCGGCCTGCCGGATGAAGTCGATGCCGAAGCGCGATATCAGGATGTTCTCGGGCGTGGAAAACTGCTGGCGGATCGAGCCGAGCGAACGTCCGGTGGCGCCCTGCGCGTAGGTCGGGTCCGCTTCGATGACCGTCACGCGGGCGTCGCAGCCGCGCGCCGCCTTGAGCCACCAGGCGATGGCCGAGCCGATGACGCCGCCGCCGACGATCACGATGTCCGTCCGCTTCATGGCGGCCAGCATGGAACGCGGTCTGCGGACCCGCAAGCCGGGTGACGCGGGGCGCGCGAGAGGGTAGAACCCGTGCCATGACTAGGACATTCGATCTGATCGTTTCGGGCGGCACGCTGGTCAATCACGAAGGTGAGGGCGCGGCCGATATCGGCATTACCGGCGGCGTGATCCGGGAAATCGGCGACCTCGGCAAGGCCGATGCGGGCGAACGCATCGACGCCTCGGGCCTGCACGTGCTGCCCGGGGTGATCGACAGCCAGGTGCATTTCCGCGAGCCGGGGCTGGAGCACAAGGAAGACCTGCAGGCCGGGATGGACGGCGCGGCGCTGGGGGGCGTCACGGCGATCTTCGAGATGCCCAACACGACGCCTTCGACGACGACCGCCGACGCCATCCGCGACAAGCTGGAGCGCGCGAAGGGCCGGGCGGCGGTCGATCACGCCTTCTATGTCGGCGCGGCGGTGGAGAATGTCGACGACCTCGCCGAACTGGAGCGCCTGCCCGGCGTCTGCGGCGTGAAGATCTTCATGGGGGCATCGACGGGCAACCTCCTGGTTCCTGACGACATGAACCTGCTGCGCGCGCTCAGGGTGGGGCGCAGGCGCGTCGCTGTGCACGCCGAGGACGAGCCGCGGATGAACGCCCGCCAGCACTTCCGCACCCATGACGACCCGTCGAGCCATCCCGTCTGGCGCGACGCGCAGAGCGCACTCAAGGCCACGCGGCGCCTGATCCGCCTCGCCCGGATCGCCGGACGGCGTGTGCACGTGCTCCACGTGACGACCGCAGACGAGATGGGTTTCCTGGCGGCCAACAAGGACATCGCCACGGTCGAGGCGACGCCGCAGCACCTGACGCTGAAGGCGGAGACGGCCTATGCCCGTCTCGGCACGCGGGCGCAGATGAACCCGCCGATCCGTTCGGCGGCGCACCGGGCGGGTCTGTGGTGGGCGCTGAACCAGGGCGTGGTGGACGTCATCGGCTCCGACCACGCGCCCCACACGCTGGAGGAGAAGGCGCGCCCCTATCCGCTGAGCCCGGCCGGCATGCCAGGCGTCCAGACCCTCGTCCCCATTCTGCTGAACCACGTGGCCAGGGGCCGGCTTAGCCTGGCGCGCTTCGTCGACCTGACGAGCGCCGGGCCGAACCGCGTCTTCGGTATTGCCGGCAAGGGCCGCATGGCCCGCGGCTATGACGGCGACCTGACCCTGGTCGATCTCAAGCGGAAGGAAACGATCCGTGACGCCGACATGGCCAACCGCTCCGGCTGGACGCCATTCGACGGCATGCGCGTGACCGGTTGGCCCGTCATGACGATCGTGCGGGGACAGGTCGCGATGCGCGACGGCGAATTGACGAGCCGGGATATCGGCCGGCCTGTCCGCTTCCAGGAGACGCTGTAGGTCGTCCCGGCATCTGATTGAACCGTCAAAGATTGTCGCCCTCGGACTCGATCCGAGGGCCTGTGCACCCCATCGCGCCGCGACACGGGACCTCGGGCCAAGCCCGAGGACATCAATGGAGTCAATCTGCCGGAGGATTGCTCTAATTCCTTGATCGAACGCGGGTTATGCGTCGGCCTGCGGCGCCGTGTTCCATGATCGCGCCGCCTCGCGGACAATCACCGATCCGTGTGCCCCCAAAATGCCTTAATTCGGCCCTTGGCGGACCGCGAGGCAAGACACATATCGGGTTCAAGGCAGCGTTCCGCGGACGTTCCGATCATAGTCAGGTGCCCCCCTCCACCTGCCCGGACCGTCCAAGGAAACTGCCAGGAAACGACATCAAAGGGTTTCACACCAGGAACCGGTGGACAATCACCCCTCCTGCGACCCGATCCACCGGGACCGACCTGGAACCCGTCGTTTCCACCAAATACTGGCCCGTCGTCCGGTCCTGAAAGTCCCCCCTCTCTTTCAGCCGGACGGCGGGCTTTGTTTTGTCTACCACTTGCCGAACAGATAGCCTCGTTCCCACGCCTTGCCGGTGCTTTGGCGGATGGCTTCGTCGGTGATGCCGACGCGGTTGAGACGCGCCTGCATCCAGTCCAGCAGCCGATGCTGCATATCACTGCGAACGTCCTCATGGCCGGGATCGCCGCCCAGATCGATCTGCTCGGCGGGGTCGTTTTCCAGATCGTAGAGCTCCGGCCGGAAGCGGGGATGGCGCACGTATTTCCAGCGTTCGGTCCGCACCATCCATGACTTCGCCTCGCGCGGTTCCAGACCCAGCGCCGGCCGGGCGTGACGCAGTGAATAGTCATGCCCGGCGAAGACGGCGTCGCGCCAGCCGGCAGCGCCATCGCCGCGGATGAAGGGGAGGAGGGAGCGGCCTTCCAGGCGGTGCCAGGCTGGCGCCCCACCGATCAGCTCAACCAGCGTCGGAATCAGGTCGATGGCTTCCGCCATGGCCTCGACCACGCGGCCGCGGCTGGCCTCCGCAGCCGGGGAGGGATCGACCACGATCAGCGGGATGCGGAGCGCCTCCTCGAAATAGAGCTCCTTCTCGCCCAGGCCGTGGTCGCCAAGATAGTCGCCATGATCGCTGGTGACGATGATGACCGTGTCCTCCAGACGTCCCCGGTCATCCAGGAAATCGATCAGCCGCGCCAGGTGGTCGTCGATCTGCTCGATTAGGCCCATATAGGCCGGGATCACGGTGTCGCGGCATTCGTCGCGGCGGAACTCGATGGATTCCGGATGATCGCGGAAGGCGGCCACCACGGGATGCGTCTCGCCTTCGCCCTGGCTCCGATTGCCGGGCAGGACATGCTCGCGCCCGTATTTCCTGTGATAGGGATCCGGCGCGACATAGGGCCAGTGCGGCTTGATGTAGGAGAGGTGCAGGCACCAGGGCCGCTCCCCGGCGTCATCGATGAAGTCCATGGCGCGGCGCGTCATGTAGGCGGTTTCGCTGTCCTCCTCTGCGGCTACCGTTGGGAAGCGGGCGTTACGCATCAACCAGCCCGACGGATCGCCGCCGTCGTCGCGGCGCACCGAATTGGCCGCCTCGTGCCACAGGTTCACGCCCTCATAGCCGCGGGCGCGAAGCCAGGATTCGTACTGCGTGTCGGGGACGAACGGCGCCAGTTTCTGCAGCCCGTCGTCGCGGTCCCAGGGTTCGAAGCCGCACTCGGCCAGGAACCGTCCAGGTCCCTGGGCAGGATCGAGACCGAGGCGGCGGATACCGGTCTCGTCCGCCTTCATGTGCGTCTTGCCGGCCAGCGCCGTCCGCAGTCCCAGCGGGTTCAGATAGTCGCCCAGGGTCCATTCGTCGGGCCGGAGCGGATAATTGTTGTAGCTGGCGCCGTGACTGAGGACGTAGCGGCCCGTGTAGAAGGACATGCGCGACGGTCCGCAGACCGCGCCCTGCACGTAGGTGTTGGCGAAGCGCACGCCCCGGGCGGCCAGTGCGTCGATGGTCGGCGTCCGCATCCAGGGATGGCCCGTGCAGCCCAGAAAATCGAAGCGGAGCTGGTCCGCCATCACGAAGAGGATGTTGCGTGGTTCGCCCAAGACTTCCGTTCCCGATGCACTGTCCGCCGCCATCCTAGTGGCGTGGCGCGCCGGCTCCAATCGCCGCGGGCCGCTGCAATTCCGTTTGATATATTCCAGAGAATGTATATATATATTCCACAGAATATTTTTATGGAGAACGGCGATGGTTTCGCGGCGGAAGTTCATCAGGATCATGGGTGCGGGCGGTGCGGTTGCCGCGCTGACGGCGGGCGGCGGCTACTGGGCGATGACCCGGGGCGCGATGCCGGACAGCGCGGTCGCTCCATGGCGGGCGCCGGGGCAGGGGATCGACGATCCCCGTATTCGCGCGGCCGCCCACGCCCTGCTGGCGCCGAACCCGCACAACATGCAGCCCTGGCTGCTGCGCCTGGAAGGCGATGACGCGCTGACGCTGCATGTCGACCTTGATCGCCTGCTGCCGGAAACCGATCCGCCGGGCCGCCAGATCCTGATCGGCCACGGGACATTTCTGGAAATCTATCGCATGGCCGCCGCCGAGAGCGGGCACCGCGCCGAGATCGAACTGCTGCCGGAGGGGCCCTTCGCGCCGGAGCGTCTGGACGGCCGGCCGGTGGCCCGCATTCGACTCGTCCGCGACCCGGGCGTCGTCCGCGATCCGCTGTTCGCGGCGGTCGCCGTGCGCCGAAGCAACAAGGAAACCTATGATACCGCCCATCCGGTGACGGACGGCGAACTGGCGGCGCTGACCGGTCCGGGCCTGCATGGCGCGCGGGTGATGGGCAGCAACGATCCGGCGCTGCGGCCGGTGCTGCGCGACCTCATGGAAGCCGGGCTCCGCCGCGAGATCGAGACGCCCCGCACGTTCAGGGAAAGCATCGACCTGATGCGGCTGGGACCGGAGGAGATCGCCCGCAACCCGGACGGCATCGAACTCGCCGGTCCGATGATCTGGTGGGGCACGCGGCTGGGGTTCGTCAGCCGGGAGGCCATCGCCACGCCTGGCACGGAGTCGTTCCAGATCGGTCTCGACATGGCCCGCGACCAGGCGCAGACGGCGATGGGTTTCGCCTGGGTGGTGAGCCCCGACAACAGCCGCCTGAGCCAGATCCGCGCCGGCATGGACTATGTGCGCCTCAATCTGCAGGCGACCGCGTCCGGCGTCGCGCTGCACCCCATGAGCCAGCTCCTGCAGGAATACCCGGAAATGGCGGACCTGCAGGCGCGGCTGCTGGATACGCTTGCGGTCGAACCGCCGGCGCATGTCCAGATGCTGGTCCGGCTGGGTCATGCGGCGGCGCCGGGACCGACGCCGCGCCGGCCGGTCGCTGCTATAGTCGGGGCATGAGCGAATCCGCCAACACATTCGTCCATGAGGGGCTGAGCGAACGCGAGCGGCTGCAGTGGGAACTGCTGACCAGCATCGGCATCTGCAACCAGCTCGCTTCCGAACGGGCGCGGCAGATCCTGGGCGAGGATCTGCCGCTGCCGTTGTTCAGCATTCTCAACCATCTCGTCCGGTTGGGCGACGACCGCACTGTCACCGACCTTGCGCGCGCCTTCCAGGTGCAGCAGCCCGGCATGACCAAGTCCGTGCAGAAGCTGCTGGCGAAGGGCTATCTCCGGGCCGAGGCCGATCCTGAAGATGCGCGCCGCAAGCGGCTCTTTCTGACGGCCGAGGGACGCGCGGCCCACGATGCGGCCCTCAGGCGTCTGGCCCCCGACGCCGCGCGGATCTTCGCCGACTGGCCGACCGATGAACTGGCGGCGTTGCAGAAGCCGTTGTTCCGTCTGCGCCGCTGGCTCGATTCGCACCGCAATGACGCCGCCGTCGACCAGATGTGAAGATCGCCGTCGTTGTCCGGCCGTCCTGCCGTCACCACCTGAACGGCAACGCAACGGACAACGGGAGGCGTGGCATGCGCCGCACAGCAGTGACCGCCATCGCCGCCGTGATCGCCCTTGCCGGCGGGGCGGCTAGCGCCGCCGAACCGGCCGACGGGGTCAGGACCATTCCGCTCGAGGTGAAGCTCGACTGGCAGAGCTTCGACCAGCGCGTGAACGGCGTGCATCTCGACTGCCGCATCTTCGACGGGCAGGGCGAACGTGTCGGCCACGGCACGCGCGCGGGCCGGATCGATCCCGCCTTCCTGTCGCGGCGCGGGCGCGTCGAGACGACCATGACCGGTTTCGTTGTGATGGAAACGGCGCCAGCTGCGGATCTGACCTGCTCCTGCGAGGCCCGCTTTGATACCCGCAGCATCTTCTTCCGCTCCGGCGACGACGATTTCGGGCGGCGTCCGTTCATGTTCTACCGCCCGCTGCATCGCGCGCGGACGCAGTGCGAGCCCGCGATGGCGCAGCGGCGCGACGAGTCTTCCTGACAGACCGGTTGAACACCGGCTAGAATCCTCCCGCGAAGTCCGAACGGGGAGCTGGGGATGACCGAGAAATTCGTGCCGGCGTACAGGACCGGAGAGCCGCTGCCCGGCTGGAAGGGCGCGGCGGGCCCCGGTGACGCGCCGATGACGGGCCGCTACTGCACGCTGGAGCCGGCGGGCCGGCCGGCTCAGGCGGACGAGCTCTACGAAGTCTTCCAGACGGGCAGCGAGGCGCGGGACTGGATCTACCTGCCCTATGGCCCCTTTCCCGATATCGAGACCTTCAGGGCCTGGTATCAGGCGACATGCACGGGCAGGGATCCCCTCTTCGTCCTGATCCGGGACGCTGCGAGCCGCCGCGCGCTCGGACTCGCCAGCTTTCTCAACATCGAACGCGCCATGGGACGGGTCGAGGTCGGTCACATCCATTTCTCCCCGGACCTGCAGCGGAGCGCCGCGGCGACGGAGGCGATGTACCTGATGATGAAGCGCGTCTTCGAGTGCGGCTTCCGCCGCTACGAGTGGAAGTGCGACAGCCTCAACGAACGCTCCCGGCGCGCGGCGCAGCGCTTCGGCTTCTCCTTCGAGGGTGTCTTCCGCCAGCACTACGTCGTCAAGGGGCGCAACCGCGACACCGCCTGGTACGCCTGCATCGACCGGGAGTGGCCCCGGCTGCGCGAAGCCTATGAGACGTGGTTGGCGCCGGACAACTTCGACGCCGAAGGCCGGCAGAGGCGCCGCCTCTCCGAACTCACTGGACCGGTTCTGGTCCACCGGGGATAGGCCGGGCGAACAGTGTCATCCCCGCACAAGGCGGCGATGACAGGGATTTTTGCCAGGCCGGTCGTGAAACGACGGCCTTGCCCTATTCGGCGGCCTCGGAAGCGTCGGCCGGGTTGCGGAACGCTGCCAGCAGTTCGGCCTCCTTCCGCTTCGCCTGGGCCAGGTTGCGCTCCTTGATGTGGCCGTACCCCTTGATCTGCTCGGGCAGCTTGGCGAGCTCCAGCGCGGTCATGTAGTTGGCGCCGTCGAGCTTCGCAGCGACCTCCTCCATCAGCGCTTCGTAGTCGGCGATGAGCTGGCGCTCGTGACGGCGCTCCTCGGTGCGTCCGAAGATATCGAAGCGGGTGCCGCGCAGGCCCTTCATCTTCGCCAGCACGCGGAACAGCGGCATGACCCAGGGGCCGAATTCCTTCTTCCCGACCTCGCCGGTCTCCGGGTCGGGCCGGCTGACGATCGGCGGCGCGAGGTGGAACTTCAGCTTGTAGTCGCCCTCGAACTGCTCGCGGATGCGGCGCATGAAGGTGCCGTCGGTGTAGAGCCGGGCGACCTCGTATTCGTCCTTGTAGGCCATCAGCTTCGCGAAGTTCCGAGCCACCGCTTCGGCGAGGCCGGTGAAGCCGCCGCCAGCGGCCTTGTCAGCCTTCTCGATCCTGCGCACCAGCGCCTCGTAGCGGTCGGCATAGGCCGCGTCCTGGTACTTCGTCAGCAGATCGCGGCGATGGGCGACGATGTCCTCCAGGTCCGTGAGCGGCTTGTGGAACGGCACCACGGTGCCGGTCGGCTCGGCCGCCTTCTCGACCCGGTCGATGTCGTGAGCGGCCAGACGGCCCCAGTTGAAGGTTTCCTTGTTCATGGCCACGGCCACGCCGTTCAGCTCGATGGCGCGCATGATCGCCTCCAGGCCGACGGGAAGCTGACCCCGCTGGTAGGCGTAGCCCAGCATGAACAGGTTGGTGGCGATGCTGTCGCCCATCAGCGCCGTGGCGATCCGCGTGGCGTCCAGGAACTCGGTCTGGTTGTCGCCGGCCGCCTGGCGGATGGCGTCCTGCATGGCGTTCGGGCCGTACTGCAGATCCGGGTTGAGCGTGAAGGCCGCTGTCGGCGCCAGGTGGCTGTTCACGATGGCGCGTGTGCCGCCATTGTCCATGGTCTGGAGCGCGGCTTCCGAGGCGGCGACAACCATGTCGCAGCCCAGCACGAGATCGGAGCCGCCCGACGCGATGCGGACGGCCTGGATATCCTCTGGGCGTTTCGCGATGCGGACATGGCTCATCACCGCGCCGTTCTTCTGGGCGAGGCCGGTGTAGTCCAGCACAGACGAGCCCTTGCCCTCCAGATGCGCCGCCATGCCGAGCAGGGCGCCGACGGTCAGCACGCCGGTGCCGCCGATGCCGGTGACCAGAATGCCGACCGGTTCGTCCACGGACGCGGTCTCGGGCGTCGGCAGATCGGCGACGATGTCGTCGATCCCGCCGGAGGCCTTCGTCGGCGCCGAGGCCCGCTTCGGCTTGCGCAGGCCGCCGCCATGGACGGTCACGAAGCTGGGGCAGAAGCCGTTGACGCAGGAGAAATCCTTGTTGCAGCTCGACTGGTTGATCTTGCGCTTGCGGCCGAATTCGGTCTCGTCGGGTTCGACGGAGACGCAGTTCGACTTTACCGAACAGTCGCCGCAGCCCTCGCAGACCTCGGTGTTGATGAAGGCGCGCTTCGGCGGATCGGGATAGAGGCCGCGCTTGCGCCGGCGGCGCTTCTCGGCGGCGCAGGTCTGGTCGTAGATCAGCACCGTGCAGCCCGGCGTGTCGCGCAGATCCTTCTGCACCTGATCCAGCTCGGAGCGGTGATGGATCGGGGTGCCGGCAGGGAAGGCGTCCGCCGGGTACTTGTCGGGTTCGTCCGTGACGACCACCAGCTTGGTGATATTCTCCGCGCTCACCTGGGCGGCGATGTCCATCGGCGTGAGCTGGCCGTCATGCTGCTGTCCGCCGGTCATGGCGACCGCGTCGTTGTAGAGGATCTTGTAGGTGATGTTGACCCCGGCCGCCGCCGAGGCGCGGACCGCCAGCAGGCCCGAATGGAAGTAGGTGCCGTCGCCGAGGTTGGCGAAGACGTGCTTGTCCTCGGTGAACGGCGCCTGGCCGATCCAGGGTGTGCCCTCGCCGCCCATCTGGGTGTAGGTCGAGGTTTCCCGGTTCATCCACACGGCCATGAAATGGCAACCGATGCCTGCGGTGGCGCGGCTGCCTTCGGGGACGCGGGTCGAGGAATTGTGCGGGCAGCCGGAGCAGAAGTAGGGCATGCGCTCCAGCTTCTGCTCGCCGTCCTTCGCCTGCGTGGCCATCGCGGCCATGCGCTGCTTGCGCTCCAGGAAGTCGAGGCGATCCTCGATCTGCGGGCTGGTGTGGACCGGCCGCAGGCGCTGGGCGATGGCCCGGGCGATCTCGGTCGGACCCAGCTCGCCGTGGCTCGGGAACAGCCAGTCGCGGTTCTCGTCGAACTTGCCGACGACGCGCGGGCGGACATCCTCGCGCCAGTTGTAGAGCTGCTCCTTGATCTGGTTCTCGATCAGGGCGCGTTTCTCCTCGACCACCAGGACCTCTTCCAGACCCTCGGCGAAGTGACGCGCGCCTTCCGGCTCCAGCGGCCAGGGCATGCCGACCTTGTAGACACGCAGGCCGATATCGGCGGCCATCTTCTCGTCGATGCCGAGATCTTCCAGCGCCTGCATGACGTCCAGATAGGACTTGCCGGTGGTGATGATTCCCAGCCTAGGCTTCGGGCTGTCGATGACGATGCGGTCGATGCCGTTGGCGCGGGCGAACGCAATGGCGGCGTAGGTCTTGTAGCGGTGGAGGCGTTCCTCCTCCTTGAAGCGGTCGTCGGGCCAGCGGATGGACAGGCCGCCCTCGGGCAGTTCGATGTCCGGCAGGGTGACGTTCACCCGGTGGGGATCGATGTAGACGCTGGCCGCGCTCTCCACCGTCTCGGAAACGCACTTGAAGCCGACCGCCACGCCGGCGAAGCGGCTCATGGCCCAGCCGAGCAGGCCGAAGTCCAGATACTCCTGCACGTTCGCCGGATGCAGCACCGGTATCATCGCCGAGGCGAAGACATGCTCCGACTGGTGCAGCAGCGTGGACGAGACGCCGCCATGGTCGTCGCCGGCCAGCAGCAGCACGCCGCCATGCTTCGACATGCCGGCCGAGTTCATGTGCTTGAGCACGTCCAGCGAGCGGTCGACGCCCGGGCCCTTGCCGTACCAGATGGAGAAGACGCCGTCATACTTGGCGCTGGGATAGAGGTTGGTCTGCTGCGAGCCCCAGACGGCCGTGGCCGCCAGATCCTCGTTCACCCCGGGCTGGAAGTGAATGTGGTTCTTTTCCAGGAATTTCTTCGCCTGCCAGAGCTGCTGGTCATAGGCGCCGAGCGGGGAGCCGCGATAGCCGGAGATGAAGCAGCCCGTGTTCAGGCCGGCCGCGACGTCGCGCTGGCGCTGCATCATGGGCAGGCGGATCAGCGCCTGGATGCCGGTCAGGAATACGCGGCCTTCCTCCAGCTCGTATTTGTCGTCAAGAGTGACCTCGGCAAGACTCATCGGAAGTTCCTCTGGACCAGTGGCATGGGTGTATTGGAAGGTACTTCGGAGCAGACTGAAAGTCAATATTAGGTCAGTTTTGCTGACCTAATCGAGGGGCCGCCTCAGCACGATCCGCGCCCCGCCGAGGTGTCCGGCGCGAACCAGTCCGACAAAGACCTCGTAACCGGCCATGTAGCGGTCGTGCGCGTCGCCGCCATGCACATCCAGCGTCGCCTGGCGCAGGCTCCGGTACATTTCCATCCGCTCCGTCAGGATGCCCACCCAGTCGGCCGACAGGTCGTCGACCTGCACGACCTCGAAGCCCGCGGCCACGGCCATCTTCCGGTACTGGGCGGTGCTCTGGATGTTGACCATCTGCATGCCGCCGGTGGCGATGGCTTCGCGCTCGCTCTCGGTCAGCGCCGGGGCGGCCACCAGGTCGGTGAAGGCGAACCGGCCCCCGGGTTTCAGCGCCGCCAGGATCGAACGCATCACGGCCAGCTTGTCGGGAATGTGGAGCATCGCTTCCTGACTGATCGCCACGTCGATGCCCGAAGGCGAAAGCGGCACGCGCTGAGCGTCGGCGCGCACCACGCAGACCCGTCCGTCCAGGCCTACCAGCCGGTTGAGCCGGCGGGCGTCGCGGCAGCGTCCCTCGTTCAGGTCCAGGGCCAGGACCTGGACGCCGGGCCAGCGCTCCGCGATCAGGCGTGCAGGCCCGCCGATGCCGGCGCAGATGTCGGCGACCGTCTGTCCGTCCTCGATGCCGGCCGCCGTCGCCAGGGCCAGCACCGCATCGACGCCACCATAGTGATCCTGATCGTGTGGCCGCAGGTCCGCCGCGCCCGGGCGTTGCGGGTCACCGCCCGATGCCGCCACTGCCGCCAGCACCTGCTCGGCGTTGATCGGGTGGCGGTCGTAGAGATCGACCTCCGCGCCGCTCACCACGCCAGTTCCAGTATCTCGCGGACCTGTTCCGGGTTGTCGATCGGTCGGGGATTGGTGCGCACCCACATGTTCTGCATCGCGCCGGCGACGATGTCGTCGAACTGCTCGCGCTGGACGTCCATCGCCCTGAGGCTGCCCGGCTGATCCAGCGAGCGCACCAGATCGGCGACAGCGCGAGCGGCGTCGCCATCCTCGCGTCCCATGGCGCTGGCGATCCATTTCTGCCGTGCCTCGGTGTGGCTGAGATTGTAGCGCAGCACCGGCGCCAGCATGACGCAGGAGGTGTGGCCGTGGCTCATGCCGGTCACCGCCCCCAGGCTGTGGCCGATGCCGTGGCTGGCCCCGTACTGGACCCTGAGAATGCCGGAGCCGGACAGCCATGCTGCCTGCTGGCAGGCCAGCCGGGCGCCCATGTCGGACGGATTGCGCTTGGTGGCGGGCAGGGCGTCGTTGAACAGGCGCAGCGCCTGCAGGCTGCAGCCGTCGACCATCGGCGAGGGTTCGATCGCGCAGATGCCCTCCACGGCATGATCGACGCCGCGGACACCGGTGGAGAGCCAGAGCCAGTCCGGCGTGTGGATGGTCACCGCCGGATCCAGGATCACGGTCATCGGGTTGATCCCCGGCGCGGTGTAGCCGTCCTTGATCCGGCGCACCGGATCTGTACACCCGCCCAGATTGGAAAACTCCGCCGCCGAGAGCGTCGTCGGCACCGCCACGTGAGGGCAGGGGGGCGCCCCGATCTTCGGGATGTGGCGGCTGCCGTCCGCCAGCACCTTCATGTGCAGATCGCCCATGCCGTCGACCGTGTCGACGCCTTCGGCCATGCAGACGAGCATCACCTTCACCGCGTCGATCGGCGTGCCGCCGCCGACAGAAAGCAGCAGGTCCGGTTCCGCGGCCCTGGCCGCCCTGACGGCCTCGATGACGCAATCGCGTGGCGTGTGCTCGCGAATCTCGTCGAAGACGCCGGCGAAGCGGTCGCCGAGCGCTTTCCTGATCCCTTCGATCACATCGGTCTGGCGGTTCAGCGTCTTGCTGGCGACCACAAAGACCCGCCGGGCGTTGCGCTTCTCGGCCTCGTCGGAAACGGCCTCGGCCGCCGGCCGGCCCCAGACCACGCGGTCCTGGGGCAGGAATTCGTGCTGTCCTGGCTTCATGCTACCCGTTCAGTCCCCGCGATCCTTCAGCGCCAGCTTGCCGGCATTGTAGGCCTCAAGATTGTTCAAAGCCTCGTCCTGGACAAGCAGATCGAGGAAAAGCGTGCGTTCCAGACCGAGTGCGTCGGCGTCGCCGGGCTCGTTGGCGGCGCGTGCAATGCGCTTGATATGGCCGACGGCCAGCGGCGGGTGCGCGGCGATCCGTTCGGCCACGTCGACCGCATGGGCGACGACGTCGCCCTTCACGACCCCGTTCAACAGACCGAGCCCGAGGGCCTGAGCCGGGCCGAACGCCTCGCCCAGCAGGCAGAGCTCCATGGCTTTCGCCGCGCCGATCATGCGCGCGGTCCGTACCACGCCGCCCGCGCCGGGGAGAATGCCGAGCGCGATCTCGATCTGGCCCATGCGGTAGTCGCCCTCGGCTGCGAAACGCATGTCGCAGGCCAGCGCCAGTTCCAGCCCGCCGCCCATGCAGGTGCCGTTGATCGCGGCGATGTGTGGTTTCGGGCTCGCCGCGATGGCATCGAAGACCCGATCGATATTGCGCGGCGGCAGGCGGCGCTCGGCACTGAAACCCAGCCCCTTCTCCCGGAGCGACTGGGACATCCCCGCCAGCACATCGGTGTCGAAATGGCGGATGAAGACGCCGTCGGCGGCGCCGGTGTAGACCACGGCGCGCACCGCTGCATCGGCGTCGAGTTCCGGCGTCAGCACCTCGAGGTCGGCCAGCGTGTCATTGTCCATATAGCCGTGCGGCGGATTGTCGAACCGGACCAGCGCCACGGCGCCGCGGCGCTCCACCTTCAGTTGCTTCATCGGATTCCTCCCGGAGAATCTGGCATCATTCTGAAATACGCGCGGATCAGAATCATCCCCTTGCGGCGGGACGGGGTGTCCCGTCCGCGGCAGGACGACAGGGATCGTCAGAGGAAAGGGGCCGGGAACGCCACATGACAGTCAAGGCCGAAGATCAGCAGGATGCGGCGCGGCCGCCGTTTCTGCCCTTTCCCGCGCGGGCGGTGCGGCAGGGTCTGCTGATCGCCGCGCCGACGGCCGCGCTGTTCGGCGGGTTCGCGGCCAACACCGATGTCTCGCCGGAGACGGCGCTGTTCTGCTGGCTCGGCGTGAACGCACTGGCGCTGGCGTTGATCCAGCGCCAGATGCGGCAGCTCTGGCGGATGCGCCAGGCAGTCCGCCGCCTCAGCCGCGACCAGGCCCGGGGCGAGGCGGAGACCGAGGGCGGCTCGGGAAGCTCGAATCTGGCTGCCGAGATCGACCGGCTGAGCGCCGACCTGGTCGGCGAGCGCGCCCGCGCCGTGGCCGGGGAGGCCGCTCTGCGCGCGGTGCTCGACAGCCTGCAGCTTCCGGTTCTGATCTTCGACGCCGGCCGCCAGCTACGGTTTCTCAATCTCTCCGCGCGTGATCTGCTGGGCCAGGTGCCGGAGGGACGGGACTTCGCCGCGGCCCTGCGCAACCCGGACGTCCTGGCCGCCGTCGACCGCGTCATCCGGGGCGGGGCGTCGGAGGACGCGGAGTTCCGGATCTATCAGCCGGTGCCCCGCCGTCTCAGGGTCCGCATCGAGGCTCTGCCCGGGCTGTCGGGCGCCAGCCGGTCCTTCATCGCCATGATCGACGATCTCACTGATTCGGAGCGCATGCGCGAAATGCGCTCCGACTTCGTCGCCGACGTCAGCCACGAACTGCGCACCCCGCTCGCTTCGGTGCTCAGCATCGTCGAGACGCTGAACGGCGCGGCGCGCGACGATCCGAAGGCGCAGCAGCGATTCCTGAAGATGCTGGAGGAGCAGGCGCGGCGCATGGCGCGGATCGTGGAGGATCTGCTCTCGCTCAGCCGCATCGAAATGCACGAACACCAGGCGCCGACGGGGGTCACCCAGCTCAACGATGTTCTGCGCCATGTCGCCGAGGTCTGCCAGTTCGCCGCCGGCGAACGTGACATGCGCCTGGAGATCGACCTGCCGGAGCGGCTGGACGTGGTGGGCGATTCGCACGAGCTGACCCGCCTGTTCCAGAATCTGGTCGACAACGCCCTGAAATACGGGGACCGCGGCACTGCCGTCCGGATTCACGCTTCGGTGACGCGCAACATGGCCCGTGTCGCCGTGAGCGACCGCGGTCCCGGCATTCCGCGCGAACACATCCCGCGCCTGACCGAACGATTCTACCGTGTCGACAAGGGCCGCAGCAGGGTGGCCGGCGGCACCGGGCTCGGCCTCGCCATCGTCAAGCATGTCGTCAACCGCCACCGCGGCGAACTGAAGATCAGTTCGGTGGAAAACGAGGGCTCCACCTTCACCGTGGAACTGCCCCTGGCCCCCGGCTAAATCCATGCTGCAACTGCGAAAATAATTGTGGCACAAATCTGTAATATGACTGTCACAAAGCCCCGCTACGTCCGGCCCTGCTGTTTCCGACATGGAGGAACAAGGTGCTCAGGAAACTCGTACTGACGGCCGGTCTGGCCGTGACATTCGCCGGCGTGGCCGAAGCCCGCGACCGCATCAGCATCGTCGGCTCGTCGACGGTGTTCCCCTATACCCAGGCCGTGGCCGAGGAGTTCGCCAACAAGACCGGAAATCCGGCCCCGGTCGTCGAATCGACGGGCACCGGCGGCGGCATGAAGATCTTCTGCGGCGGCATCGGTGAGGGCCATCCGGACATTACCGGCGCTTCCCGCGCCATGAAGAAGTCCGAGTGGGAGAACTGCCAGAAAAACGGCGTCACCGACGTCTCCGAGGCGATGATCGGCTTCGACGGCCTGTCCTTCGCCAGCTCGCGCAAGGGCCCCGACCTGGACGTGACCAAGGACCAGCTCTACCTGGCCCTGGCGGCGCAGGTTCCGGTCGACGGCAAGATCGTCGACAACCCCTACACGAAATGGAGCCAGATCGACTCTTCGCTGCCCGACCAGGAGATCACGATCTACGGTCCGCCCCCGACTTCGGGCACCCGCGACGCCTGGGTCGAGCTGGTCATGGAAGAGGGCTGTGAGTCCTTCGACGCCGTCAAGGCTCTGTCCAAGGACGACCACAAGTCGGTCTGCTCGCGCATGCGCCAGGACGGCCCGTTCATCGAGGCGGGTGAGAACGACAACCTGATCGTGCAGCGTCTCGAGGCTGATCCGAACGCCTTCGGCATCTTCGGTTTCTCGTTCCTCTACGAGAACCAGGACAAGCTGAAGGGCGCGCAGATCGGCGGCGTGGCCCCGAGCTTCGAGACCATCGAGTCCGGCGACTACGGCGTCTCGCGGCCGCTGTTCTTCTACGTCAAGAACGCGCACCGCGGGGTCATCCCGGGTCTCAGCGAGTTCATCGAGGAGTACATGAGCGATGCGGCCCTGACCTCGGGCGGCTACCTCAACGAGCGTGGCCTTGTCCCGCTCAACGATGCTCGCCGTGAGGAGCTTCAGGACGCCGTTCTGAACGGCAAGCAGTTCACGCGCTTCCAGGGTTCGTGATATCCGGCAAGGGGGGAGGGAGTTGCGGCTCCCTTCCCTTCGCCGCCGTCCTGCGCGACACCGACTATTCTTTGGAACATACCGACGATGTATGAATATGCCTTCCTCGCGATCGTCGTCATTGCCGCGGCCGGCTATTTTCTGGGCCGCTCCCGGGCGGTCGCCGTCAGCCCCCAGGGCCGGGGCATCGGACTGCACTCCCTGCCGGCCTATTACGGCGCCTATGTCGCGCTCTGGGTCGGCCTCCCGGTCCTCGTGCTGGTCCTGATCTGGCTGTCGCTGCAGGGCCCGGTCGTGGATCAGCTGCTTCTGGCCTCGCTGCCGGAAGAACTGCTCGCCGGCAAGGGCGAGGGCCAGATCGACCTGATCGTCAGCGAGATCAAGTCCATCGCCGGCGGCCGCATCTTCGGCGAGCCGGGCCGGGCGGTGCTCGACGCCGCCGAAAGCTACAACCGCTGGCACGACATCGCCGACATGGCGATGCTGGTGGTCGTGCTGGCGGGCGCGCTCGGCGCGCTTGTCCTCACGCGGTCGCGGATCGCAGCGGGCTTCCGCGCACGCCATGGCGTCGAGCGCATCCTGACCTGGCTGATGATCTTCTGCTCGGTGGTCGCCATCCTGACCACGCTGGGCATCATCTTTTCGCTGCTGTTCGAGAGCTTCCGCTTCTTCTCACGGGTGCCCTTCTACGAGTTCCTTTTCGGGCTGAACTGGGAGCCGCAGATCCCGATCCGCGAGGATCAGGTCGCGGCCGCGGGCGCGTTCGGCGCCATTCCGGTCTTCCTGGGCACGATCCTGATCGCCTTCATCGCCATGCTGGTGGCCGGGCCGGTCGGCCTGCTCAGCGCCATCTATCTGGCGGAGTATGCGAGTCCCCGGTTCCGCGGCGTGGTCAAGCCGATACTGGAAATTCTCGCCGGCATCCCCACCGTCGTCTACGGCTTCTTCGCCGTGCTGACCGTGGCCCCGGCGCTGAGGAGCCTGGGCGATGCCATCGGGCTCGACATGGCGCCGAACAGCGCCCTGGTCGCCGGCGCGGTCATGGGCATCATGATCATTCCCTTCATCTCCTCGCTGTCCGACGACGCCTTCGCCGCTGTCCCGCAATCGATGCGTGACGCATCCTACGGACTCGGCGCCACCCAGGCGGAAACCATCCTGTCGGTGCTGATCCCGGCGGCGCTGCCGGGCATTGTCGGCGGCTTCCTGCTCGCCGTGAGCCGCGCCATCGGGGAGACCATGATCGTGGTCATGGCCGCCGGCCTGATCGCTAAGCTGACAGTCAATCCGTTCGAGGCGGTCACCACGGTGACCGTGCAGATCGTCACCCTGCTGATCGGGGACACCGAGTTCGACAGCCCCAAGACGCTCGCGGCGTTCGCGCTCGGTCTGGTGCTGTTCACCGCAACCCTGATGCTGAACGTCGTCGCCCTTCGGATTGTCCGCAAATACCGGGAAAAATATGAGTAATCGGACCATGGACGCACGGGCCGGCAGCCTGCTGGACAAGACCGACGCCGCCAGCCGGCGGATCCGCCGCCGTCATGCCGCTAACCGCCGGATGCAGGCCTATGGTCTGGGCGCCATCGGTTTCGCGGTGCTGCTGCTCGGTATCCTGATCGGATCGCTTGTCTGGTCGGGCGGGCAGGCCTTCTTTCAGACACGGATCGACTTCCAGGTCCATGTCGACCCGGCAAAGATCAATCGCGACGACCTCTATCGCAGCAACTGGCGGGCCATCGTTCAGGACAGCTTCCTGGAGCTGTTCCCGGACGTCGACAATCCGCGGGAGCGCCGCGCGGCGGCCGGCATCCTGAGTTCCGGTGCGCCCTATGTCCTGCGGGACCGGGTGATTTCCGATCCGGACCTGATCGGACAGACCATCCGGGTCTCCCTGCCGGCATCGGACCCGATCGATCAGTTCAACAAGGGCGTCATCACCCGCGACGTGCCCGAGGACCAGCGCATCGTCACCGACCAGGTCATCGCATGGTACGACCGCCTGGAGGCCGAGGGCCGTTTCTCGACCCCGGTCAACTGGTCGCTGATCACGGAGGCCGACAGCCGCTTCCCCGAGATGGCGGGCCTGTCCGGGGCGATCACGGGCTCGTTCTACGCCCTCCTCGTGTGCTTTCTGATTTCCTTCCCCGTCGGCATCGCGTCCGCCGTCTACCTGGAGGAGTTCGCGCCGAAGAACCGGTTCACCGATCTGATCGAGGTCAACATCAACAATCTCGCCGCCGTGCCGTCGGTGGTCTTCGGTCTGCTTGGCCTCGCGGTGTTCCTGCAGTTCTTCGGCCTGCCGCGGTCGGCGCCGCTGGTCGGCGGCATGGTGCTGTCACTGATGACCCTGCCGACGATCATCATCGCCACGCGTTCGGCGCTGAAGGCGGTGCCGCCGTCGATCCGCGAGGCCGCCTTCGGCGTCGGAGCCTCGCGCCACCAGGTGGTGATCCACCACGTCATTCCGCTGGCCATGCCGGGCGCGATGACCGGCACGATCATCGGCCTTGCCCAGGCGCTGGGCGAGACCGCGCCGCTGCTGTTGATCGGCATGAACGCGTTCATTACCTCGGACCCGGGCGGTCTGATGGACCCCGCGACGGCGCTGCCGACGCAGATCTTCATCTGGGCGGACAGTCCCGAACGCGGTTTCGTCGCCCGGACCTCGGCCGCGATTCTGGTGCTGATCGGCTTCCTGATCTCCATGAACCTGATCGCCGTGCTGCTGCGCCAGCGCTTCCAACGGAAATGGTAGAAGAAGGCAACGGACATGAATGAAGCGGCTCCCAGGGCTGACATCGGCGCAGCCGAGGCCGACATGACGGACGAGGCAAGGACCGCCGTCCGCGCCCGCGGCGTCAATGTCTTCTACGGCGAGAAGCAGGCGCTGTTCGACGTCAGCGTCGACATCCGTGAACACCAGGTCACTTCGCTGATCGGGCCGTCCGGTTGCGGCAAGTCGACCTTTCTGCGCTGCATCAACCGGATGAACGATGTCATCGAAGGGTGCCGCGTCGAAGGCTCGATCGAGCTGCACGGTGAGGATATCCATGACCCCCGCATGGACGTGGTGCAGCTTCGCGCGCGCGTCGGCATGGTGTTCCAGAAGCCGAACCCGTTCCCGAAGTCGATCTTCGAGAATGTCGCCTACGGCCCGCGCATCCACGGCCTGACTTCCAGCAAGAGCGAGATGCGGGATCTGGTCGAGGATTCGCTTCGCCGCGCCGGTCTCTGGAACGAGGTCGCCGAACGCCTCGACGAGCCTGGCACCGGTCTTTCCGGCGGCCAGCAGCAGCGCCTCTGCATCGCCCGCGCCATCGCCGTCCGGCCGGAAGTGATCCTGATGGACGAGCCCTGCTCGGCGCTCGACCCGATCGCGACGGCCCGCATCGAGGAACTGATCGACGATCTGCGCGAGAACTACACCATCGTCATCGTCACGCACTCGATGCAGCAGGCCGCCCGCGTTTCGCAGCGCACAGCCTTCTTCCATCTGGGCAATCTGGTCGAGGTCGGGCCGACGGATGCGATCTTCACCGCGCCGTCGGACAAGCGCACCGAGGACTACATCACCGGTCGCTTCGGCTGACCCGGGCAACGGATTCATTGGAGGCGCGTCACATGGCCAGCCACGAACCCAGCACGCCGCATACGGTTTCCTCCTACGAGGAGGAACTGACAAGACTCAACAACCTGATCCTCGAACTGGGGGGGCTGGTCGAAGCGCAGCTCTCCGGCGCCATCCGCGCGATGACGAAACGCGACAGCGACGCCGCCGAGCGCCTGATCGTCCAGGATGTCCGCATCGACGAACTGGAGGAGACGGTCAACGATCTGGCCGTCAACATCCTGGCCCGCCGCCAGCCGGTGGCGGGCGACCTGCGCCTCGTGGTCTCCGTGATCAAGATCGCCGGCGATCTGGAGCGCCTGGGCGATTACGCCAAGAACATCGCCAAGCGCACCCTGGTCATCAACCAGTCGCCGCCGATCGCGCCGCTGACCACCGTGCCGCGCATGTCCGAACGGGTGCAGCGGATGCTGGACCAGGCGCTGACGGCCTTCGTCCAGGGCGATGACGAACTGGCGGAGAAGGTCTGGGCCGCGGACGAGGAAGTGGACGAACTCTACAACAGCTTCTTCCGCGAACTGCTGACCTACATGATGGAGGATCCGCGCAACATCTCGGCCGCGGCGCACCTGCTGTTCGTCGCCAAGAACATCGAGCGCATGGGCGATCTGGTGACCAACATCGCCGAGCGCATCTACTTCACCGCCACCGGCCACCAGATCGAGGCCGAACGGCCGAAGCGCGATGTCACCAGCCTGACGGATGTTTCCGACGACGGGGCGGTGACCACGGAGACGCCATGAACCCCTATGTTCTCATCGCGGAGGACGAGGAAAGCCTCGTTGAGCTTCTGGAATACAACCTCCGCGCCGCCGGCTTCCGGGTCGATACGGTGCTCGATGGCGGCGAAGTCATGAATCGCCTCGACGAGGAACTGCCTGACATCCTGCTGCTGGATTGGATGCTGCCCAATGTCTCCGGTCTGGAAGTCTGCCGCCAGATCCGGCGCAAGGTCGAATTCCGCAATCTGCCCGTGGTGATGCTGACCGCCCGCGGCGCCGAGGAAGACCGTATCCGCGGCCTCGACGCCGGCGCCGACGACTACGTGCCCAAGCCGTTCTCCATCAACGAGCTGATTGCCCGGCTGCGCGCCGTGCTGCGCCGGGTGCGTCCGATCCTGGCGGATCAGCGCATCGTGCATGGCTCCATCGAGCTGGACCTGACCGCCCACAAGGTGATGCGCGAGGGCGAGGCGGTCCATCTCGGCCCCACCGAGTTCCGTCTGCTGCGGCATTTCATGGAGCATCCGGGCCGCGTGCTCTCCCGCGCCCAGCTTCTGGACGCCGTATGGGGACGGGACGCGGAGGTCGAGGAGCGGACGGTCGACGTCCATATCCGTCGCCTGCGCAAGGCGGTGAACGCCGGCGACGCGCCGGACGTCATCCGCACCGTGCGCTCGGCAGGTTATGCCTTCGAGCCGCCGCGGGCCGAAGGGTAGGGGCCGGCCGTGCCGGTCACTCCGGTGCGGCGGGCGGCTCGATCAGCCAGCGGGCATGGACCGTGACGGGCTGGCGGTCATAGCCCAGCGCCCGGTAGAACGCTGCGGCGTCGTCATTGCCGTTGCGGACCATCAGTTCCGCCTTCGGGCAGCCGCGCTCGCGCAGCCAGTCTTCCGCCGCGGCCATCAGCCGGGCGCCGAGGCCGCGGCGGCGCTGGTCGGGCGCCACGGCGAGATAGTAGATCCAGCCCCTGTGGCCGTCGAAACCGCACATGACCGTGCCGGTCAGCGCGCCGGCGTGCTCGGCGATCAGAAGGGTCGCGGCCTCCTGGCCGAGGGCGCGGTCGATGTCAGCGGAAGGATCGTTCCATGGGCGGGTGAGCCCGACCGCATGCCACAGCGCGACGACGGCGGCGCGGTCCGTTTCGGCGAAGGGGCGCAGCGCGACCTCCACGCTCAGTTGACGCCCACGGCATCGCCCAGGGTGGGGCCGATTTCCGCGTGCATGACCAGGTCGGCGATGGGATCCTGATCCGTCGGCTCCCGGTTCAGGATCACCAGGCCGGCGCCGTTCTGCTGCGCGATGCGGGGAAAGCCGGCGGCCGGGTAGACCACAAGCGAGGAGCCCAGGACGATGAACAGGTCCGCAGCCAGCGTTTCCTGCTCGGCGCGCCGCATCTCGTCGACCGGCATGCTCTGCCCGAAGGAGATCGTCGCCGTCTTGACCACGCCTGCGCAGAAGGTGCAGGCCGGCAGGGTCTCGTCCTTCTGGAAGGCTTCCCGGATCGGATCCAGTTCGTGGCGCGCGCCGCAGTCCAGGCATTTGGCGTAGGTCGAATTGCCATGCAGTTCGATCACCTTGTCGTCGGGCACGCCCGATGCCTGGTGCAGGCCGTCGACGTTCTGGGTGATAACGGCGCTGGCCTTGCCGGCGCGGACCAGCTTCTCGACGGCGCGGTGGCCGCGATTGGGCTCGGCGGCCGAGAATGAGCCTTCCATGGCGAACTTGCGCCGCCAGGATTCGCGGCGCATCTCCTCGGAGCGGACGAAATCCTGGAAGTCGATCGGCTGATACTTCGTCCAGAGCCCGCCGGGCGAGCGGAAGTCGGGAATGCCGGATTCAGTGGAGATTCCGGCGCCGGTGAAGAAGACGATGCGCCGGGCGTCGTCGATCAGGCGCTGCAGCGCCTCCACCCGGCGGCGATCGGGGAAGGCCTCGACCATCAGCCTTGCCCGGTCTGGGCCCTCAGCCGTTCCAGCAGGGCCTCGACATTGCCTGTCTTGCTGATGACGGAGCCGAACTCGGAACGGTGGGTGATCGCCATGCTGACGCCCTCGACGATGACGTCCACGATGCGCGCCTCGCCCTCGCGGGTCAGCACCCGCCAGTCGACCTTCAGCGCCGGGCCGCCCGGCTCCTTGATCAGCGATTTGACCAGCACTTCGTCGTCGCTGAACGGCTGCTGGCCGACGACCTCGAAAGTCTGGCCGGAATAGGCGTTCAGCCGGGCGGTGTAGGTGTCGACGATGTAGCGGTAGAACAGGTCGACATACTCCTCCTGCTGCTCGGGCGTGGCCGAGCGCCAGTAGCGGCCGAGCACGATGCGCGCCACCAGGGGCACATCGAAGCCTTCCTGGAACAGCGCCTCGAAACGCGCCTGCCTCTGCTCTTCCGAGGCGTCCTCGTTGGCAAGAACGCGGATGGCCTCGCCACCCAGTTCCTCGATCAGTTCCCGCGGCTCCTGGGCCACGGCAGGGGACAGGAATGCGGCTACAACGACGAGAACCGCCGCAACAGGTGAAACAAGACGCCCGATCATTCGGCATTGCTCCCTTTTTTGCTGGATGCGTCGCCGTCCGCCGCCGGATCGTCGAGCGGAGGCAGATTGTAGAGGTCAGTCTGCGGGTCAGCCTGACCGTTGTTTATGGCGATCTCGCGGCGCTGGCGATAGCTGCTGCGCACGGCGGAATAGAAATCCAGCGAGGTGCGTTCCAGCTCCTCGAACTTGCCCAGCACGCGCGATCGCTGGTCGATCATGTCGATGCCGGTGCGCGCGTACACGGCCTCGCCATGGTCCTGGCCGCGCATGTAGCGATTGAACGGGTCGGCCACGCTGTCGACGGCGAACCCGGCCAGGTCGCGGGGCGGGCGGGGACCCAGCAGCGGCAGCACAAGGTAGGGACCTTCGGGCACGCCCCACACCGCCAGGGTCTGGCCGAAGTCCTCGGAATGCCCCTCCATGCCGCCTTCGGCCATGAAGTCGACCAGGCCGCCCATGCCGAGCGTGCTGTTGAAGGCGAAGCGGGTGAGGGTCACGACCGCGCGTTCAAGTTCGCCCTGCAGCAGATCGTTCATGAAGACGATCGGCGCATTGAGGTTGTCCAGGGCGTTGCGGATGCCTGTCCGCGCCGGACGCGGGATCACAGCGACGTAGCCTTCGGCAACCGGTTTCAGCAGATAGGCATCGAGAGACCGGTTGAAGCTGAACATGGCGCGGTTGAACGGCTCGAGCGGATCGTTCGCCTCGATCCGGGCCTCCCGGTCATTGCCCTCATCGGGCATGCCGGCGCATGCGCCGGCCGCCGCGAGCAGCAACGCAGCGAACCCGATCCGCGTCAGGCGCCCGGACATCTTCCCGACCATCGATCCCAACTCCATACGCTGTTGCGACCGCTTGGCAGGAAGGCGGTCACGCCAGTACCAGGCGGTTGTTTAGCACGACACAAACTGCCGTCGCTACGGGGGACCGACGGGCGCCGACACCGGTCGGGCGCTGTTGTGTTCCTGCAACTAAGATCATGCTTGATGATATAAAGATATTTTTATATAAGCCTGACCATGGCATTGAGCTGGCAATATGAGGCCCCGGACGAGGCAGAGACGACGGCGGGAAAGCTGTCCTCGGCCGAGTTGATCGAGGCCCTGAAGGCGGCTGGAGACCCCACGCGGCTCCGCCTGCTGATGCTTTGCCGGCGCTGCGAACTGTCCGTTTCGGAACTGACCTGGATCATCGGACAGAGCCAGCCCCGGGTCTCCCGCCATCTGAAGGTGCTGTGCGACGCCGGCCTCCTCAACCGCTATGCGGAGGGGACATGGGTCATGTACCGGCTGGCGCTGCAGGGCGGCGTGGCGCCGCTCGGCCGTCTGATCGACGAACTTCTCGACATCGAGGAGGGCGAGACCTCCGAGATTCTGGAACGGCTGGAGGAGGTCAGGAATCGCCGCCGCGCCGTTGCCCAGAGCTATTTCTCCCGCAACGCCGAGCACTGGTCGGAGATGACCCGGCTCCAGGTCTCGGAGCGGGAGGTGGAGACGGCGCTGCACGCGATACTGGGCTGGGGCCGGCTTGGCGACATGCTGGATCTCGGCACCGGTACGGGGCGTCTACTGGCGATCCTGGCCGGCCGCGCGGAAACCGCCATCGGCGTCGACATCAACAGCGAGATGCTTGGTGTCGCCCGTCAGGCGATCGACCGGCCGGATTTCGAGCACGTCCAGGTGCGGCAGGCGGACATCCGCCGGCTGCCATATGGCAAGGGCAGTTTCGACCTGATCACGGCGCATCAGGTGCTGCACTACCTGGACGATCCCGACGTCGTGGTGCGGGAGGCCGCGCGTGTGCTGCGGCCCGGCGGGCGGCTGGTCATCGCGGACCTGCTGCCGCACGACATGGAGCAGTTGAAGACGGAGCAGGCGCATCGCCGGCTCGGCTTCAGCGATGAGGAAATAGAAAGCTGGTTCGAAACGGCGGGGCTGGAAACCGGCGAGAGCGTCAAGCTCTCCGGCCGCCCGCTGCCGGTCGGCATCTGGTCGGCCGTGAAACCAGGCAATCAGGGAAAGCAGGGGCAATGAAGATGAACGTCATGCCGACCGGCCTCGACCGGCTCGATTTCTCGTTCGAGTTCTTCCCGCCGAAGACCGAAGCGGGCTGGCGGGGAATATCCCGCGCGGCCGCGGCCTTCCAGCCGCTGGATCCGGAGTTCTGCTCGGTCACCTACGGCGCCGGGGGCTCCAACCAGACCGGCACGCTGGACGCCGTGCTGGCGGTACAGGAGGCGAGCGGCTCGCCGGGCGCGGCCCACCTGACCGCGGCGGGACAGAGCCGCGAGGCCGTCGACGCGGCGGCGCGGACCTTTCTGGACAACGGTATCGGCCGCATCGTCGCGCTGCGCGGCGATTCCCGCGATGAAGGTCCCTACAGGCCGCACGCCGAGGGCTATGCCAACGCCGCCGAACTCGTGGCGGGCCTGAAGAAGATCCACGACTTCGACATCTCGGTGGCGGCCTATCCCGAGAAGCATCCGGATTCGCCGACGCCCGAGGCCGATCTGGAGAACCTGAAGGCGAAGCTGGACGCCGGCGCCGACCGCGCCATCACCCAGTTCTTCTTCGACGCGGATTCCTTCCTGCGCTACCGCGACAGGCTGGCCGCCGCCGGCGTCTACAAGCCGGTCATCCCCGGTGTCCTGCCGATCCGGGACATTGAGCAGGTGCAGCGTTTCGCGGCCCAGTGTGAGGCGGTGGTGCCGCCGATGGTGGTCGCCGCCTATGACGGGCTGGAGCAGATCGAGGACCGTCGCAAGCGTTCGGTCGATCTCGCCCACGAACTCTGCGCGCGCCTGGTTCGCCACGGCGTCCGCTCCTTCCACTTCTACACGCTGAACAAGTCGGATCTGACGGTGGAGATCTGCAAGCGGCTGGCCGGCACTGCCGAGTCCGAGGCCGCCGTCGCCGCCGCCTCGGCGGCGCGCTGAACATCCGACCCCGCAAGGAACACAATCCATATGAATGAATTCCTGGAAGCCCTTCGGGGCGAGGTCCTGCTGTGCGACGGCGCCATGGGCAGCCGGGTTCAGGCGATGGACCTGGACATCGACAAGGACTACGACGGTCAGGAGAACTGCACCGAGATCCTGAACCTGACCCGGCCCGACATGGTCCGCGAAATCCATCGCGGCTACTACGAGGCCGGCTCCGACATCGTCCAGACCAACTCCTTCGGCGGCTCCGCCATCACCCTGGCCGAATTCGGCCTGCAGGACCGGGCCGAGGAGATCAACCGCCGCGCGGCCGAGCTGGCGCGCGAGGTGGCGCGCGAGATGACGACGAAGGAACAGAAGCGCTATGTGCTGGGCTCCATCGGACCGGGCACGAAGCTGCCGAGCCTCGGCCACGTCGGCTATGACGATCTGGAGGACGCGCTGACCGTGCAGGCGGCGGGTCTGCTGGCCGGCGGCGTCGACGGCCTGCTGATCGAGACCTGCCAGGATCCGCTGCAGGTCAAGGCAGCCGTCAACGGGGCCAAGACCGCGCGAGAGCGCGCCGGCAAGGACGTGCCGATCATGGTTCAGGTTACGGTGGAGACGACCGGCACCATGCTCGTCGGCGCCGACATCGCCGCCGCCGCCACGATATTGAAGGCCATGTCGGTCGATGCCATCGGTCTGAACTGCGCGACCGGCCCGAAGGAAATGGCCGAGCATGTCCGCTATCTGACCTCGAGCATGGACATACCCGTCACCGTGCAGCCCAACGCCGGGCTGCCCGAGCTGGTGAACGGCCAGACCAGCTATCCGCTGAGCCCCGAGGAGCTGGCGCGCTGGCTCAGGCGCTTTGTCGACGAGGAGGGGGTCAACATGGTCGGCGGCTGCTGCGGCACGACGCCGGAGCACATCGCCGCCCTGGACCAGATGCTGCGCGAACTGGGCCGCAACCGCCGCCGTCCGGCGCCGAAGCCGCGCCAGCCGGAGTGGACGCCGTCTATCGCTTCCCTGTTCAGCCAGACCACGCTGCGTCAGGAAAACGCCGTGCTCGCCATCGGCGAGCGCTGCAACGCCAATGGCTCCAGGAAGTTCCGCGAACTGCAGGCGGAAGAGAACTACGACGCCTGCGTCGCCATGGGCCGGGATCAGGAGCGCGAGGGCAGTCACGCCATCGACCTCTGCACCGCCTTCGTCGGCCGCGACGAATCCAGGGACATGACCGAGATCATGACCCGGATGCGCGGCGGGGTGACCGTACCGATCGTGGTCGATTCCACCGAGATCAACGTCCTCGGCGACGCCCTGAAGCTCTATGGCGGCAAGGCCGTCATCAACTCGTTCAACTTCGAGGATGGCGAGGAGCCGGCGGCCGAGCGCCTGAAGCTGGCGCGGAAGTTCGGCGCCGCGATCATCGCGCTCACCATCGACGAAGAGGGCATGGCCAAGACCGTCGATGAAAAGCTGCGCATCGCGAAGCGGCTCTACGACTTCGCGGTCAACAAGCACGGCCTGCCGCCCTCGGACCTGATCATCGATCCGCTGACCTTCACCATCTGCACGGGCAACGAGGACGACCGGAAGCTGGGCGTCTGGACCCTGGACGGCATCGAGCGGATCGCGAAGGAACTGCCGGAAGTCCAGATCGTGCTGGGACTTTCCAACATCTCGTTCGGCCTGAACGCGGTCGCCCGGCACGTGCTCAATTCCGTCTTCCTGGAGCATGCGCAGAAGCGCGGCATGAGCGCAGCCATCGTCCACGCCTCGAAGATCACGCCGCTGCACAAGATCCCGGAGGAGGAGGTGCAGGCCGCCGAGGACCTGATCTTCGATCGGCGCGAAAAGGGCAAGACCGACCCGCTGGAAGCCTTCATGGCCCTGTTCCAGGACCGCAAGGCCGCCAAGGAGGTGCGCGAGCGCCCTGCCGAGGTCGAGGAGCGGCTGAAGCTGCGCATCGTCGACGGCGACGCCGAGGGGCTGGCCGAGGATCTCGACGAGGCCATGGCGAAGCACCCGCCGCTGGAAATCATCAACAACTTCCTGCTGGACGGCATGAAGGTGGTCGGCGAACTGTTCGGCGCCGGCAAGATGCAGTTGCCGTTCGTGCTCCGCTCCGCCGAGGTGATGAAGGCTTCCGTGGCCCATCTCGAGCCGTACATGGAGAAGATCGAGGGCCAGGAGAAGGGCATCATCGTCCTCGCCACCGTCAAGGGTGACGTCCACGATATCGGCAAGAACCTGGTCGACATCATTCTCACCAACAACGGCTACAAGGTGGTCAATCTCGGCATCAAGCAGCCGCTCGAGAGCATCCTGGAAGCCGCCGAACGGGAGAAGGCCGACGCCATCGGCATGTCCGGCCTGCTGGTGAAATCGACCGTGATCATGCGCGAGAACCTGGAGGAAATGGCCCGCCGGGAGCTGTCCCTGCCGGTCATCCTGGGCGGGGCCGCGCTGACCCGGAAATATGTCGAGGAAGACTGCAACGAGGCCTATGGCGGGGCCGGCGTCGCCTATGCCCGCGACGCCTTCGACGGGCTGAAGCTGATGGACGATGTCCGCCATGGCCGCTTCAGCGAGCATGTCGAGCAGGCGAAGGAAACGCGCGCCAAGCGACCGTCGTCGCGCAAGTCCGTGGGCCGGCCGTCGGAAGGCGCCGAGCGGCCGATCGACTATGACGAGATCCGCGTGCGGCGGAGCGAGCTGCATGCCGACCAGACCCCGCCGGAGCCGCCCTTCTGGGGCGCGCGCACCATCGAGAAGGTCTCGCCGAAGACGCTTCTGCCCTTCCTCAACGAGACCATGCTGTTCCAGTTCCAGTGGGGCTTCCGCAAGGCGGGCCGCGACCGCGAGGAATACCGTCAATGGGCGGCGAAGGAAGTGCGGCCGATCCTGCACCGCGTGCTGGAGCAGACCATCGAGGAGGACATCCTTCAGCCCCGGGCGGTCTACGGCTACTGGCCGGCGGCGAGCGAGAAGGACGACCTGCTGATGTTCGAACCGGGCGGCAACCGGGAGGTGGCGCGCTTCAGCCTGCCCCGGCAGCGCCGCGAGGGCGGGCTCTGCATCGCCGACTTCTTCCCCGACGTCGACACCGGCAAGCGCGACGTCATCGGCCTGCAGCTCGTGACCATGGGCTCCAGGGCCTCCGACGTGGCGCGCCAGTGGTTCGCGGACGACCGCTACCAGGACTATCTCTACCTGCACGGTCTCTCGGTGGAGATGGCCGAGGCCATGGCCGAATACGTCCACACCCGCATCCGGGGTGAGCTCGGCTATGCGGACGAGGACGATCCGGACCCGGTCAAGCTGCTGAAACAGGGCTATCGCGGCTCGCGCTATTCCTTCGGCTATCCGGCCTGTCCGAACCTGGAGGACCAGTCGCAGATTCTCGACTTGCTCCACGCCGAGGACATCGGCGTGGAGATGGCCGAGGAGGGCCAGCTGCACCCCGAGCAGTCGACTTCGGCCATCGTTGTCCTGCATCCGCAGGCGAAGTACTTCTCGGTCTAGGCTGACGTGCCCGGCGGCGGGGCGAGCAGGCGCGCGGCGGCCATGCGGGCGAATCGCAGCGTGACCGCCTTTCGCCGCGCCCCGGAAAGCCGTTCCAAGGGGGCGTGACGCACGATCTCGCCGCCGAAGGCGTCGGCGACGATCAGACCGCATTCAACCGGGATCAGTTCGGCGGGGAAGTCGGTCGGGACCGCGAAGAAATAGCGGTCGCAGAACTCCAGATAGTCGCCCCACTTGGAATCCGATCGGTAGTCCGCGATCGAGGATTTCACTTCGACGATCCAGATCTCGCCGTCCCGGGCGAGCGCCATGACATCGGCGCGGCGGCCGTTCTTCAGCCGCACCTCGGTGATCGACGGCAGGTCGCGTTCGGCGAGCAGGCGCACCACGCCGCGGGCGAGGGCGATGCCGTCCAGCCGCTCGTCGCCGTCACGCATCGGGCGTCCAGTCGGCGAGGGCTTCGAAGAATGGCGCCAATGGGGCGAGAATGGGGCTCTGCACGGCCCAGCGGCCGGCGCGCGCGGCGGTGCGCCGGAAGGCGGGTGCGGTGCTGCCGACCTTGTCGAGCGTCAGACAGGTCTCCCAGTCCCGCCAGCCGCCATGACCATCCCGCTTCTCCAGGATCAGGGCCAGGCGCACGGACATGTGGAGCACGGTCATGGCCAGCAGGTAGTCCCGCGCACCGCCGGCGTTGCCGGCGATCCGCTCGACCGCATGTTCCAGCAGCGCGGCGCCGGCGAGTTCCGGCAGGTACTCGTCGCCCAGCAGCCAGGCCGCATCGTCCAGGGGATCGCGGCAGCCGCAGTGCTCCCAGTCGAACCAGCGGATTGCGCCATCGGACGAAAGCATGGCGTTGGCCGGCCGGGCGTCCCACTTCACCAGCGCAAACGCCCGCGGCGCGAGCCGGTCGGCCAGGGCGGTGCGGTCGTAGCCCGGCAGGGCAATCCCGCTGGCCTGGGCCAGCCGTTCGGGCATGCCGGCCAGCCGTCGCCGCCAGTCCGTCGCCGTGCCGAGGCGCGCAACGCGCCGGTCCAGTCCGGCCAGGCGGCCCGCCTCGTGAATGCCGGCCAGCGTATCGAGCGCCCGCTGCAGTGATGCCTGGGTGTCATGCGCCGGATTCCAGAGGGCGACGCTCAGACGTTCGCCGGGAAGATCTTCCTGGAAGACCCAGCGGCCGCGCTGCGCGATGAGGCCGGGCACGGGCGCGCCGTGTTCGGAAAGGCCCGTCAGAACGGCCGCCTCCAGCGCGGCGCGGTCCTCGCTGGGGCGCCGCGCGGCGATCAGGGTCTCGCTGCCGCTGCAGAGGCGGATCGCCCGGACCGAAGATGCGACCATGCGGTCGACACGGTCGACGGGGCGGCCGAAAATCTCGCCTGCAATGCTGATCGCCTCGTCGGCCCGGCTGGTCATTGTTGCAGTTTCGTTCCACTCGGGATGGATTGCAATCGCGCAGGCCAACGATCGGCCGCCCGCTGGAAAGCGCCTTTTCGCACCCAAAAAGAGGCCGAAATCTGTTCCAATTGTGGACAGGCTTCGGATCGCCCAGACCCGTCGGCCAATGTTGACCGGCAACTCCGGAGGGCAGGTCGAGTTGATCGAACATCTTTGACAAGGACAAAGAATTCAAGTTTTTCAATGTGTTGAAAGGCGTTTCGTGAGCGGTCTCGATTTGATCGCGCAGTTCCGACCGGGTTTTCGCGTCGTGCCTTGGTTGCAGGGCGCGTATTCACAGCGCCGGAATTCCCGCGATACGGGATGCCCCGGCGTGGCACGTGCATTGCTTGGTTGAGCGCAAGCTGTTGAATAATGTAACGATCTGAGCCGGAACCGAACCATGTCCAACAATTACCGCGACGAAGACGAATACCGTTCCGCCTGGGACAAGGATTCGAAGGGTTCCGGGGGCTCAGGCGGTTCGAAGGGTTCCGGGGGCTCGAAGGGGTCGAAGGGCTCTGACGCTTCCGGCGGCGGGGGCGGTGGCTCCGGCGGTTCGAAGGGTTCCGACGGCTCGAAGGGGTCAAAGGGCTCTGACGCTTCCGGTGGCGGTGGCGGTGGCTCCGGCGGTTCGAATGGCTCCGGCGGTTCGAAAGGTTCCGACGGCTCGAAGGGATCAAAGGGCTCTGACGCTTCCGGCGGCGGTGGCGGTGGCTCCGGCGGTTCGAATGGCTCCGGTGGGTACGGCGGATCCGGCGAAGGCTCGGGCGCAGCGGGCAGCGGCTCCCCGGGCTCGGGCGAAGGCTCCGGCGGGTATGGCGGCGGCGTTGGCGGCGGTCATGAAGACGACCCGTGCGGCTGCGACGACGGCCCCGCCAGCGACCACTTCCCGACCTTCGACAAGGCGCTCTCCAATGTCGTCCTCTATCTGGAAGACGGCGAGGGCGGGATCGCCAAGGTCAAGGTCGAGGGCTTCCCCGACGGCGGGGACGCCATCCATGATCCCGACGACCTGCCCCTGCAGGCCTTCGTCGAACTGAATTATCCCGGCAGCGAGCTGATCGCGCTGGCGGTCAAGGCCGGCAACAACGCCGACCCCGAGGCCGGTCCCGGCGAGGGCGAACTCTTCATCATCAAGGACGGGGTCGAGCGCGGCGACCTGCCGCTCTCCGACCATGCCGCGGAAGAGCATGACTTCGACGAAGCCTTCGACGGCCTGTCGAACGACAGCGGTTCCATCGATTTCGACGAGTACCTGACCGGCGGCGTCGGCGACGACGAGCTGTTCGGCCAGGGCGGCGACGACACCATCGAGGGCGGCGAGGGCGATGACCTGCTCTACGGCGGCAAGGGCGCCGACAGCATTTTCGGTGACGCCGGCGCGTCCGGCGCCCCGGCCGAGCCGTTTACCGCCGAGGCGACGATCGCCGACTTCACGGCCAACGGCGTCACGCTCTCCGCAACCGATCTTTCCGGCGGTGCGGCGACGGTTTCCCAGGATCCCAACGGCATCGGCGTTGCGGGCGGCTCGCCGGTTTCGGGACAGATCAACCATGCCGCGACTGGCGCGTCCGAAGCGCTGCTGGCCGAGTTCGAGCAGCCGGTCGAGAGCGCCGAGATCACCCTGACCCATCTCATCCCCGGGGAGAGCGGCGGCGAGGTTGGCCAATGGCGCGCCCTCGATGCGGAAGGCAACGAAATCGCGCGCGGCACCTTCGGTCCGGACGATGTGACCAACGACCACGACCTGGGCGGCATTCCGGGCGTCGCAGTGGTCAGCATCGGCGGATTCGGCGCCTTCGCCGCACTGGAACTGACTGCGCTGCCCTATTCCGACGGGACGCCGGACGGGGCCAGCGATTCCAGCGACTACTATCTCTATCGCCTGACGGCCACGCCGGCCGGCGGCGACTTCGACGACACCATCTTCGGTGACTGCGGCGATGACGCCATTGCCGGCGAGCAGGGCGACGACGTTCTTGTCGGCGGCGACGGCCATGACGCCATCGACGGTGGCGCCGGCGACGACGTTCTGGCGGGCGGACGGGGCTCCGATGTGCTCGAAGGCGGCGACGGTGTCGATACGGCGGACTATTCCGGCGCCCAGGGCACCGTCATCGTCAGCCTCGCCGAAGGTATTGCGGAGAAGGACGGCGACGGCTGGATCGACAGCCTGAGCGGCGTCGAGAACCTTCGTGGCTCGGATCACGCCGACATCCTGATCGGCGACGCCGGCGCGAACGTCATCGAAGGCGGCGCCGGCGACGACACCATCGACGGCTTTGGCGGCGCCGACACGATCGACGGCGGCGGGGGCGCGAACTTCATCACGTTCGAGAGCGCCGGAGGCGGCATTGTCGCAGCGCTGCAGAATGACCGCGCCGTCGACGCCGACGGTAACGAACTGCAACTGACCGGCATCCAGGGCGTCGTCGGAACGGACTTCGACGACACCATGACCGGCAGCGCCGGCGACAACACCCTGATCGGCGGCGGCGGCAATGACGACATCCGCGGCATCGACGGCAACGACCTGCTGTTCGGCGACGGCGGAGGCGCGTCCTACGAGGACTCGAACACCCTGATCGTTCACGCCCACGGCTCTCCGCTCGACGGCGTGTTTCCCGAGATGCAGGTCTCGGTCGGCGGCGTCGTGGTCGGCACGGTGACCGTGACCGAGTCGCTGGACGCCTACAGCTTCGACATTTCCGGCCTCACGCTGGAGCAGCGCGCCGGCGAGGTCCGCATCGACATGCTCAACGACGCCTGGGACGGCGTCACCGAGGAGAACTCGTTCGGCCCCGAGAAGTGCGACGAGGACCGCAACCTCTTCGTCGAGGCGATCGAGTTCAATGGCGCGGTCACCGACGCCTCGGAAGGCGAACTGACCTTCGACCCGGCGCACTTCCAGGGCTACCAGACCGGTGGCGCGAATTTCGGCGTCGCCGATATCTACGGTGAGGACAACGAGGAAGGCGGCGCGCGCCCGAACGGCGGCAATGTCTACACCGGCGCGGTGATCTTCTCGGGTCTGCCGCTCTTCGTAGCCGGCGACGGCCCGAACAACGATTTCGTCGGCGGCGGCAACGGCAATGACACCCAGTTCGGCGGCGCCGGCAATGACTGGGTCTTTGGCGGCGACGGCTTTGACCTGCTGTTCGGCGGCGAAGGCAACGACACGGTCTGCGCCTTCGACGACGACGATACGGTCTATGGCGGCTGGGGCGACGATTTTGTCGAGGGCAATGCCGGCAACGACACTGTCTATGGCGGGTCCGGAAATGACCTCGTGGCTGGCAACGAGGGCGACGACCTGCTGTTCGCCGAACTCGGCGACGACTCGGTCAACGCCGCTGACGGCAATGACACGGCCTATGGCGGCGCCGGCAACGACACCATGGAAGGCGGCGATGGTCAGGACATCGTCCATGGCGACGAGGGCGACGACTTCCTGCGCGGCAATTTCGGCGACGACACCATCTACGGCGGGAGCGGCAGCGACTCGATCCTGGGCGAGGCCGGCGACGACGAACTCTACGGCGGTGATGGCGACGATACGCTGAAGGGCGGCGACGGCCGCGATACGCTGATCGGCGGCCTTGGCGCCGACTTCCTGGACGGCGACGCCGATGACGACGTGGTCTCGGGCGGCGAGGGCAACGACACCCTGCGCGGCCGCTTCGGCGACGACGTGCTGTCGGGTGATGCCGGCCACGACACCGTAAAGGGCGACGAGGGCCATGACACGGTAGACGGCGGCGACGGCGACGACTTCGTCGAGGGCGGCGACGGCAATGACAGCGTCTTCGGCGGTTCCGGCAATGACCGGGTGTTCGGCAATGCCGGCGACGATACCGTCGACGGCGGCGACGGCGACGATACCGTGCGTGGCAATGGCGGCGCCGACCGCGTTCTCGGTGGCCTGGGCAACGACTTCATCGAGGCCGGCTCCGGTGATGACGAGGCCTCCGGCGACGGCGGCAACGACACCATCCGCGGTGACGCCGGCATCGACACCGTGCTCGGCGGCGACGGCGATGACGTGCTGCGCGGCGGCAATGACGGCGACTTCCTGTTCGGCGGCGACGGCAACGACTTCCTCGTCTCCGACGGCGGTGACGACGTGGTCGAGGGCGGCGAGGGCGACGACTTCCTGCGCGGCTTCGCCGGCAACGACACCCTTCATGGCGAAGCCGGCGCGGACAACCTGCGCGGCAATGCGGGCGACGACGAATTGCATGGCGGGGCCGGCAACGATTTCGCCGACGGCGAGGACGGCGACGACCTGATCTTCGGCGGCCTGGGCGACGACGTGCTGCGCGGCAATGACGGCGCCGACACCATCGAAGGCGGCGAGGGCGACGACCAGCTCCGCGGCGGTCTCGACGGCGACCGGCTGTTCGGCGGCGATGGCGCCGACTTCATCAACGCCGATGGCGGCGCCGACTTCATCGACGGCGGCGAGGGCGACGACGAACTCTTCGGCATGGGCGCCGACGACACGATCCTTGGCGGCGGAGGCAACGACAAGCTGCGTGGCAATGCCGGCCGCGACGAGCTGGACGGCGGCGCCGGCGACGACTTCGTCATCGGCGACGAGGGCGACGACATCCTGCGGGGCGGCGACGGCAATGACGATCTGCGCGGCAATGTCGGCTTCGATACGCTCGACGGCGGCAACGGTTCCGACACCCTGCTCGGCGGCGCGAACCAGAAGGACACCTACCTGTTCGCCAGGCGCACCGATCTGGAAGCCAATGACGACGTGATCCAGGACTTCGGGGCCGGCAACGTGCTGAATATCCTCGGCGTATCCGGCCTGGGCGAGCTCAGTTTCGACGATCTCGGTGGTGGACTGACGAAGGTTTCCTTCGTCGACGGCAATGGGTCGATCACCTTCGACGCCGGCGCGGTGACGGAACTGAACCTGATGGACGCCGGTGGCTTGACCATCAACGAAGCGTTGGCGCTCTCGCAGAACGGCGGCGACGTCGATGTCTTCGACGACGACAACAACCTGCTGTTCACGATCTGATGCGCGGGCGCGGCTACATGGGTCAATCGTTTGACAATAACCGCTTGTTCATTGTTTCCTGCATACACATCTATACAGTATGGACAGCATGACTGACATGAACCGTGACAGCGAACAGAAGCGTGGCCTTTCCCGCCGCGCGGCGCTGACCCGTCTCGGACTTGGCGCGGCGGCTCTCTATGCAGCGCCGACGGTCACCCGCCTGGATACCGCCCGCGCGGCGTTCCCCAGCGGCGGCTGCGGCAGCGGGCCGGGCGTCGGCTTCGGCCGTGGCGGCGGCAACGGCCAGGGTGGCGGCTTCGGCTGCGGCGGCGGCACGTCCAACAATCCCAACAACGATCCGAACGACAACGCCTTCAAGAAGGGCAACAAGTAGGCCGTTCGGGGGGAATCCCTGAAATTTCAGTAGCGATTGCGGTGAAGGCGGCGTCAGGCGGCCTGTAAGCCGGGTTCTGTCCGCCCCGGACCGAGTCCGGGGCTGGATGGCCATTCATCTGGGACGCCGGTCGCCCGGCGCCTCCTGCAATCTACCCGGACGGCGAAGCGGAAACGCTTCTGCCCGCTTGCCGGGCCGGCCGTCCCTATTCGATCTTGCTCCCGGTGGGGTTTACCATGCCGGCGCTGTCGCCAGCGCCGCGGTGCGCTCTTACCGCACCCTTTCACCCTTGCCGGTCCGAAGGCCGGCGGTCTGCTCTCTGTGGCACTTTCCCTGGGGTCGCCCCCGCCGGGCGTTACCCGGCACCGTGTTTCCGTGGAGCCCGGACTTTCCTCGGCGGGCCGCAGCCCGCCGCGGCCATCCGGCCGCCTGACGCCGCGCGGTATCTATGCCTTCCGCGCGCCGTCGTCAAATCCGTGAGATGACCTCGGTGTTGAAACGCTGCGCCATCTCGATCAGCCAGTCCTCGAAGGCCTTCAGCCGCGGCCGTTGTTCGCGGCCCGTGGGATAGACGAGGTAGTAGCCGTTCTCGACCGGCAGATGGTAGGCGAAGGGCTCGATCAGCGTGCCCGCCTCCAGCTCCGGTTTCACCAGAGACGGGTTGGCGGGCACGATGCCCAGGCCCTGAATGGCGCCCTGAACGGCGAGGTTCGTCGTCTCCAGCTTGAGTCCCCGGTCGGGGTCGATCGAGGTCTCGCCGACGGCCAGCAGCCAGCGCCGCCAAGTGTCGGGACGGTTGACGTCGTGCAGCAACTGGTAGTGTTTCAAATCGGCGGGGGTCTTCAGCGGCGGACCGTTTTCCAGCAGCTTCGGACTGCAGACGGGCACGATCTCCTCCGTCATCAGCAGCCGCGCCGTCAGACCGGGCCAGTTGCCGGATCCGAAGCGCACCGCTGCATCCGCTTCGGAGCGGTTGAAGTCGATGGTCTCGACATTGGTGGTGATCCGGACCTCGATTTCCGGGTGCCGGCGCTGAAAGTCGCTCAACTGCGGCACCAGCCAGCGGATGGCGAAGGTCGGCAGCACGTTGATGGTGAGCGATCCCAGCACGTCGGACTGCTTCAGTTCCTCCGTCGCCTCGTTCATCCGGTCGAAGGCCTGGCGCAACGCCGGGTAGTAGCGGGCGCCCGCGTCGGTCAACGTCACCTTTCGCCCGGATCGCTGAAACAGCTTCACCCTCACCTGGTCCTCCAGGGACTTGATCTGGTGACTGATCGCCGATGGCGTGAGATGGAGCTCGTCGGCGGCGCGGGCGAAGCTGAGGTGCCGGGCCGCCGCTTCGAAGGCCCGCAACGCGTTCAGGGGTGGCAGCCGCCGGGGCACTTCTGTCTCCTTCGCATTTGCAGCATCAGATTAAAGATGAATTCAGTTCATCAATCTGGTGAGAAAAGGTCCTTTGTCAATGGCCCGGCAGCGAACCATATTCCGCTTCAACAGATGCAAGGCGGGAACGGCAAAGGCGCTCCCGCCCTACCGAGAAGGAGAAGTGCCGTGGAATATCGTTCCATCGATGTCAATCAGATCAATGACCTGAACCGCAGCCCGCAGGAGAATGCGGCGATCGTCGACGACGCCATGCGGAATATCGACGTCTATCTGCAGCGCGGCCGTGCCGAACGTGCGCGAATCACCCTGGCAGGCCTGCGGCGTTTCCGGCAGTCCGTCGGCCGTATCTTTTCCTGACGTCAGTTCACTTCATGTGGCGGGCGATGTTGCCGATGCGAAGAAGCGTATCGGCATCCGCCTCGCCGCTGACCCGCTCCGGCAGCCAGTGACGCTGAAAGGTGCGGATGACCGCCGCGGTGTCGGCGTCCGGGCCCGACAGCCAGCCATAGCCGATCCGGGCCAGCGCGGACCGCACCCCGTCCGGATCGACCGCATGCGTGGGGTCCCAGGCCTCGGGCCACAGTCCCAGCCCTGCTTCCGCCAGCCGCTCCCAGGGAAACAGCTCTCCGGGATCGGTCTTGCGTGTCGGCGCGACGTCCGAATGCCCCAGGATCCGCGCGGCCGGCACCTCCTGGCGCGCGGCGATATCGGCCGTCAGGGCGATCAGCGCGGCGATCTGCGGTTCGGGAAAGGCCCGGTAGCCGAATTCATGGCCGGGATTCTGCAGTTCGATGCCGACCGAGCAGGCGTTGATGTCGCTTTCCCCGTCCCACCAGGCCACCCCGGCGTGCCAGGCGCGCCGGTCCTCCGCGACGAGGCGGCTGGCGCCGCCCTGTTCATCGATCAGATAGTGCGCGGAGACCTTCGCCGCCGGGTCGCAGAGCCTGGCCAGAGAGTCCGCGGCCGATCTCATCCCCGTATAGTGAATGACGATCATGTCGACCGCGCGGCCGCGTCGGTCATCGTGATTGGGGGAGGGACGTTCGTCCATGGCGCGGTCCGGGGACGTCAGCCCAGGCCCCGTTCCTTCGAAATCCGGTCATAGGCCTCGTTGATCCGGGCCAGCTTCTCGTTGGCCACGGCGACGAACTCCTCCGGCATGCCCTGGGCGATGGCTCGGTCAGGATGGTTCTTCTTGATCAGGCTGCGATAGGCGGCCTTGACCTCGCTGTCCGTGGCGTCGCCCGAGATGCCGAGCACGGCGTAGGGATCCTCGCCATCGGGCCCGAGATAGGTGGCGTGCAGGCGGCGGTAGTCGCCGGCGCTGATGCCGAAGATCTCGGCGACGGATTTCAGGAAGGCCACTTCGTTCGGGTGGATCACGTTGTCCGCCCGCGCGATATGCATCAGGCCGGCCAGCAGATCCTCCAGAACCTCCGGATCTTCCTTGAACATGCCGGCGATCTGGCGGGCGTAGGGTTCGTAGCCGGTGGCGTCCTGCTTGGCCTGGTTGAAAACGCGCGCGACGTTCTTCAACTCGTCCGGCGGCACCTGGAAGACTTCCCGGAAGGCCGCGACCTCGTCGGAGGTCACGACCCCGTCGGCCTTCGCCATCTTGGCGCCCAGCACGATGACGCCGATGGTGAACGCAATCTGCTTGGTCGCGGCGGGGCGCCCGTCTTCAAGCGCCTCCTGGTCCTGCTCTTCCTCGGTCTCCCGGTAGCGGTCGACCGCGTGGCCGGCGACGCCGCCCAGCAGCGCCCCGATCGGACCCCCGAAGGCGAACCCCAGTCCGCCGCCGATCAACTTCCCCCAGATACTCATGACGTCCGCAGCCCGTTACCCCCTTCGCATACGCACACTAGCGGCTTGCCTTCGGTTCCGGAAGCGTCGGATTGTCCGCCCGGTGACGGATATCAATCTTCCCGGCAGCGCTAGCCCAGCAGGCCGATCAGGATGGGCAGGCTCGCCGCCGACAGGACCAGCTGGACGGTCAGCAGCGTCGCCATCAGCGGCGCGTCTCCGCCCAGTGTCCGGGCCATCACATAGGACGACGGCGCCGCCGGCAGGGCCAGCCACATCACCGCGATCAGCAGTTCCGGACCCTCGAGACCGGCGGCCCGCAGCAGGCCGAAACCGATCGCGGGCTGGACGAGCATCTTCAGCACGACGCCGGCCCCAAGCAGAGCCGATTCCCGCCGCAGCGTCTCGAAGGCAAGGCCGGCGCCGACGGCGATGAGGCCCAGGGGCAGCGCGCCGTCGCCCAGAATGCCGATCGCCGTCATCAGCACCGGTTCGGGTTCGCCGCCGGCGAGGTTGACTACGGCTCCCAGCAGGCAGGCGATGATCAGCGGATTGGTCAGAAGCGCACCGAGGGTCCGGCCCATGCCGCCGCCGGGCGTGCCCCGCTGCAGCGCCCAGATGCTGATCACGTTCACGGTCGGCACCATGACCGCGATGCAGACCGCCGTCAGCGCCAGCCCGGTTTCCCCCAGGAACTGCCCGGCGATGGCGACGCCGAGAAAGGTGTTGAAGCGGATCGAGCCCATCACCAGGGATGCCCGGGCCGGGCGGCCCGCGCCCTGCCGGCGGGCGAACAGGAAGGCCAGAAAGGTCACCAGCAGCACGGTTGCGATCATGCCCAGGGCCATCGGTCCGGGGTCGAGACTGCCGAAATCGGCCCGCGACACGGCGCCGAAGAGAAGCGCGGGAAACAGCACCCAGTAGACGATCCGGTCGATCGCCGCCCAGCCCTTGTCGTCGAGCAGCGGCAGCTGCTTCAGCACCGCGCCGAGCGCCACAAGCCCGAAGATCGGCAGCACCGCTTCGCCGATGGCGATCCAGTCGTTCATCTGACGCTGGCGTTGATGCGGAACATGGCGGCGGCCTCGGGAAAGCGGGCTTCAGGGAATCGGTGCACGGAGCCTCCGACATTCGCAAAGATCGCGGCCTCGCGCCATCGGCCGCGATTCCGGCTTGTCGGAACAGGATAATTCAAATATCCATGAAATATGGAAATGAGTATCGCGACAGGGGCGTTCCAGGCTCTCGGCCACTATCAGCGGCTGCGGATCTTCCGGCGGCTGGTGCGGGAAGCGCCGGACGGACTGACGGCGGGCGAGCTGAGCGCGGTCCTGTCCGTCGCGCCGTCGGGCCTGTCGTTTCACCTTGCGCAACTCGAGGGCGCGGGACTGGTGTCGTCGGTCCGGAGTGGGCGGCGTATCCACTACGCGGTGAATCCATCCGCGGTAAGGGCCCTGATCGGTTTCCTGGCCGAGGACTGTTGTGGCGGAAGGCCCGAACTCTGTTCGGTCGGTGGCCTGTCCGCGCCCCTTGAAGAGGGAGAGGCAAACATGACCGAGAGCAAACTGAACGTGCTGTTTCTTTGTACCGGCAATTCGGCCCGCAGCATCATCGCCGAGGCCATTCTTTCACGTGAGGGCGCCGGACGGTTCAACGCCTGGTCGGCCGGCAGCCAGCCGAAGGGCGAGGTGCATCCCTACGCCCTGGAATTGCTGCGCAACCTCAACCACGACGCCACCAGGTTCCGGTCCAAGAGCTGGGAAGAGTTCGCGGGCCCCGAGGCGCCGCGGCTGGACTTCGTTTTCACCGTCTGTGACAACGCCGCCGCCGAGACCTGCCCGATATGGCCCGGCCAGCCGATGAGCGCGCATTGGGGTATCCCGGATCCGGCCGCCGTCGAAGGCACCGAGGCCGTCAAGCGCCAGGCCTTCGCCGACGCCTACCGGATGATGAACAACCGCATATCGATTTTCGTGAACCTCCCGCTCAAGTCGCTCGGCCGCATTGCCCTGAAAGAGCGTCTGGACGAAATAGGCCGGCCGGCGTCCGTCACGACCTGAACGCCGTTCGGCAACGCGTGATCACCAATCGGGAGTAGGCTTGTGCCGATATTCGAACGCTTCCTGACCCTCTGGGTCGGACTCTGCATCATCGCGGGAATCGCACTCGGCGAGCTCGCGCCGGGACTCTTCAGCGTCTTCGCCTCGCTCGAATACGCCAATGTGAACCTCGTCGTCGCGGTTCTGATCTGGGCGATGGTCTACCCGATGATGGTGGCGGTGGATTTCGCCAGCCTTTCGCGCGTCACGGAACAGCCGCGCGGTCTGCTGATCACCTTGATGGTCAACTGGCTGATCAAGCCGTTCACCATGGCCTTCCTGGGCGTGATCTTCTTCAAGCATGTCTTCGCCGGCCTGATTCCGCCCGCTGACGCCGACTCCTACATCGCCGGACTGATCCTGCTGGGCGCCGCGCCCTGCACGGCGATGGTCTTCGTCTGGTCCCAGCTCACCCGCGGCGACCCCAACTACACCCTGGTGCAGGTCAGCGTGAACGACGTGATCATGGTGTTCGCCTATGCGCCGATCGTCGCGCTCCTGCTCGGCGTCACCAGCATTCCGGTTCCGTGGGACACGCTGGTGCTTTCGGTCGCGCTCTACGTCGTGGTGCCGCTCGGCGCCGGCGTGCTGACACGGCGCCATCTGCTCCGGCGCGGCGGCGAACAGGCAGTTGGAGAACTGACGGCGCGGGTCAAGCCGTTCTCGGTCATCGGCCTGCTCGCCACCGTCGTGCTGCTGTTCGGCTTCCAGGGACAGGTGATTCTGGCGCAGCCGCTTGTCATCACGCTGATTGCGGCGCCGCTTCTGATCCAGTCCTACGGCATCTTCGCGCTCGCCTACGCGGCGGCCTGGGGACTGCGCGTGCCGTTCAGGGTCGCCGCGCCCTGCGCCATGATCGGCACGTCGAATTTCTTCGAGCTTGCCGTGGCCGTGGCGATCAGCCTGTACGGCCTGAACTCCGGCGCGGCGCTGGCCACCGTGGTCGGCGTGCTGGTCGAAGTGCCGGTGATGCTGTCGCTCGTCGCCTTCGCCAACCGTACCCGGGGCTGGTTCGACACGCGGTCGGCGGAGACGGAGCGGACCAGTCCTCAGCGGTAGACGCGGACCGGCAGGCTGGTCATGCCGCGCGAGACGTAGGAATCCGACCAGTCCTGCGCCGGCTTCACCAGTTCGAACCGGCTGAAACGCTCCAGCAGGATGGGGAAGGCGACCTCCGCCTCCAGCTTCGCAAGCGGCGCGCCGATGCAGAAATGGACGCCGAAACCGAAGGTGACGTGCCGGTCGGCGTTGGGACGTCTGAGATTGAGCCGTTCCGGGTCCTCGAAGACCGCCGGATCGCGGTTGGCGGCGGCGTTCCAGAGCCACAGACGTTGCCCCGCCTTCGCCACCTGGCCGTGAAGCTCGAAGTCCTTCGCCACAATCCGCGGGCTGGTCAGCGAAGGCCCGTCGAAACGGAGCAGTTCCTCCACCGCGTTCTTCACGAACTTCGCATCATGGCGGTTCTCGCGGAAATTGGCCATCTGGTCGGGATGCCTGATCAGCGCGTGAAGGCCGTTGGCGAGAAGCTGCGTCGTCGTCTCGTGGCCGGCGAAAAGCAGCAGGATGCAGCTTGCCGTCAATTCGTCGGCGGTCAGCCGGTCGCCCTCGTCGGTGGCGCTGATCAGGCCGTCCGTGACCAGTTCCCCCGGATCGCGGCGGCGCTGTTCGAGGAAATCCCCGAAATAGGCGTTCATCTCCTTCAGCGCCGCGGCCGCGACGCGGTACTTCTCCGGATTGGTCTTCGAGGTGAGGACGAACTGCGCCAGCGCGTCGGACCAGCGTTTGAGGTGGTCAACGTCTTCCTGCGGCACGCCCAGCAGCAGGGCGATGACCGTGGCGGGCAGGGGATAGGCGAAGCGGTGATGGAAATCGATTTCGTCGCCATCCGCCCAGTCGGCGATCAGACCGTTGACGATCTCGGCGACGCCCGCGCGCAGGACTTCGACGCGCCGGGTCGTGAACGCCTTGTTCATCAGGCCGCGCAGGTGCGTGTGGCGCGGCGGATCGTTGAACACCGCCCAGTGGCTGATGTGCTCGCCCAGGAAACCGATTTCCTCGCCGTCCGGCCCGTCGCGCTGGGCCTCGACGAAGGGCCGGATCCGGTCCGCCGACAGGCGCTTGTCGCGGAAACCCGCGCGCACGTCGTCATAGCGGGTCAGGTACCAGGCCCGGCTGACCGGGTTCCAGTGCATCGGTTCGTCGGCGCGGAGCCGCGCCAGACCCGGATAGGGGTCGACGATGGTCTCGGCTGCGTTCGGATTGAAGTCGACAGACATGGTATGAGCGATCCTCCCCTGACGGCCCATGGATGTTCTCTACCGGAGTGCTGCGGCCTTGGCGAGTCCGCAGCGATGATGTCACTGTAATCGCCGGGGAGGGCGCGGAATGGCGACACGGCGGCCCGGCGTCGGCATCGGCGCCGTCATCTTCAGGGGCGATGAGGTTCTGATCATCCGCCGCGGCAAGCCGCCGCGAGAGGGCCAGTGGTCCATTCCCGGCGGCCGGCAGGAATGGGGCGAAACCGTCGCGGAAGCCGCCGCCCGGGAAGTGATGGAGGAAACCGCCGTGCATTGCCGGATCCGTGGCCTGGTCGATGTCGTCGACGGCATCGGCCGCGACGCGGAGGGGGCGATCGAATACCACTACACCCTGGTCGACATGTGGGGAGACTGGCTGGCGGGCGAGCCGGTCGCCGGCGACGACGCGGCGGCGGCGTGCTGGATGCCGACGGAGGCCGCGCTGGAGGCGGTGATCTGGCCCGAGACCCGGCGCGTCATCCGTGCGGCGCAGGCCCTGATGCTGAGGCAATTGTGACCGCCGCCGCGGTCGGCGCCGTTGTTCCCGGCAGGGCCGGGGTCTACGCTTGACCCTTCGGGAGGTGGCGACCGATGCGTAGGCTTGCACTTCTGGCGCTTCTGCTCGGCGCGGCCCTGGCCACGTCGGGTTTCCGCGAAGGCGCGCGTTCGCCGAACGACAGCGCGATCGTGGTCATCGGTGTGGGCACGTCCCATCCGTCCGGCGTCAACAGCCTGTTCTCCGACGTGCCCGCGATCGAACTCCGTTGGGCGCCCATCGACATGCGCCGCCTCGCCGTCGACCACAGCCGTCCGCCGCTGATCCTGCGCCGCGAATACTGCAATCCGCTGGCGCTCGACAGGGCCGACTGCCCGGCTGGCGACCGGCAGACCCTCTACGCCGCCTACGAGGCGCCGGCCGGAATCTACATGCTGCGCTCGATCACGGTTACCAACAGCAATCTGATCGAGGGCCGGCGGGCGACGACGGACTATTTCTATCCGCCCGATCATCTCGTTTTCCGCAATACCCTGCCGCAGGCCATGGCGGATCCGGACGTGCCGAAGCTGCTGCTCGCGCCGGGCGGGCTCTACTATGCCGGCAACATGATCGTCGACTTCGACGGCCACGCGCCGCGTATCAGCGCCGTCGAGCGCGATGAGGAAGCGGCGATCGACGTGGTTCGTGAACAGCTCGGCGGCGACCTGACGCTGCAGTTCCTCGAAACCGCGCTGTCCTTCGTCCCGGGGGTGGAATCGTGATCCTTCGCGGCGGGTTGTGCGCGGTGTTGGCGCTGGCCCTGGCTGTCGGGTGCGCGGCCACGCCGCCGGAACCTTCAATGACGGTGCGGACGATCGATCCGGAATCCGACGGACTGGTGCGGCTCAGCTTTTCGACGGACAGCCTGGCCCAGAACGAGGCCCAGGAACTGCTGCTGGTGGTGGCGGCCATCGTCACCCGCCGGGCGGGCAGGGAACGCTTCCAGTTCCGCAGCGTGGAAGCCGAAGGCTTGATCGATACCCAGCTCAGCGAGATCCGCTATTTCGACGTCGACGCCGTGGTGGCGACACTGGCGGATGCTGCGGCGGGCGATCCGGCGCGCAAGACCTACGCCGCCGCCTCGGTGCTGGAGTATTTCCGCCCGAAATACGCCCCCATACTGCCCCGGCGGCTGCGTGACATGCTGACTGCGCGCGCCGACCCGGACCGGCGCCTGGCCGGCGCTGTCCGCCGGGCGGCGTTGTGACACGGATCACTTGGTTCGGGCGCGATCCGTCCCATCTTTGCAACAGACGAGATTTCTGGAAAAACGCACTCCCTCCCAACTCGTCGACACCAAGACGCCGCCAGTCCCCTCCCTGGCGGCGTCATCGTTTGCGCCCCGGTGAAATTGATTGTCAGGTCATTGACCTTGGGCCGAGAGGTCGCATCTGATAGTCGAGACGGCGCAGGCCGACTCAGAGCAGTGGAGCGTATTCGGGTGAACATGGTGGCTTTGGCGAAATTCCGCATCGGCGATATCGTGCGCCACCGCATCTTTCCGTTTCGTGGCGTGATCTTCGACGTCGACCCGGAGTTCAACAACACGGAAGAGTGGTGGCTCAGAATCCCGGAACATATGCGTCCGCGGAAGGACCAGCCCTTCTATCACCTGCTGGCCGAGAACGAGGAATCCACCTATATCGCCTATGTCTCGGAGCAGAACCTGCTGTGGGACGAGTCCGGCGAGCCGGTCAGCCATCCGCAGGTGGACGAATTCTTCTCGAAGATTCAGGACGGGCGCTACGTCCCGATGAATCAGTTCGCGAACTGATCGGCGCTATCCTCGCCCCGGCCGAGGTCTTCCCATCCATCGGCGGTAAGTTGCTCCAGGGGCCGGAAGGCCGACTTGTAGGACATCTTGCGGCTGTCGGCGATCCAGTAGCCCAGATAGACGTGATCGAGGCCTTCGGCGATGGCGTGCTGCACATGCCACTGGACGATGTAGGTGCCCAAGCTGCGCGCTGCATCGGAGGGACGGAAGTAACTGTAGACCAGCGAGAAGCCGTCCTGCATCCGGTCGGTCAGACATACCGCGCGTAACGTCTGTTCCCGATCGCGGAACTCGACCAGACAACTGTCGACCGGCGTATCCTCGATCATGGCGCGGTAGTCGCCGAAGCGCATCTCGGCCATGCCGCCTTCGGCATGGCGCGACGACAGGTACTGACGGAACAGGATGTAATGCTCCCGCGTCGCGACCGCGGGCATGATCCGCGCCTGAAGGTCGCTGTTGCGCCGCCAGTTCTTGCGCTGGGTCCGGTTGGGCCTGAACCGCGCGGCGGGAATGCGCACCGGCACGCAGGCGTTGCAGTCGTCGCAGGCGGGGCGATAGGCCAGATCCTGGCTGCGCCGGAACCCTGCGGTCGAAAGCACGCTGTGCAGGTGATCCGGCTCCTCGCCCGAAAGCAGCGTCACGACCTTGCGTTCCATCTTGCCTGACAGATACGGACAGGGCGTGGGCGGCGTGGCGAAGAAGTGCCTGAGCGGAATCTGGACGCGCTTCATGCTCGAAAGGGTAATTCAGTGATGGCGATCCTGCAGCAACTGATTTCGCGAACCCGATTGCGATCGTCGCCCCGAATGCGGCAGGTCGGAAACCGCCGCGCGAAGCCCTGACTTGGTGTTCCCGCGCCCGCGGTCAAGCGTCCCCCCGCACCTTCGGCCTAAAGATCGTAGATCACGGCGGCGACCGCGGTGTAGGCGGCCCAGATGATGAGGATCAGCGGAATGCCGGCTCTCAGATAGTCCGCGAACCGATAATGGCCTGGGCCCATGACCAGCAGGTTGGTCTGGTAGCCCATGGGCGTCGCGAAGGAACAGTTGGCGGCGAACAGGGTGGCGAAAATGAACACCTCCCAGTCGATCTGCAGCGACTGGGCAAGGCCGATCCCGATCGGCGTGAACAGCACGGCCGTGGCGTTGTTCGACAGGATGTTGGTGAAACCGGCCACGATCAGGAAATACACCGACAGCACCGCCAGCGGCGGCGCCCCGTCCAGCGCGGTCATCAGGTTCTGGGCGATGAAGGACGCGCCGCCTGTGCCGTGGAGCGCGGTGCCCATGGCCAGCGCGGCCCAGATCATCAGCGCCACGCGGCGGTCCATGGCGCGCATGGCCTGGTGGATGTTGAGGCAGCCTGTCAGCAGCATCGCCGCGGCCCCCAGCAGGGCCGCCACGACAATGGGCAGCACGCCGGTGGCGGCGGCGGCGACCACGCTGGCGAAGATCAGGGTCGACCGGCCGGCGTACTCGATGGCCGGCAGATCGTCGGCCGACCATTCCTGCAGGATGACGTCGCGGTTGCCGCGCAGACGCTGCACGTCGGTGCGGTGTCCCAGCAGCAGCAGCACGTCGCCCGCCTCCAGGCGGATATCGTGCAGGCCCTGGCGGATCATCCGGCTGCGCCGCTGGATGCCGATGACGGTGCAGCGCGTGCGGGTGTGAAAGACGATCTGCGCCAGGTTGCGGCCGATGATCCGGCTTGCCGGCGCCACCACGACCTCGGCCAGCACGAAGTCGCGGTCCATCTTCTGCTCGTTGTCGTCCGCCGCGGGCAGGTCGTCGCTGGCGTGCAGCGCCGACCGCAGGTCCGGTGTCCGGCTGATGGCCTCCGTGAGCGACTTGCGCGTCGCGGCCACGATGAGTTCGTCGCCGGCCTGCAGTTCGATGCCGTCGAAGGGCGGCAGGATCGATTCCTCGCGCCGCTGGATCAGGCGCACGGTGATGCCCGGCAGGCTGGGGAAAAGCCCCGCCCGGGCGGTCTCGCCGATCAGGGAGGAGCCGGATCGGATATCGATCTGGGCGATGAACTGCTTGCCCGCGACGCCCTCCGTCAGGCTCTGGGCGTAGCTGGACCGGTCCGGCAGCAGTTTCGGGGCGACGAAGATGACGTAGACGAGGCCCACCGAAGCCAGCATCACGCCGATCAGGGTGAAGTCGAAGAAGCCGATGGCCTCGGCGCCGGCGTTCTTCGCCGCCGCGGCGACCAGCAGGTTGGTCGAGGAGCCGATCAGCGTGGTCATGCCGCCCAGGATCGCTGCGTAGCTCAGTGGAATCATCACGCGGCTGGCGCTCCGGCGGAGCTGTGCCGACAGGGCGACCATGATGGGAATGAAGATGACGACCACCGGGGTGTTGTTCAGAATGCCGCTGGTCACCGCTACGGTGACCAAGCCCGCAAAGACCGCCAGAAAGGGGTGAATTTTGCGCAACGCCGCCATGCGCCGGATGGGTGCATCCAGCGCGCCTGTACGGATCATGCCCTGGCCGATCACCATCAGGGCCAGCACCGTGATCAGCGCCGGATCGGCCAGGCCGGCAAGCAGAGCGCGGGTGTTGATCGCCGGCATTTCCGGCAACGGCGTCGCCGGGAGGAAGTGGAAGGTCGCGGTCAGCGCGGCGACAACGAGCAGCGAGGTCAGCTCGATCGAGAGCCGTTCGCTGGCATAGACGGCGACCGCGACGGCGATGACGCCCAGCACCAGCCACATCTGCAATGTCGGTTCCACCATCGCCATATGGCGAATCTCCTGCGCGCCGAAGCTCAAGCCGCAATATGATCGGGCGTCTGCACGCCCACAAGCCGACGGTCCCGAGCAACCTTTCCGGAACCACAGAGACGTCGATGACACGTACGGAGACATATTACGAGGCGACGGCGCCCGACACGCCGCCGCGTGCCGCGCTGGAGGGCGAGGTGCGCGCCGACATCTGCATCGTCGGCGGCGGCTTCACAGGGGTCGGCGCGGCTCTGGAGCTGGCCGCGCGCGGCTTCGACGTCCGGCTGCTGGAGGCGAAACGCATCGGCGCCGGCGCCAGCGGACGCAATGGCGGTCAGATCAACTACGGGTTCTCAGCCGATGCAGTGTCGCTGGCCGCGCGCCTGGGCATCGAACCCGCCCGCGCGCTGTGGGCGATGGCCGAGGAGGCGGTGAGTCTGATCGACCGGCGCGTGGCCGAACACGGCATCGACTGCGATCTGCGCCGGGGTTTCATCTACGCAGCCGCCAGAGCCAGCCACATGGAGCCCCTGCGCCGTGAACGCGAGGTGCTCGCGGAGAGCTTCGGCTACAGCCATCTGGAACTTCTGGATCCCGCAGCGACAGCGGCCGCCACCGGCAGTGGCATCTATCACGGCGGTCTGCGCGACCCGCGTTCGGGCCATCTGCATCCGTTGAAGTACCTCCTGGGTCTCGCCGCCGCGGCGGAGACCCGGGGCGCGGTCCTGCACGAGCATTCCCCGGCGATCTCCGTCGATGGCGAGAACGGCGTCGTCCGTACGGCGCGCGGGGCCGTCAGGGCGTCCCATGTGCTGGTCGCCGCCAACGCCTATCTCGACGGCCTGTTGCCGCCGCTCGGCTCCCGCGCCATGCCGGTCGGCACCTGGGTCGTGGCCACCCGCCCGCTGACCGGGGAGGAGCGGGCCGGCCTGCTGCCCGGCGGCGAGTGCGTCTGCGACACGCATGTCGCTCTGGACTACTATCGTTTCACACCTGACGCCCGCCTGCTGTTCGGCGGCGGCGTCAGCTATCGCGGCCGGGACGGCGCCGAGGACGGCGCGCGGCTGCTTGGCCGGCGGATCGCGCGCGTCTATCCGGCACTTGCCGGCATCGACATCGACCACGCCTGGGGCGGGCGGGTCTCGATCACCCGCAACCGGCTGCCGGACATCGGCCGTATCGGCAGGCGTCTCTACTATGCGCACGGCTTCTCGGGTCAGGGCGTGGCGCTGACCGGCATGGCGGGTCAGGTGATCGCCGAGGCCATCGCCGGCGATGCCGCCCGCTTCGATGTCTTCGCTTCGGTTCAGCATGGCCGGTTTCCCGGCGGCGCGGCACTGCGTCAGCCGCTGCTGGCGCTGTTCCGGCTCTGGTACAGGTTGCGGGACCGTCTCTGAGGGGGATCAGTTCTCGGCGTCGGGTACCCAGGGTATCCGGGTGAATTCGACGCCTTCCTCGCGCAGCGCCTCGGCTTCCTCGGCGGTGCTTTCCCCGTAGATTCCTCGGGGATCGCTCTCGCCATAGTGGATGCGGCGCGCTTCCTCGGCGAAGCGCGGCCCGACATAGTCGGCGTTCTTCTCCACCTCGCGGCGCAGCTTCTTCAGCATGACGTACATCTGCCGGGGATCGACCCCCGCCTCGTCGCCGCCCTTGCGGGAGGCCACATTGGGCGCCATCAGCGCCTTGCGCACCTCGCCATTTCCGCAGACGGGGCAGGTGACGAGACCGCGCGCGGACTGGTCCTCGAAATCCGCGCTGGAGCCGAACCAGCCCTCGAAGACATGATCGGAACTGCACCTGAGATCGAAGCTGATCATATTCGCTTGGACATGTGACAGGGAGGTGGCGAACGCCGCCGGTGCGTCATAAATGGTCAACTCGGGCGGGAAACACAAGAAAGGACGATCATGCCGCCGGCCAGTTCATGGGTGATGCGTCATCTCGACTTCGTGCCGGCGGGCAGCGCCGTGCTGGATCTGGCCGCGGGGTCAGGACGGCATGTGCGGCTTTGCCGCCGGGCCGGCCTGGCGGTGATCGCGGTCGATCGGGATACGGCCGGGCTGAACGCCTTCGCGGACGACGGCGGGGTGGAGATCATGGCCGCAGACCTGGAGGCGGCGGCCTGGCCCCTGGCGGGCCGGCGATTCGGCGGCGTCATCGTCACCAATTATCTCTGGCGGCTCCTGCTGCCGGAGGTCATCGCCGCCGTGGCGCCGGGCGGGGTGTTGATCTACGAGACCTTCGCCGCCGGCAACGAGGCCTTCGGCCGGCCCCGCAATCCGGATTTCCTTCTGAGACCCAACGAGTTGCTGGAGGCTGTCGGCACGGAGCTGGAAGTCCTGGACTACCGGCACGGCTTCGAGCCGGGTCCGCAGCCGGCGGTCCGCCAGAAGATCGCGGCCAGGCGTCCGGACATGGACCGGCCATGACGCCGATGCTACAGAACCGTGAATCAGCGGGACCGGACGAGGCGATGGAAAAACAAGCCGCACGCGCAGATCTGATGCCGATCGACCTGTCGGGTCTGCGCCGAGGCAATACCGGCATCGACTATGCGCATCGTTTCGACAGCGGCCGGCCGGGCCCCGAGGTCCTGGTGGCGGCCGTCGTTCACGGCAACGAACTGTGCGGCGTGCATGCGCTGGTCCGGGCCCTGGCGACGGAACCGCGTCCCGAGCGCGGCGCACTGACGTTCTGCTTCTGCAATGTCGCCGCCTATCTGGGTTTCGACCCCGCTGCGCCCGCCCGGGCGCGTTTCGTCGACGAGGATTTCAACCGGCTCTGGGACGCGGAAACGCTGGACAGCCCGCGGCGGTCCAGCGAACTCCACCGCGCCCGGCGGATCAGGCCGCTGATCGAGCAGGCGGATCTGATGCTGGATCTGCATTCGATGCAGACGGGCGGCGAACCGCTGATGCTTGCAGGGACCGCTGAGCGGGGCCGGGCGCTTGCCATCCGGGTCGGATTTCCACGCATCGTTGTCGCCGACCCGGGCCACGCCGCCGGCCGGCGGATGCGGGATTTCGGTGGTTTCGGCGCCGCGAACGGAACGCGCACGGCATTGCTGGCCGAATGCGGCCAGCACCGCGATCCGGCTGCTGCGGACAACGCCACGGAGGTGCTGGCGCGATTTCTGACAGCCACGGGAACGCTGCGTCCGGATGTGGCGCGGCGGATCTGCGACTGGCCGGAGCGGCCCGCGCCGCGTGTCATCGAAGTGACCGACCGGGTGACGATCCGCGGTCAGAGTTTCCGCTTCGTCGGCAATCCCGAGAATCTCGACATGATCGAAAAGGCCGGCACCGTGATCGGTCACGACGGGGGCCGGCCGGTCGAGACACCCTACGACAATTGCGTGCTGATCATGCCCTCCAGACGGCTGGCCACCGGCCAGACCGCGGTCCGGCTGGGACGGTATGTGGCTTGATCCGGGAGCGTCCGGCATCGGTTGACTGGCGTGGCCACGCCCTCGCGCTTGGCGTTGGCGCGGCCGGCGGGGCGCTGTTCTTCTGGCTGCAGATGCCGCTGGCCTGGATGCTGGGATCGATGATCTTCGTCTCCGCCGCCGCCATCGGCGGGCTGCGGCCGGCGCTGGACCGCCGTTTCCGCTCGGTCATGGTCAGCATCCTGGGCGTCTTCCTGGGCAGTGCCTTCTCGCCGGAGGTGGCCGACCGCATGGGCCAGTGGGCGGCGGCCCTCGGCATTCTCACCGGGTTCGTCGTGGTCGGCAGCCTGCTCAGCTATGTCTTCCTGCGCCGTGTCGGCGGCTTCGATCCGATCACCGCCTATTTCTCGTCCACCCCCGGCGGTCTAGGGGAGATGGTTCTGGCCAGCGAGGAAATGGGCGGCGATTCGCGGAAGGTCTCGCTGGTCCACACCATCCGGGTCATTTCCATCATCCTGATCATCCCCTTCTGGTTCCGGCTGGTGCTGGGCGCCGACGTGCCGTCGATCATGCCCGAGGCGCCGGGCGTGGATGCGGCGCCGGTGGACTGGCTGATCCTGGTGGCTTGCGCCGCGCTCGGCTGGCCGCTGGCCAGTCTCTGCCGCGTGCCGGCGGCGGCCCTGGTCGGGCCCATGATTCTTTCCGCGCTGGTCCACCTGCTGGGCCTCACGGCAGTGACGCCGCCGCCGGTGCCGGTGGCCGCGGCGCAACTCGTCCTGGGCGCGGCCGTGGGCAGCCGCTTCGTCGGCACGGCGTTTTCCATGATCTGGCGCGTGGCCAGCCTTGCGTTGGGAACCTCGGTCCTGCTGCTGGGGCTGGCGGTGCTGATCACGCTGGCCAGCGCGGACATGATCGGCATCCGGCCCGAGGCCATGATCCTGGTGCTGGCGCCCGGCGGACTGGCGGAAATGTCGCTGATAGCCCTTGCGCTCGGCATCGATACGGCCTTTGTTTCGACCATGCACATCTGCCGGATCATGATGATCGTGGTCCTCGGGCCGTCGCTGTTCCGGATCGGCGCCCGCAGATCCCGGGAAACGGGTCGTTAACCCTCGCCGCCTAGATTGGCGGCATGAAGAAGACGGTCGAATCCATGTCCTCGCGCAAAAACTACGTTCCCAAGATCAAGGTCGACACCCTGATCCTGATGACGGACGGCACGGAGCTGGAAGGCAGCGTGTTCATCCGCGCCACCCAGCGCGTGCAGGACCTGCTGAACGAACCGGGCATGTTCTTCCCGCTTGAAGACTCGCGGACCGGTGAGATCACGCTGGTCAACAAGTTCGCCATCAACAACATCAAGCCTCTGGACTGACCGCCGGCGCCGTCCGCCGCTCGACCCTGGGATAGAGCGCCGCGAGGGTCGCACCGCGCGCCAGGTTCAGCACCATCAGCGTGGCCCACAGCCCGTGATTGCCCCACATCGCCGGCAAGGTCAGCACCGCGGCCATGTAGATCGCCAGGCTGGCCAGCATCGCGTTGCGCATGTCGGCGGTCTGGGTGGCGCCGATGAAGACGCCATCGAGCTGAAAGCACCAGATCGCCACCAGCGGGTAGAGCGCCACCCAGGGCAGATAGGCGCCGGCCGTCGTGCGCACCGCCTCCTGATCGGTCATCAGAGCGACGATGAGGTCCCCTGCGGCGAGATAGAGCAGCGCGATGGCGACGGCGACAATTCCCGCCCAGATCGTGCTCGCCACGACCGCGCCACGCAGCGCGGCGTGGCTGCGCCGGCCGATCGCGGCGCCGACCAGCGCCTCTGCGGCGAAGGCGAATCCGTCCAGACCATAGGCGGTCATATGGACCATCTGCAGCAGCACCGCATTGGCCGCCAGCGCCAGGTCGCCGAACTGCGCCGCTTCCCGCGTGAAGAAGGCGAAGGAGAAGATCAGGCACGCGGTCCGGATCATGATGTCCATATTGGCGCGGAAGAAGCGCTTGAGCCGGCCTATGTCGAGGATTCGCGGCAGGCTGAGCGCCGTGCCGCGCCGCCGGATCATACGGCCGGCGACGAGCAGACCCAGGGCCGCGGCGGACCATTCGCCGGCCAGCGTCGCCCAGGCCACGCCCGGCACGCCCATTTCCAGGCCGACGACGAAGACCAGGTCGAGGACGATGTTGACGCCGTTCAGCCAGATCTGGATCAGCAGCGCCACGCGCGTGTGCTGCAGACCGATGAACCAGCCCAGCAGGGCATAGTTCATCAGGGTCGCCGGCGCGCACCAGATGCGGACGAAGAAATATTCGCCGGCGAGCGTCTGCACCGCGGCGCTGGCGTCGAACAGGTCGCGCGCCGCCCACCAGATCGGCGCCTGCAGCGCCAGCAGGATCAGACCCAGACCCGCGGCCAGCAGGATGGCACGGCCCAGCACCGCCGCGATCTCGGGCGCGTCTTCGGCGCCGGCGGCCTGCGCCGCGAAGCCGCTGGTCCCCATCCTGAGAAAACCGAACAGCCAGAACACCGAGGTGAAGACCAGCGCGCCGATGGCGACGCCGCCGATGTGCTCGGGGCCGGGCAGGTGACCCACCACCGCAGTGTCCACCATGCCCAGCAGGGGTGTGGTGACGTTGGACAGGATGATCGGCCAGGCCAGGATCCAGACCCGGCCCAGCGACGGCCGCTCGCTGGCGCTCATCGGCCGTGACGCAGGCGGCTCAGTGAATCACGGAAACCGTACCAGGCCATGGCGGGGCCAAGGAACCAGGGCCGTCCGCCGTAGAAGAAGCGTTCGGGAAACTCGACATCGTCGAAGGCGCTTCGGCCGGCGAGATCGCCAAGGGCCTTCTGCGCCAGCTTGTGGCCCATCCAGTTGGACATGGCGACGCCGGACCCGGCGTAGCACATGGCGTGGCCGATGCGGCCCTCGAGCCCGATCTTCGGCAGGCCATCGAAGCTGAATGCGACCTTGCCCCACCAGCAATGGGTCAGCGCGACGCCGTCGAGTTCCGGAAAGATCTCGCCCAGGCGGCGGCCGAGATGGTCAGCCAGTTTCCGACCGCCGCCGACGCCCACGCCCGGCCGGCTGCCCAGCAGGATGCGCCGTCCGTCGGGGGAAGGGCGGTAGTAGTTCAGCAGGTTGAAACTGTCGGCGATCATCCGCCCGCCCGGAATCAGCCGCCGCACCAGATCGGGGTCGAGTTCGTCCGTGGCCACGATTGCCGAGGTCACCGGCACCACGCGGGCCTGATGCTCGGGCGTCAGCGGGCCGGTATAGCCGTTGGTGCAGATCAGCACCGTCTCCGCCGTGACGAAGCCCAGGCTGGTTTCCAGCACCATGGCGCTGTCGGTCTCCTCCAGGCCCAGCACGGCGGTGCGGCCCACGACCAGCGCGCCGGCGGCCCGGGCGGCGGCCAGCAGCCCGTCGTGGAACTTCGCCGGATGCAGCCCGCCCGTGTCGTGGTGGAGCCGCCCGCCGGCGTAGAAACGGGAGCCGATGAACTGGCTCTGCTCGTCTGCGGGCACCATCTCCGCCTGCACCGGCCGCGCCGCCTTTTCCGCCTCCAGGCTGGCCGCCATGCTCTCGTAGTGCGCCCGCGTCACCGCCGGATAGAAGCGGCCCATGCGCGCGAAGTCGCAGGCGATGTCATTGTCGATCACCAGCCGTTCGATGAATTCCACGGAAGCGGAGGCCTCGTCGAGCATGGCCACCGCACGCGCCGCCCCGAAGCGGTGGGCAAGACCGCCATAGCCCGGTTTCAGCCGGTCGCCGAACATGCCGCCATTGCGCGAACTCGCGCCGTCGCCGGGATCCTCGGCATCGAAGACGACCACGCTGGCGCCAGACCGCGCCAGGGTCAGCGCGGCCGAAAGGCCCGTGTAGCCGCCGCCGACGATGGCGACGTCCACGCGCTCGGGCAGATCAGGCTCGGGCGGCGGGGACCGGTCCCGCTCGCGCCACCAGTAGGGCTCGAACTTCAGGTCTTCCGCCGGACGAAGCCGGGCGCGGCGACGGGCGCTCAAGGCCGGCTCAGTTCCGGTAGGACGGATCGATGGCGTCGATCCGATGCGAGGCGACGGAGGCAATGCTGGTCGCCGAAGACATTGGTGGACCTCCAGGAATTTTGCGGACCGTCCCTGGCCAGGCGGGGCGCCCGTCCATCCGCAGGATATCACCGATGATTCGGAAGGCGAGGACGAACTGCCGCCGCCAATGGCGGTCATTTCTGTCTCCGTGGCTTTCCGTTACCGAAAAGTTCGCCTGCGTCATGCTTCTCAAGCATAGGTGCCGCAGGGGTTTTGCACCATTGGGCAACATGTGATGAGTGGAAGAATTTCAACCGCATTTTTTTCTTTCGTGCTTGCCGTTCTCTGTTAAGTTCGCGGCAATTCGAGACGCATAGTACGTACCGAATCCAGTAACCGACTGAACGGTCCAGAATCAGGAGTATCAGATATGAACGCGAATGCAGCGGAAGGTGGGGCTCCGACCCATCAGGATTTGCTGGAGATGACGGCGGAAGTCGCCGCGGCCTATGTCTCCAACAACGTCGTTCCTTCCGATGAACTGCCGGAGCTGATCAGCCGTATTCATGCGGCCCTGGCCTCCGCCGGCACCGCGGTGGAGGAGCCGGAACCGGAAAACCAGAAGCCGGCGGTCAGCATTCGGCGTTCGATCACGCCCGACTACCTGATCTGTCTGGAAGACGGCAAGAAGCTGAAGATGCTGAAGCGCTATCTGCGCACCAACTTCGACATGTCGCCCGAAGAATACCGAGCGAAGTGGAACCTGCCGTCCGATTACCCGATGGTGGCGCCCAACTACGCCAAGAAGCGCGCCGAGATGGCCAAGGCGATCGGCCTCGGCCGGGGTGGACGCCGCCGCGCCAAGGCCTGACCCGCCGCGGGTCAGCCCGACAACCTGATGGAACCGACCCCGGAAGGACCGCCTTCCGGGGTTTTCTTTTGTCTGCGCCGCGTCATCATCGGCTGCGCGCGGCATGGAACGGGGAGGTGTCAGGCGTGAGCTGGCAGGAACGCATCGACGAGATTCAAAGGCGGCGCAAGCTGGCTGTGGAGCAGGGCGGGGCCGAGGCTGTCGGGCGCCAGCACGCCAAGGGCCGGCTGACGCTCAGGGAGCGGATCGGGCGGCTGCTGGACGAGGGCAGTTTCGCCGAACTGGGCCGCACGGCCGGCGTTGCCGAACCTGCGGAAGATGGCGGGAAGGCCGGCTTCACCCCGGCCAACTTCATCCTCGGCTTCGGCCGCGTCGACGGCCGGACCTGCGTCGTCGGCGGTGAGGATTTCACCGTGCGCGGCGGCTCACCGACGCCTGCCGGGCTGCGAAAGTCGGTCTATGCCGAGGACGTGGCGCTGCGCTATCGCGTCCCGCTGATCCGCCTGCACGAAGGCGGCGGCGGTTCGGTCACCGGTTCCGGCGGCAAGGACTCCTCGGGTCCGGTCGGTTCTTCGGTGGGGGAGCCGCATCGCTTCCTGTCGGTGGCGCAGACGCTGGGCACCGTCCCGGTCGCCGCCGCGGCGCTGGGCCCCGTCGCCGGCCTGCCGGCGGCGCGGCTGGTGGCCAGCCATTTCAGCGTGATGACGAAGGAGACGGCCCAGGTCCTGATTGCCGGTCCGGCGGTGGTGGAGCGCGCCCTGGGCGTCTCCGTGACCAAGGAGGAACTGGGCGGGCCGCAGGTGCACCTGAAGAGCGGCGCGGTCGACAATCTTGCCGACGACGAGGACGACGCCTTCCGCCAGATCCGCCGCTTCCTGAGCTACCTGCCGCCCAATGTCGACCACCTGCCGCCGGTCGCCGATTGCGACGACCCGGTCGACCGATGCGAGGATGCGCTGGCCGATATCGTGCCGACGGACCGTCGCCGCGCCTACGACCAGCGCAAGCTCATCGAGATGGTGGTCGACTGTGGCAGCTTCTTCGAGACCGGCCGGCAGTACGGGCCGGGTCAGATCGTCGGCCTGGCGCGTCTGAACGGACAACCCGTCGGCGTATTCGGCAATGACTGCCGCTTCTACGCCGGTGCGATGACCGCCGACGGCGCACGCAAGGCCCGGCGTTTCATCGAATTCTGCGAGACCTTCCACCTGCCGATCGTCGCCTTCGTGGACGAGCCCGGCTTCATGATCGGCCCGGATTCCGAGAAGGCCGGCACCATCCGGCCCGGAACGTCGGCGGTGCTGGCCGCGGCGAGCTGCGAAGTGCCGTGGTGTTCGGTGGCGATCAAGAAGAGCTTCGGCGTCGCTGCGGCGGCGCATTACGGCAATCACGCCCATGTCCTGGCCTGGCCGTCTGCCGAGTCGGGGCCGCTGCCCGTCGAGGGCGGTGTCGCCGTCGCCTTTGGCCGCGAGATCGCCGCCGCCGACGACCCGGAGGCCTTGCGCGCGGATCTGGAGCGGAAGATGGCGGAGCGCCAGTCACCCTTCTCCCGCGCCGAAAGCTTCGCCTATCACGACCTCATCGACCCGCGGGAGACGCGGCCCCAGCTCTGTCAGTGGCTGGAGCTGAACAGACACCGCATCGAGGCCCTGCCCAAGGCCGGGCCGCGGCGGTTCTACACCCGTCCCTGATCGTCCAGGTCGGGCAAGGCCGGCAGGCCGCGCAGTCTTTCGAGCACCGCTTCCGTCAGCCCGTCCGCCGGCCCGTCTCCGGCGACCGCGTCGAGATAGGCGGTGACGTCCTTTTCCAGGATGCCGATGGTATTGGCGGGATCGTAGGTTTCCGCCGCCCAGTCGATCCGTTCCAGGTTGTCGCCATACCAGGTGCCGCCGGAACTGGAACGCATGACTGCGAGCAGGCGCTCCGGCGGCAGGCCCAGAGCCCCGGCCTGCGCCAGTACCGTGCGGACGGCGACGACGCCCGCCGCGGCGACGAAGTTGTTGAGCACCTTGGCCGCCGCGCCCGCGCCGGTATCGCCCAGCAGGTGGATTTCCTCGCCCATGGCCCGGAAGGCGGGCATCAGTTGTTTCACCGCTTCATCCGGGCCGCCGACCATGAAGGTGAGCGTCGCCGACCGCGCCCGGTGCGGTGCACCGGACATGGGCGCGTCCACCAGCGCGGTGGCTGTCGGCAGTTCGTCACGAAGCGTCCGGACGAAACGCGGCGACAGCGTGGAGGAGAGAACCAGGATCGGCGGCGGTTCCGCCATGGCCGCCAGCAGTTCCCGCGTCTGGGCTGCGTCGCGCACGACCGAGATCACGGCACCGCAGCGCCCTGGCAGTTCCGCTGGATCGCCCGTCATGTGCCGGGCGAAGCCGCCGAACCCGGACATGGGCCGGACGTCGTAGCCCATGACGTCGAAGCCGGCGGCGATCAGCGCCTCCGCCATGGGCCGGCCCATGGCGCCGCAGCCGGCGACGCCAACTCTCAAGCTCTTACCCTCACGGCCCGATCGCCGCTTCGGTTTCGGACGGCGGGTCTTCCATCTGGCGGATGGCGGCCGCGCCGGCAGGGGTGAGCCGGCCCTTGCCGGTCTTCCGGAGTTCCGCGCGCAGCGCGTAGGCGTTGCCCGCCTTCGACGCGATCATCTCCTCCGGCGGTGTCGGGTTCGACACCGTCGGCCAGTGACCGGGCTGCGGGCCCGAGCCTTCCAGGACGATCGTGGGCAGGTCGTCGTCGACGACGGCCGGCGTCTCCACGATCTCCATCAGGTTCCACGCGAACTCCAGCGGGATGTCGTTGTTGTCGAAGAAATAGATCGACCAGAAGGCGCCGTGGTCGATGGGGCCGGTGACCTCCAGCCCCGCGGCCTCCAGGCGGTCCTTCAGTTCGAACAGCTCTTCGCGCGTCGGCACCGTGAAGGCCACGTGGTCGAAGCCGATGGGCTCCTTCGTCCGCCGCCCGTGGAATTTCTTCCTCATCTTCGACGCGCCTTCATAGGCGAAGAAGGCGACGTAGTTGTCGCCGGTGCGGAAGAAGTAATGGCGGAAGCCGTCATGACCGATGCCCAGCGACAGCTCCATGCCCAGCAGGTCACGGTAGAAACGGATGGTGCCGTCCAGGTCCGGCGTGATGAAGGCCAGGTGATCGATGCGCCCGAATGACATGACGCTCTCCCTTTACTGTGTTTCGCTGCACCATAGCTGATTGCGGACCCGGCCCCTAGCAAGCGCGGCGCGGGAAATGCACTGTTTCCGTCGTTGAAACCGTTGCGTCTGTCCCGGCACAAGGTTCTACACTGGTCTCGCGAACCGGGGAGGCGACATGGGGCAGAAGACGCGGCGCATCGTGCTGAAGCGCTATATCGAAGGCGCGCCGTCGCCGGACGATTTCGAGATCGTGGACCACGAGTTGCCCGATCTGGCGGACGGCCGCTTCCTCGTCCGCAACATCCTGCTTTCCGTCGATCCGGGCACCCGGGCGCGGCTCTCCGGTCAGGCGAGTTATGTCCCGCCGCTGAAGCTCGGCGAGATGGTCGGCGCCTTCTCCGTCGGTGAGGTGGTCGAGAGCCGCCATCCCGACTATGCGCCGGGCGATATCGTCTCACTCGCCGAAGGCTGGTCCGAGCATCTGGTCTCAAAGGGCCGGGGGTTCATCCGCCGCATCACCGACCGCCGTCTGCCGCTCAGTCCCTGGCTCGGCGTGCTGGGCGTCTCCGGCATGACGGCCTGGTTCGGGCTCAGGCGCGTGGGCGGGCTGAAGGCCGGCCAGACCGTGGTGGTGACCAGCGCTGCCGGCGCGGTGGGCTCGGCCGCGGGGCAGATCGCCAGGCTGGAGGGCTGCCGCGTGATCGGCGTCGCCGGCGGCCCGGAGAAGTGCCGCTGGCTGGTCGACGCGGCGGGCTTCGATCACGCCATCGACTACCGCTCGATGGACGTCGCCGCCGCAGTGGCCGAGGCCGCGCCGGACGGCGTGGACATCCTGTTCGACAATGTCGGCAACGAAATGATCGACCGGATCATCCCCTCGATGAACCTGAACGGCGCCATCGTGGTCTCCGGCCAGGTGGCCGCCTACAATCAGGCCGATCCGCCGGGCTTGCGCAACACCCGCGCCTTCATCACCCACCGCCTGAAGATGCAGGGGCTGGTGGTGTTCGACGATCTGCCCTGGGACGATGCGGAGCGCGCGATGGCGGAGCACGTGCTGGCCGGCGAGATTGTCTGGCGCGACGAGATCAGCGAGGGACTGGAATCGATACCCGAAGCCTTCGCCGGGCTTTTCCGGGGCGAGAACCGCGGCCGGCGGCTGGCCCGTCTGAGCCCCGACCCTTTCGAGCCGGAGGCGAAGCGATGACCATGACCCTTCCCGAGGCGCTTCTCGCCGACGTCGCCGGACGCGGCGACGAGATCGAGGCGGCGCGGCGGCTGCCTGCCGACATCGCCCGGGCGATGGCCGAGTCGGGGCTGTTCCGCATGATGATCCCGAAGGCCCTGGGCGGGCTGGAACTGCCGGTCTCGGAGTCGCTCGCGGCGATGCGCCGCGTCGCCGCCGCCGACGCCTCGGCCGGCTGGTGCGTCATGATCGCGGCGACATCGGCCTACAAGTCCGGCTTCCTGGACCATGAGACGGCCCGCGAGATCTACGGCGATCCCAAGGGCGTCTATGGCGGTATCTTCGCGCCCATGGGCCGCGCCGAACCGGTCGACGGCGGCTATCGGCTGACCGGACGCTGGGCCTGGGCCAGCGGCAGCGCCAACTGCACCTGGCTGTCCGGCGGCGCGGTGATCCGGGACGGCGACGGCATCGCCAAGCTGCCCAACGGCGCCCCGGATTCGCGGATGATGATCTTTCCCGCCGCCGAGGCGGAACTGATCGACACCTGGATGAGCCACGGCCTGAAGGGCACCGGCTCGGGCGACATGGCGGTCGCGGACATCTTCGTGCCCGAAGCGCGCGCGGTCTCGATGATGAAGAGCGTCGCGACCCATGACGGCGCGCTCTACCGTTTTCCGACCTTCGGTTTGCTGTCGCTTGGCATCGCGGCAGTGGCGCTGGGCAATGCCGGGGCGGCGCTGGACGATCTTGTCGCCCTGGCGGCCTCGAAGAAGCCGACCGGCGGCGGGCGCACGCTGGCTGAACGCGGCTACGCCCAGTCGGAACTGGCGCAGGCGCGGGCGAAGCTGGCCGGCGCATCGGCGTTCATGGAGGACGCGGTGGGCCGCGCCTGGGCCCTGGCCGAGGCGGGCGACGATCTCGACGTGGAAGCCCGCGCCGATCTGCGGCTGGCGGCGACGCACGCCACCCGGACATCGGCCGACGTGGCGCGGTCGATGTACGATCTGGCCGGCGGGGATTCCGTCTATCTCAAGTCGCCGCTGCAGCGCCGCTTCCGCGACGCGCACGTCATGACCCAGCACATGATGGTCAATCCGGCGACCTGGGAACTGACCGGCCGTGTCGCCTTCGGGCTGCCCACCGACGCGACGTTCCTCTAGCGGCGTCCGAACAGGCGCTCGATGTCGGCAAGCTTGAGCTCGACATAGGTCGGGCGGCCGTGATTGCACTGGCCCGAATGGGGCGTGCGCTCCATTTCCCGGAGCAGCGCATCCATTTCCTCGCCGGCCAGGCGCCGGCCCGAACGGACCGAGCCGTGGCAGGCCATGGTGGCGCAGATCTCCTCCAGCCGGTCCTTCACCCCGTTGGCTGTCTCCAGCTCCGCCAGTTCGTCGGCGAGGTCGAGGATCAGGCCGCGCACGGCGCAGCGGCCGAGCAGGGCGGGAGTCTCGCGGACCACCACGGCGGTGGCGCCGAAGCGCTCGTACACCAGTCCCAGTTCCGCCATTTCCCCGGCGCGGGCTTCCAGCCGGTCGGCGCTGGTCTCGTCCATCTCCACGACCTCGGGCAGAAGCAGGCCCTGGCGGGCGACACCGCTCTCGGCCATCTGTCGCTTCATGCGTTCGTAGACCAGGCGCTCGTGCGCGGCATGCTGATCGACGATGACGATGCCGTCGCCCGTCTGCGCAACGATGTAGGTTTCATGGAGCTGGGCGCGGGCAACGCCGAGGGGATAGTCGGATTCGTCTTCGTCCTCGTTCACCGCCGCCACGCGGGCTGCACTTGGCGGCGCGAGATCGTCCGGCGCCGGCGCCTGCCAGCGCGCCGCCGCTTCCATCGCTGCGGGCTGCGGCCGGGCCTGGGCCGCATAGGCCGAAGGCCGCTGGGCGAACAGCCGCGGCTCGGGCGGAGAGGAAGCCGGCCGGAAGGCGCCGAGCGCGGCGCCGGCGACCGTCGTGGATGCGCGGTGGCCGGCTTCCGCCAGGGCCGAGCGCAGTGCGCCGACGATCAGGCCGCGCACCACGCCGGGCTGACGGAAACGGACTTCGGCCTTGGCCGGGTGCACATTGACGTCGACCGCGTGCGGTTCGATTTCCAGGAACAGCGCGACGACCGGATGGCGGCCGCCGGAGAGGAAGTCGTGATAGGCGCCGCGCACCGCGCCGACGAACAGCTTGTCGCGTACCGGCCGGCCGTTGACGAACATGTACTGCTGCATCGAGTTGCCGCGATTGTAGGTCGGCACCGCGGCGAGGCCGGTCAGCCGCACGCCCTCGCGCTCGGCCTCGATCGCCAGCGCATTGTCGATGAAGTCGCGGCCCATGACGCGGCCAAGACGCGCCGCGCGCCGGTCCAGCAATTCGCCCTGTTCGGCGGAAGCGGTGAAGGCCGTGCGCTCGCCGTCCTTCAGGGTGAAGCCGACCTCGGGGTGGGCCATGGCGAGCCGCTTGATGGTGTCGAGCGTGGCGCCGAACTCGGCCCGGTCGGTCTTGAGGAACTTCAGCCTGGCCGGCGTGGCATAGAACAGATCGCGTGCCTCGACGTGGGTGCCGGCGGCGCGCGGCGCGGGCTTCGCCTCGCTGACCCGGCCGCCGTCGACCCCGATGGACCAGCCCGTGTCCTGACCGGCGGCGCGGCTCTCGATCGCGAGGCGTGAGACAGCGCCGATCGAGGGCAGGGCTTCGCCCCGGAAGCCGAACTGGGCGATGGTCAGCAGGTCGTCGTCCATCAGCTTGGAGGTGGCATGGCGTTCGATGGCGAGCTGCAGGTCGTCGCGGTCCATGCCGGCGCCGTCGTCATCGACGGAGATCAGCGACCGGCCGCCGTCGCGCAGCACGATGTCGACGCGGCGCGCGCCGGCATCGAGGCTGTTCTCCACCAGTTCCTTGACCGCGCTGGCCGGCCGCTCGATCACCTCGCCGGCGGCGATGCGGTTGACGGTGGTCTCGGGCAAGCGGCGAATGGCCAAGAGAGAAGTTCCTATCCGGCGGCGAGATACTGCTTCGTCAGTTTCTTACTCGATTCGACCGCCGGCTGTCCGTAGGCGCTGATGCCCAGCAGATGGGCCGCCAGCACCGTCTCCAGCATGAAGTGCATGAAAAGGCCGCCCAGCGTGCGTTCGTCCAGACGCTGCAGGCGGATCATCCGCGTCGGATGGCCGCGATCCACCAGCGTCTCGATGGTCGCGCGCGCCTGGATCTTGACGATGGCGCCCAGGCTCTGGCCGCTGAGATAGCCGAGCGCCGGATCCTGGACCAGGTCGGGTTCGATCACCGGTCCCGGCTCGGGCTCGGCCACCGTGATCACGGTGAAGCTCTTGTCCGCCGGCCCGTCCAGCCAGAGCTGGAGCTGGCTGTGCTGGTCGACAGGTCCCAGCGCCGCCACCGGCGTCACGCCGCGGCCGTTCTTGCCCAGGCTTTCGGCCCAGAGCTGCCGGTGCCACTGCGCGAAGCGCTCCAGCGCGCCGGCATAGGGCAACATCACCTGCTGGGTGCGGCCGCGCTCCCGCGCCAGGCCCACGGCCAGGGCTGCGCCGGCAAGGGGGGCGGGGTCCTCTTCTGCGATGGCGCGCTCGAACACCAGCGCCGCGCCCTTGCGCACCGCCATGACATCCAGCCCGGCGATCAGGCCGGGCAGCAGACCGACAAGCGACAGCACGGAGAACCGCCCGCCGACCTCCGGGTCGTGGTTCAGCAAGGGCAGGCGCAGCCGGTCGGCCAGCCGCCTGAGCGGGTTGTCGCCGGGTTCGGTGATCACGGTGAAGTGGCGGGGCAGATCCAGCGGCCGCTTCTGCCGCCGCGCCCAGTCGAGCACGGCGAATGTCTGCGCCAGGGTCTCGGTGGTGCTACCGGACTTGGAGATGACGACGAAATGGGTCCGCGCCGGTTCGCAGTCGGCCAGCAGTTCGGCGAAGCCGCCCCCGTCAAGATTGTCCGCGAACACCAGCCTGCGTCGCTCCGCTGCGGGCGCGATGGCGACCAGCGCCTGACCGCCGAGGCTGGAGCCGCCGGTGCCGAGGACGATAATACGGCGGAAGTCCTCCCTCAGACGCAGTGCGAGGCTCTCGATGGCGCGCAGGTCGTCGCGGCGGGAGGCGAGGCCGAAATGGGGCAGGCCGCCACGCGCCAGCTCGCCGCGAATCTCCCGCAATGCCGGCCGCCCGCGTTCGATCAGCGAGCGGAAGCTGTCCTCCCTCAGGCCGCCGTCACTGACGGTCGCCTCCAGACAGGCGTCGATATAGTGGTCGAATGGCTGGGCCATGACGATCCGATCCGAAGTCCCCTCGAAAACTCGCAAATCGCCACGGCCCCGGCAAGGCCGCGCCGCGCTGTTACTGTGTCTCGGAGGCCTTCTCGGCCAGACCTTCGGGAATGCCGACGGCGGTCACGATCAACCGATCGAGATTCAGAAGATCCTCGGCGACGCGCATGACGTCCTCGCGGGTGACGGCGTTGATCAGTTCCGGCCGCCGCTCGACATAATCCTTGCCCAGACCGTAGCGCTGGAGCGCGACCAGCAGGTCGGCGATGGCGCGGTTCGATGTCAGTCTGAGCGGGAAGGCGCCGTTGATGTTGGCCTTGGCCTTCTCGATCTGCTCGTCGCTCGGTCCTTCTTCGCGGAAGCGTCGGATGGTTTCCTTGAGGACGTCCAGCGCTTCGCCGGCCTTGTCGTTGCTGGTCGACAGACCGCCCAGCCAGAGTGCGGCCCGGTCCATCGGCCGGAGATAGCTGTAGACGCCATAGGTCAGCCCGCGCTTTTCGCGAATTTCCTCGGTCAGCAGACTGGAGAAGCCGCCGCCGCCAAGGATGTGGTTCATCACCCGGGCGGCCTCGTAGTCGGGATCGTCGCGGGCGAGACCGGGGGCGCCGAAGACGAAGACTGTCTGAGGCGTGTCATAGGGCACGACGCGCTGCACGCCCGGCTGACGTAGCTCCGCCTTGTCGTCGGCGGCAGGAGCGGCGGTTTCGGTCAGCCCGCCGAATGCCACGTCCAGCAGCGGCTTCAGCGCCTCGGGCGAGATGTCGCCCACGACGCCCACGATCAGGCGGTCCTTTGCCAGCTGGCTGCCCACGAAGCCGGTCAGGTCGTCGCGCGCAATCGCGGTGACGCTTTCCTGTGTCCCGTCGATGGTGCGGCCATAGGGATCGTCGCCGAAGGCCACCTCGGAGAAGACACGGCCGGCGATGGCGTTGGGGTTCTGCAGATCGCGCGCGATGCGGATCAGGATCTGCTGGCGCATCCGCTCGATCGCGTCGGTGTCGAACCGTGGGCTAGTCAGGGCGAGACCTGCCAGCCGGAAGGCCTCTCCGGCGTTCTGCGTCAGAGTCTGCAGCGACATGCCGAATGTGTCCCGTCCGGCCTCGAAGGAAAGGCGGACGCCATGCTCCTCCAGGCGGGTCTGGAAGGTCTGGCTGTCCATCTCGCCGGCGCCCTCGTCCAGCAGGGCGGACACGAGGTTGGCCCGGCCGGCCTTGCCTTCCGGGTCGGAAACAGCGCCGCCGTCACGCCAGATCGCGGAGACGGCGATCATCGGGATGGCTTCTTCCTGCTTCAACCAGGCAGTGATGCCGCCCGGCGAAGTGACCTCGACGATGTCGGAGCCGGCGGCGGGCCGGCCCGCGGCGGCCACGGCGGTGACGACGAGCAGAATGGCGGCGAACTTGGCGGTGAGAAACATGGCGCCTTTCATCATGACGGGTTCTCCGGCGACAGAATGGCGGTGACCGAGGCTTCGGGACGGAAGTTCGCCCGCGCGGCGCGCACGACATCATCGACAGTGACGCCCTTCAGTCGCTCGGGCCAGCTCTCCACGTCCTCGACGGTGAGGCCGGCGACCAGGGACGAACCGAACACGCGGGCGCCCTGGCTCAGGCTGTCGCGCATGTAGACCGCTTCGGCGAGCAGCACGGTGCGGGCGCGATCCAGTTCTTCCTGTGTCACGCCGTCCTCGATGACACGGCGGATCTCCGCATCGATGGCGCGCTCCAGATCCTCGATTTCCGCGCCGCGTGCCGGCGTGGCGTAAAGACCGAAGGCGCCGGGGCCGCGGTTGACGCCGGAATACCAGGCGCCGGCGGAGGCCGCGATGCCCTGCTCGACGACCAGAGCGCGGTAGAGGCGGCTGGTCGAGCCGCCGCCCAGGATGTCGCCCAGCACCTGCAGGGCGATGACGTTGTCCGGCTCGCCCCAGTTGGCGCTGTCGGCGATGTACTGGCGCTGCCAGCTCGGCTCGGCGACACGGGGGTCGCTGTCGGTGATGCGCCGGGCCGCACGGTGCGGCGGTTCATGGGGCAGGGTGGGACGCTCCAGCGCCTCGTTCGCCGGCAGGACGCCGTAGTGCTTCTCGGCCAGGGGCTTCAGCTCCTCGGCGGTAATGTCGCCGGCCACGACGAGGATGGCGTTGTTCGGCGCGTAGTACTGTTCGTAGAAGGCCAGGGCGTCCTCGCGTGTCAGGGACTTGATTTCCTCCTCCCAGCCGATGATCGGTTCGCTGTAGGGGTGGGAGAGGTAGAAGGTCGCCTGCACCTGCTCGCCGAACTGGCCCTGCGGCGTGGCGTCGGTGCGCTGGCGGCGTTCCTCCAGAATGACCTGGCGCTCGGTCGCGACGCTCTCCGCGTCGAGGCGCAGATTGACCATCCGGTCCGCCTCCATCTCCATCATCAGCGGCAGGCGGTCCTTCGCCACGACCTGGAAATAGGCGGTGTAATCCTGGGAAGTGAAGGCGTTGTCGCGGCCGCCGTTGGCGGCGACGATCTTGGAGAACTCGCCGGGCGGAATCTTTTCCGTGCCCTTGAACATCAGATGCTCCAGGAAGTGGGCGATGCCCGACTTCCCCTTCGGCTCGTCGGCCGCGCCCACGCGGTACCAGACCATGTGCACCACGACCGGGGCGCGGTGGTCGGGGACGACCACCACTTCCATGCCGTTGTCCAGGGTGAAGGTCTGCGGATCGAACAGACCGGCGTCGGCGCGCGGCGCGAACAGCGTCAGGACCATGGCTGCAGCCAGGCCCGCAATCAGGGGTCGCACGTAAGGCCCTCCGTCGTCATCAAGTGACCGTCTGCCGGTCATTTGGCGGCGCGGGTCCGGCTGCGCAAGTCGCGTTCGCGTCATTCACCCCGAAGGGGGAGGATCAGAACAGGCCGGGCTTCTCGATCGTGGCGCGTTCCTGGGGCGTGGCTTCGCGGGTCTCGCCGCTGCTGCGGTCGAACAGCACCAGGTCGGTGAGGGTCGTGTTGAGGCGCTCGAGTGCTCGTTCCTGCTGGGCGGCGAGGCCGCGAACGCCGCGCGGCGGCGTCAGCGCCCCGGCCTGGCGCAGCAACGCCAGTTCGCCGACCGTGGCGTCGTCGGGTACCGTCTCGCTGCCGTCGACGCCGCCGACGACGCGGCCGTCGGCAGTAATCACGGCGCGCTGCTGCGGCCGGTTGACACGGGGCAGCGCCGACTGGTCGACGCCACCCGATCCCGGCGGACGCAGGCTGAATTCCGGCGGGACCACCAGCGGCGAGAAGACCGTGACACGCGATTCGTCGGGCGAGGTCTTCTCCAGACCGAGGATGCCCCGGGCGCTGTCGCAGCCGCTCAGGGCCAGGGCCAGGACAAGCATCGCGGCGAAACCGAAGCCGGTACGAATGATCTGCTGATTCATGGCGCCCTTTTAGAACGATCCCCGCGCGCGAACAAGGAATCGAAAAGCAGCAGTACGACGCCCACGGAGATCGCCATGTCGGCGACGTTGAAGGCGGGCCAGTGGTTGGTGCCGAAGGTGTCGATCGCCCATTGCGCGGCGGCGCCCGACAGATGGACGTCGAAGAAGTCGGCGACCGCGCCATAGGCGAAACGATCGATGGCGTTGCCCACCGCGCCGGCGATGACCAGCGTCAGGCCGGCGCGGAGCGCGCGGCTCTCGGCGCGCGCCAGCCAGACCGCCAGCGCGGCGGCGACGGCCAGGTTGATCAGGCCCAGAATGAGCGGCGCGCCGGAATCCGAGAACATCCCGAAGCTCACGCCCGTGTTCCAGACCATGACGATGTTGAAGAAGGACAGGATCTCGATCGGGCGGCAGATCTCCGGCAGGCCGTTGATGATGGTGCACTCCCGCCCTTCCATGACCGAGACCAGCCAGATCTTGCTGAGCTGGTCGACGGCGATCAGGACGAGCGCGATGAGGAAGGGGCGAAGCGGCATGGGTCCGGAAGCTGGAGCGGAAGGGCTGGGCGCGAACGTCGTCTCACATAGACCTCGCCGCGTCCCGCGCCAAGGGCCGACGAAAGAAGGCCGGGGCGCGAACCCCGGCCTTCCCTCATTTTTCGATGGCTGTATCCCGGCCCGGCGGCCGGGATGACGCGTCACCGACGCATCAGTTCCAGCGGCGGATTTCGAGCCGTGCGAGCTGGTCGCGGTGCACCTCGTCCGGGCCGTCGGCCAGACGCAGCGTGCGCTGGTGCGCATACATCGACGCCGTGCCGAAGTCGGTGGTGACGCCGCCGCCGCCATGGGCCTGGATGGCCCAGTCGGTGATCTTGCAGGCGATGTTCGGCACCGAGACCTTGATGCCGGCGATCTCGCGGCGGGCTTCCTTGTTGCCCACCGTGTCCATGCGCCAGGCGGCGTAGTACACATAGAGGCGGTTCTGGTCGATCATGATCCGGCTCTCGGCGATACGTTCCTTCCAGACCGACTGCTCGATCACCGGCTTGCCGAAGGCGACGCGGGACTTGAGCCGCTTGATCATCTTCTCCAGCGCCCGCTCGGACACGCCGATGGAGCGCATGCAGTGATGGATGCGGCCCGGGCCGAGGCGGCCCTGGGCGATCTCGAAACCGCGGCCCTCGCCCAGCAGGATGTTCTCGGCCGGCACGCGGACATTGTCGAAGATCACCTCGCCATGGCCGTGCGGCGCGTCGTCATAGCCGAACACCGGCAGCATGCGCTTGACGGTGATGCCCTTGGAGTCGCGCGGGACCAGGATCATGGACTGCTGCTTGTAGCGATCGGGATTGTCCGGATCGGTCTTGCCCATCAGCACCAGGATCTTGCAGCGCGGATCGCCGATTCCCGACGACCACCACTTGCGGCCGTTGATGACGTATTCGTCGCCGTCACGCTCGATCCGGGTCTGGATGTTGGTGGCGTCGGAGGACGCCACCTCGGGCTCGGTCATGGCGAAGCAGGACCGGATCTCGCCGGCCAGCAGCGGCGTCAGCCACCGCTCCTGCTGTTCCTTGGTGGCGTAGCGGGCCAGCACTTCCATGTTGCCGGTGTCCGGCGCCGAGCAGTTGAAGATCTCGGAGGCGAAGGGGGAACGGCCCATGATCTCGCAGAGCGGGGCGTATTCCAGGTTGGTGAAGCCGGGGCCGCCTTCGTGCTCGGGCAGGAAGAAGTTCCACAGGCCTTCCGACTTCGCGACCTTCTTCAGCTCCTCGAGGGTCGGAATCGGCTGCCAGCGGTCGCCCTCGGCGATCTCGTCCGACATCTTCTCCTCGTTGGGATAGACGTACTTGTCCATGAACGCGCTGATGCGTTCCTGCATCTCCAGGCTGCGTTCGGTCTGGATGAATTCCATGAAGTTCCTCCCCTTCTGCGATTGATCGGCCGCGCGGACAGATTGCGGCGCGGCGCCTGCGAAAGCTGCGGCGGATCATAACGGGGCCCTTCCGCCTTGTCATAGCCCTGAATGCCCTGCGGGTTGCATCTGTCGCATGCGTGCGGCGAAGGCTATATTCGGAGGCGAAACAAGGGAGGCCGCAATGACCGAGGCGCTGACGATACGGCTCGACGACCGGGACAACGTGGCCGTGGCCCGCGTGGATATCCTGCCGGGCACCGAGATCGGGGGCGGCGTGAAGGCGGCGCACCACATCCCGGCCGGCCACAAGATCGCGCTTTCCGCCATCGCCGACGGCGCGGCGGTGCGGAAATACGATCAGATCATCGGCTTTGCCGAAGGCGCCATCCGGCCCGGTGATCACGTCCACACCCACAACTGCGTCTTCGCGATGTTCGACCGCGACTACGCCGTCGGCCAGGACGTGAAGCCGGTCGATTACGTGCCCGAGGCCGAGCGGGCGACCTTTGACGGCTACCGCCGGGCGAACGGCCGGGCCGCGACGCGGAACTACATCGGCATTCTCACCTCGGTGAACTGCTCGGCCACGGTGGCGCGCTACGTCGCCGAACAGTTCCGCCATCCCGACATGCTGGCCGAATATCCGAACATCGACGGCGTCGTGGCGCTGACCCACGGCACCGGCTGCGGCATGGCCTCGACGGGGGAGGGGATGCGGATGCTGTCGCGCACCTTCGCGGGCTATGCGCGGCATCCGAACTTCGCCGGCCTGCTGTTCATCGGGCTTGGCTGCGAGGCGGCCCAGCTCGGCATGATGATGGATGTGGAGGGGCTGAAGCCGGGACCGCTGCTGCACATGTTCACCATCCAGGACTCGGGCGGCACCACGGCGACGGTGCGCAAGGGCGTGGAACTGGTGAAGGAGATGCTGCCTCACGCCAACGCCTTCCGGCGCGAGCCGATCCCGGCCTCGGAACTGATCCTGGGGCTGGAGTGCGGTGGCTCGGATGCCTATTCAGGCATTTCCGCCAACCCGGCGCTGGGCGCAGCTGCGGACCTGCTTGTGCGTCACGGCGGCACGGCCTGTCTCGGCGAGACGCCCGAGATCTATGGCGCCGAGCATCTGCTGACCCGCCGCGCCGTCAGCCCGGAAGTCGCCGACAAGCTGATCGCCAGGATCCGCTGGTGGGAGGACTATGTGGCGAAGAACGACGGCTCCATGGACAACAACCCCAGCCCCGGCAACAAGGAGGGCGGTTTGACCACCATCCTCGAGAAGTCGCTCGGCGCCGCGGCCAAGGGCGGCACGACGAACCTGGCCGACGTCTATGCCTATGGCGAGCGGATCGCATCGAAGGGCTTCGTGTTCATGGACACGCCCGGCTACGACCCTGTCTCCGTGACCGGCTTCGTCGCCGGCGGCGCGAACGTGGTCTGTTTCACCACAGGCCGCGGCTCGGTATTCGGCTGCAAGCCCGTGCCGTCTATCAAGCTGGCGACGAATTCGGCGATGTACGGACGCATGTCCGACGACATGGACGTCAATTGCGGCCTGGTCATCGACGGCGAGAAGTCGGTCGCCGAGATGGGCGAGGAGATCTTCCGGAAGATCCTGGCCACGGCTTCCGGCGAGCCGACCTGCTCGGAGCGGCTCGGCTTCGGCGACGACGAGTTCCTGCCCTGGCAGATCGGGGCGGTGATGTGATTTGAAACCGCGCTGTGTGGGATGGACCGGCCGGCACACAGCGCGGCTCCGGCATAGCTGAAATTGCCGCACGCACGCGGGGGCGTCTTCCCCCTTCGTCGCTGCCCGGCTTGTCCGGGCAGCCCATGAGAGATGCCGGTCGATGGATTGCCCGGCTGAACCAGGCAATGACGTCGGCGCGCCGGGCGGCTACCGCGGCGGATATTCTGCTTTGACGAAATAGAGCCCGTGAGCCGGCGCGGTGGGGCCGGCGGCGGTGCGGTCACGGGCCTTGAGCGCGGCCCTGACTTCGGCCGGCGTCCATCGGCCCTTGCCCACGTCCACCAATGTGCCGGCCATGATGCGGACCTGGTTGTGCAGGAACGACCGCGCGGAACAGACGATCCGCACTTCCTCGCCTTCCCGCGTCACTTCCAGCGTGTCGAGCGTCTTCACCGCCGTATCGGCCTGGCAGTGGGCGGAACGGAAGCTCTCGAAGTCGTGGTGGCCGTGAAGATGCGCCGCCGCCCGGTTCATCGCGTCGACGTCGAGCGGCTGGGCGACGTGCCAGACGCGGCCCCGATTCAGCGCCGGGACGGCGGCGCGGTTGAGGATGCGATAGAGGTATTGCCGCTTCACGCAGTCGAAGCGGGCGCTGAAACCCTCGTGGACGGCCTCGACCGAGAGCACGGTCACCGGATGGGGGCGGACATGGTGGGCCAGCGCGTCGCGGATCTTGGACGCCGGCATCTCCCGGGCGATGTCGGCATGGACGGTCATGGCGAGGGCGTGAACGCCCGAATCCGTCCGGCCCGCGGCGATCGCCGTCACCGTTTCCCCGGTGAAGGCGTGGATGCCTTCTTCGATCACCTGCTGGACGGCGAGGCCATTGGTCTGGCGTTGCCAGCCGACGAAGCCCGCGCCGTCATATTCCAGCATCAGGCGATAGCGCGGCATCAGCCCAGCACGGCGCCGGCGGGGATCGCCCGGCCGCGCTGGAAGGTGGCGGCGTCCATCGGCTTGCCGCCGGCGCGCTGCAGGACCTCCAGCCGGATCAGCCCGTCGCCGCACTGCACCGTCAGTTCCCCGTCGACCACCGTGCCGGGCGCGGCCTCGGCGGCGCCGGCGGCGGGCGTGGCCATGTGAACCTTGACCCGCTCGCCCTCATGCTCGAACCAGGCGCCGGGGAAGGGGGCGAGGCCGCGGATCAGCCGGTCGATATCCGCGACCGGTCGGGTCCAGTCGACATGCGCCTCCGCCTTGTCGATCTTGCCGGCGTAGGTCACGCCATCTTCGGGCTGGGGCGTCAGTTCCAGCGTGCCTTCGATCAGCCGCCGCAGCGCGTCGACGATCAGCGCCGCGCCCATCTCGGCCAGCCGGTCGTGCAGGCTCTGGGTGGTGTCGCACGGGCCGATGGCTGTCTCCGCCTTCAGCGCCATGTCGCCGGTGTCCAGGCCGGCGTCCATCTGCATGATGGTGACGCCGGTCTTTTCGTCGCCCGCCATGACCGCGCGTTGGATCGGCGCGGCGCCGCGCCAGCGCGGCAGCAGCGAGGCGTGGATGTTGAAACAGCCGAGCCGCGGCGCGTCGAGAATCGCCTGCGGCAGGATCAGGCCATAGGCGGCGACCACGGCGACGTCCGCCTCGTGCGCCGCGAATTCCGCCTGCGCTTCCGGCTTCTTCAGCGACACCGGGGTCAGAACCTTCAGCCCCAGCGCCTCGGCGGCGGCGTGGACGGGGCCGGGTATCGTCTTCCGCCCCCTCCGGCCCGCGGCGCGCGGCGGCTGGGAATAGACCGCGGCGATCTCGTGGCCGGCCTCGTGCAGCGCGCGGAGCGCTGGCACGGCGAAATCCGGCGTGCCCATGAAGACGATGCGGAGGGCGGCGGTCACCCCGTCGCCTTCAGCTTCTTCGCCTTCTTCAGCCGCTTCATGATCATCGACCGTTTCAGCGCCGAGATGTGGTCGACGAAGAGCACGCCGTCGAAATGGTCCATCTCGTGCTGGATGCAGGTGGACAGCAGGCCATCCGCCTCCAGCGTCTGGGCCCGGCCGTCCCGGTCCAGATAGTCGACGGTGATGCGGTCGTGGCGCTCCACCTCGGCGTACTGCTCGGGCAGCGACAGGCAGCCTTCCTCGTAGGCGCGCAAGTCGGGCGAAGCCTCGCGGATCACCGGGTTGACGAGATGGATCGGCTCGGGGGCGGCGTCATCGGACGCACAGTCCACGACCATCACCCTCTTGGGCACGCCGACCTGGATGGCCGAAAGGCCGACGCCGGGGGCGTCGTACATGGTCTCCAGCATGTCATCCATCAGCCGGCGGAGATCGTCGTCGACGGTCCCGACGGGCTCGGACTTCACCCGCAGACGCGGGTCGGGCGCGGTGATGATGGGCAAGAGGGCCATGGACCAATTCTACTCGAAAGTTGCGGAAGCCGCATGGAGTTAGGTCGCCGCAGCCGGAGCGTCAAGTGGCGGGAAGGGCCCCCATCTTTCATGTCATGCCCGCCTTGTGCGGGCATCTGGTTCAGCAGGGCATCCTGCTCCGACCGTGCCGGCGCGGCAGCCGACCGGACCCCCGCACAAGGCGGGGGCGCCAGTCATCAGCCTTTTGTCGAGGATTACCGCGCGACGGTGGGCGCGAAGCCGAGGTGGAAGCCGCCGTCGACCAGCAGGGTCTCGCCGGTGATCAGGTCGGAACCCTGGATGAACATCAGGATCGCGCGGGCGTTGTCCTCCGGCGTCGAGACCTTCTGCAGCGGGTTGGTCTTCAACTGGTGCTGGAGAACACCGTCATAGCGGTCCTCGCCCATGCCTTCGCGCAGCCACTTGCCCTGGATCATCCCCGGGCAGATGGCGTTGACGCGGATCTCCGGACCCAGCGCGCGGGCCAGCGACAGCGTCATGGTGTTCAGCGCGCCCTTGGAGGCGGCGTAGGCCACGCAGGAGCCGAGGCCGGTGACGCCGGCGATGGAGGAGACGTTGGTGACGCTGCCGCCGTTCTTGCGCATGTGCGGCGCGGCGTGCTTGATCATCTGGTAGGGGCCGACGACGTTGACCGAGTAGATCCAGCGGAAATCGTCGGCGTCCAGACCCTCGAGGTCCGAATGGGCGACGAACTTCGTGGTTCCCGCATTGTTGACCAGATGATCGAGGCGGCCGAATTCGCCGATGCAGGCGTCGACCAGCTTCCTGCAGTCGTCGTCCTCGGCGACATTGGCCTGCACGGCGATGGCCTTCACGCCCTCGGCGCGGCACGCCTCCATGGTCTCCTCGGCCTCGGCCTTGGACTTGGTGTAGTTGACGACGACGTTGCAGCCCTGCGCGGCCAGCAGCTTCGCGGTCGCCGCGCCGACGCCGGTCGCCGAACCCGTGACGATGGCGGCCTTACCCTTCAGATCCTGCATTCTTCTTCTTTCCTCCCGGTACCAGGAACCAGATGAACGCCAGTGTTTCCACGGCGATGATGATGAGAAGTCCCGTCTCGTAACCTTCGCGGGCATAGCCGCCGGCCTCGGTCAGCGGGAACCGGTCGATGATCCAGCCCAGGCCCGAGGCGATGGCGAAGACGCCCAGGAAGACGAAGACGTTGAGCGCCGAGTTCACCCGGCCGGCCAGGTTGAGCGGAAACTGACCGCAGAGCCAGGGGAAGGCCAGCGCCGACATGTTGGAGCTCAGCCCCAGCAGGATCCACGGCCAGTGGCCCGAAGGGTCCCAGCCCAGCGCGATCGATATCTGCGAGAAGATCAGCACCGAGACGCCGCCGGCCATGATGGCGTGCAGCGGGATGCCGTAGCGGGTCAGTACGTCGGCGACCACGCCGCCCAGCACGAAACCGGCCGTCAGGGCGATGCCCAGCGTCTGCAGATAGATCGCCACCGTCGCCTGATCGAACAGCGCCACGTCCTTCAGCCACAGGCCGGCCCACTGGTTGTGGATCGCCATGCCGGTCGCCATGGTCATCACCGCCATCGGCGCGATGCGCCAGTAGGCGCGGCTGGAGTAGACCCGCTTCAGGCTGCCCAGCAGCTCGCTGACGGGAATGGGGTTGGCGCTGCCCGGCTTTTCCGGGACCACGGTGAAGATCAGCAGCGAGGAGGCGGCGGATGCGCCCGCGATCCAGAAGAAGAGATCGTGCCAGGAAATGAAGGTGAGCAGGTGCTCCACCGGCGTCGTCGCCATCAGCGCACCGAGCCCGCCCATGCCCAGCAGGCAGCCGTTGACCAGCGGCCAGCGGTTCTGGGGGAACCACAGCGTGATCGCCTTGAACGAGCCCATCAGGCCGGCGGCGCAGCCGAGGCCGATCAGCGCCCGCCCGACGATCAGCGTCTCCGGGTTCGTGCCCAGGCCGAAGATCACTGCGCCCGCGCCGGCGATCAGCAGCAGCACCGTCTGCACCCGCCGGGGGCCGTAACGGTCGAGGGCCATGCCGACCGGCAGCTGCGCCAGGCCGAAGGCGAGGAAATACGCCGCGCCCACCAGTCCGAGCACGCCGGCGTCGAGCACCAGTTCCTCGCGGATGCGGTCGCCGATCAGCGAGGGCAGGGCGCGGTAGAGATAGGAAAGGAAATAGCCGCTGGCGAAGGGCAGGAATACCGTCGCGACGATCCTGATCCAGTAGCCCGATCCCGGCCGCTCGCTGTCGACCGCCGCCCGTCCTGACACGTCCGATCCTCCCCGGATCCGCTGCAACCTATGGCGCCGGCGCGTAGACGGCGACCGGTCTTGTTTTTCCCCGTACCCCGGTCTCCCCCATGGGTTCAAGGGCGGAGCCGTCTTCGCTGGCCCCGGCGTCGTGCAGGGCCTCGCTGACCAGCAGCGGCCGGCCGAGTGTACGGCACATGTCGACCAGCCGCGAGGCCGTGTTCATGGCGTCGCCGAGGAAGACGATCTCCTGACGGACATCGCCCATCTCTCCGATCACCACCGGTCCGGCGTGGATGCCGATGCGCAGCGCCGGCACTGCACCATGGATGTCCTTGTAGCGCGCTTCCGCCGCGGCCAGTAGCGCGTGAAATTCAATCCCGCATTGCAACGCGCGGCTCCGGCCGGCGGCCGTGTCGGGCCAGGACACGATAATCTCATCGCCGACATACTTGTGAATGACGCCGCCCAACTCGATCACCGGTGCGGACAGATCGCGGTAGACGTCGTTCAGGAAGCGGTGGAAGCCAAGATCCCCGATGCGTTCGGCGATCGCCGTGGAGCCGACGACGTCGGCGAACAACAGCACCCGATTCTCCACCACGGGGCGGTGATAGCGCCCGGTCAGGAAGTTCAGGAACACCGCCTGACCCAGCAGGCCGTTGATCGCCATGGCGAAGTTCACCCCGATGCTGAACAGGACCGAGAAGCCCACCTGGATGACCGTCTGGGCGTTCCAGCCGAAGGGATCGGCGCCTTCGATCGAAAATACCGTCGCGCCCGACCAGATACTCAGCATGATGGCGGCGAGGTAGATCAGCGAACGCACACCCACATTGCCGAGGAAGTTCAGCCGCCGGACCCACAGGCCTGCGGCGCGATTGACGTAGGTGTATTCCCAGGCGGTCAGCAGCCCGGCAATGAGCCCGCCGGTCCAGACGCCGCGCAGCGCGGCGCGGGCGTAGGCGCGGGTCTCCCCGTCACCATCGCCGGCGCCGGCGATGGCGAGACCGAACACCGCACCGAGGCTGGCGGCGATGCCGATGATGAGGAGCGAGATGCGGAGTTGCTGGCGCGTTCGTCGTTGCATGGCGGGACCGGACCGTGGTCTTGTCCGGCGGTCTGGACCGGACAGGGGAGAGCGGAGGGGTGAGACTAGCGCCGGAAGTGGCTGAGGCCAAAGCCCGCGGCGCGCCGGTGGTGGCGCTGGAATCCACGATTATCGCCCATGGCTTTCCGTGGCCGGACAACCTCGAACTGGCGCGGGAGATGGAAGACGCCGTGCGCGCGGCCGGGGCCGCGCCGGCGACGATCGCCATCCTCGACGGCGAGGTCCGGATCGGTCTCGCGCCCGCAGAAACGGAACGACTGGCCGGCGGCGGCGTCGCCAAATGCGCGCTCGGCGATGTGGCGGCGGCGATCGCGGCGGCCGGGGACGGCGCCACGACGGTCTCGGCCACGGCCCATCTGGCGCGCAGGGCGGGCATCGACGTCTTCGCCACGGGCGGGATCGGTGGGGTGCATCCCCGCACCGGCGACGACGCGCCCGACATCTCGGCCGACCTGCCTGCACTGGGCCGAACCTGTCTGCTGGTCGTCGCCTCGGGTGCGAAATCCATCCTCGATCTGCCTGCGACGCTCGAGGTGCTGGAAACCGAAGGGGTGGCCCTCGCGGGCTATGGCGTCGATATCCTGCCCGCCTTCCACACCGCTGACAGCGGCCTCGTGCTCCGCCATCGCGTCGACAGCCCGGCGGAGGCTGCAGCCCTGCTGCGCGCCCAGCGGAGGGTCGAGGCGCCGTCGGCGGTGCTGATCGCCAATCCGCCGCCGGCGGAATTCGCTATCGCCCGGGAGCGGCTGGACGGCTGGATCGCCAGGGCGGGCGCAGAGGCCGCGGCCGCCGGGATCGGCGGCGCGGGCCTGACGCCATGGCTGCTGCGCCGGCTGGACACGCTTTCGGAGGGCGAAACGACGCGGGTCAACCGCGCCCTGGCGATCGCCAACGCCCGTCTGGGAGCGGAGATCGCGGTGGCGTTCGCCGCGGCTTGAGCGGCGTCAGCCCCCGGCGGCGGCCTTCACCACCAGACAGTCGAGGCGCTTGCTCTTGAGGGTTTCGCAGGTTTCTCGCGCCTCGTCCCGGGTCAGCTCCAGGATCCGCGCCCGGTAGATGGAGCGCACCGTATCGGGTATCGATTCGATCGCCACCGGCCGGTTCTGCAGATAGGTCGGCGCGGCGGAGACGGCGAGGCGCGCGCCAGCGGTCGCCCGCTTCTGGGAACTGAAAGCGCCCACCTGGACGCCATAGGGGGCGTCGTCGGCGCGCCGCGCCGGCGGCGGCGGTACCGCCGCGTGGGCGCTGGAGACGACGGAAAGGTCGATGCCGGCAAGCGCCGAGGACGGCGCGCCCGTTCCGGGCCGGCCCGGGGGCAGCGGCATGGCGACGAGCTGTCGCGCCTTTTCCCGCTCGAGCGCCCGCTGGAAACCGATGCCGAGAATTTTCTTCATCTGCCGGTTGCGCCGTGCGCCGGTCTGACCGCCGATCACCACGGCGACGAGCCGGCGGCCATAACGCACCGAGGAGGCCGCCAGGTTGAAGCCGGACGCGTTGATGTAGCCGGTCTTGAGGCCGTCGACCCCCGGATAGCCGTTCAGCAGCTTGTTGGTCGAGGTATAGGTGCGGCCTTCCCAGGTGAATTTCCGGGTCGCGAACAGGTCATAGTACTCGGGGAAGTCGCGGATCAGCGCCAGCGCCAGGGTCGAGATGTCGCGGGCGGTGGATTTCTGATGGCGGTTGGGCAGGCCGTTGGCGTTGCGGAAGCTGGTGCGGATCATGCCCAGTTCCTGCGCCTTCTCGGTCATCTCGCGGGCGAACAGGATTTCGGTTTTCGCCATGGATTCCGCCAGCACGACCGCAGCGTCGTTGGCCGACTTGACGATCAGCGAAAGGATGGCGTCGCGCACCTTGATCGACCCGCCCCGTTTCAGACCCAGCTTGGAGGCGGGCATGCCCGCGGCGCGTTGCGATACGGGCAGACGCTGTTCCATGCCGAGGCGGCCGTCCCGCAGCGCCTCGAACGTGAGATAGAGCGTCATCAGCTTGGTCAGCGAGGCCGGATATATGAGCGTGTCGGGCCTGTAGTCGTAGAGCACCTGACCGGTCGCGGCGTCCACCACGATGCCGGTGTACTGGCGCTTTGCGTGCGCTGGCCCGGACAGGCCGACGAGAACCAGCGCCGCCGCCAGAAGGAGGGGCGCCAGCATCTGCGGGCCGAGTCGGGCGAATCTCTCGAGGGTCATATGGCTACCTCTGCCTGCGGGCCGATTCGAAGCGATTCGTCAATACCTTACCGGGTTGAGGCGGCCGGGTCTATGTGATGGTGCGATCAATACCTATATTTGCCCGAGGCGATGGGCGATCGGGTCCACGAGACGCTTTCGTCCCGCGACGATTCTCCGTTAATCTTCCCTTCCGAGCTTGCTGCTACCATCTGGACACCATGGCCGACAAACGTATCGATAACGACAGCGAGACGGGCGTCGTCACAAAGGCGAAGCCGAAGACCAAGAAGCCGTCGCTCTGGCGCGTGCTGATGCTGAACGACGATTACACTCCGATGGAATTTGTCGTCTACGTCCTGCAGCGCTATTTCAACAAGGATCAGGAAGCGGCGACGCAGATCATGCTGCACGTACACCAGAAGGGAGTGGGCGTCTGTGGCGTCTACCCCTACGAGGTCGCCGAGACCAAGGTCACCCAGGTCATCAACCTGGCGCGGGAGAACCAGCACCCCCTGCAATGCACACTAGAAAAGGCTGAATAGGCTTGCCCTCACTGTCCAAAAATCTCGAAGACACCCTGCGCCGCGCGCTCCGGCTGGCCGGAGAGCGGCGGCACGAATACGCGACGCTTGAGCATCTGCTGCTCAGTCTGACCGAGGACCAGGACGCTCTGGCAGTGCTGCGCGCCTGCAATGTCGACGTGGCCGCGCTGGGGCGCGACCTGACGGACTTCGTCGACACGCAGCTCAGCGACCTGGTGCAGGATTTCGAGGACGAGGCCAAGCCGACGCTGAGTTTCCAGCGTGTGGTCCAGCGGGCGCTGATCCACGTGCAGTCGTCGGGCCGCGAGGAAGTGACGGGCGCCAACATCCTGGTCGCCATCTTCGCCGAGCGTGAAAGCCACGCCGCCTACTTCCTGCAGCGCCAGGACATGACCCGTCTCGACGCCGTCAGCTACATCAGCCATGGAATCGCCAAGGCGCCCGGCATGAACGCCGCGCGTCCGGTCCGCGGCGCCGACGAGGAGCCCGTCGAAGGCGAGGAGAGCGAGGAGCCCGGCGAGACCGAAGAGGCCGAAGACGGCCGGCCCGAGACCGAGGCGCTCTCCGCCTATTGCGTCGACCTCAACGAGAAGGCGCGTTCGGGTAAGATCGATCCGCTGATCGGGCGCGCTCTGGAGATCGAGCGCACGATCCAGATCCTCTGCCGCCGCTCCAAGAACAACCCGCTCTACGTGGGCGAGCCCGGCGTCGGCAAGACCGCCATCGCCGAAGGCCTGGCGCGGCGCATCGTCGAGGGCGACGTCCCCGAGGTGCTGAAGGAGGCCACGATCTTCGCCCTCGACATGGGGGCGCTGCTGGCCGGCACGCGCTATCGCGGCGACTTCGAGGAACGGCTGAAGGCCGTCATCCGGGAGGTCGAGGACTATGACGGCGCGATCCTGTTCATCGACGAGATCCATACCATCATCGGCGCCGGGGCGACCTCCGGCGGCGCGATGGATGCGTCCAACCTGCTGAAGCCGGCGCTGGCTTCGGGCACGATCCGCTGCATCGGCTCGACGACCTACAAGGAATACCGCGGCTATTTCGAGAAGGACCGTGCGCTGCTGCGCCGGTTCCAGAAGATCGACGTCAACGAGCCGACGGTGGACGACGCCATCAAGATCCTCACCGGTCTGAAGCCGTACTACGAGGAACACCACAACGTCCGTTACACCCACGATGCGCTGAAGACGGCGGTCGAACTGTCGGCCCGCTACATCCATGACCGCAAGCTGCCCGACAAGGCCATCGACGTCATCGACGAGGTGGGCGCGGCCGAGATGCTGAAGCCGAACAACCGCCGCAGGAAGGTGCTGGGCGTGAAGGACGTGGAAGCGGTCATCGCCAAGATGGCCCGCATCCCGCCGAAGTCCGTCACCAAGAAGGACGAGAGCACGCTGGCCAACCTGGAATCCGACCTCAAGCAGGCGGTGTTCGGCCAGGACTCGGCGGTCGAGGCGCTGGCCTCGGCGGTCAAGCTGGCCCGCGCCGGCCTCCGCGAACCGGAAAAGCCGATCGGCAGCTATCTGTTCTCCGGCCCGACCGGCGTCGGCAAGACAGAGGCCGCGCGGCAGCTGGCCGAAACCATGGGGCTGGAACTCCATCGCTTCGACATGTCGGAATACATGGAGCGTCACACAGTCAGCCGTCTGATCGGCGCGCCGCCGGGCTATGTCGGTTTCGATCAGGGCGGCCTGCTGACCGACGCGATCGACCAGCATCCGCATTCGATCCTGCTGCTCGACGAGATCGAGAAGGCCCATCCGGATGTCTTCAACCTGCTGCTGCAGGTGATGGACCACGGCAAGCTGACCGATCACAACGGCAAGAAGATCGACTTCCGTAACGTCATCCTGATCATGACCACGAACGCCGGCGCCGCCGAGATGCAGAAGCAGGCCATCGGTTTCGGCCGCGGGCTGAAGGAGGACGAGGACTCCGAGGCGATCAAGAAGATCTTCACGCCGGAGTTCCGCAACCGCCTCGACGCCGTGATCGCCTTCGCGCCGCTTGGACCGGAAGTGGTGGCCCGCGTGGTCGACAAGTTCGTCCTGCAGCTCGAGGGCCAGCTCATCGACCGCAACGTCACCATCTCCCTGACCGACGCCGCACGGAGCTGGCTCGCCGACCGAGGCTACACGGTGGAGTTCGGCGCCCGGCCGCTGGCCCGGGTGATCCAGGAATCCATCAAGCAGCCGCTGGCGGAGGAGTTGCTCTTCGGCAAGCTGAAGAAGGGCGGGCATGTGAAGGTGCGGCTGGCCGAGGGCAAGCTCGCCTTCGACCTGGAAGCCGCGCCCGAAAAGCCCGGGAAATCGAAGAAGTCCGGCGGCGGCAAGCGGAAGAAGTCGGTTTCCCAGAACACCAACTGAGGTCCCGGCCGGCGGCCGCGCGGCCGCCGGCTTGACCTTCCCCCTGCGGGAGGGATGAGACTGCATCTTCCAAAGCAGTATCCGGAATCGACATGAGGCTGGTTTCTCTTGCCTTTGCGGCCGCGGTGATCGCGGCGACCCTGGCCGGCATCTGGTGGCTCGGCCAGAGTCCCGATTCCGGCGGCGGCGCGCAGGTGGCCGTTGACGTACCGGATCTGTCAGCCGAGGCCGAAGCCGGCGCAGCGGTGTTCAAGCGGAGCTGCGTCGTCTGCCACGGCGCCAATGCGGCCGGGGGCCCGGGCGGCCCGCCGCTGGTCCACCGGATCTACGAGCCCTCACACCATGGCGACGGGGCCTTCGTTCGCGCCGTCCGGCAGGGCGTTCGTCAGCATCACTGGAACTTCGGCGACATGGCGCCGGTACCCGGCGTCAGCGATCAGGAACTCGCGCAGATCATCGCCTATGTCCGCGAACTCCAGCGCGCCAACGGGATCGAATAGCGGTGTCCCCCGTTTCACGCGTCATTGACTTGATTCCGGCGGCCTGTCGGTCCGAGCTGGAGTCGTCATGAAGTTCCCCGCCGCCGATATCCGTTTTCTGCTCGTCCTCGCGATGCTGATCGGGCTGCTGGCCCCGCTGGGCGCGTTCGCCCTGGGGACAGGCCATATGAATCATGACGATGGCCATGTCTTTCATCGGCACGGGGGCGCGGCTGTCCCGTCCGCGATCGACGACCATGACCGCGTTGGCTGTTCGGTCGCCACGCCGTGCGACCACGGCTTCTGCGCCAGCCTCGCCCTGCCGGAACCGGTGTCCGTTCGGACGCCGAAGGCGGCGCGCCATGACGGCGCCGTCGACGCGCTTGTCGACGGACTCGCGTCGCGGCCCATGCCACCGCCGCCCAGACCGCTCTCCTGAAGCCCCGACTACCGCCGGTTCTCCGGCGACCCGACCTATCAATCCACGCGCCGCATTCGCGCGATAGATGGCGTGTGTTCAGGAGACATGAAAATGAAATCCATCCAAAATCTTCGTGGCCTCGCCATGGCTCTTCTTTCTGCCGCGGCCCTGACGGCTGGCGGGCACGCAGCGCTGGCCGCGGGTGACCACGGTGGCGGTCATGGGCACGGCGAGAAGCAGGCCGATCGTGGCCATGGCACGGGCGAACACGGCCATGCCAGCCGCCCCGATATCGGGCATGCCGGCGATCCGAGCGAGTTGGATCGTACGGTCGACGTCATCATGCTCGACAACCGGTTTGAACCGGAGAAGCTGAGTATCCAGGAGGGCCAGACCGTCCGCTTCGTCGTCACCAACAAGGGCAATCTGGTTCACGAGTTCAACATCGCCACGGCGGCGATGCACAGCGCCCACCAGGAAGAAATGATGGAGATGATGCAGAAGGGCGTGCTGGGCGCCGACACGATCCATCATGACAGGATGGGCGAGCACGGCATGCGCCACGATCACGC
>MRWG01000106.1_pt1 | contig 157605 bp, 137 predicted proteins | sample 1013341 | NCBI WGS metagenome assembly MRWG01 (sample SAMN06117577, study PRJNA244670) | biofilm metagenome | biome: Water; feature: Cathode Biofilm; material: Biofilm; isolation source: microbial consortium enriched at the cathode of a solar microbial fuel cell | place: USA: District of Columbia...
CCGAGGTGGGCGTGACCCGCCTCGACGGGGTGGTGCTCGACCTCGGTGTCTCCTCGCCGCAGCTCGATCAGGCCGAACGCGGCTTCTCCTTCCGCTTCGACGGGCCGCTCGACATGCGCATGTCGCTCGACGGGCCGACGGCGGCCGACGTGGTGAATGGCTGGCCCGAGGCCGATCTCGCCCGCGTCATCAAGGAGTATGGCGAGGAGCGCTTCGCCCGGCGCATCGCCAAGGCGATCGTCGCCGCCCGCGCCGACGCACCGATCGAGACCACGCAGCGGCTCGCCGACCTGGTGCGCGGCGTGGTGCCGAAGTCGAAGGACGGCATCGATCCCGCGACCCGCACCTTCCAGGCGCTCCGCATCGAAGTGAATGACGAGCTCGGCGAACTCGACCGGGCGCTGGCGGCGGCCGAACGGCTGCTGGCCCCGGGCGGTCGGCTGGTCGTCGTCTCCTTCCACAGCCTGGAGGATCGGCGGGTCAAGACCTTCCTCAAGGCGCGCAGCGGGCGCGGCGGGGGCGGCAGCCGCCACCTGCCGCAGCATCCGGACGCGCTGCGCGCGCCCTCGTTCCAGGTGCCGCCCGGCGGCGTCGACAAGCCAGGCGAGGCGGAGACGCGGCGCAATCCGCGCGCGCGCTCGGCCCGGCTGCGCCACGCGGTGCGCACCGACGCGCCGGTCTGGGCCCCGGCCAGCCAGGGAGGTGCGCGATGAGAGCCTTCATGATGTTCGCCTGGGTCATGCTGTTCGCGGCGACGGGCTACACGCTCTTCCACATCACCTTCCAGGTGGAGGCGCTGGAGACCGAGCTCAGCCGCCTCAACGACCAGATCCTCGATGAGCAGGAGGCCGTGCACGTGCTCGAGGCCGAATGGTCCTACCTGAACCGGCCCGAGCGGATCGAGAAGCTGAGCGGCCTGCTGCTGCCGATGCTGGAGCGCATGCAGCCGGAGCAGGTGATGCGGCTCGAGGACCTGCCGCGCCGGGCGCCCGAAGACGACGGCCTGCCGGCGATCAGCAGCACCGACCCAGACGGCGGAGCAGAAGCCCTGCCGGCCAGTCTCAAATCCTCAGAAGGGGAGCGTTGAGCCATGTTCACCGCCTTCAAACGGACCCGCCGGCCGGCGCCGGAGAATCCACTGGAGCCGCGCGCCCGCTCGGGCGCCAGCGACTATCGGGCTGAGCGACGCGCCAAGATAGATTGCGCGCCCGCCCCCACTGACGGCGTCTTCCGCCAGGCGATCGAGACCGGCCGCACACGCCTCCTGATCACCGGTGCGGTGATGGCGCTCGCCTTCGCGGCCGTCAGCGGCCGGCTGGTCGAGGTCGCCGCGCTGGCCGACCCGCATGAGCCGCGCACCATGCAGGCCGTCCGCGCGACCGAGGCCCAGACCGAGCGCGCCGCGATCGTCGACCGCAACGGCGTCCTGCTGGCGACCAATCTCGACACCGTCGCGCTGAGCGCATCGCCGCGCAAGCTGCTCGACCCTGACGAGGCGGCCCAGAAGCTCGCCAGCGTGCTGCCGGAGCTGGACGCCAACCGGCTCGCCGAGCGGTTGGCGGGCGACGCCGGCTTCGTCTGGATCCACCGTAACCTGACGCCGCGCCAGCAATCCGAAGTGAACCGTCTCGGCATCCCCGGGATCGAGTTCCATCACCGCGAGAGCCGGGTCTACCCTCAGGGCCGGCTGCTGAGCCACGTGCTGGGCTATACCGACATCGACAATCGCGGCCTCTCCGGCCTGGAGAAGCGCTTCGACGAACGGCTGAGCAAGAGCGACGAGCCGCTCTCTCTGTCGATCGACGTGCGCATGCAGCACGCGCTGCACGAGGAGTTGAAGACCGCGATCGAGACCTACAGCGCGCTCGGCGGCGCCGGCGTCGTGCTCGACGCCAAGACGGGTGAGATCGCGGCGCTGGTCTCGATGCCGGACTTCGATCCGAACCACCCGGCCGCGGCGCCGCAGGACGCGCGCTTCAACCGCACGACGCTGGGGGTCTACGAGCTCGGCTCGACCTTCAAGATCTTCAATACCGCGATGGCGCTGGATGCCGGCACGGTGACGATGGCCGGCGGCTACGACGCGAGCGAGCCGCTCAAGGTCGCGCGCTACCGCATCACGGACTATCACGCCGAGAACCGCTGGCTCTCGGTGCCGGAGATCTTCGTTCATTCCTCCAATATCGGCTCGGCCAAGATGGCGCTGGAGGTCGGCCCGGCGGGCCAGAAGGACTTCATGCGCAGGCTGGGCTTCCTCGATCGCCTCGGCCTCGAGGTGCCGGAGACCGGCCAGCCGCAGTATCCGGAGACCTGGCGGCCGATCAACACGATGACGATCAGTTTCGGCCACGGCCTGTCGGTCACGCCGCTGCACCTCGCGACCGGCGTCGCCGCGATGGTGAATGGCGGCACCCGGATCGAGCCGACGCTCATCAAGCGGGCCCGCGCGCCCCAGGGCGAGCAGGTCGTCTCCGCCGAGGTCAGCACCGCGATCCGCAAGCTGATGCGGCTCAACGCGCTCGAAGGGTCCGGCAAGAAGGCGGACGTCGCCGGCTATCTGGTCGGCGGCAAGACCGGTACCGCCGAGAAGGTCGGCGAGCGCGGCGGCTACGCCCGCAAGGCGCTGATCTCCTCCTTCGTGGCGGCGTTCCCGATGGATGATCCGCGCTACGTGGTCTACGCCGTCCTCGACGAACCGAAGGGCACCGAGGAGACCTTCGGCTACGCCACCGGGGGCTGGGTCGCCGCCCCGGCGGTCGGACGGGTGATCGAGCGCATCGCGCCGATCGCCGGCATCGCGCCGGTCGACCCGAAGGACCCCGACATCCGCCATGCGCTCGCCATCCAGCCGCCGAAGTCCGAACAGAAGCAGCTGGCATCCTTCGCCACCACCATGGCGGCCGCCATCGCCACCGAATGACAGACCGAGACGAGAAGGACCTGGACACCCCCATGAACGGCGACGGCGCCCTCCCCAACCTGCCGCTCACCGGACTGACGGCCGACAGCCGCCAGGTCCGGCCCGGCTATCTGTTCGCCGCCATCCCGGGGACGAAGGTGGATGGCGCGCGCTTCGCCCGCGAGGCGGTCGCCGCCGGCGCGATCGCCGTGCTGGCCCCGCCCGGGGCGCTGGACGCGGCCGACCTCGGCCCCGAGGTCACGCTCGTCACCGATGCCAATCCGCGCCGCCGCCTCGCCAAGATGGCGGCGCGCTTCTATCGACCGCAGCCGAAACTCTGCGTCGGAGTGACCGGCACGAACGGCAAGACCTCGGTCGCGAGCTTCACCCGCCAGATCTGGGCGGCGAACGGCAACCGGGCGGCCAGCGTCGGCACGCTGGGCATCCAGGGGCCGGGCTATCCCGGCGGCGCGGGCCTGACGACGCCCGACCCCGTCGACCTGCACCGCCAGCTCTCGGAGATGGCGCGCGGTCGCATCGACCATGTGGCGATGGAATGCTCCTCGCACGGGCTCGACCAGTACCGGCTGGACGGCGTCGCCTTCGCGGCCGCCGCGTTCACCAACCTGAGCCGCGACCATCTCGACTACCACGCCGACATGGCGGCCTACCGCGCGGCCAAGTTCCGGCTGTTCGAAGAGCTACTGCCGCGCGGCGGCGCCGCGGTCGTCAACAGCCGCGCGCAGGAGTTCGACGCGCTCGCCAACATCGCGGGCGAACGCGGGCTCGAGCTGGTCAGCTACGGGCTCGAGGCCGGCCGCATCCGCTGCACCCGCATTGTGCCGCGCGGCGGCGGGTTCGACATGACCCTCGACGTCCTGGGGGAGAGCTACGAGGTCGACTTCCCGCTGCCCGGCCGCTTCCAGATCGAGAACGCGTTGGCCGCGCTCGGCCTGACGCTTGCGACCGGCAGCCAGGCGCGCTCGGTGGTGCCGCTGCTGGCGCGCCTCGAGGGGGTGCGCGGGCGGCTGGAGCCGGCCGGCCGCCTCGCCAACGGCGCGCGCATCTATGTCGACTACGCCCACACGCCGGACGCGCTGCAGACCGTGCTGGAGACGCTGCGCCCGCACGTGGCCGGTCGGCTGCACGTGATTTTCGGATGCGGTGGCGACCGCGACCGCGGCAAGCGCCCGATGATGGGGAAGATCGCGGCCGAGCAGGCCGACATCCGAATCGTCACCGACGACAATCCGCGCACCGAGCCGGCCGACGCCATCCGCCAGGAGATCCTGGCCGCCTGCCCCGACGCCACCGACATCGGCGACCGGGCGGAGGCGATCCGCCACGGTGTCGCGAGCCTTGCGGCCGGCGACGTGCTGCTGGTCGCCGGCAAGGGACACGAGCAGGGCCAGACCGTGGGCGACACGGTCCTGCCGTTCGACGACGTCGCCGCCGTGCGCGCCGCCGTCGCGAGCCTTTCCGGAGGGAGCGGATCATGAGCGATCGCCGCACCGCCGCACCCAGACGCGTTCATCCGGTCGGCGCAGACGCGCGCTGGATCGAGGCGCTGGCGAGTCTGCGCGCCGGCTTCGCCGCGCCGGTGATCGCGATCGTCGGCGATACGGGCGACGGGGCGGCGCGCGCGCTGCAGGTCGCCCTTGGCGGCACCGCGACGCTCGCGCACGTCGATTGGCGCGAGGCGAATCCGGCGCGCCTGCGGGACGCCTTGCTGGACCTCGCCGCCGACACCGGCGCGCTCGCGGTGCAGATCGACCCCGACACGCTGAAGGGCGCGGGGCCCTTCTCGCGCGCGCTGGCGCCCGATGTGGTGCTGTTCGCGCGCGGTATCGACCCGGCGCTCTGCCTGGAGATGGTGGAGCGGCTGGGCGAGGCGGAGGCCATCATCCTCGACCGGGACGATCCGCGCTACGCCGGTTGCCTGGAGGCGCTCGAGGATGTGCGCGGCGTGCGCGCGCTCAGCTTCGGCACCAACCGCGACGCGGCGGTGCGGCTGATCGATTGCCAGCTCTACACCACCTGCTCGGCCGTGCAGATCCAGAGCGGCCGCCTCGCTTTCGATTTCTGCATTGGCGCGCCGGGCCCGCATCGGGTCTCGGCGGCGCTGGCCGCGCTGACCACGGTGAAGGCGCTGGGCGGCGACCTGGCGACGGCCGCGGGCCGATTTGCCGGCGCCGACGAGGCCGAGGCCAACGCGCCGGCCCGCCGCGCCGGACCGGCCTGAGGCGACGAGGAGACGGATCGGACCCATGCTGCACCTTCTGCTCTCGCCCCTCGCCGACGAGTTCCAGGCCTTCAACCTGTTCCGGTACCTGACGTTCCGGACGGGTGGGGCGATCATGACGGCGCTGTTCCTGGCCTTCGTCCTCGCGCCGACCGTGATCCGTTGGCTGCGCGCGCAGCAGCGCGGCGCCAGCAACGTGCGCGAGGATACGCCCGAAGGCCATCTGAAGAAGGCCGGCACGCCGACCATGGGCGGGGTGCTGATCCTGCTCGCCATGGTCTTCTCGACCCTGCTCTGGGCAGACCTGTCGCAGCATTATGTCTGGGTCGTCCTGCTGGTGACGATCGGCTTCGGGCTGATCGGCTTCGGCGACGATTTCCTGAAACTGACCAAGCGCAACTCCAAGGGACTGCCAGGCAAGCTGAAGCTCCTGTTCCAGTTCCTGATCGGCGGCGCGGCGGCCTTGTGGTTCGTGCTGACGACGCCGGATCCGTTGGCGACGGGGCTTGCCGTGCCCTTCTTCAAGGACTTGCTGATCAACCTCTCCTGGTTCTTCGTGCCGTTCGCGCTGTTCGTCATCGTCGGCGCATCGAACGCGGTCAATCTGACCGACGGGCTCGACGGGCTCGCCATCGTGCCGGTGATGATCGCGGCCGGCTGCTTCGGCTTCATCGCCTATCTGGTCGGCAACACGGTCTATTCGAACTACCTGCAGATCCACTATGTCGCCGGCGCCGGCGAGCTCGCGGTCTTCTGCGGCGCGATCATCGGCGCCGGCCTCGGCTTCCTCTGGTACAACGCGCCGCCGGCCATGGTCTTCATGGGCGACACCGGGTCGTTGTCGTTGGGCGGCGCGCTGGGCGCCATGTCGGTCGTCACCAAGCACGAGATCGTGCTCGCCATCATCGGCGGGCTGTTCGTGCTCGAGACCGTCTCGGTCATCGTCCAGGTGATCTCCTTCAAGCTGACCGGCAAGCGCGTCTTCGCGATGGCGCCGCTGCACCATCACTTCGAGAAGAAGGGGTGGCAGGAGCCGACCATCGTCATCCGCTTCTGGATCATCGCCACCGTGCTGGCCCTGATCGGGCTCGCCACCCTGAAACTGCGCTGAAAGGACACGAGGCACCCGCCCCATGACGGTTCCGGTCGACATCTTCCGCGGCGAACGCACGCAGGTCCTGGGCATGGCGCGCTCCGGCCTCGCGGCGGCGCGCGCCCTCTCCCAGGGCGGCGCGGAGGTCCTGTGCTGGGACGATTCCGAGAAGGGGCGCGCGGCGGCCGAGGCGGAAGGCTTCCACCTCGCCGATCCGACGCGACCGGGCGGGCTCGAGCGTCTGGCCGCGATGATCCCGGCGCCGGGCATCCCGCTGACCCATCCGAAACCGCACCCGGCGCTCGCCGCGGCCAAGGCGGCCGGCGTGCCGATTCTGGGCGACGTGGAACTGCTGCTGCGCCAGCAGGTGGCGGCGAAGAGCGTCGGCATCACCGGCACCAACGGCAAATCGACCACCACGGCGCTGATCGGCCATATGCTGGCCACCGCCGGACGGCGGGTCGAGGTCGGCGGCAATCTCGGAACCGCCGCGCTGGCGTTGGCGCCCTTGGGCGCGGACGGCATCTACGTCCTCGAGATGTCCTCCTATCAGCTCGACCTGATCGACCGGGCGGCTTTCGATGTCGCGGTCTTCCTCAACATCACGCCGGATCATCTGGACCGGCACGGCTCGCTCGACGGGTACATCGCGGCGAAGGAACGGATCTTCCGCAACGGCAAGCCGGGCGCGGTCGCGATCGTCGCGGTCGACGATGCCCACACCGCCCGGATCGCCGACATGCTGGCGGCAAAGGGCGACCGCCGGCTGATCCGCGTCTCCGCCGAAGCGCCCTGCCCCGGCGGCGTCTATGCCGACGGCGAGACCGCGCTGATCGACGATCTGGACGGCATGGCCGAGCGCGCGCTCGCCTTCGCCGACTGCCCGAGCCTGCCCGGCCGGCACAACCGCCAGAACGCGGTCGCCGCCTATGCGGTCGGCCGGGTGCTCGGCCTCTCCGCCGAAGCGGCGGCGGCCGGTCTCGCGAGCTTCCCCGGCCTCGCCCACCGGCAGGAGCGCGTCGCGGAGATCGGCGGCATCGCCTACATCAACGATTCCAAGGCGACCAACATCGAGGCGGCGGCCAAGGCGCTCGATTCCTACGCCGACCTGTACTGGATCGCCGGCGGGCGCGCGAAGGAAGGCGGTTTCGACGCGCTGATCCCGCATCTCGGCCAGGTGCGCCACGCCTTCCTGATCGGCGAGGCGGCGGACGCCATGCAGGCCGCGCTTGCCCCCCATATCCCGGTCACCGTCTCCCGAACCATGGAGACGGCGGTCCGGCAGGCTTCCACCCTGGCAGGTGAGGAAAGAGGCGCGGGCGCGGCGATCCTGCTGTCGCCGGCCTGCGCCTCCTTCGACCAGTTCCAGGATTTCGAGGCCCGCGGCGAGGCCTTCCGCGCCATCGTTTCCACCCTGGCCGAAGAGGAGGTGTCGTGATGGCGATCGCACGGAACGACACCTCCGTCCTCGGCCGCTGGTGGTGGACCGTCGATCGCTGGACGTTGGCGGCGCTGATTACGCTCGCCGGGCTCGGCATGGTGCTGACGGTAACCGCGAGCCCGCCGGTCGCCGAGCGGATCGGCGCCGACCCCTTCTATTTCGTGCGCAAGCAGGGCGTGCTGCTGCTGCCCGCGCTGGCGCTGCTGCTCTTCGTCTCGCTGGCCGATCTGCGCCAGGTGCGCCGCATCGCGGTCGCCCTTCTGCTGTTCAGCCTGATCGGCCTCGTCGGCACGCTGGCGATGGGGGCCGAGATCAAGGGGGCGACGCGCTGGATCTCGATCGCCGGCTTCACCCTGCAACCGAGTGAATTCGCCAAGCCCGCCTTCGCCGTGGTGGCGGCCTGGATGTTCTCCGCCCAGCGCCTGGGGGAGGAGATTCCGGGCTTCGTGATCGCCAGCGGGCTTTACGTGCTGGTGCTGGCGCTGCTGCTGATGCAGCCCGATGTCGGCCAGGCGGCCGTCCTCTCGGCCATCTGGTTCACCCAGTTCTTCCTGGCCGGCCTGCCGATGGCCGCCGTGATCGCCATGGCGGCGCTGGGCGCGGTCGGGATGGTCGCCGCCTATTTCGTTTTCCCGCACGTGCAGAGCCGGATCGACCGCTTCCTCGACCCGGCCGCCGGCGACAACTATCAGGTCAACCGGGCGATGGAGGCCTTCTCGAACGGCGGCCTGCTGGGGCGCGGCCCGGGCGAGGGCACGGTCAAGACGGTGCTGCCCGACGGGCATGCCGACTTCATCTTCGCCGTCGCAGGCGAGGAGTTCGGGATGATCGCCTGTCTCGCCATCGTGGCGATCTTCGCCTTCGTGGTGCTGCGCGGCTTCGCCCGCGTGCTACACGACAACGACCTCTTCGTCGTGCTGGCCGCGACCGGTCTCTTGATGCAGTTCGGCCTGCAGGCGCTGATCAACATGGCGTCCACGCTCAGCCTGATCCCGACCAAGGGCATGACGCTGCCCTTCATCTCCTATGGCGGCTCCTCGCTGATGGCGCTGGCGATCGGCATGGGAATGCTGCTGGCCCTGACCCGCAAGCGCCCGGGGGTGACGGCATGATGGCGGCGGCCGACATGAAACAACCGGCGATCGCGCTCGCCACCGGCGGCACGGGCGGGCACGTCTTCCCGGCCCAGGCGCTGGCCGAGGAGCTGGGCGGGCGCGGCTACCGCCTGATGCTCGTGACCGACCGGCGCGGCGACATCTATGGCGGCCCGCTCGGCGCCTTGGAGACGCATACCATCCGCGCGGCCGGCATTTCGGGCCAGGGGCTGGGCGCGCGCCTCGGTGCGGCGGTTCAACTGACCCTCGGCTATTTCCAGGCGCGCACGCTGCTCAAGGAACTGCGGCCGGCGGCCGTCATCGGCTTCGGCGGCTACCCCTCGGTGCCGACCATGATGGCGGCGAGCCATCTGAAGCTGCGCACCGCGATCCACGAGCAGAACGCGATCCTGGGGCGCGCCAACCGGCTCTTGGCCCCGCGGGTCGACCGCATCGCGCTCAGCTTCGAGAAGACGGCCGAATTGCGCGACCAGGACATGAAGCGCAGCCAGTGGACCGGCAATCCGGTGCGGCCCGAGATCGCCGCCATCTCCGGCCAGCCCTACCCGGCGATCGAGGAGGGCAAGCCGATCCGTCTGCTGATCACCGGCGGCAGCCAGGGCGCTCAGGTGCTGGGCGAGACCGTGCCCGCGGCGATCGCGAGCCTGCCGGAGACGATGCGTAAGCGTCTGCGCATCGCCCAGCAGGTGCGCGCCGAGCAGCTCGAGGCGGTGACCAGCGCCTATCGCGACGCCGGCGTGGTCGCCGACGTGCGTGCCTTCTTCGACGACATGCCGAAGCGGCTCGGCGATGCCCATCTGCTGATCGGCCGCGCGGGCGCCTCGACCACGGCGGAGCTGACCTGCGTCGGCCGCCCGGCGATCCTGATCCCCTACCCCTATGCCATCGACGATCACCAGACGGCGAATGCCGCGCGGCTGTGCGACGACGCCGGCGCTTGGATGATCCCGCAGAAGGACTTCACGGCCGACGCGCTGGCCGACCGGCTCTTGCAGTTGATCGCCAAGCCGCAGGTGCTGGAGACCGCGGCGAGCGCCGCGCGTCGCATCGGCATGCCGGAGGCCACCCGCAACCTGGCCGACATGGTCGCCGGCCTCGTCACCGAGGAGAGCCGGCCATGATGCGCATGCCGCTTTCCATCGGCCGGGTGCATTTCGTCGGGATCGGCGGCATCGGCATGTCCGGCATCGCGGAGGTGATGAAGAACCTCGGCTACGACGTCTCCGGCTCGGACATGAGCGAGAACGCGAACGTGAAGCGCCTGCGCGACCTTGGCGTTCCGGTCGCGATCGGCCATGACGCCGAGAACGTCGAGGGCGCGGCGGTCGTCGTCGTCTCCACTGCCGTCAAGCGCACCAATCCCGAGGTGGCCGCCGCGCGCGCATCGATGATCCCGGTCGTGCGCCGGGCGGAAATGCTGGCCGAGCTGATGCGCCTCAAATGGGCGATCTCGATCGCCGGCACGCACGGCAAGACCACGACCACGTCCCTGGTGGCGCAGCTCCTGGACAGCGCAGGGCTCGACCCGACGGTGGTCAATGGCGGGGTGATCAACGCCTACGGCACGACCGCGCGCCTCGGCAAGGGCGATTGGCTCGTGGCCGAGGCGGACGAGAGCGACGGCACCTTCATCAAGCTGCCGGCGACGGTCGCCGTGGTCACCAACATCGATCCAGAGCATATGGATCACTATGGCGACTTCGACACGCTGCGCGCCGCCTTCCGAACCTTCATCGACAACCTGCCCTTCTACGGCTTCGCCATGGTCTGCCTCGACCATCCGGAGGTGCAGGCGCTGATCGGCCGGGTCGAGGACCGGCGTCTCATCACCTACGGCTTCAGCCCCCAGGCCGAGGTGCGGGGCGAGAACGTCCACGCGACGCCCGAGGGGCTGACCTTCGACGTGGCGCTCGCCATCCGCGGCGAGCCGAAGCGGCGCATCGAGGGGCTGATGCTGCCGATGCACGGCGACCACAATGTGCAGAACGCGCTGGCTGCGATCGGCGTCGCGGTCGAGCTCGGCATCCCGGACGAGACGATCCGCGCCGGCCTTCGCGCCTTCGGCGGGGTGAAGCGCCGCTTCACCCGCACCGGGGCATGGAACGGCGCCACCATCATCGACGATTACGGCCACCATCCGGTCGAGATCGCCGCCGTGCTGCGCGCCGCCCGCCAGGCGAGCGAGCGCGAGGTGATCGCGGTGGTCCAGCCGCACCGCTACACCCGGCTGCAGAGCCTGTTCGAGGACTTCTGCACCTGCTTCAACGACGCCGACCGCGTGATCGTGGCGCCGGTCTATCCGGCGGGCGAGGAGCCGATCCCCGGCGTCGACCGCGACGCGCTGGTCGAGGGTCTGATCGCCCGTGGCCACCGTAATGTCGGTGCCGTCGAGGGGCCGGAGGATCTGGCCGACACGCTGCGCGGCGTCGCCCGGCCCGGCGATCTGGTGGTCTGCCTCGGCGCCGGCTCGATCACCCAGTGGGCGAACGCGCTGCCCGAGATGTTGGCGGAAGGAGGGGCGGCATGATCGGTCTCGGCAAGCCCGCCCCCACCCGTCTGATCGACCGCATGCCACCCGTGCGCGGCCGCATTACCGAGGATGCGGTGATGAGCCGGATCACCTGGTTCCGCGTCGGCGGTCCGGCGGAGGTGATGTTCAAGCCGGCGGATCTCGACGATCTGACGCATTTCCTGGCCGAACTGCCGCAGGACATCGCGGTCATGCCGATCGGCGTGGGCTCGAACCTGCTGGTGCGCGACGGCGGACTGAAGGGCGTGGTGCTGCGGCTCGGCGGCGACTTCGCGCGCATCGAGATCGAGGGCGAGGAGGTCATCGCCGGTGCCGCCGCGCTCGACGCCAACGTCGCCAAGACGGCGGCGAACAGCGCGCTCACCGGCCTCGAATTCTTCGCCGGCATCCCCGGCACGATCGGCGGGGCGCTGCGGATGAATGCCGGCGCCTACGGCACCGAGACCAAGGACGTGCTGATCGAGGCGACCGCCGTCGACCGCATGGGCCGGGTCCACCGCGTGACGCCCGACGAGATGGGCATGCGCTACCGCCACACGGACGCGCCGGCCGATTGGATCTTCGTCGAGGGCCGGTTCCGCGCCGCGCCCGGCGACCGCGCCGAGATCTTCCACCGGATCGAGGAGATCCAGCGCGCGCGCTCCGAGACGCAGCCGATCCGCACGCGCACCGGCGGCTCCACCTTCAAGAACCCGGTCGGCGCCAAGGCCTGGCAGCAGATCGACGCGGCCGGCTGTCGCGGCCTGACCCACGGCGCGGCGCAGGTCTCCGAGCAGCACTGCAACTTCCTGATCAATACCGGCGGCGCGACGGCCGCCGATCTGGAAGGACTTGGCGAGGAAGTCCGGCGACGGGTCAAGGAGACGAGCGGCATCGAGCTCGATTGGGAAATCAAACGCGTGGGAGAGCCCGAGCGATGAGCCGGAAGAGCGATCGGAAGAAGCGGAAACCCGGCCTCTTCGCCCGTCTGATCCCGGGCGGCGGCGACAAGTCGGCACGCGGGCGCGGGCGCAAGCCGCGGCTGGCCGAACGCGCCTGGGTCAAGCCGGCGCTGGCGGCCGGCGCGGGGCTCTGCGTGCTGGGCGCGGCCGGCGGCACGGTCCTGTGGGGCGTGCAGTCCGGCACCTTCGCGCGCTGGCAGACGGAAACCGGGACGGCGGTGGTCGACGCGACGCGGCGCGCCGGCTTCGCCCTCGACCGCGTCTATGTCACCGGCCGGCGCGAGACCGACCGCCAGGACATCCTCGCGGCCGTCGGCGCCGACGTCGGCGCGCCGATCCTGACGCTCGACCCCGGTGCGATCCGGGCGCGGCTGGAGGATCTCGGCTGGATCGCGAGCGCCAAGGTCGAACGGCGCCTGCCCGGCACCCTGGTCCTGCGTATCGAGGAGCGCCAGGCCGCCGCGATCTGGCAGCGCGAGGGCGACCACGTGCTGATCGACCGCACCGGCGCGGTGATCGGGCCGGAGGACGTGACGCGGCACAAGCATCTGAAGCTGGTCGTCGGGCCCGGCGCGCCGGAGAACACGGCCGATCTCCTCGAGGTGCTGGAGCGCGAACCCGCGATGATGGCCCGTGTCGTCGCCGCCATCTGGCTCGGCGAGCGGCGCTGGAACCTGCGGCTCGACAACGGCGTCGACGTGCGCTTGCCCGAGCAGGATCCGGTGGGCGCCTGGCGCCGCCTCGCCCGGCTGGAACGCGACCACGAGATTCTGGAGCGCGCGGTCGACGCGATCGACCTGCGCCAGGACGACCGCGCCATCGTGCGCATGACCCGCGACGGCATGCTGCAGATCAAGGCACGCCGCGAGGGCGAAGAGACCTGAGCGACAACAACGACGCGAACGTTCGAGTACGAAGAAGGAAGACCAAGCGGTGGCCACGGAACGCACCATAGCGGCACTGGATATCGGATCGACCAAGATCTGCTGCTTCATTGCGCGGGTGAGCGAGGCGGGCCGGATCCGCGTGACCGGCATGAGCCATCACGCCTCGGCCGGCGTGCGCGGCGGCGTGCTGGTCGACATGGATGCGGCCTATCGCGCGATCCTGGCCGCCGTGCACGCGGCCGAGCAGATGGCCGGCGCCACCATCGAGCAGGTCATCGTCTCGATCGCCGGGCCGCACATCAAATCGACCCAGCTGCTGCGCGAGATGGTGATCGGCGGCGGCGCGATCCGGGACCTGGACCTGCGCCGACTGCTGCAGGACGCGCGCGACTCCGTGGACCTGCAGGACCGCATGCTGGTGCATGCGATCCCCGTCGGCTATTCGGTCGACGGCAGCCCGCTCCTGCGCGAGCCGCGCGGCATGCACGGCCAGACGCTGGGCGTGAAGATGCATCTGGTGACCGCCAACCGGTCGACGGTGCAGAACGTCGCCACCTGCGTCGCGCGGTGCCATCTCGGCGTCTCGGACCTGGCGATCGCGCCCTATGCCGCGGGTCTCGCAGCCCTGGTCGAGGACGAGAAGGACCTCGGCGCGGTCGTCATCGACATGGGCGGGGGCACCACCAGCTTCTGCGTCTTCTACGAGGGCGCGGCGGTGCATGCCGACAGCGTGCCGGTCGGCGGCCATCACGTCACCAGCGACATCGCCCGCGGCCTCTCGACGCCGATCAACCACGCGGAGCGGCTCAAGACGCTCTACGGCAGCGCGGTGCCGGCGGCCTCCGACGACCGCGAGCTGATCGATGCGCCGCAGGTCGGGGAGGAGGACGACCACTCCTCCAACCGGGTGCCGAAGAGCTTCCTGGTCTCGATCATCCAGGCCCGCATCGAGGAGACCTTCGAGTTGGTCAAGCGCCGGATGGACGCCTCGGGCGCCGCCGGGCTCGCCGGGCAGCGCGTGGTGCTGACCGGCGGGGCGAGCCAATTGCCCGGCGTGCGCGACGTCGCCGCCCGGGCGCTCGGCAAGCAGGTGCGCCACGGCCGGCCGCTCGGCATCTCCGGCCTCGCCGAGGCGACCGGCGGGCCGGCCTTCGCTACGGCCTGCGGGCTGCTTCATTTCGCGGTCGACGATCGCGGCGAGGCGAAAAGCGCCGCCGTGCCGCACTCGGCCGCGCAAGGCGGTTTCCTGGCGCGGATGGGGGGATGGTTCCGTGAGAACTTCTAGCCCCCGTCCCGCGCCGATCCGAGGTTCCGCGACGCCTGTCCAGCGTCGCGCGACGAAACGGCACGTCCGGCCCGTGGCCGGGCGTTGCCGCCGTTCCTGGCTCTGATAGACTCGAGAAGGAGGTCAGCCATGACCATCAAGATCCAAGCCCCGACAGTGGAGGGCGATTTGAAACCGAGGATCGTCGTCGTCGGCGTCGGCGGCGCGGGCGGCAATGCCGTCAACAACATGATCCGCTCCAATCTGGAGGGCGTCGAATTCGTCGTCGCCAATACGGACGCCCAGGCGCTCAAGCAGAGCCAGGCGGACCGCAAGATCCAGCTCGGCGCGACCGTGACCAAGGGCCTCGGCGCCGGCGCGCGCCCCGAGGTCGGCCGCGATGCGGCGCTGGAGACGATGGACGAGACGCTCGACCATCTGCACGGCGCCAACATGGTCTTCATCACCGCCGGCATGGGCGGCGGCACCGGCACCGGGGCCGCCCCCGTGATCGCCGAGGCCGCGCGCGAGGCGGGCCTGCTGACCGTCGGCGTGGTGACCCGCCCCTTCCATTTCGAGGGCGTGCACCGCATGAAGGCGGCCGAGCAGGGCATCAGCGAACTGCAGCAGTTCGTCGATACTTTGATCATCATCCCGAACCAGAACCTGTTCCGGGTCGCCAACGAGAAGACGACGTTCGCCGACGCCTTCAAGATGGCGGACGACGTGCTCTATTCCGGCGTCCGCGGGGTCACCGACCTGATGGTGATGCCGGGCCTGATCAACCTCGACTTCGCCGACATCCGCACGGTGATGAGCGAGATGGGCAAGGCCATGATGGGCACCGGCGAGGCCGAGGGCGAGAATCGGGCGATCGTCGCGGCGGAGAGCGCAATCTCCAACCCGCTGCTGGAAGACGTCTCGATGAAGGGCGCGCGGGGCGTGCTGATCAACATCACGGGCGGCGCCGACATGACGCTGTTCGAGGTGGACGAGGCCGCCAACCGCATCCGCGAGGAGGTCGACGCCGAGGCCAACATCATCTTCGGCTCGACCTTCGACGAGAGCCTGGAAGGGGTGATGCGGGTCTCCGTGGTCGCCACGGGCATCGACGGCGAGGCCTACCAGGCCGCCCCGCGCCGGAGTAGCGGTCTGACCCCGCTGCGCGCCCGCGAGCAGGCCGCCCCGGCGGCCGAGCCCGCCGAGGAGCAGCTCGAGGAGATCGTCGCCGAGAGCGAGGCGGCGGACGCCACGGCCGAACAGACCCCGGCGAACGAGCCGATGGCCGGCATCGACCCGACCGGCGGCGCGGAAGCCGACGCCCCCACGGCGGACGAAACCGCCCTGCCCGCGGACGCGGAGGAGACGCTCGATCTCGTCGAATCCGCCGCCGACGCGCCGGCGGAGCATGCCGAGCCGGTCGAAGCCGAGCTCTTCCCCGAGGAGTCCGACGCCCCGAGGCAGCCCGCCGCCGAGGCCGAGGCCGACCGTCCGGCGGCTTCCGCCGGATCGGAGCAGACGGACGCGGAGGCCCCGGCCCCGGTCCGCCCGCGCGAGGCCTTCATTCCGCCGAAGCCGGCCCGTCCGGAGGAGATGCAGTCCGGTCGCGGCGCCGCGCGGGCCGACGCCTTCGCGGAAGCCGCGATGGCGAACGGCAGTGGCCGGGAGACCGCCCGGGGCAAGGCGAAGCCGAGCCTGTTCAGCCGGATGACCGGCCTCGGGCTGGGCGCCCGCGAGGCGGACGAGGAGCTTCCCGCCCCGCGCACGGCCCGCCCCGCGGAACCGACGCTGCTGAAGCGTCCGGAAGGCAAGACGCCGCAGCAGGCGGCCCAGGCCGAACGCGCGAGCGAACAGGCCGCCGCCCCGGCCCAAAGCGCGCCGTCGGCCCAGCCGCAAGCCGCCGAGGACCCGTCGCCGACGCGTGCGGACGAGGAGATGCTGGAGATTCCGGCCTTCCTCCGCCGCCAGGCGAACTGACGACCGACAGGCCGACCGCCTGAAACGGTCCGCCCGCGAGGGCGCTAAATATCGGAAGCCAGGACCGGTACGGCCGCCCCCGGATGGGGGCGGCCGAACTGGTTTCGACCCGACCCTACATCCTGTTACGGCAATGAAATACGGCATCCCGAAGGATCGCCCGGCCTCAGATCGGAAATCATTGATTCCGCGCGGATTTTCCCGGATAGATCGGAAGCGTCTCGAATCTGCCGCAATGCAATATTTCGTAACACTATTTGATTTGAGGCCTTGAGTCCCCCCTGTTAAAGAATAGACGCTCCCGAAGAGGGGCATGTCGTATGAGTTCGTGAAGAAAAAAACGGGGCCTGCGGTACTCGCGGACGTTCTTTCCTTGTGATCGACAACGCACACCGAAGTACCGCCGAAGAAGCAACGGTGGCCCCGCTGAGTGAAGGACTGTATTCGTGGCGTACAGATCGACCTGGGAAGGGTTGGGGGATCCGATGCTTGATGGGATGAGCGAGGCGAATGGACCGGGGGCCCGTTGGGCCTCGATGGGACTTGGACGGTCGAACTCGTCCGTCTCGATGCGCCAGCGCACCCTCAAAGCCCCGATCGACTGCAGCGGCGTCGGGCTTCACAGCGGCGCAGCGATCGCCATGAAGCTCCGCCCGGCCGACCCGGATACGGGCATCCTCTTCCGCCGGATCGATCTGAAGAACGGCGCGCGGGACATCCCGGCGCGCTTCGACGCCGTGTGCGACACGCGGCTGTGCACCACGCTCTCGAACGATCACGGCACGCGCCTCGGCACGGTCGAGCATCTGATGGCCGCGCTGCATGGCTGCGGCATCGACAATGCGGTGATCGAACTCGACGGCCCGGAAGTGCCGATCATGGACGGCAGCAGCGAGCCCTTCGTCTTCCTGATCGAATGCGCCGGCACGGTCGAGCAGGCCGCTCCGCGCCGCACGGTCCTGGTTCGCCGGCCGGTCGTGGTCGAGGAGAACGGCGCGCGCGCCGCGCTGGAGCCGGCCGAAGGCTTCACCATCAGCCTCGACATCGAATTCGCAAGCCGGGCGATCGGCCGCCAGGAGCTGTTCCTGGAGGTCTCGCGCGACAGCTTCCGCAACCAAATCTGCCGGGCGCGCACCTTCGGTTTCCTGCATGAGGTGGAGGCGCTGCGCGCCGCCGGCCTCGCCCGCGGCGGCAGCCTGGAAAACGCCGTCGTGGTGGATGGCGACACGGTGCTGAACGACGACGGGCTGCGCTACGAGGACGAGTTCGTGCGCCACAAGGTGCTCGACTGCATCGGCGACATGGCGCTTGCCGGCCACGCGGTGACCGGCCATCTGCGCGCGCGGCGCACCGGTCACGGGCTCAACAACCGGCTGTTGCGTGCGCTCTTCGCGGACGAGGCGAACTACGCCATCGTCCCGGTCGATGAGCTGGCGGCCGCCACGGTCTGACGGCCTCCTCCGACACTACCGCCCAAGCGCGGACGATCCTGCGACTTTCCCTCACCCTCTTGCCGGCGCCAGCCGGCGGTGCCCCTATGGCCCCTTTCCGCCGGACGAATCGCGATAGGGTCCCGCCAAGTGCGAGGCCCCTGCCCCCTTTTCCGACGGGCCCGCACGCACTATGACAGGGGGAGAAGAGCAACGGCTCCGGCATAGAGGTTTTCGGTGACGCCTGCGATGATCAGCGACCGGCGGGTCGGCCCTGTTCTGAGTCTCCTGCGCGCGGCCCTTGTCGGGCTGCTGGCGCTCGGCGTCGTCGCCTGTTCGGGCGACGAGGAGCCGGAATATGTCGAGCGGCCGGTGGAGGAACTCTACAACGAGGCTCTCGACCATCTCGAGGCGGGCAACTACGAGCAGGCGGTGACCGGCTTCGAGGAGGTCGACCGGCAGCATCCCTACTCCGTCTGGGCCACCAAGGCCCAGCTGATGAACGCCTATTCCCACTATCTCGCCGACAAGTACGACGACGCGATCATCGCGCTCGATCGCTTCATCGACCTGCATCCGGGCAACCGCGATATCGCCTACGCCTACTATCTGCGCGCCATCAGCTACTACGAGCAGATCGTCGATGTCAGCCGCGACCAGCGCATCACGCAGCTCGCCCTCGACAGCCTGCAGCAGGTCGTCCAGCGCTTCCCGAACACGGAATACGCCCGCGACGCCTCGCTGAAGATCGACCTGACGCGCGACCACCTGGCGGGCAAGGAAATGGCGATCGGCCGCTACTATCTGGAGCGCGACGAGCATTTCGCCGCGATCAACCGCTTCAAGACGGTGATCGAGAACTACCAGACCACGACCCACGTCCCGGAGGCGCTGCATCGGCTGGTGGAGAGCTATCTCGCGCTCGGCATCACGCAGGAGGCTCAGATGGCGGCGGCCGTCCTGGGGCATAATTTCCCGGGCAGCGACTGGTACCGCGATTCCTACGGCCTGCTGGAAGGCCGGGACCTCGCCGCCGAACGCGACGACGAATCCTGGCTGAGCGCCACCTGGAACTGGATCTTTTGAACCGGGAAGCGAGCCCTCCTCCATGCTGAGCGATCTCTCCATCCGCGACGTGGTGCTGATCGACCGGCTCGATCTCGACTTCGCCGCCGGGCTGGCGGTCCTTACCGGCGAGACCGGCGCCGGCAAATCCATCCTGCTCGACGCGCTGGGCCTAGCGCTTGGCCGGCGCGCCGACGCCAAGCTGGTGCGGCCGGATGCCGACAAGGCGACCGTCGTCGCCGGCTTCGCCCCGCCCGAGGGCCATCCCGTCTGGTCGCTGCTGGAAGAGCATGAGATCGAACCGGAGGACCGGTTGACGCTGAAGCGCGTGCTGTCGGCCGACGGGCGCAGCAAGGCCTTCGTCAACGACGCGCCCTGCGGCGTCGGGCTCCTGAAGCAGATCGGCGAGACGCTGGTCGAGATCCAGGGGCAGTTCGACCAGCAGGGCCTGATGGACCCATCGACCCATATCCGGCTGCTCGATTCCTATGGCCGGCTGCAGGCGAAGCGCGATGCGGTCCGCACGGCGTACGAAGGCTGGCGCAAGGCCGGGGCCGCGCTGGCCGAGGCCAAGGCCGGCGCCGAGAAGGCGCGCGCCGAGGAGGAATTCCTGCGCTACGCCGCCGACGAACTCGACCGCCTCGCCCCCAAGCCGGGGGAGGAGGAGGAACTCGCCGCGACCCGCACGCTGCTGCAGAACGCCGAACAGATCGCGGAGGCGATCAACGCCGCACTCGAACAGGTCGGCGGCACCGACGGCGCGGAAAGCCGGATCATGGGCGCCCAGCGGGCGCTGGAGCGCGCGGCGGCCAAGGCGGACGGCCGCCTCGACGACGCGGTCGCTGCATTGGAACGTGCGGCCGTGGAGGCGGAGGAGTCGCTCGCTGCGCTCAACCGCGCCGGATCCGAGCTCGACGGCGGCACCGACGATGTGGAGACGGTCGAGGAGCGGCTCTTCGCGCTGCGCGACGTCGCTCGCAAGCACAATGTGGCGGTCGACCGCCTGCCGGCGCTGCGCGAGGAGATCACGGAGCGGCTGGGCTTCCTGGATGCGGGCGAGGAGAAGCTCACCGCCCTGGAACAGGCCGCGCACAAGGCGCGCGACGCCTACAAGACGGCGGCCGACAAGCTCTCCAAGGCGCGGCACGAGACGGCCCGCGCGCTCGACGCCGCGGTCAATGGCGAATTGCCGCCCTTGAAGCTCGAAAAGGCTCGGTTCGAGACCGCGGTCGATCCGCTGGAGGAGAGCGACTGGGGCCCGCGCGGAATCGACCGCGTCGCCTTCCGGGTCCAGACCAACCCCGGCATGCCGGCCGGCCCGCTCGACAAGATCGCATCCGGCGGCGAATTGAGTCGTTTCCTCTTGGCGATCAAGGTCTCGCTCGCGGAGGTGGGGACGATCCCGACCCTGGTCTTCGACGAGGTGGATAGCGGCGTCGGCGGCGCGACGGCGGCCGCGGTCGGCGAACGGCTCGACCGCCTCGCCCGGCGGGTCCAACTCCTCGTCGTCACCCACAGCCCGCAGGTCGCCGCGCGCGGCGCCGACCATTGGCGGGTCGCCAAGGCGGAGCGCGGCGGGCACATGTCGACGGCGGTCGAGCGGCTGACCGACGACCACCGGCGCGAGGAGATCGCGCGCATGCTCTCCGGCGCGGAAGTCACCGACGAGGCCCGGGCGGCCGCCGACCGCCTGCGCGACGGCGCCAAGCGGGAGGGAGCCGGCGCGTGAGCGACAAGCTCGAGGACAAGGACGTCGCGGACCTGAGCGAGGCCGAGGCGCGCAAGGAACTCGCCCGGCTGGCGATGGAGATCGCGCATAACGACGCGCTCTATTTCCAGGAGGACGCGCCGGAGATCTCCGACGCCGCCTATGACGCGATGCGCGAGCGCAACCGGCGGATCGAGGAGCGCTTCCCCGACCTCAAGCGCGCCGACAGCCCGTCGGAACGGGTCGGCGCGCGCGCCAAGAGCGGCTTCGGCAAGATCCGCCACGCGATCCCGATGCTCTCGCTCGGCAATGCCTTCTCCGACGAGGAGGTGGCGGAATTCATCGAGCGCGTGCGCCGCTTCCTCGGCCTCGGGGCGGAGGAGGAGGTGGCGATCCTCGCGGAGCCGAAGATCGACGGCCTGTCGGCGAGCCTGCGCTACGAGGCGGGACGACTGGTCCACGCCGCGACCCGGGGCGACGGCACCGAGGGCGAGGACGTCACCCGCAACATGCTCACCCTCGACGACGTCCCGGAACGGCTGCCCGGCCGCGACTGGCCGGAGGTGCTGGAGATCCGCGGCGAAGTCTATATGCGCAAGTCCGACTTCTTCGCTCTCAACCAGCGGCAGGAGGAGCGTGGCGACAAGGTCTTCGCCAATCCGCGCAACGCCGCCGCCGGCAGCCTGCGCCAGCTCGACCCGAAGATCACGGCGGCCAGGCCGCTGCATTTCTTCGGCTACGCCTGGGGCGAGGTCAGCCGCGCCTTGGGCGAGACGCAGGAGGCGGCCCGCCAGGCGATCGCCGATCTCGGCTTCTCACTGAACGAGCCGGCGCGGCTCTGCCGCTCGCTCGACGACGCGCTGGAGCATTACCGCCGGATCGAGCGCGAACGCGCCGAGATGGAGTTCGACATCGACGGCGTCGTCTACAAGGTGAACCGGCTCGACTGGCAGCAACGCCTCGGCCAGGTGAGCCGCGCGCCGCGCTGGGCGATCGCCCACAAGTTCGCCGCCGAAAAAGCGGAAACGCTGGTCAACCGGATCACGATCCAGGTCGGCCGCACCGGCGCGCTGACCCCGGTCGCGAATCTGGAGCCGGTCACCGTCGGCGGCGTGGTGGTGAGCCGGGCGACGCTGCACAACGAGGACGAGATCGCGCGCCTCGGCGTCAAGGAAGGCGACCGGGTGCTGATCCAGCGCGCCGGCGACGTGATCCCGCAGGTACTGGAGGTCACCAAGGACGGAGGCGGCCCTCCCTACGAGTTCCCGAAGCAATGCCCGGAGTGCGGCAGCGACGTCGAGCGCGACGAGGGCGAGGTGATCTGGCGCTGCACCGGTGGGCTGATCTGCGGGGCCCAGGCGGTCGAGCGCCTGAAGCATTTCGTCAGCCGCGAGGCCTTCGACATCGAGGGCATGGGCACCAAGGTGATCGAGGAGTTCTGGGCCGAGGGGCTGATCAAGCAGCCGGCGGACATCTTCCGCCTGGAACCGCACGCCGACGCCATCAAGCGACGCGACCGCTGGGCCGACCAGAAGGTGAAGAATCTGCTGGAGGCGATCGAGGAGCGGCGCGAGATACCGCTCGACCGCTTCATCTACGCGCTCGGCATCCGCCATGTCGGGCAGACGACGGCGAAGCTGCTGGCGCGCACCTACGGCGCGCTGCCCCGCTGGCGCGAGGCGATGGAGACGGTCGCCGCCGAGCGGAAGGCCGAGCCGGACGAGACCAAGAAGCCCGAGAAGGTGGGCGAGGCCTACGCCGAGCTGACCGGCATCGACACGGTCGGCATGACGGCCGCCGACAGCCTGGCCGCCTTCTTCGGCGAGGCCCACAACCTCGCCGTGCTCGACGCGCTCGATCAGGAGCTGACGGTAACCGATGTCGCCGCGCCGGCCGCCGACGGCTCGCCGATCGCCGGCAAGACGGTGGTCTTCACCGGCTCGCTGGAACGCATGACGCGCAGCGAAGCAAAGGCGCGGGCAGAATCGCTGGGGGCGAAGGTCGCCGGCTCCGTCTCGAAGAAGACCGATTACGTGGTGGTCGGCGCCGATGCCGGCTCCAAGGCGCGCAAGGCCCAGGAACTCGGCGTCGCGACGTTGAGCGAAGAGGACTGGCTCTCGCTGATAGAAGGCGCGTAAGATCGCGCTGGTACGTTGGAGTCGGATAAGGGGATCGCAGGGGCCGCCATCCCCACCGCGAGGGAGGTAAGATGGCGAGGTCGGTGCGGGCCCTCACCGCGACGGTCCTGATCGCGACGGCGTTCCTGCTCGGCGGCGCCGACGCGTCCCTCGCCCAGAGCGCGGACGGTCCGGCAGCCGAGCCGGCGCCGCAATCCCGCTGGAAGATCCTGGAATATGACGCGCAGGGCCGCGTCACGGGCGTGCGCGAGGGCGGCGGCCGCGCGGCACCGTCCGTCGGGTCCGAACGGCCGGCTCCGGAGAGCGACGCGCCCGCCTTCGAAAAGCCCGTGGAGCCCGGCGAACTACTGATCGCCGAACCGCCGCCGGGGGCCGAGGCGCTGCTGGAGCGGCTCGGCTTCTCGATCCGCGCGCGCGAAACCTTCGACGCCCTCGAGATCGACCTCTGGCGCGTCGACATCCCGGAGGGGATGAGCCTGCCGGAGGCGCTGCGCGCCCTGCGGCGCGAGATGCCCGAGGCGATCGTCGACACCAACGATATCCTCGACCTGTCGTCGGATCGCGTGCAGCTCGCGCAGTCGCAACGCGACTTCGCGCGCGCGGCGGTCGGCTGGGGCCCGGTTCCCGAGAGCTGCGGCAAGGGCATGGTCCTGGGGCAGATCGACGGCGCGGTCGACACCGACCACCCGGCGCTCGCCGATCGCGCGCTGCTCTACCGCAACTTCATCGGGGAGGAGGACATCCCCGCGGCGGAGGAACACGGCACCGCCATCGCCATCATGCTGGTCGGCAAGCCGCGCCCGGGCCGCGTCGGCGGCCTGCTGCCCGGCGCGACGCTCTATGCCGCCAACATCTTCAAGCGGATCGAGGGCGGCGAAAAAGGGAATCTCGCCGCCATGCTCAGGGCCATCGAGTGGCTCGTCGCCAACGGCGTCCAGGTGGCGAACCTGTCGGTCACGGGTGGGGCGAACATGGTGATGCACATGGTGGTGCAGCGGGCGACCGCGAAGGGCCTCATGATCGTCGCCGCCGCCGGAAACCATGGACCCGCCGCGCAGCCCGCCTGGCCGGCCGCGGCCGAGCAGAGCCTCGCCGTGACCGCGATCGACCGGAGCCTTAAGCTCTATCCCTTCGCGAACCGCGGCCCCTATATCGACTTCGCCGCACCGGGGGTCGATCTCGTGACCGAGACGCCGACCGGCCTGCGCGAGCAGTCCGGGACCTCGATGGCGACCCCGTTCGTCACCGCCATGGTGGCGTTGCATCTCGAGGCGGGGTATCCGGCAGACCCCGATCGGATCCGCCAGAGCCTGAAGCGCTACGCCCACGATCTGGGCGAGAGCGGGCGCGACTCCGACTTCGGCTACGGCCTCGTGCGCCTGCGCCCACAATGCGCGGAGTGATCGCGCCCCTCAGCGCCCCATCAGCCCGGGCAGGAACAGCGCGATCTGCGGGAAGACGGTCAGGATCGCAATGGCGCCGCCCATAAGCAGGAAGAAGGGCAGCGCCGCCCAGGCGACCTGCAGGATGTTGCGGCCGGTGAGCGACTGCAGCACGAACAGGTTGAAGCCGACCGGCGGCGTGATCTGCGACATCTCGACGACGAAGACGAGATAGATGCCGAACCAGATCGGGTCAATCCCCGCCTGCTCGACGATCGGCATGATGATCGAGGTGGTGAGCACGATGATCGAGATGCCGTCGAGGAAGCAGCCCATCACCACGAAGAAGAGCGTCAGCGCCAGCAGCAGCTCGTAATGGCTGAGGCCCATATTGCCGATCCATTCCGCCAACATGCGCGGGATGCCGGCGAAGCCCATGGCGGTGGTCAGGAAGGCGGCGCCGGCCAGGATGAAGGCGATCATGCAGGATGTCCGGACCGCGCCGAGGAGCCCCTCGCGAAAGGTCCGCGCGTTCAGGTCGCCCGAGCGCCAGGCCAGCAGCAGCGCGATCACGACGCCCACCGCAGCCGCATCGGTCGGCGAGGCGATGCCGAGATAGACCGAGCCGATCACGCCCAGGATCAGCAGCATCACCGGCAGCAGCTCGCGCCCGGCGGCGAGCTTCTCCCGCAGGCTCGGCCGTTCCGCCTGGGCCGGCACCTTGGCCCGGTTGAAGAGCGCCCAGGCCACGATGAAGCCGGAAAACAGCGCGACCAGCAGCGCGCCCGGCAGCACGCCGGCGATGAAGAGCCGGGCGATCGACTGTTCGGTCGCAACGCCGTAGACGATCAGGATGATCGAGGGCGGGATCAGCAGGCCGAGCGTCGCGGAGCCGGCCAACGTGCCGATCATCATGCGCTCGGAATAGCCGCGTTTCTTGAGCTCCGGGATCGAGATCTTGCCGACCGTCGCCGCCGTCGCCGCCGAGGAGCCGGAGACCGCCGCGAAGACCGCGCAGGCGAAGACGTTGACGTGCAGCAGCCGCCCGGGCAACCGGGTGAGCCATGGGGCGAGACCGGAGAACAGATTGTCCGACAGCTTCGATCGGAACAGGATCTCGCCCATCCAGATGAAGAGCGGCAGGGCCGCGAGCGCCCAACTGTTGCTCGCCCCCCAGCTCGAGGTGGCGAGCACCGTGCCGAGCGGCGCGTTGGAGAAGATCAGCAAGGACGCCGCCCCCACCAGGAACAGCGCGAAGGCGACCCAAACTCCCATCGCCAGCAGGCCGAACAGGAGCGCCATGACGGCGAGCGAGAGGAGGATCTCGCTCACCGTCCGGCCTCCCCATCGCCGGGCGTGGCCCCGTCGCTATCGGCCGCCTCCTCGCCGCGTTGCATCAGGGCCTGGCCGTCGGCATTGAAGGCCGCCTCCCTGCCCGCCAATAGACAGAGGAAATCGTCGAGACAGGCGAGCGTCAGCACCGCCAGCCCCGCCGTCATCGCCGCCTGCGGCCACCAGAGCGGCACCGGCACGATGCCCGGCGTCACGTCGCCGAACTGCAGCGACTCCCCGGCCAGCGCGCCCATGTACCAGGTGAAGTAGGCGCTGAAGAGCGTCGCGATCAGCGCGCCCGCCAGATCGCAGGCCCGATGCGCGGCGGGCGGCAGGTTCTGCAGCACCAGCGAGACGCGGATATGCGCGCCGTGCCGGAAGGCATAGGGCAGCGCGAAGAAGGAGGAGGCGGCGAGGAACAGCCCCGCGAAGGTCGAATAGGACGGGATGGTGAGACCGATCGCCTGACCGGTCAGCAGGCTCGCCAGTCGGTCGATCGTATTCAGGCCGACCTGGGCCACCACGATCGCGCAGATGCCGATCAGGAAGGCCGCGGCGATCAGCCCGCTCGCCTCGTAGATCCGGTTAAGCACCCGGCGCATGCGAAGCCCCCTCTCCCCCGTCCCGCCCAGACGTCGCGGCGGGCGGACGACACGCGAAGGCCGGCGGCCCGGTCGGTTCGGCCGGCCGCCGGCCTTCGCGCGCGTTCGTCCGTCAGACTAGTTGCTGCGATAGGACTCCAGGATCCGGTCGCCGGCGGGACCGGCCTCCGCCTTCCAGTCGGCGATCATCTGGTCGCCGATCTGCTTCAAGCCCCGCATCAGCTCTTCGGAGGGCTGGTGGACCTGCATGCCGTTCTCGCGCAGCACGTCGGTCTTCTCCTTGGTTTCTTCCTGACTCATCTGCCAGCCGCGGCTCTCGGCCGACCGCGCGGCGTTCAGCACCGAGGTCTGGACCGTCTCGTCCAGCGCGCGGAAGGCCTGGCGGTTGACCACCACGATGTTCTTCGGAACCCAGGCCTTGATGTCGTAGTAGTGGGTGACGAAGTCCCATGCCTTCGAATTGGCGCCGGTCGACGGCGAGGTGATCATCGCCTCGACCCTGCCGGTGGCGAAGGCCTGCGGGATGTCCGGTACCTCGACCTGGGTCGGCGCGGCGCCGGCCAGCTGCGCGAACTTCTCGAGCGCCGCGTTGTAGGAGCGGAACTTCATGCCCTTCAGGTCGTCGACGGACTTGACGGGCTCCTGGGTGTAGAGCCCCTGCGGCGGCCAGGGCACGGCATAGAGCGGCATCAGGTTCTGCTCGGCCAGCAGTTCGGTGATCACCGGCTGCTGCGCGCGCCAGAGTTTCTCCGCCTGCTCGTAGGTGGTGGCGAGGAAGGGCTGGGAATCAATCCCGAAGGCCGCATTCTCGTTGGTCAGCAGCGACAGGAAGAATTCCCCGATCGGGACCTGGCGGCTGCGGATCGCGTTCTTGATCTCCGGATGCTTGAACAGCGAGCCGGCGGAATGCACCTCGATCTCGAGCGCCCCGTCGGTCGCCTTCTCCACATCCTTGGCGAACTGCATGATGTTCTGGGTGTGGAACGTGGCGTCCGGATAGGGCGTCGGCATGTCCCACGTCTCGGCGCGCGCCTCCGGCAACGCGGTCGCGCCGGCGGCGATCAGGCCGAGGCCGATGGCGGCCGCACCTGCGGCCTTGCGGAGTTTCAGGCTGGTAAGCATCACCGATACCTCCTGTTCAATTTGTTCTCGTATGTCGGCTTTCTGCGCCGTTCCCCGATTGTCTACCCTGGCTCGATCGGCGCAATCCCTCTTAGGCGCAGCGCACGACTTGATGCGCGAGCGCTCCGCGGCACGTAAGCACGTCGCACCGGTATGCAACCCTACGGCCCCGGTGACGGGGGCGCCGGCTCACTGCTCGCCCGGCAGGCTGCGGCCGCCGCCCTCCTCCATCGAGAGCAGCGAGGCGTTGCCGCCAGAGGCCGTGGTGTCGATGCTGAGCGAGCGTTCGTGCACGAACCGGTGCAGGTAGTTCGGGCTTCCCGCCAGCGGCAGGCCACGGCCGACCTGTTCGCCGGGCGCCTCGCCCGGGGCCTCCCGGAACAGGATGACCGGCCGGATCTCGCCGTCGCTTTCCGAAAGCGCCGCGTTGATGGCGCAGGCGAGATCGAAGGGACCGGCGAAGGCGACGGCGGAGACTTGGCCCGCGGCGACCAGGTCGCCGAGCGTCCGGTCGCCGCCGGCGCCGACGGCGTGCGCCTTCGCCTTCGGCACCCCGGCCGCATGGAACAGGGCGGCGACCGCCTCGGCGATGCCCTTGGCCGGATGGTGGATCAGCACCGTGTTGCCGCCGGCGAGCGCCGCGCCGGTCTCGGCGATCAGCGCGCTCACCGCCCGCGGCCCTTCCGCCGCGACGCAGGCGAGCGTGCCGCGCGGGCAATGGCTCATTTCGTTGCGCTCGCCCGTCGGGCCGGGCAGCGAGATGGGCTCCGAGAAATCGGCCTCGGCCTGCGCGGCATAGACCCGCAGGAAGCCGGCCGCGCGGGCCCGTTCCGCCTCGCTTGCGCCGTCGACGCCCTTCAGCGCGCCGCCGTCCTTCTCCAGCACGTCGGCGGCCGCCTCCAGCACGTCGGCGCGGGTCTCGGCGTCGGCCAGCCATTCGCGCCCGTGCTTGTCGAGGATCGCCATCGCGCCCTTCAACGCCTCGCCGGAGACGGCCTTGGCCGAGAGCGCCGGCGCCTCCGTCCAGTCATCCCCGGCCGCGCCGCCACCGCCATTGGTCTCGGAGACGAAGCGGTGCAGGTAGTGCGGTCCGCCGGCCTTCGGCCCGGTGCCGGAGAGCCCTTGGCCGCCGAAGGGCTGCACGCCGACGATCGCGCCGATCTGGTTGCGGTTGACGTAAGTATTGCCGACCCGCGCGCGCTCGAAGGCCTGGCGCCAGGTCTCGTCGATGCGGGTGTGGACGCCGAAGGTCAGGCCGTAGCCGGTGGCGTTGATCGCATCCACCACCTGGTCGAGCCGGTCCGCCTTGTAGCGCACGATATGCAGGATCGGTCCGAACACCTCGCGCTGCAGCACGTTGATGTTGTCGATCTCGAAGGCCGCCGGGGTGACGAAACTGCCGGCCTCGGTGCCGGCACCCAGCTTCGCGCGCTTGATCTCATTGCCCTCGCCCAGCATCCGCTTGATGTGGGAGTTGAGCATCGACTGCGCTTCCTCGTCGATCACCGGGCCGACGTCGGTCGAGATCACCGCCGGGTCGCTGACCGTCAGTTCCTCCATCGCGCCGGCGATCATGTCGATCGTGCGCTCCGCCACGTCGTCCTGGACATAGAGGACGCGCAAGGCCGAGCAGCGCTGGCCCGCGCTCTGGAAGGCGGAGATCATGACGTCGCGCGAGACCTGCTCGGTCAGCGCGGTCGAATCCACGATCATCGCGTTCATGCCGCCGGTCTCGGCGATCAGCGGCGGGATCTCCCCCGGGCGCTTGGCGAGTGTCCGGCTGATGATCTTCGCGACCTCGGTCGAGCCGGTGAAGCACACGCCGGTGACGCGGCTGTCCTTGACCAGCGCCCCGCCGACGCGCGCGCCGTCGCCCGGCAGCAGTTGCAGCACCTCCATCGGAATTCCGGCGCGGTGCAGAAGTTTCACCGCCTCGGCGGCGATGATCGGCGTCTGCTCCGCCGGCTTGGCGATCACCGCGTTGCCGGCGACCAGCGCCGCCGTCACCTGGCCATTGAAGATCGCGAAGGGGAAGTTCCAGGGGCTGATGCAGGTGAAGATTCCGCCGCCGGTCAGCTTCACCTCGCCGCCCTGGCCGTCGGGGGCGCGCAGCCGTTCGCCCTTGGCCAGGTCGCTGCGGGCCCGCAGCGCGTAGTAGCGGCAGAAATCGATCGCCTCGCGGATCTCGGCCACCGCATCGGGGACGGACTTGCCGGCCTCGATGACGCACAGCCCCATCAGGCGCGACATCTCCGCTTCCATCAGCTCGGCGGCCTTGTCGAGGCAGGCCGCCCGCTCGTCCGCCGGGGTCGCGGCCCAGTCGTTCACCGCCTGCGCGGCGACGGAAAGCGCCTTTTCGACCTGCGCCTCGGTCGCCTCGCTGGTCTCCCCGATGGTGCGCGAATGGTTCTGCGGCGAGACGACTTCCTTCTCGTCCTGGCCGCCGCCCTCTTCGCCGCCGACGATCGGATGGGCCCGCCAGCGCTTGCCCAGCACCTCGGACATCTCCTCACGCAGCCGGTCGAGGATTGTCAGGTCGGTCAGGTCCACGCCCTTGGCGTTGCGCCGTTCGTGACCGTAGATATCGGCCGGCATCGGGATGCGCGGATGCGGCTTGCGCCGGTAGGCGGCAACGGTGCGGATCGGGTCGGCGATGATCTCCTCGACCGGGGTCTCCATGTCCTGCATGCGGTTCACGAAGGAGCTGTTGGCGCCGTTCTCCAACAGCCGCCGCACGAGGTAGGCCAGCAGATCCTCATGCTGGCCGACCGGCGCGTAGATCCGGCAACCGGCGCCGACCTCGTCGTTCTCGATCACCTGCTCGTAGAGTTCCTCGCCCATGCCGTGCAGGCGCTGGAACTCGAAGTCCCGCGCATTGCCGGCGAACTCCAGCACGGCGGCGATCGAATGCGCGTTGTGGGTCGCGAGCTGCGGGAAGAAGGCGTCGCGGTTCGCGAACATCTTCCGCACGCAGGCGAGGTAGGAGACGTCCGTGTTGGCCTTGCGCGTGAAGACGGGATAGCCGTCCATGCCCAGCTCCTGGGCGCGCTTGATCTCCATGTCCCAATAGGCGCCCTTGACGAGGCGCACCATGAAACGCCGCTTATGGCGCCGTCCCATGTCGGCCAGATAGTCGAGCACGTAGGGCGCGCGCTTCTGGTAGGCCTGGACGACGACGCCGAAGCCCTGCCAGTCCTTGAGCTCCGGGTCCTCCGAGATCGCCTCGATGCAGTCGAGCGAGATATCGAGGCGGTCCGCCTCCTCGGCGTCGATATTCAGGCCGATATCGTAGTGCGCCGCATCCTTGCACAGCGCGCGCAGGCGCGGCACCAGCTCATCCATCACGCGGGCGTAGTTGCCGACCTCATAGCGCGGATGCAGCGCCGAGAGCTTGACCGAGATGCCGGGCCCGTCGACCGGGCCTCGGCCCTTCGCCTTGGCGCCGATCTTCTCGATCGCCTCCTTGTAGGCGCGGAAATAGCGCTTGGCGTCCGCCATGGTGCGCGCCGCCTCGCCCAGCATGTCGTAGCTGTAGGCGTAGCCACGCTTCTCGAAGCTCTCCGCGCGGGCGAGCGCTTCGTCGATGGTGCGGCCCATGACGAACTGGCGTCCCATGATGCGCATCGCCTGGTTGACGCTCTCGCGCACCACCGGCTCACCGAGCCGGGCCACCAGCCGGCGCATCACCGCATCTGGCGACCGGCCCTTGTAGCCGTGCATGCCCACGACCTTGCCGGTCATCATCAGGGCCCAGGTGGAGGCGTTGACGAAAAGCGAGGAGGAATGCCCCAGATGCTGCTTCCAGTCGGCGCTGCCGAGCTTGTCGCGGATCAGCCGCTCGCGCGTGTCGTCGTCCGGCACGCGCAGCAGCGCCTCGGCGACGCACATCAAGAGCACGCCTTCCTGGGTGGAGAGGCCGTATTCGTGCAGGAAGGCGTCGATCCCGCCCTGGTGGGCCGTCTCGGCGCGCACGGTCTCGACCAGCTTTCGGGCATAGCCGTCGATGTTGCTGCGGGTCTGCTCGTCGAGTTCCAGGTCGGCCAGCAGCCGCTCGATACAGTCGGTCTCGTCCGCCCGGTAGTGCCGGTCGATCGCCTGCCGCAGATCGCTGCGCGCGGCAAGCGGCTGCTTGAGGACCATCGCGTCGCCCATCGGATACACTCCTGCCCGTGATTATCGTTGCTTGGCGACCGTCCCGTGGCCGCGCCGTCCTTTCAGACCTAACGCGGCGCGCCCCGGTTGACCAGGGCGCGCCGCCGACAAGGTCCTATTCGGCCGGCTCGATGCGGCCCGTGCGCAGCGCCTCCTCGGTGCGGTCGTAGTCGTCCGTCACCGACTTGGCAGGGGCCCCCTGCATCAGGCTCGCCACGATCGCGGCGAGGCCGCACAAGATGAAGCCCGGCACGATCTCGTAGAGATCGAAAATGCCGCCCGAGAGCTGCTTCCAGACCACGACCGTGGCCGCGCCCGCGATCAGGCCCGCCGCCGCGCCGTTGCGCGTCAGCCCGCGCCAGAACAGCGAGAGCAGCACGATCGGCCCGAAGGCCGCGCCGAAGCCGGCCCAGGCGTAGCTGACGAGATCGAGCACCTTGCTGTCGCGGTCCATCGCGAGCAGCGTCGCGATCACCGCGATGCCGATCACCGCGAAGCGGCTGACCTGCACCAGCTCCTTCTGGCTCGCGTCCTTGCGGAAGAAGGCCTTGTAGATGTCCTCGGTCAGCGCCGAGGAGCAGACCAGCAGCTGGCTGTCGATCGTGCTCATGATCGCCGCCAGGATCGCCGCCAGCAGGAAGCCCGAGACCCACGGGTGGAACAAGACCTGGACGAACTGGATGAAGACCGTCTCGCTGTTCTGCAGCGGATTGTCGGCGAAGTAGGCGATGCCGCTGTAGCCGACGAAGATCGCGCCGTAGAGCCCGAAGATCATCCAGCCCATGTTGATCAGCCGTGCGGTCGGCACGTCGGCGGGGCTGCGCACAGCCATGAAACGGGCCAGGATGTGCGGCTGGCCGAAATAGCCGAGCCCCCAGGCCATCAGCGAGACGATGCCCATGAAGGTCATGTCGGTCAGGACGCCGTTGTAGCTGGGATCCATCTGGCCGACGGTATCGGTCACCTGGTCCCAACCGCCCAGTTCGGTGATCGCGATGAAGGGCACGATGACGAGCGCCAGGAACATCAGGATGCCCTGCACGAAGTCGGTCCAGCTGACCGCCAGGAAGCCGCCCAGGAAGGTGTAGCTGACGATCACGATGACGCCGATCAGCAGCGCCCAGATGTAGGAGAGGTTGAAAGTCTCCTCGAACAGCACGCCGCCGGCGACCAGGCCGGAACTGACATAGAAGGTGAAGAACAGCAGGATCACGGCCGCGGAGATGATCCGCAGGATGTGCGAATGGTCGTTGAAGCGGTTCTCCAGATAGTCGGGGATGGTGATCGAATCCTTGGCGACCTCGGTATAGACCCTGAGCCTTTTCGCGACGAACTGCCAGTTCAGATAGGCGCCGATCACGAGGCCGATGCCGATCCAGATCTGATTCATGCCCGCGGCGTAGACCGCGCCCGGCAGGCCGAGCAGCAGCCAGCCGCTCATGTCCGAGGCGCCGGCCGACAGGGCGGCGACCGCCGGGTTGAGACCGCGCCCGCCCAGGATGTAGTCGGACAGGTTCTTGGTGAGCCTGTAGCAGATCAACCCGATGGCGAGCATGCCGATCAGGTAGACCGCGAAGGCGAAGATGGTTCCGGAACTCATCGGCTCGACCCTCCCCTCACTTCTTCAGGATGTAGGTGAGGATGGCGAGCGCGAGCACGCTCAACATCGGGACGAACAGCCAGAACCACGTGGCCGTGGATAGTGCGCCTTGCATGAGAATCTCCCAACCCCGGTTGCACGGTATTTTCGACCGTATCGGCCGCTTATTTAGTATACCGAAGCAGCCTAGACGGGTGCCCTGCAACCTGTCAAAGGCGGAGTCAGGAGGCCCCGGCGCAAGGCCGGCCGGGCCGCGAACCGGTGTCTCGGAAGACCGAGCGATCGTCGAACGGGAGCGGGGAGGTATGCCCGATCAGGCGCTTTCGGCCGCCGCGTCGGCGAGTTGCCTGACGTCGCGCATGGCCGCACCGATCTCGGCTTCGAGGCGATCGGCCAGGGCGAGGCGAACGTCCTCCGGCAGGCTCGGAACCTCGAACTTGGCGGCGAGCCGGCTTGCCGTGGAGAACCCGAAGTTCCCGAGCATGCCCTTCAGTTCGTGCGCGACGAACCGGACATCCTGGGCGCCGGCGTTCCTGTCCTTGAGGGTCGCCACGAGGCGGGCGCTCTCGCTGTCGAGCGCGCCGATCAGGGTCTTGAGCTGCGCGCCGCCCATGGTCCCCGCCACCAGCTCGATGATCTGCGCGTCGACGCGCTCCGACACGGTGTTCGTGCTGTCGGGGGCATCCTCCGTCACCGTCTCGACCGACGGCTCGGCAGCCGGTTCGGTTGCCGGGTCGGCCTCGGCGCGGGCCGAGAACTGATCGATCGTCGTCCGCAGCGTGCCGTGATCGACCGGTTTGGTCAGCACGGCCTGCATGCCGGCGGCGCGATAGGTCTCGCGCTGTTCCTCGAAAGCGTTTGCGGTCAGCGCGATGATCGGCAGGCGCTGCGGATCGGGCGCGAACCGTCGGATCGCGGTCGTGGCCTCGACGCCATCCATCATCGGCATCTGGATATCCATCAGCACCAGATCGAAGGCGTGGCTCTCGACGCGTAGAAGCTCGATCGCCTCCCGCCCGCTGCCCGCGAGGCGGACCGAATGTCCGTCCATCTGCAGCAGTTGCTGCACGACATGGCGGTTGAGCGCATTGTCCTCGACGACGAGGATTCGCGCCGGTGCCATCTCCGCCGATCCGACGTCGGACGGGGTGTCCTGCTTCAATACGGCCTCCTTTTCAGCGACCTCGACCGATACGCGGAAGCGGAAGCAGGTGCCCCTGCCGAGGTCGCTCTCCAGCTCGATCGATCCGTCCAGCGCGTCGGCCAGTTCACGCGCGATGCTGAGCCCCAGGCCGGACCCGCCCTTGGCGCGCCCGGTCCCGGCCTGGCCGAACTCGTCGAAGATGATCTCCCGGTCCTCCGGCGCGATTCCGGGGCCGGTATCCTCGACCGAGAAGGCGAGAACGATCCGGCCCGGCGCGTCCGGCTCGGCGACCACCTCGATTCGCACCGTCCCCTCGTCTGTGAACTTCACTGCATTGCCGACAAGATTGAAAAGCACCTGCTGGATGTGCGCGTAGTCGCCGACCAGCGAGAGATCCTCCAGACCGCGGGCCCGGCAGATCAGACGGAGTCCCTTCTCGTCGGCCAACGGCTTGAACATGCCGGCGAGACCGCCGAGCAGCGCGTCGATCGAGAAGGGTTCCCGGCCGACCGGAATCCGGCCGGCCTCGATCCGGGCGAAGTCCAGCACCTGATTGATCAGTGTCAGTAGGAAGGTGCCCGAGTTCCGGGCGCTCGCGAGATCGCGGCGCACGTCGCCGGGCAGATCGGGGCGGTCGACGATCTGCAGGATGCCGAGGATCGCGTTGAGCGGGGTGCGGATATCGTGCGACATGGCCGCCAGGAAGCGCGATTTCGCGAGCGTGCCGCGCTCGGCCAGCGCGCGCTGCGCCTCCAGGACCCGTTCCGTGCGCAGCCGCTCCTTCTCGCGCCGGAGCAGGGTTCCCAGTACCGCGACGCCGACCAGATTGGCGAGATACATCTTGGGCCAGAGCCCGGTCAGCGTCGCCAGCACCTTGTCGCTCGGCAGCATGAGGACCACCGGAGCCGCGAGCAGCGTGGCGAGGCTCGCAAGCAGGAACAGCGGCCCGAGCGCCAGCAGGCTCTCGCCCCGGCGGGACGACCAGAAATGCGCCGCGATCCCGACGGCCGCGAAGACGCAGATATAGATCAGCCCCCCGGCCATGCCCGCGCCGCCGAGATAGCCCCGCGCGGCCAGCGCGGCGGCCGTGGTGACGAGGGCGGCGAGCGGGCCGCCGACGAGGCCGGAGAGCAGGATCGGCCCACCGCGCGCATCGCCAAAGATTCCGGGCTCCAACGGTATCGGCAGGAACATCAGCGCAGACGCCGCCCCTCCGAACAGCAGTCCGAGACCCAGTTTCCGCCCCGTGCCTACGCTCGAATCGATCGCCAGCGCGTCGCGCGCCACGATGGACACCAGCGCGGCAAGCAACGCCAGCATGCCGATATTGGCGACGAAGGGGACGAACCCCTGCTGGGCGAGGTCGATCAGGGATTGCATGGCGCTAGGACCCGGTGCGTGGCTTGATGCCTTTGGATAGGCTCGCAATGCTTAAGGATTGCCTAAAAAGTCGGCGCATCGGCGGCAACGAACCGAAATTTGGCCGAAAAAATAAGGAGTTGTGCAGCTTATGAGCGAGGGCGACCGGGATGCGACCATGCGGTGCGCCGCAGGGGTCGTCTGGCCAACCCGATCGGCAGGGATTGGCTGGCTGAGACGCGCGACGATTTCCTCTATAGCTTCAGACACGTACAGTCTCAGCGTCCGCGGCCGATGCGCCGCACGGACGCTGGACACCGGGGAGTTTGGTTCGACCGCATGACTTCTGCCGAGCCGGAGATCGCGCTCACCCGCAGCTATGCGGACGAGGTGCGCAAGACGACCTGCTACATGTGCGCCTGCCGTTGCGGCATCCGGGTGCATGTGAAGGACGGTGCCATCCGCTACATCGACGGCAATCCGGATCACCCGGTCAACCGCGGCGTGCTGTGCGCCAAGGGATCGGCCGGGCTGATGCAGCATCTCTCACCGGCGCGGCTGACCAAGCCATTGAAACGGGTCGGCCCGCGCGGCTCCGGCCAGTTCGAGGAGATCGAGTGGGAGGAAGCGCTGGCGCTCGCCACCGAATGGCTGGGCGAGACACGGGCGCGCGACCCCAATCGTCTCGCCTTTTTCACCGGGCGCGATCAGAGCCAGTCGCTCACCGGCTGGTGGGCCGCCAAGTTCGGCACGCAGAATTTCGCCGCCCACGGCGGCTTCTGCTCGGTCAACATGGCGGCCGCCGGCCTCTACTCGATCGGCAGCAGCTTCTGGGAATTCGGCGAGCCGGACTGGGACCACACCCGCCTCTTCCTGCTCTTCGGCGTGGCGGAGGATCATGATTCCAACCCGATCAAGATGGGTCTCGGAAAGCTGAAGACGCGCGGGGCCAAGGTCATCTCGATCAACCCGGTGCGAACCGGCTATTCCGCGATCGCCGACGAATGGGTCGGCATCCGGCCCGGCACCGACGGGCTGTTCGCCGGCGCGCTGATCCACGAGCTGTTGCGCGCGGACCGGATCGACCAGGACTGGCTCGCCGCGATGACGGACGCGGCCTTCCTGGTGGTGCGCAATCCGGGCGGGGCTGACGACGGGCTCTACGCCCGCGACGCGGACGGCCGCGAACTGGTCTGGGATGGCGAGAAGGGGGCCGCCGTCTCGGCGCACGATCCCGCGGCGCGGCCGGTTCTGGCCGGCGAGCGCACGCTGCCGGACGGGCGGCGCGCCGTCCCCGCCTTCCAGCGGATCGCCGAGCGCTTCCTGGCGCCGGACTACGCGCCGGAGGCCGCGGCGAAGGCGACGGGCGTGCCCACCGCAACGATCCGGCGCATCGCCCGCGAACTGGCCGACGCGGCCTTCGAGGACCCGCCGGAACTGCCCGTCGCTTGGACCGACTGGGCCGGCCGCCGGCATGAGAGCATGGCCGGCCGTCCGGTCGCGATGCATGCGATGCGCGGCATCTCCGCCCATTCCAACGGCTTCCATACCTGCCGCATCCTGCATGTCCTGCAGATGGTGCTGGGGGCGATCGACCGGCCGGGTTCGTCCCGCCACAAGCCGCCCTTCCCGCGCCCCTGCCCGCCCGGCCCGAAGCCGGCCGGACCGGCCGGCGCGCCGAACGAGGCGCTTTCCGGCATGCCGCTCGGCTTCCCGACCGGGCCGGAGGACCTGCTGGTCGAACCGGACGGCACGCCGCAGCGCATCGACAAGGCCTATAGCTGGGACTACCCGATCGCGGCGCACGGGCTGATGCACGCTGTCCTGCACAACGCCTGGGCCGGCGACCCGTACGGGATCGACGTGCTGTTCATGTACATGGCGAACATGGGCTGGAACAGCGCCATGAACGTCCCGGCGACGCTGAAGTACCTGACCGACACCAAGCCGGACGGCAGCTACCGCATCCCGAAGATCATCTATTCCGACGCCTACTATTCGGAGACGGTGCCCTACGCCGATCTGGTGCTGCCCGACACGACCTATCTGGAACGGTGGGACTGCATCTCGCTGCTCGACCGGCCGATCAGCGGGGCCGAGGGGCCGGGCGATTCCATCCGCTGGCCGGTCGCGACGCCGGATCGCGACGTGCGCCCCTTCCAGGATGCGCTGATCGAGCTCGGCGCGCGCCTCGAGCTGCCGGGCTTCGTCGATAGCCGGGGCCAGCCGGCCTATCCCGGCGGCTATCCCGACTACATCGTCAATCACGAGCGCGCCCCGGGGATCGGGCCGCTCGCCGGTTGGCGCGGCGCGGACGGCACGGAGCACGGCCGCGGCGCGCCCAACCCGGACCAGCTCGAGCGCTATATCGAGAATGGCGGCTTCTGGCACGAGGACTTCCCGCCGGACCAGCTCTACTTCAAGCACGCGAACAAGGCTTATCTGGAGAACGCGCACGGCAAGGGCTGGATCCCGTCGCCGGACCGGATCGTGCTGCGGCTCTATTCCGAGGTGCTGCAGAAGTTCCGCCTGGCGGCCGAGGGGCACGGGTCGATCCGGCCGCCGGACACGCACCGCGACCGGATCCAGCGCTATTTCGACCCCGTGCCCTTCTGGTACGCGCCGTTCGAGAGCGAAGCCTTCGCCGCCGACTACCCGCTGACCGCCATCACCCAGCGGCCGATGCACATGTATCACAGCTGGGGCAGCCAGAATGCGTGGCTGCGCCAGATCACCGCGCGCAACCGGCTGTTCCTTCATCCGACGACGGCCGACGCGCACGGGCTTCGCGACGACGACTGGGTGTGGATCGCCTCGCCCATCGCGCGGGTGAAGGCGCAGGTGAAGCGCATGCACGGGGTGGAGCCGGGCACGGTCTGGACCTGGAACGCGATCGGCAAGCGCCGCGGCGCGTGGGCGCTCGAGGAGGGCGTGCCGGAAACCGAGCAGGGCTTCCTCCTCAACCATGTCATCAACGACCTGCTACCGGTGCGCGACGGCGGACTCACCTACGCCAATGCGGACCCGGTGACCGGCCAGGCGGCCTGGTACGATCTACGCGTTGCGCTCGAGAAGTGCGCGCCGCACGAAGCCGGCGCGACCGAGCCGATGTTCGAGCGGCTCGAGAGCCCGCCCCCGACCGGCGGGCGACCGGCGGTGCTGCGCGCGGTGGGCCATCCGCCGGACGGCGACGGCGGTGCCCCCGTCGACCCGAGGGACTGGGTCGGCCAGGGCGAGAGCTATCGCGCCGCCGGCCTCGATCTCGGCACCGAGCCGGAGGGCCCGCGATGACCAGCCTTCCGAAGGACGCGCCGGCGCGCAAGCTCGGGCTCGTCATCGATCTCGACATCTGCGTCGGCTGCCACGCCTGCGCGGTCAACTGCAAGGAATGGAACACCGGCGGCCATTCCGGGCCGCTGCCCGACCACAATCCCTACGGGCCCGATCCGTCGGGCGTCTGGTTCAACCGCATCCACAGCTTCGAGGTGGAGCGCCAGGACGGGTCGGGCGGCCGCACGGTTCATTTTCCGAAGAGCTGCCTGCATTGCGAGGACGCGCCCTGCGTCACCGTCTGCCCGACCGGCGCCAGCTACAAGCGGGCCGAGGACGGCATCGTGCTGGTCAATCCCGACACCTGCATCGGCTGCAAGCTGTGCAGCTGGGCCTGCCCCTACGGCGCGCGCGAATATGACGAGGATGCGGGCGTCATGAAGAAATGCACGCTGTGCATCGACCGGATCTACAATTCGGAGCTGCCGGAGGACATGCGCGTGCCGGCCTGCGTCTCGACCTGCCCGGCGGGCGCCCGCAGCTTCGGCGATCTGGGCGATCCGGAAAGCGCCGTCTCGCGCCTGGTCGATCTGCGCGGCGGCTACGATCTGATGCCGGAACAGGGCTGCAAGCCCACCAACAAGTACCTGCCGCCGCGGCCGAAACAGACCAGGGACGCGGCCGAGGCGCGCGAGGCGGACGCGCCGGCGGCGGAGGATAGCGCCGGCGTCGTCGCCCGCTGGGTCGACCGGATCCTGTCGCTCTAGGGCTCTCCCCTAGCCGGCCAGTTCGCGCCGATCGAGCGTTCGAACGATAGATGGCAACATGCGATGGAACGGCAGCCGCGGCTTGTCAGGACCGTCGGCCGGGCCGAGCGCGAACGCGCCCAGAACCCGCGTCACCTCCCCGTCCTGACCGAGCGGCAGCGCCAGCCGCCGATAGCGGAAGGTCCCACCATTCTCCAACTCATAGAGCATGTCGGTGAGCCAGGGCCGACCGTCGCGCCGGACGATCGCGTAGGAGCGTCGCGCATTCTCGCGCAGTTCCTCCGTCGGCAGCACCTCGTCCAGCGTGCGGCCGGTCACCTCGGCGTCGAACAGCTCGCGCACGCCGGTGCCGGCGAGACGAAACCGATAGGTCTCGAGCCCCGTCGGCTCCAGCATGTAGAGAACGGGCAGCAGGCGCGGAATCTCGGTCGCGTCGATCGCGCCGGCCGGCGGCATCGCCGCGCCGGCGGCCTTCGCCTCCCAATAGCGGAAGAGATCGGCGAGCGCCCCCTCCCCCAGCGCATCGCGGAAGGCGGCGCGGCGCTGCGCGTCGGTGGAAGGCGGCCGCTGCATGTCCGCGCCCGGCATGGCGGCGCCTACCCGTGCCCGCGCCGGCCGCCCGGGCCCTGCGGCGCATCGCTGCCGACGGCCGCGGCGCCCACGGCGCCGGCCGCGGCCCCGCCATAACCCGCGCCGATGGCCGCCCGCGCGCGCCGTTCGGAGGGGTCGATCCCGGCCTCGTCCTCCTGCGGACGGCGGAGCAGGAACTCGCGGCCGACCTTGACCCGGGCCTCGCCATCATAGGCGACGATATCCGCGGTCGCGTAGGTCTCGGACCAGCGGTCCGGCAGGTAGGAGCCGCTGCCGATCACGTCGATCGGCGCGTCAGCCAGCGCCATCGTCTTGCACTTCTCGGGATTGAAGCCGGAGGAAACGACGATCTTCACGCTGGGGAAGCCGGCGGCGTCCAGCTTCTCGCGCAGATGCCAGATCGCGGCCGCCGAGACACCCGGCCCGATCAGGTGCCGCAGTTCGTTCTCGGTGCGATAGCCACGGATGGCGCGCGGCGCGTTGCGGTCGAGCACGGCATAGGAGGCGGCCGGGTCCAACCCCTCGCAGAAGCGCCCGCCCGGCGTGTCGAGCCGGATCGACAGCTTGCCATCATGGGCGAGGTCTCGGAACCGATCGCAGACGGCCAGCGAATCCGTGATCTCCTGCCCGAAATAGTCGACGAGAACCACGAGGTTGGCGTCGGGATGCGCCTCATGGAACATCTCGGCCGCGCGCACGGTCGATTTGGCATAGCCGATCAGCGCATGCGGCATGGTGCCGAGGCCGGCCTTCTGCCCGAAATAGTGCGCGGTCGCGTCGGTCGCGTTGCCGATGAAGCCGACGGCCCCCGATTTCCGCTTCGCCCGGCCCGAGCCGACGGAAGCCGCATAGGCCATCAGTTCCGCCATCTCCGCGCCGGCGCAATGGCGCGCATCCATCGCGAGGAAGGAGACGCGCGGAAGCTCCTGGCACATGGTGAAGGCGTTGTAGGCGGCGACGGAAGCCGGGCCGATCTTCTGCAAGAGCAGCGTCTCCAGGTCGACCAGATGACGGAAGGAGCCGGTGATATAGAGGATCGGCTCGCCCGCACCGACCCAGCGACCTTCCGCGTAGTTGAGCTCGATCTCGAACTCGGTGCCGCGCCGGCGCGCCATCGCATGCAGCCAGTCGATCGCGAGCCGCGGGGCGGAGACGACCGGCCGGCGCATGAAGACGGCGTAGGTCACCTGGCAGTCGCCGAAGGCCTCGATCGTCGTCTTGGTGCGATTGAAATAGGCGTCGGTCCAGCGCCGGACCTCCGCGTCGTCGCGCCCGGTCAACGCCGCGCCGACGCCCTCGTCGGCGGCCTTGACGGCCGACTTGTCGTCACGCTCGCTCATCACCCTTCCCCTGCGACAGCATCCGGCCCCTGGCCGGGCGACGATCGCCGGCCGCCCGTCAGGAGGCGGCCGCCAGGCTCTGCGCGAGGGCCGCGCGCTCGGTCTTCAACTGCTCGGCGATCAGGAAGGCGAGCTCCAGCGCCTGCGGCCCGTTGAGACGCGGGTCGCAATGGGTGTGGTAGCGCGCCGAGAGACCGTCGTCGGTGATCGCCTGGGCGCCGCCCAGGCATTCGGTCACGTCACGGCCGGTCATCTCGAAATGCACGCCGCCGGCATAGGTGCCTTCCGCCGCATGCACGTCGAAGAATCCGCGCACCTCCGCCAGGATGCGGTCGAAGGGGCGGGTCTTGTAGCCGCTCTCGGCCTTGATCGTGTTGCCGTGCATCGGGTCGGAGGACCAGACGACCTTCTTGCCCTCGCGCTCGACCGCGCGGATCAAGGGCGGCAGGTGCTTCTCGACCTTGTCGTGGCCCATGCGCGCGATCAGCGTCAGGCGGCCCGGCTCGTTCTCCGGATTCAGCACGTCGATCATCCGCAGCATGTCGTCGGGGTCGAGGCTCGGCCCGCACTTCATGCCGATCGGATTGTCGACGCCGCGCAGGAACTCGACATGCGCGCTGTCCGGCTCGCGGGTCCGATCGCCGACCCACAGCATGTGGGCGGAACAGTCGTACCATTTGCGCGTGATGCTGTCCTGGCGGGTCAGCGCCTGTTCGTACCACAGCAGCAGCGCCTCGTGGCTGGTATAGAACTCGGTCTCCTGGATCTGCGGCACCCGGTCGGCGGTCAGGCCGCAGGCGGCCATGAAGCTCAGGCATTCGGTCAGCCGCTCGGCCAGTTCGCTGTACCGCTCGCCGGCCGGGCTGTTGGAGACGAAATCCTGCGTCCACTGATGCACCTGATGCAGGTCGGCGAAGCCGCCCTGCGCGAAGGCGCGCAGCAGGTTGAGCGTGGCCGACGCCTGATTGTAGGCGCGCAGCATGCGCTCCGGATCGGGCGTGCGGGCCTGGGCGTCGAACTCGATGCCGTTGACGATGTCGCCGCGGTAGCTCGGCAGCTCGACCTCGCCCTGCTTCTCCATCGGCGCGGAGCGGGGCTTGGCGAACTGACCGGCCAGCCGGCCGACCTTCACCACCGGGCAGGCCGCGCCGAAGGTGAGCACGACCGCCATCTGCAGCATCACCTTGAAGGTGTCGCGGATGTTGTTGGCGCTGAATTCGGCGAAGCTCTCGGCGCAGTCGCCGCCCTGCAGCAGGAAGGCGCGGCCTTCCGCCACCTCGCCGAGGCTCTTCTTCAGCTTGCGCGCCTCGCCCGCGAAGACCAGCGGCGGATAGCCGGCCAGCGTCTCCTCGACGCGGCCGAGCGCGGCCGCATCCTCGTAGTCCGGCACCTGCTTGATCGGCTTGTCGCGCCAGCTCTCCGGCGCCCATTTGCCCGCCATGACGGTCGATTCCTTCGTTTTCGTGCGCTTTGCCAGGTCACCGCCCCAGCCCAATACCAGCTGGGGCCCGTCGTTCTATGCGACAAGCTCTTACTTTTCCACAGCTAAAGCGCGATTGAAAGCACCGGGCGATTCGCCTTCGCGCCCGACCCGATTGCAATGCCCGCCGGCCCAGGGAACCATGGCGTCGCCGCAAGCGGGAGGACCAGCGCCATGTCGAACTACGTCACCCACCTCGAATGCTCGATGACCGGCGAGCGCTATGAAGCGGGCCAAGTCCATGGCCTGTCGGCGGCCGGGCGGCCACTCCTCGTGCGCTACGATCTGGAGCGACTGGCGGCCGAGGTGACGAAGGAACAGATCGCGGCGAGCGACGCCGCCGGCTTCTGGCGCTACGCCCCCTTCCTGCCGGTCGAAAGGGAAAGCGACCGCGTCTCGCTGGGCGAGGTGGTGACGCCGCTGATCGCGGTGGACCGCTGGGGCGCCTCGGTCGGCGCCCAACCCGGCCGCGCCATCGTGAAGGACGAGGGGCGGCTGCCCACCGGCTCCTTCAAGGCGCGGGGGCTGGCGCTCGCCGTCTCGATGGCGAAGCAGTTCGGCCTCGACCATCTGGCGATCCCGACCAACGGCAATGCGGGCGCCGCGATGGCGGCCTACGCCCGGCGGGCGGGCATGCGCGCCACCGTGCTGTGCCCCGAGGACACGCCCGACATCAACATCCGCGAAATCCAGCTTCAGGGGGCGGCCACCTACAAGGTGAACGGCTTGATCAACGATTGCGGCCGAATCGTCGGCGGCGGCAAGGAGGCGGTCGGCTGGTTCGACGTCTCGACCTTGAAGGAGCCCTACCGGATCGAGGGCAAGAAGACGATGGGCCTGGAACTGGCGGAGCAGTTCGGCTGGCGCCTGCCGGACGTGATCTTCTATCCGACCGGCGGCGGCACCGGGCTGATCGGCATGTGGAAGGCGTTCCACGAACTGAAGGAAATGGGCTGGATCGACGGCCCCCTGCCCCGCATGGTCGCCGTCCAGGCCGAGGGCTGCGCCCCCATCGTGAAGGCCTATGAGGCGGGGGAAGAACACGCGCCCTTGTGGGAGAACGCCCATACCGTCGCCGCCGGCATCCGCGTCCCCATCGCCGTCGGCGATTTCCTGATCCTACGGGCGGTGCGGGAATCCGGCGGCCGGGCCGTCGCCGTGCCGGACGAGGCCATCATGGCGGCGCGCGACCGGATCGCGGCCGAGGAAGGGTTGCTGCTCTGCCCCGAGGGCGCGGCGACCGCCGTCGCCTATCAGCGCGCGCTGGCCGACGGCTGGGTGGCTCGGCACGAGACCGCGATCCTCTTCAACTGCGCGACGGGCCTGAAATACCCGATGCCGGCGGTCGAGGCGGAAATCGACAAGAACGCCCCCATCGACTACGCGCGCTTCGGCTGACCCCTCCCGCGGACAAAACATCCGCCACGCTCTGATGAAAATCAGAGCCTATTCCAGAGACCTTTCCGCGCGCTGCCGCCGGGCGCGTGGGGCACGGTCTCCGGCGTGGACGCTGACTTTCGTCAGCGTGTGGCGTTCGTCGCTTTGTCCAAACAAGCCCGTCGGCCCGGCCGAAGAGCCGGACCAACCGGTGCACGGGAGTGCCACCGGGCGCGTGACGCAGATTCCGGTTCGCCCGGATCGAGTCCGGGCTGACGAGGTGGCGGCGCTAGGCGGACCGCTGAGTCTCGCCCGGCACGTCGCGTTCGCGCTGCGTCCTCTCCCAGTCGGGCGCGATCCACACCTCGGCGTTGGACGGCGGCAGCGGGTCGCGGCCGCGCACCAGGTCGGCCGCCTTCTCCGCCACCATGATGGTGGGCGCGTTGAGGTTGCCGTTGGTGATGGTCGGGAAGATCGAGCTGTCGACGACGCGCAGGCCCTCGAAGCCGCGCACGCGCGCCTCATCGTCCAGCACCGCCATCGGGTCGTCGGCCGGGCCCATCTTGCAGGTGCAGGACGGGTGATAGGCGCTTTCCGCCGCCTCGCGGATCCAGGCGTCGATCTCCGCGTCCGACTGCACCGCGTCGCCCGGCTGGATCTCGCCTTCGTTGTAGGGCGCCATCGCGGGCTGGGCCATGATCTCGCGGGTGAGCCGGATGGCGTTGCGGAAGGCGTCGCGGTCGGCCTCCGCCTGCATGTAGTTGAACAGGACCGAAGGTTTGTGCCGCGGGTCGGTCGAGGTGATCGCGACGCGCCCTCGGCTCTCCGGCTTGTTCGGCCCGACATGGACCTGGAAGCCGTGCCCCTTGAAGGCCGCGCGGCCGTCATAGCGCATGGCACCGGGGAGGAAATGATATTGGATGTCCGGCCATTCGAGGCCCGCGCGACTGCGGATGAAGGCGCAGCTCTCGAAATGGTTGGTGGCGCCCAGGCCAGATTTGAAGAAGAACCAGCGCGCGCCGATCAGGAACTTGTGGAACGGGTCGAGCTGGCCGTTCAGCGTGATCGGCTGCTTGCAGCGGAACTGGAAATAGACCTCCAGATGGTCCTGCAGGTTGGCGCCGACGCCGGGGGTATCCTGGACCACCTCGACACCGGCCTCCTTCAGCACGTTCGCCGGGCCGATCCCCGACATCTGCAGGAGCATGGGCGAGCCGATCGAGCCGGCCGACAGGATCACCTCCCGATCTGCCTTCGCCTGGACGACGCGCCCGTCCTTCTCGTACTCGATGCCCGTCGCGCGGCGCCCGTCCAGCAGCACCCGGCGGGAGACGGCGCCGGAGACGATCTCCAGGTTCCGGCGATCCTTGATCGGCTTCAGATAGGCGTTGGCGCAGGAGCTCCGCACCCCGTCCTTGACGGTCATGTGCATCGCGCCGAAGCCTTCCTGGCGGTAACCATTATAGTCCTCGGTCACGCCGTAGCCGGCCTGGTCGCCCGCCTCGATGAAGGCGCGGTAGATCGGATTCTTCATCCGGTTGCCGGCGGACGTCCCCAAGGGCCCGTCGCCGCCGCGATACGCGTCGCCGCCGTCGACCCAGCTCTCCGCCCGCTTGAAATAGGGCAGGCAGTGGCGATAGCCCCAGCCTTCCAGGCCGCCCTCCTTCTCCCACTGGTCGAAATCGCCGGCGTGGCCGCGCACATAGGCCATGCCGTTGATCGATGACGAGCCGCCCAGCACCTTGCCGCGCGGGCAGTCGAAGCGGCGGTTGTCCATATGGGGTTCCGGCTCCGACTCGTAGCCCCAGTTGAACTTCTCCATGTTCATCGGGATGGAGAGCGCGGTCGGCATCTGGATGAAGATCGACCGGTCGCTGCCGCCGGCCTCCAGCAACAGCACCCGGGTCTCGGGATCCTCCGTCAGGCGGTTGGCCATGACGCAGCCGGCGCTGCCGGCGCCGACGATGATGTAGTCGTAGCGCTTGGTCATCACTTGTCCTTCCGCTCCGCCCCGTGGCGGGCGAGTTGGGCGTCGAGATAGTCGCGGGCGAGCGCGCGCGCCGCCTCCGGCTCGATCGTGCGCGGCGAGACGGCGGCCGTCAGCCACAGCCCGTCGATCAGCGCGGCGAGGCCGTCTGCGATGCGATCGGCCGCGTCCGGGTCGACCAGCGTGCGCAGCTCGTGCCGCAGATTGCTGCGCAGGCGCTTGAGGTAGAGCCGCGCCAGGCGCGACAGCTCCGGCGAATGCGGCGTCTGCGCCCAGAAACTGAGCCAGGCGGTCTGCACCGCGCCGGAGAACTGATCGGTGTCGAAGCTCGCCCCGATCACGGCGTCGAGCCGCTCGGCCGGGCTCTTCGCGGTGGCGAGGCGGCGGGTCAATTCCTCTCGCAACTCGCGCAGCATCGCCCGCATGGTGGCCGCCAGCAGCGCATCCTTGCCGCCGAAATAATGATGGATGATGCCCGAGGAGACGCCGGCCCGCGCGCTGATCTGCTTCACGGTCGCCTCCGCGAAGCCGTGCGCGTGGATCGTCGCCACGGTCGCCTCGATCAGCTGCTTGCGCCGGATCGGCTCCATGCCGAGCTTGGGCATCGCGCGTGGTCCTTTCGCCGGGAGTCCTCGACGGCGGCACGCTATTGGTTTTTTATTGGACGGTCAATTAAAGACCGGGTGTCCTGTGCCCCTCGCCCCTTCGATAAGGGGAGAGGGAGGGGGCCCGCGGCGCGCCGGCGCCGCGGGAGGGTGAGGGGATGGCGGCGTCCCAGACCGGCACTTGCAGCAACCACCCCTCACCCCGACCCTCTCCCCTCTGAAGGAGAGAGGGGGAATGCAGACGGCAGCTACTCCGGCCGCTCCACGAAGGCGGCGACGACCGTCTTGGTGCCGGCCTTGTCGAATTCGATGGTGAGCCGGTCGCCGGCGACCTTGACCACCGTGCCTGGGCCGAACTTCTGGTGGAAGCAGCGCTCCCCCTCGCCCCAATCGGTATCCTTGTCGCCGCCGATATAGTCGGCCTGGCCCTCAATCACCGGCGCGCGGCTGCCGAGCCCGCGCTGCTTCATCCGTTGGAAGCCGGGGCCGCCGCCCTGGCTGAAGGTGCCGGCGCGTTCCGGCACGCCGGGCCGAAGGCCCGAGCCGCGACTGCCGAAGCCGCCGCTATAGGATCCGCCGCCCCCGCCATACATGAAGCCGTAGCGATCCTCCGCCACCCCGCCGCCGGAGCCGGCATAGACGCCGCGGTCGGCCTCCATCTCGATATGCTTGGGCGGCAGCTCGTCGATGAAGCGCGACGGCAAGGCCGCCTGCCAGGAGCCGTGGATGCGCCGGTTGGCGGCGAAGCTGATCTCGCAGCGCTCGCGCGCGCGGGTGATGCCGACATAGGCGAGGCGCCGTTCCTCCTCCAGCCCGGCGAGGCCGTTCTCGTCCATCGCGCGCTGGTGGGGGAAGAGGCCCTCCTCCCACCCCGGCAGGAAGACGGTGCCGAACTCCAGCCCCTTGGCCGAATGCAGCGTCATAAGGCTGACCATCGGCCCTTGCGCGCGGTCGTCAGCATCCATCACCAGACTGACATGCTCCAGGAACTGGGCGAGGTCGTCGTAATCCTCCATCGCCGTCAGCAGTTCCTTCAAGTTCTCGAGCTTGCCGGGCGCCTCGGGCTTCTTGCTCTCCTTCCACATGGCGGTGTAGCCGCTTTCGTCGAGCACGGTCTCGGTCAGCTCGATATGGTCGACCGCCTCGGCCGCACGGCGCCAGCGGTCGAAATCGTCCAGGATGGCGGTGAGCGAGCGGCGCGCGGCCGGCTTCAGCTCGTCCGTCTCCACCATCCGCCGGGCGGCGATCGAGAGCGGCAGCTGTTCCAGGCGCGCGGCCTGATGCACCGCCTGCATCGTCGTCTTGCCGACCCCGCGGGTCGGCTTGTTGACGATCCGCTCGAAGGCGAGGTCGTCGGCCGGCTGGGCGATGACGCGCAGGTACGCGCTGGCGTCGCGCACCTCCTCACGCTCATAGAAGCGCGGGCCGCCGACGACGCGATAGGGCACGCCCAACGTGATCATCCGCTCCTCGAACTCGCGCGTCTGGAAGCCGGCGCGCACGAGGACCGCGATCTCGTCGAGCGGATAGCCCTTGAGCTGCAGGGCCTCGATCTCCTCGCCGACGAGGCGGGCCTCCTCCTCGCCGTCCCAGACGCCACGCACGCGGACCTTCTGGCCCTCTTCCGGCAGGTCGGTCCAAAGCGTCTTGCCGAGGCGGCCTTCATTGTGCGCGATCAGGCCCGAAGCCGCGCCCAGGATGTTGGGGGTGGAGCGGTAGTTGCGCTCCAGCCGGATCACCTTGGCGCCGGGGAAATCCTTCTCGAAGCGCAGGATGTTGCCGACCTCCGCCCCGCGCCAGCCGTAGATCGACTGGTCGTCGTCGCCGACGCAGCAGATGTTGGCGGGCTCGTCCGCCACCTCGCCCTTCTTCGCCAGCAAGCGCAGCCAGAGATATTGCGAGATGTTGGTGTCCTGATACTCGTCCACCAGGATGTATCGGAACAGGTGCCGGTACTGCTCCAGCACGTCCGGGTTCTCTTTGAAGAGCGTCAGATTGTGCAGCAGCAGATCGCCGAAATCGCAGGCGTTCAGGGTCTGCAGCCGCTCCTGATATTGCTTGTAGACCGCGATCGCCCGGCCGTTCGCCACCTCGCCCGCGTCCGAGGCGTCGACCCGGTCCGGCGTCAGCCCCTTGTCCTTCCAGCGCTGGATCACGTGGATCAGCATGCGCGCGGGCCAGCGTTTCTCGTCGATCCGCTCGGCCTCCAGGATTTGCTTGAGCAGGCGAATCTGGTCGTCGGTATCGAGGATCGTGAAGTTGGATTTCAACCCCACCAGCTCCGCGTGCCGGCGCAGGATGCGGGTACCGAGCGCGTGGAAGGTGCCGAGCCACATCCCTTCCGTCGCCGGGCCGACCAGGTCGGCGACCCGTTCGCGCATTTCGCGCGCGGCCTTGTTGGTGAAGGTGACGCAGAGGATCTGGTAGGGCTTCGCGCGCCGCTCGTGCAGGATCTGGGCGAGGCGCGTCGTCAGAACCCGCGTCTTGCCAGTGCCCGCGCCGGCCAGCACCAGCACGGGCCCGTCGACGGCCAGCACGGCCTCGCGCTGCGCCTCGTTGAGCGACTCGAGCCAGGGCGGCGCCGCGTTGGCCGCGACATTGCCGCCGGGCCCCGGATAGGCCGGCGCCGGGCCGCTGGGCGCGGCGGGCCAGCCATCGTCTTCGTCGTATTCGAACGGATCGGACATGATGGGCCGACTATAGCGCCTCGCGTCCATGAGACCAGACGCGCGCGACGAATCTCGGGCGAGGGTTCGCGGTTCGGCGGTCGGCTAGGGTGCGGGCCGCCCTTTCTTCAGGAGCCGCCGGGTCTGTTCCTTGTCCGTCGGCAACGGCAAGGGCGGCAGGTCGTCCTCGTTCACCCGCTCCAGATCGGCGGTGACGAGGCAGAGCATGTCGACCAGCGTGCCGTCGCCCGCGAGCGGCAGGATCAGGCGCGTGTACTCCAGATGCTCCCGCCCCTCGATCAGGGGAAAGGTGCGGCGCGAATAGTTGGGGCGCCGCGCCTCGACGATCGCCCGATAGGTCTCGAGCGCCTGCACCAGATAATCGCCGGCATAGAGGTCGTCGAACCGCTTGCCGGTTGGGTCGCGGCCCGCCCGGTCGACGATCTCAGTCCCGGTCAGCCGGTAGCGGAAGCCGGACGGCGACTCCGCCCCGCCCTCGCGCAGAACCTCGATCAGGGCGATGCGCGGCAGGAAGGACGGGAAATCCACCGGATCGATATGCTGACGGCCGGGAAGCAGGCCGGACCCCGGTGCGCGCCCGGCCCAGTATCGGAACATCCAGAGCAGGTCCGGCTGTTCGATGCTGTCCTCGAAGTCAGGTTCGACGGTCACGACTTGTTTCCATTCTCGCCTCCCGGCGCGTCGGCCGGCGTTGGAGATAGGCTGACGAAGGCTGCGGTCAAATCCGTTCGTGCTTTCGCGTCTCGAGGACCGTGTGGTGGTAGGTCGCCAGCACGTCGCGTTCGTGCAGGACACCGACCAGCTTACCGCTCTCCGGCGAATCGATCACGGCGACATGCTCCTCGCCGCAACCTTCCAGGAACCACATCGCCTCTTCCAGATCGTCGTCCTGGTCCGCGGTCGGCGGATCCCGGCGGCAGACGTCGATCACCCGCACCTCGTCGTCATGGCTGCGGTCGAAGGCGTCGTCCGCGAGGTCGAGCAACGTTACGGTGCCCACCAATATGCCCTCCTCGTCAACCACGAAGACCTCGGCGTAGGTGGTCAACTGCAGCTTCTCCCGCACTTCCTGCAGCGTAGCCGAGGGCTGGACCGAAACGAAATCCTGTTTCATCACGCTGCGCACCTTGGTCTGGCGCAGCACCCGGCTCTCCCGGCCACCGGCGAGATTGACCCCGCGCCCCGCGAGCTGCCAGCCGAAATAGCTGTGGCCGAAGACCTGGACCATGATCTGGGAGGCGATCACGGTCGCGATCATGACCGCGATCGTCAGCTCGTAGTCGCCCGTCATCTCGAAGACGATCAGGATCGTCGAGATCGGCGCGCCCAGCACCGCGCCGGCGACCGCCCCCATGCCGACCAGCGTATAGGCGCCGTGACCGGATGACAGGTGCGGGAAGATCTCCGTCGCGACGACGCCGAAGGCACCGCCCAGCATCGCGCCGAGGAAGAGCGAGGGCGAGAACACGCCGCCGCCCAGGCCCGATCCCAGCGTGATCGCGGTCGCCGTCGTCTTCAGCACGATCAGTATGATCAGCATGTGCAGCGCCAACTCCTCGTTGAGCGCCTCGTCCGTCGCCTCGTAGCCGACACCCATGATCTGTGGGAAGACGAGCCCGATCGCCCCCACCAGCAGGCCCGCGACGCACGGCCTGAGCCAGATCGGCAGGTCGAGGCGGCGCTGCGTGCGCTGCACCACGTCGACCGACCAGACGAAGGACATGGCGACCACCGCGCTCAATGCTCCCAGCATCGCGAAGGCCGGGAACTCGAGCAGCGAGCTGATCTCGTGCGGCGGCAGGACGAAGGCCGGGAAATCGCCGAAATAGCCGCGGCTGACGATCGTGCCGGTGACCGAGGCGATGACGACCGGCGCGAAGGAGGCGAGCGCGTAGTTGCCCGTCACCACCTCGAGCGCGAAGAAGACCCCGGCGATCGGCGCGTTGAAGCTCGCCGCCACGCCGGCCGCGACGCCGCAGCCGAGCAGCGTCTGGCCGAGCGACCGGTCGAGGTGCAGGAGTCGCGCCGTCTTGGCCGAGAGCGCGGCCGCGAAATGCACGACCGGCCCTTCCCGGCCGGCCGAGCCGCCGGAGCCGATGGTGATCGCCGAGATGACGAAGCCGCGCAGGCCGGCATTGAGGCTCATCCGCCCGGCATGCAACGCGCTCGCCTCGATCACGTCGGCGACGCCGAGCGGCCGGCGCTCAGGCGAGTAGAAGCGCAGGATGAGCCCCACCAGCAGCCCGCCCCCCGCCGGCGCCAGCAGGATCCACCACCAGACGTGATCGACGATCTGGGAATGGAAGAGCTCGCCGCGGAACCCGAAGAAGGCGAACTGGACGCCCTGGATCGCTTCGCGGAAGGCAATCGCGGCGCCGCCGCCGAGCGCACCGACCGCCACGGCGAGCGCCGCCAGGATGATCTGCTCGTTCCGGACCAACTGGCGGACTCGTCCGGTCAAACCTCGGGGCGTCATGAGCGCCACGTCATCGCTCCGCGATTGCCGGGTAGTGGCAAAAAGATCGCGCGAAACAGCACGTTACGGAGGAGACTAGACCGGATGCGGGGGCGTGGACAAGCGCGGTCCCGGCGGCAGCGCAATCACCGTGCCTCGATCGTGTCGAGTTCGGTCTCCAGGATCGTCTGGTTCCGGCCGTTGCGCTTGGCGAAGTAGAGCCCCTCGTCCGCCCGGTGGATCAGTTCCGACAGCGGCTCGCCCGGCCGGAACAGGGCGATGCCCAGGGAAAGCGTGATATTGCCCATCTCCTCGCCGGTTTGCCGGTTGCGAATGCGCTTGCTGGCGACGCCGTTGCGGATCTGCTCGCACACGGTGCGCGCATCCGCGATCGCCGTCTGCGGCAGGATGACCCCGAACTCCTCCCCGCCATAGCGTGCGGCGAGATCGCGGCCCTTCACATTTTCCTTCATGATCCGGGCGACGAGCTTCAGGACCTGGTCACCGGTCTGGTGTCCGTAGGTGTCGTTGAACTTCTTGAAGAAATCGATATCGGTCAGCGCGAGACACAGCGGCTCGCCGGTCTCCATCGCTTCCGCCGCCGTACGGCGCAGCATCGCATCGAACATCTTGCGGTTGGCGATACCGGTGAGCGCGTCGGTCATCGCCTCGCGCTGGACGTCTTCCAGGTTCTGGCGCAGCGAGGCGATCTCGGTCGAGGAATCCTCCAGCTTCGCCTGCAGTTTTCGGTTCGAATCCTGCATCTTCTGGGTTTCCATCACCAGATGCTGGACCGCATCCTTGATGCTGCCGATGCCGCTCGACTTCGAGATGTTGCCGAGACCGCTCTTCAGCGAGGCCTCGAAATCCCCCACTCCTTCGGAGGCGTTGACCAACATGGTCAGGATCTTGGCCATCTGGTCCTCGATCTGCCGACCGGTCTCGTGCACCGCCAGCCCTTCGTCGGTGCTTGCGAAATATTTCTCGTAGAGCGCCGCGTTCTGGACCGCGTCGAAGGCCTCCTCCTTCGAGAGGATCGCGTCGAGCGCCTTGCGCAGATCGGGAAACTTCTCGCCGCAATAGGCGTACCAGATGGTGAAGTTCTTGGGCGTCGGCGGAACCCCCAGCTTGCGCATCAGCTCCAATGCCTGCGTGGCGTATTTGTCCGCCTGATCTCGACTATCGCCGAATTCCACGGCCCACACCCCTTCTCGCAACGCCCCTCTAGCGGGTTTCCCCGCCGCTTCCCGGGATCGCTATCCGATGCCCCTGGGAAGGCGCCCCCTGGATCGCGATCAAGTCCACGCAGGCGGCCGCCGCACGACGTCGAAACGATCGCGACTGCGCGAAGGCTCGAATCCTCTCCGCGCCGGCTCTTTCACCCCTGAGTGACCTGCGTTCCTCCCGGCGCCATGCTAGCAAATTGGGTCGCGCCCACAAGCCGCTAAGACGACGGACCGGCACGCCGTCACCGCCGCCGGATGCCGAGGGTCCTCCCGGCCCCTTCCGGCGGGTCGAGCCGCGCATGCCGTTCCCACAACGCGTCGAGCCGCGCCATCACCTCATCCGGCATCGGCGCACTGCGCCGGGCCTCCATGTCGACATGGACGGTCAGGATCTCGTTCGTGGCCGCGAGGAAGCCGTCGCGCTCGTGATACATCGCATGGAAGAAGCGGATGCGCTTGCGGTCGTAGTCGAGCAATTGGGTGGTGAAGACGATCGGTGCCTCGACCGACAGCTCCTGCCGGTAGGTCACGTTCATGTCCACGACGAAGAAGGAGGCGCCGCTGCCCTCGCGATAGGTCGCATCCAGACCCAGCCGATCGGCGAAATAATCCGTCGCATGATCGAACGCCAGGACGTAGTAGGCGACGTTCATATGGCCGTTATAGTCGATCCATTCCGGGCGCACTCGGGCCCGATGGCCGGTGACGAGATCGCCCGGAACGCTGGAAATGTCCATGTCTCTCCTCCCTCCGGCGGCAGGACCGGCAACCCGAGATGCCCCGCCCGTGCGCGGCAAAAATGCAACACTTGATCCGGGAACGCAAAATCCGCGCGCGGCTGACGAATGACGCCCCGTCCCGCCGTGTGATACTCAGACTAACCTAGGTGCAGTACGTTCCCGGCCCGAGGGACATGCGCGCGCCTGGGACGGCGATAATCCGGGAGCGGAATGTCCCCGTACTGAAAGGTGACCGGATCGGTGCCTTTTCGATTAACCGATCCTTAGGATCGCCTTGCGACAGTTAGGCGATATCGGGTCTCGGACCGCGCCAGCGGGCTGGTGCGGGGTTTGCAGGGAGCGATTGACCGAGCCGAGTGCGGGGAACCTGGGGGCGATCACGCCACGCCATTTCCGGCGCCGCCGTCGGCGGTGTGCGGGACGGGTTGCCAGACGACGCGCAATCGGCATAAAGGCAAGGCGGTCGATTGTGGGCGAGCCTCAGGTCGGCGGTCACGCGGGGTGGGGAAACCGACGGGCGCTGTGGAGTGAGTAGTGACGGTCTGTTCGATCTCGAATGAAGCGACGATGACGCTGGCCGACGATCCGTCGCCGGCGTGGGATGCCTTCCGGCGATGGCTCGTGCGCGGGCTCGCGGTGCTGATGCTGGCGAGCGTGGCGATCGGCTGCGCGACGCCGCCCAGCGATCCGGAGGAGCGCGCAGTCTATGAGGAGACGAACGATCCGCTGGAGCCGATGAATCGCGCGATCTTCGACTTCAACCTGTTCGTCGACGAGTTTCTGCTGCGCCCGGTCGCCAAGGCTTACGAATTCCTGCCCGACCTGGTGCGCAACAGCGTGCGCAACTTCCTGCGACATCTGAAGTCGCCGGTCATCCTGGCGAACGACCTGATGCAGGGCGAGGTCGATCGCGCCGGCGAGACGATGGGACGCTTTATCTTCAACACCGTTGCGGGCGCCGGTTTCTTCGATCCGGCCGCGGAAGCGGGCATTCCCTATCATGAGGAAGATTTCGGCCAGACGCTGGCCGTCTGGGGCTTCGAATCCGGCCCCTATCTGATGTTGCCCTTCCTCGGCCCGTCCAACTTCCGGGATACCGGCGGTCTCGTGGGCGACTACTTCATCGATCCCATCACCTACTGGAGCGACAATTCCAGCCGCGAATGGGCCGAGTATTCCGGGCTCATCCTGGGGGTGACCGAGGCGGTCGACATGCGCTCGCGCAACTACCGCCAGCTGGAGGATCTGCAGGAGACTTCGCTGGATTTCTATGCGACAGTGCGCAGCCTGTACCGCCAGCAGCGGGACAGCTTGATCGAGAATCGCGACGGTTCGGACCAGCCGGCGCCGGTTCCTTCGATGACGCTCGACGATTTCGACGACGAGCAGGATGAAGCGCTGGCCGACGACAGTCTTTCGCCGCAAGCGCTTCTGCTTCAGTAGCGACGGACGAGAGGCTTCCGCGGGATGACCAGCCGGCTCAGGAGGGTGGCAATCGCGTTCATCGCCTTCGCCGCGATGAGCGTTCTCGTGCCGCCGATGATCCAAGCATCGGACGCCGAAGCCTCGAACCACGAGGCGATCAGCAGCTTCATCGTCGATCTCGGCGACCGCGCGATCGGCGCGCTCACCGACAAGTCGCTCGCCCCCGAAGTGCGCCAGGAACGATTCCGCAAGCTGCTCAATGAGGGACTGGACCTCGACTACGTCGCGCGCTTCGTGCTGGGCGCCTATCGTCGGCGCGCCGACGAGCAGCAGATGGACAAGTTCAAGGCGCTGCTCGAAGAAAACATCGTGCGCAACTACGCGTGGCGCTTCCGCAACTACAACGGCCAGCAGCTGCGGCTTCTCGGCGTGCGCGACGCCAATCGCGACAGCACGATCGTCGAGACCGAGGTGGAGCAGACCGGCGACACGCCGCCGATCCGCGTCGATTGGCGGGTCCACCAGAAGGACGGCCAGTACAAGGTCATCGACATCGTGGTCGAGGGCATCTCGATGATGGTGACCCAGCGCGACGAGTATGTCGGCTACATGCGATCCAATGGCGGCATCGACGCCCTGCTCGAGGCGCTGCGCAAGCAGAACGCCGCGCTCGCCGATCGCAACCAGGGCTGAGGCCCCGCCGCCATCCGCAAGGCCGGTCGGGGCGACTTCATTTTCCGGCTTTGCGCAGTGCCCCGTCGACCGCCGCCTGCACCAGCCGTTCCAGATGCGCGCGCGCCTCGCGCGGGTCTTCCACGCCGGCATGATCCAGATAGAGCGTGAGGTTGAGGCGCATCAAGCCGGCGCGCTCGGCTTCGCGCGCATTCTTGCCCGGTAGCCGTTCGAGCGTGCGGAACAGCGTCTCCTGCTGCAGCCGCTCGGATTCCAGCTCCAACTGCTTCACCTGCTCGCGGAACGCCGACGCGCTGTCGGCCGAGACCGCGCCGACATCGTGCTTCAGCCGCCGCCGCAGGTCGCGCAGCGGCTCCACAGCGACAGTGCGCCAGGCCCGCGCATGCTGGTCGAGCGTCGCGATCGTCTCGCGCGTCGCCCGCACGCCATGCAGGCCGAGGAAACAGCACAGCATCAGCAGGTTGACGTCGAGCCCGTGCTCGTCCTGAAGGGCGAGCGCGGCCGGCTCGACCTCCGGCTCCTGATAGAGCGCGCAGGAGAACCGCCAGAGCCGTTCCGCGCCGCTCGGCTCCGCACCCTCCGTGTCGGCGGGCGTGTCAGCGCCTTCGGCGCCATTCTCGTCGTCGGTGGTCATGATGGCGCGCACTGTGGCCGCAAGGGATTTTGCCCGCAAGCCTCTTCTACCCGGCGCGATCGCCTGATATAAGAGCGCCGCGCCGCCGGTCCCGGCGGCGTCGTGCCGAAATCCCGATGCCGGCGGTATCGGGCGCCTGCCGCCAGGCCGCCCCTCATCGATGTCGAATGCCCATGGACGAGCAACAGGAACGCGAAATCCGCACGCGCATCTCGGCGCTCCTGTCCGAGCACCGCGATCTCGACGACATGATCGCGCGGGTCTCGGAACGCGCGCCCTTCGACCAGCTCCAGATGCAGCGCATGAAGAAGCGCAAGCTCGCCATCAAGGATCAGCTCTCGCGGCTCGAGAACATGCTGATCGACGACATCATCGCCTGATAGGAAGCTGGCTCTCCGGTCAGCCGGCCCGGCGCAGGTCCATGTCGGCGGCGGCCAGCACGGCATCGGCCTCCTCGCCGGTCGCGGCCGAGGCGAGACCGACCATCGCGCTCAACGCATGATCCTGACCGCCATGGCGGAAGGGATCGGCGAGCGCCCGTTCGAGCACCGCGCCGAGGCGAGCCCGCGCGTCATCCGGCGGCCGGCCGGGCAGGATCAGGGCGAACTCCCCCTCCCCCAGATGGGCCAGCAGCTCGCCCGACTCGCACGTATCCGCCAACCGCTCGGCCACGGTACGCAGCAGGCTCTCCATCGCCGGGCGGCCGTGGCGGCGGCGGATCTCCGGCGCCTCGACCAGATCGATCAGCGCCAGCGTGCTCTCGCCCTGCTCGCGCAGATCCAGGCTGCGCACATGGGCGATCTCATGCATCAGTCCGCCGCGATCCATCAGACCCGTCAGCGAATCATGCTCGCTCTCATGCTCCAGCCGGTCGATGCGCCGGGCAGCCGCCTGCAAGGCTTCGTTGAGGGTCGACAGTTCCTGCGTCATCTCGCCCAGGACGCGGCCGACCGGGGCGGTCAGTTCCGACGGATCGAGACCATGGATCGACGCGATGTCGGCAAGACCGCCATGCGGGGTCTCCTCTTCCTCTTCCGGCTTGGCGCGCGACGCCTGGCGATAGGCATCGTCCGGCCCGCCCTGCCGGTCGCCCGGCACCGGGCTCTTCTCCCACGCGTTTCGCCAACGGTCGAAGGCATCGGTCTCGCGCGCGCCCTGATCCTCGGCCTGGGTCGCGCGGATCGCCTCCAGCGTCGGCGTGCCGACCTGCCGTGGCGGCGGCAGCCGATTCTTCACGTAGTTGGTTTCATCCGTCTTCATGCCTAGAAGATAGGGCTTCCAGGCGCCGCTTGCACGGGTCTCACGGATTTCTATACTCCCGCCTTCCCCTTGACCGGGCCGGCATCGCCTGCCGGCCGCGCGGGCGACAGGAAGAGAGAGCGAGCGCCATGGCCGAGAGTTCGGCGGACAGCACCCCCCTCGTCGGGGTCATCATGGGCAGCCAGTCCGACTGGCCCACCATGCGCCATGCGACCGAGACGCTGGAGGCGCTGGGCGTCCCCTATGAGGCGAAGATCGTCTCCGCCCACCGCACGCCGGGGCGCCTCGTCTCCTACGCCGAGGGCGCGCGCGGCCGCGGGCTGAAGGCGATCATCGCAGGCGCCGGCGGGGCGGCGCATCTGCCCGGCATGACGGCCGCCATGACGCCGCTGCCGGTCTTCGGCGTGCCGATCCAGTCGAAGGCGTTGAGCGGCCATGACAGCCTGCTCTCGATCGTGCAGATGCCAGCGGGCGTGCCGGTCGGAACGCTGGCGATCGGCCGGTCCGGCGCGATCAATGCGGCGCTGCTGGCCGCTTCGGTGATCGCGCTGATGGATGAGGGCGTGGCGCAAGCGCTCGACGCCTGGCGCGCGCGCCAGACCGAGGCCGTCGCCGAAGAGCCGGTGGACGAGACCGACTAGCGAGTCCCCACGTCCGGCGCCAGGAGGGATGCGATGGACGACCCCAAGCACGTCACGCCGCCCGGTTCCACGATCGGTATCCTGGGGGGCGGCCAGCTCGGCCGGATGCTGGCGCTGGCCGCCGCGCGGCTCGGCTATCGCTGCCACGTGTTCGAGCCCGGGGGCGCCTGCCCCGCCGGCGACGTCGCGCGCCACACCGCCGCCGACTGGGACGACCGCGGCGCGCTGGAGGCCTTCGCCGGCGCGGTCGACGTGATCACGCTGGAATTCGAGAACGTGCCGGTCGAGACGGTGGATTTCCTGTCCGGCCTGAAACCGGTGCGCCCGTCCGGCGACGCGCTGCGCGTCGCCCAGGACCGGGCGGCGGAGAAGCGCTTCCTCAACGAGGCCGGCGTCGAGACCGCCCCCTGGGCCGAGATCGCGCATGAGGAGGAGCTGGTCGACGCGCTGGCCCGCATCGGGCGCCCGGCCATCCTGAAGACCGCGCGGTTCGGCTATGACGGCAAGGGCCAAATCGTGATCCGCGAGGGCGACAATCCGGCCAGCGCCTGGGCGGCGCTCGACGGCCGGCGCGCGGTTTTGGAGGGGATGGTCGATTTCTCGCTCGAGGTCTCGGTGCTGGCGGCGCGCACGCCGGATGCCCGCATCGCGTGCTACGAGCCGGTGGAGAACCGCCATCGCGACGGCATCCTGCACAAGACGATCGTTCCCGCCCCGATCGATCCCGACGTCGCCGAACGGGCGGTCGAGACGGCAACGAAGCTGGTCTCCGCGATGAACTATGTCGGGCTCTTGGCGGTCGAGATGTTCGTGATGCCGGATGGCCGCGTGCTCGCCAACGAGATCGCGCCACGGCCCCACAATTCCGGCCATTGGACGATCGACGGCGCGGTCACCTCGCAGTTCGAGCAGACGGTGCGCGCGATCTGCGGCCTGCCGCTCGGCGAGACCGGCCGGATCGGGTCGGCCGAGATGACCAACCTGATCGGCGAGGAGGTCGAGGCCTGGCCGCAGCTGTTGGAGGAGCCGGGCGCGCGCCTGCATCTCTACGGCAAGGCGGAAACCCGGCCCGGCCGCAAGATGGGCCACGTGACGCGCGTCCGGCCGGAAAAGGGCTGATCCGTCAGCCGAAGGCCCAGGCGCCGGCGCTCGCCAGATAGGTGAGGATCGCCAGCATCGGCAGGGCCGCCAGCAGCGAGGCGCCGAAGAGATAGCCGCGCTTGTGCAGCTGCAGGGCCAGCATCACGCCCGCGACCGAGAGGATCGGGTAGAGCAGCGCCGCGTCGGTCATCAGGGCGGGCGGATCGCCCACATTGTCCCAGAGCAGCAGGATCGCGATCCACATCAGCGCCGTGACCGGCGCGATCGCCGCGGCGGCGAGGAGGATCACGTTGCGCGCGCGCAGCCTTTCCTCGAGCTTCGGGTCGTCGCGGCGGGCGTCGCGCAGCTCCTCGCGGAAGTGGTTGAACATGGCGCGCCCCCTTCGCCCCCTGTGGCAGCGGCCGTCGTCTAGCCCCGACGCGCCCCCGCCGGCCGGAACGTCCGGAAGGCCTTGAGACGCCGCGGCACGAAGCTGACGATGTCGCCGAGCTTCTTCGCCCGGCCCGTGATCTTCGGAATCGCCATCACATTGCCGATGCGCCGGTCGAGGAAGCGGCGCGTCGTCTCGAAGTCTTCCGACTCGTCGTTGAGCCAGACCATCAGGGTGGAGCTGTAGACGCCGGCCAGCAGCCCGCGCTTGGAATAGAAGTTCCAGTCGGTCGACCGGTCGCCGCAGGCGAACCAAATGTCGTCGACCGTGCGGTAGAGCAGTTCGGCCGCAAGCGGGGCGTTCTGCGGCAGGGCGAGGAAGCTGAGCGCGGAGCGGATCGCCTCCCGGTCGCCGGCATTCTGCTCGAAGCGCATCATCACCGCATGCGCGATTCGATCGCGGATGCGCATCTCCTCGAGCGGCTCCTCGTCCAGCGCCGCCATCATCCGCCGGTCGGCCCAGCGGCTGTGCCAGTTGATCAGGTCGCGTGCGCCGGCGGGGAACAGCGCGTCGGCCGTCTCCCGCTCGATGCCGCAATCCTCCGCCGCACGGGCGAGCGCCGCCTTGCCCCAGCCGTCGAACGGCACGTGGGTCAGGACCGCCTCGATCAGGCGGTCGCGGGTCTCGTTGATGTCGGGCCCGGTCGCGGCGCCCTCCCCGTCGGTCCTACACGGCATCGGTCGTCTCCTCGCTCTCGGGGTCCAGCGCGGCCAGGCCCTTGAGGCGGCGGGCCTTCTCCGGCGCACCATGGCGCATCTCGTCCGCGAACATCAGCAAGGATAGATCGTCCATCCGCTGCGGATAGAGGATTCCGTCCAGATGGTCGCATTCATGCTGCAGCACGCGGGCGTGGAACCCCTCCACCTCGCGCTCGATCACGCCGCCCTCGGGCGTCAGCGCCTTGAGCCCGATCCTGGTCGCGCGCGGCACCATGCCGACCAGCCCCGGCACCGAGAGGCAGCCTTCCCAGTCATAGGCGATTTCGTCGGTGAGAGGCGTCAGCTCCGGATTGATCAGCGCGGTGAGCGGCACGTCGTCCTTGGCCCCGCGCCGGGCGGACGCCTCGACGAAATAGACGACGACGCGCCGCGGCACATGCACCTGCGGCGCGGCGAGGCCGGTGCCGTCGGCATCCTCCATCGTCTCGATCATGTCCTCGACGAGGGCATGAACCGAGGGATCGGCCGGATCCTCGACCGCCGCCGCGACGCGGCGCAGCACCGGATGACCCATGCGTGCGATCTTCAGTATCGACATACCTTCTAATATGGTCCGCGCTCCCGCCCGCGTCAAAAGCCGGAAGTGCCGGCACATTGGCCGGCTTTCGCCCTTCACAAAGCGGGAATCGGGTGCTATAAGCCGCGCCAGTCGATGGGACGGGTCCTATCGGCGGGGTGGCTTATGCCCTGCCGTGCGGACCTTTTCCGGGATCGAACGATCCATCAACCGTAATTCGCAACCGAAAGGTCGGGTGAAAAACCGTGCAAGTCATCGTTCGTGACAACAATGTCGATCAGGCGCTGCGGGCCCTGAAGAAGAAAATGCAGCGTGAGGGCGTCTTCCGTGAGATGAAGCTCCGTCGGCATTTCGAGAAGCCTTCCGAGAAGAAGGCGCGCGAACGGGCCGAGGCCGTGCGCCGGCATCGCAAGCTGCTGCGCAAGCGCTACGAGCGCGAGGGCTTCTAGGCTCTTCTGCACTTCACACCGACCCCTGGGTCGGTGACGAGGACGCTCCCGCCTTCCGGTCGGGAGCGTTTTTGTTTGCGCCCCTTCCCCTGTCCCATCCGGCGCGCGAAAATGGCGCTGGCGAACAAGAAGGCGCGCGGCGAGGCTGCTCCAATCCGCGCCGTCCCCTTGCTCAGGAGAAGGGCCCGCCGCCATGAAGAAGAGCACCAAGACCCCCTGGATGGAGGCCGACGCGTTCGGCCGTTCGCTGCCCAACGGGCTCGGCATCAACCTGCTGGTCCGCCATATCGATGCCGCGACCGGCTTCGCCCGGCACGTCTTCGGTGCCGAGGTGATCTATGAGGACGAGGATTTCGCCTATCTGCATCTGCCCGCGATCGGGGCGCGCTGGATGCTGCATGCCGACCACACCTATTCCGACCACCGGATGAGCGGCCTCGTCCGCTCGGTCCAGGGCCGCGGCATGGGGGCGGAGATTCGGCTCTACGGCCTCGATCCCGACGCCTGCGAGGCGCGCGCCCGCGAATGGGGCTATCAGATTCTCGACGGCACCATCGACAAGCCGCACGGGCTGCGCGAATGCTTTATTTTCGATCCGGACTGGTACGTCTGGGTGCCGTCGGTCGCGATCCCGGCCGACGGCTGACCCGGCGCCACACCGTCAGTAGGAGATGCCCAGCGCCTCCTCGGCCGTCCGGTAATCATAGCCCAGCGTCTCGGCGACCGCCTTGTAGGTGACGTGCCCCTCATGGACGTTGAGGCCCTGGCGCAGATGCTTGTCCTCGGCCAGCGCCTGGCGGTAGCCCTTGTCGGCGAGCGCCAGCGTGAACGGCAAGGTCGCGTTGTTGAGCGCGAAGGTCGAGGTGCGCGCGACCGCGCCCGGCATGTTGGCGACGCAGTAGTGGACGATCCCTTCCTCGACGAAGGTCGGCTGAGCGTGCGTCGTGGGCCGCGAGGTCTCCAGGCAACCGCCCTGGTCGATCGCGATATCGACCGCGACCGCGCCGTCCGGCATGGTCTTCAGCATCTCGCGCGTGATCAGCTTCGGCGCCGCCGCGCCCGGCAGCAGCACCGCGCCGATCGTCAGGTCGGCTTCCTGCACCCCCTTCTCGATCGCGTCGACGGTGGAATAGAGCGTCTTAACCCGACCCTGGAACATGTCGTCGAGCTCGGCCAGACGCGAGGGCCGGCGCTCCAGGATGGTGACGTCGGCCCCCATGCCGACGGCCATGCGCGCCGCGTTCATGCCCGAGACGCCGCCGCCGATCACCAGCACCTTGGCCGGCAGCACGCCGGGCACGCCGCCCAGCAGCACGCCGCGTCCGCCCTGCGCCTTTTCCAGGCAGTGGGCGCCGGCCTGGGCGGCCATGCGGCCGGCGACTTCGCTCATCGGCGCCAGCAGCGGCAGACCGCCGCGGTCGTCGGTCACAGTCTCGTAGGCGATGGCGATCGCGCCGCTCTCGACCAAAAGCTTGGTCTGCTCAGGATCGGGGGCGAGGTGGAGATAGGTGAAGAGCAACTGCCCCTCGCGCAGCTTCTTGCACTCGAAGGGCTGCGGCTCCTTCACCTTCACGACCATGTCGGCCTCGGCGAAGACCTGGTCCTGGTCCGGCACGATGCGCGCGCCGGCGGCTTCGTACTCCGCGTCGGCGACCCCGATGCCGCCGCCGGCATCGGTCTCGACCATCACCTGATGGCCATGATGCACCAGCTCGCGCACGCTGGTCGGCGTCAGCCCGACCCGGTATTCGTGGTTCTTCACCTCTTTCGGAACGCCCACAAGCATCGTTTCCACCCCTCGAAAAACGGGCCCTGAACGGGCCCTTGATTGCTACCAACCATGATAGTCGAGGCGGCCGGGAATGTCCTTGCGAAGACGGGGGCCCAAGCGCGGGATTTTGACCGAATTCTTGCATTGAATGGCTATTTTCTGCTGATATCTTGCATAAATGCAGTTCGACGCCGCCGATATCCGCATGCTGGAAGCGATCCAGGAGAATGCGCGCAACACGCTCGCCGAGCTGGCGGAGCGGGTCGGCCTCTCCGCCTCCAGTTGCCAGCGCCGACTGCAGCGGCTGGAAGAGGCCGGGGTGGTCGAGCGCTACACCGCCGTCCTCAACGAGGCGCGGCTCGGCTATCAGTCGAGCGTCTTCGTCAAGATCACGCTGGACGCCCAGACCGAGAGCGCGCTGAAGGCCTTCGAGGCGGGCGCCGTCGACTGCCCCGGCGTGGTCGACTGCTTCCTGCTGGCGGGCGAGGCGGATTATCTGCTGCGGGTCGTGGTGCGGGACATGCGGGACTTCGAGCGCATCCACCAGCAGCATCTCTCGCGCCTGCCGCACGTGCAGCGCATCCAGTCGAACGTGGCGTTGCGCCCGGTCGTGCACCGCAGCGTGCCGATCCCCGGCACCGGCCGGGAGCCCTGACGGAGACCTATTCGTAATCGGCGAGGTCGCGGCCGAGGCGCGTGCACAGGGTGACGAGCTGGTCGCGCTCGCTCGGCGCGTAGTCGCCGTCCGCGCGGCTGATGGCCAGGCAGATCCTGACCAGCAGATCGGCCGCCTCGGGATCGTCCGCCATCCGCCCGACGGCGTCGAGCGCGGCCTTGCGGCCCTTCTGCGGCGTCTTGCGGATGCGCTCGACATAGCCATTGAAGAGGTCGACGGCCTCATGCACCTCGAAGAGGCTCAGCCGGTCGATCGCCTCCAGCACCTCGTCCAGCCGGCTCTGTTCGGAGAGCGAGACCTCGCCGTCCGCCATGGCGACCAGCGCGCAGGCGCCCATGCAGGCCTCGAGGAACGGCTGCTGGCGATGACGCTCCAGCATGTCTTCCACGGATTGTCTGAGAGCGTCGAACATCGCCGAGCGTCACCGGTTCCCATGCGCAAGTGAGCTGCCAGTCGCGCCCCCCTCTCCCCAACGCGGTCGGACCGGACGTGGCCGTGCGCGGAGAGTTTCACCCGAACTGTGGGCGCGGGTCAAATGCCACACGCAAGGGGCGTGCCGGCCGCCACTGTCGCGCCTTGGCAGGTTGCCGTCGTTTTGCGTTGGGCCGGCGGGCCAAATCGGTCTAGGTTGATCGAACCGTGAGGCGGTTCCCCCACAAGGGGACGAAGAGGGAATCCGGTGCCCGGCGGCCTGCCCGAGAGATCGGCAAGCCGACGCAATCCGGAGCTGCCCCCGCAACTGTGAGCGGAGAGGCTCCCGCCAGTGAAAGCCACTGGGCCATGCGCGTCCGGCTGCGTCCGCAGCCGGTGCCGATGTCCCGGGAAGGCCGGCGAGGAGGTGACGACCCGCGAGCCAGGAGACCTGCCGCCTTTGAGATCAATCCATCGACCGGGCGGGGTGTCCCGGGAGGAGGCAGTGCGATGTCCTTTGCGCCATCTTTCTCACCCGACGAGTCTCCGGAATCGGCCGCCGCCGCGCGCGCCGGCGATCGCGAGCGGGGCGAGCGGCTGTTGCGCCGTCTCGATCCCAGCGCCAGCCTGCGCGCCCTCTTCGCCCTCGACGATCCACCAGAAGGCCTCGCGGAGGAGGCACTCATCGGCTGGTTGATCGCGCTGCCGGACGGTGTCGATCCGGCCGACGCGGCGCGCGCGCTTTTCCATCTGCCGGCGGACCGCTGCCACAGCGCGGAGGCCGAGCGCCTGAGCGGCCTGCTCGAGCAGGTCGCCCGTTTCCCCGCGGCAAGCCTTTCGCGCCGGCGCCGGCGCCGCTAACCTTGAGCATGCGCCGCCGCGCCCCAGGCCGCGGCGCGCGCGACGAGGGCAAGCAGGCGGGCGATGCGCGACGACAGCGAGGATCAGATCGGCGGCGGCGCGGCGGAGGGGCTGGAGCTCGACCGGTTCCTGCCCTATCGACTGGCCGTGCTGGCGCATGGGGTGAGCCGCGCGCTCTCCGAGATCTATCGCGAGCGCTTCCAGCTCACCATTCCCGAGTGGCGCGTCATCGCCAATCTCGGCCGGCACGCGCCGACATCGGCGAACCGGCTGGCCGAGCGCGGCTCGATGGACAAGACGAAGGTCAGCCGGGCGGTGGCGCGTCTGGTGGAAAGCGGCCTCGTCACCCGCGAGAGCGATCCGCACGACAATCGGCTGCTCGTGCTGCGACTGTCGGAGAAGGGCGCGCAGGTCTATCGCGAGATCGCGCCGCTGGCGCTCGCTTGGGAATCGCAGTTCCTGGAGACGTTGGATGCGGAGGAGCGCGCGGTGCTGAATCGGGCGCTCGACAAGCTGCAGGCGCGCGCGGATGCGCTCCGCGAGGGCGAGTGAGCGCCCGTCCCTACTCGCCCATCTCGTGACCGGGCTTCCACTGGGTCGGCCAGGGTTCGCCCAGATCGGTCAGCGAGACGGAGAGCTCCTCGACCTCGACGCGCACCGCCCGGTTGTCGGCGAATTGCAGATGGACGGCGTTCGGGGCGCCGTCGACGCCCTCGGCATAGGCGACAGCCAGCAGGTCCAGGAGCCGGTCGCGATCGCCCGACGGGCTCACCCCCTTGCGGCGTACGGCCGATACGTTCTCGATGCGCAGCGCCGCGTGCGTGCGCGCGTAGGTCGGGCCTTCGAGGGCGCTTTCCCACTTGAAGCGGTTGAGGGCGACGACGAAGGCCTTGTCGTCGGGCCAGTAGGCCATGTCGGCCGGCGGCACGATCGCATCCTGCAGCATGCTGGAAATGACGGAGAGGTCCTCCAGGTCGCGCGCGACGAGCTTGAGCGGACCTTTGCCGGTGGGGCGGGATGGGGCGTCGTTCATGGCGGCGCTCTCGTTGGGTTGGCGCAGGCCCTATGACCCTCGGCCTGCGCGGGACGCAGTTCTTTCCGCCCCCGAACTATAGCGATACGGCCCGGCGCGTCCAGGGGCGCGGGCCGGTTGTCCCTGCCTAGCGGCCCGGAACGCGCTCGATTTCAGCGCCGCAGGCGGCGAGTTTCGCCTCCAGCCGCTCATAGCCGCGGTCGAGGTGATAGACGCGGTTGACCGTGGTCTCGCCCTCGGCGACGAGGCCGGCGATCACCAGCGACATCGAGGCGCGCAGATCGGTCGCCATCACCTCCGCCCCGGTCAGCCGCGCGGTGCCGCGCACCATGGCGGAACGGCTGTGCAGATTGATGTTGGCGCCCATGCGGCAGAGTTCCGGCACGTGCATGAAGCGGTTCTCGAAGATCGATTCCGTAATCATCGAGGCCCCTTCCGCGCGCGCCAGCATCGCCATCATCTGGGCCTGCAGGTCGGTCGGGAAGCCGGGATAGGGCTCGGTCATCACGTCGACGCCGACGACCCGCGGGCAGCGCACCCGCACCCGGTCGCCCTGGATGTCGATCACGGCGCCGGCCTGGCCCATGCTGCGGAAGACCTGATCCAGCATGTCGGGCCGCGCGCCGAGCAGCGTCACGTCCCCGCCTGTCGCCGCCGCCGCCATGGCGAGACTGCCGGTCTCGATCCGGTCCGGCGGCACGGCGTGTTCGGCGCCGTGCAGACGCTCGACGCCCTCGATCGTCAGGCTGTCGGTGCCGATGCCGGTGATCCTGGCACCCATGGCGTTGAGGCAGTCGGCGAGGTCGCTCACCTCCGGCTCGCGCGCGGCGTTCTTCAGGCGCGTCGTGCCCTCGGCGAGGCTCGCCGCCATCAGCAGATTCTCCGTCGCCCCGACCGAGACGAAGGGGAAGACGATATCGGCGCCCCTCAACCCGTTCGGCGCCTTGGCGACGATATAGCCCTGGTCGAGCTCGATCTCGGCGCCGAGCTGCTCCAGCCCCTTGAGATGCAGATCCACCGGCCGGGTGCCGATGGCGCAGCCGCCGGGCAGCGAAACCCGCGCCTTGCCATGCCGCGCGACCAGCGGCCCCAGCACCAGCACCGAGGCGCGCATCTTGCGCACGATGTCGTAGGGGGCGGTGGTGTTGTCGACGCCGGCGCCGTCGAGCGTCGCGGTCCGGCCGCCGATGCCGTCCGTCGGCTCTTCGAGCCCGACCTTGACGCCATGCTGGGTCAGCAGCGCCGCCATCGTCTCGATATCGGCGAGGCGCGGCAGGTTGGTGAGCGTCAGCGGCTCGTCGCTGAGCAGCGCCGTCGCCATCAGCGGCAGCGCCGCGTTCTTGGCGCCGCCGACCCGGATCTCGCCCATCAGCGGCCGACCGCCCATGATGCGGATGCTATCCATGCCGGTGGCTCCGGTCTTGGCGAGGGGCTCCAGGACGGAGAGATCGTGCGGGGCCATAGGAACTGCTCCAACTTCTAGGGATCGGGAACGCCGCGCTCCGTGCGCGGCCGGCCGTCGACGGGCGATGGGCGCGCACCCTGCCCGGACAAGGCGGCGAGATCATGGCAGTCCCCGCGGCAACCGGCGCCCGCATCTCAGTCGCGCGCGGGCGGATCGGCGCGGCCGGACGGGCTGCGGTCCGGCGCGTCCCGGTCCACGGTCTTCGGGTCGGCATCGGCACGCCGGGCGCGCTGCTGCGCCTTCCGGCGGGCCAGATTCTCCCGCAGCTTGGCGGCGAGACGGTCGGCGGCGTCCGAACGCGAGGTCATGGTCGGGACATCCTGGATTGGGCGGCTCGTGCGGAACCGGCCTTGGACTGATACCTACTATATCTAGCATGCGAACCGGGTCAAACCCGGCGCGCCGGGCCGCGTCCCGTTGCGCTTGCAGCCCGCGCGCCCCTGTGGCATACACCGCCCGCATTTCGGCGGCGGGCCCATGCTCGCACCGGCTCCGAATATGGGCTGCAGTAGCTCCAGCGGTAGAGCGCGCCCTTGGTAAGGGCGAGGTCGGCGGTTCGAATCCGCCCTGCAGCACCACTCCTTTCCCGACATTCCCATGCCTTCGCGTCGCTCCAGCGAACCGCCGTCGAGCGCTGACGCGCCTTCCCGGTCGCCCAGCGTTAACCATTTGGAAGACATCCCCCCTGTACATCTGAAGCCTGGGTAATTTTACCGAGGCCATCCTTTCGCGGATGGCGAGCGCCCCGGCGCTCACGGACGAGCCGCCGCTGGGACGGCCGCTCGCTCCGGCTGCCGCGAAAGGAAGGAGCGGGTTGTACGGGAGCAAACGCGTGGTTCTGTCGGGTCGTGACCTCGATGAGTTCAGCCGCCGGATCGTAGACGAGACCGCCGATGCGGTCGTAGCGACCGATGCGCAGCAGCGGATCGTGTTCGTCAACAGGGCGGCTCAGAAGATGTTCGGCTACGCTCCGGAGGCGATTCTCGGGCAACCGCTCACACGGCTCATGCCCGAACGATACCGCGCCGGGCACGAGGCCCTCGTTTCCCGCTATGGCGATACGGACGTATCGGCCCGCTATATGGGGGATCGGCGCGATCACATCATCGGCTTGAACGCGGCCGGGGAGGAGCTGACGCTCGGCGCGACGATCACGCAATTCCGTATCGGACCCGAGAAATACTATGCGGCCGTCGTTCGAGACGTGAGTGAACGTCTTGAAATGACAAGAAAATTGGCCGAGCTGGCCAGCACGGATTCGCTCACCGGCTGCTTGAACCGTCGCAGCTTCCTCGAGAAACTTGAGGAGGAATACCAACGGGCCTCGCGGTTCCAGTCCGTGTTCTCGGTCCTTATGTTCGACATAGACCACTTCAAGAATGTCAACGACACCTACGGGCATGATGTCGGGGATGACGTGCTCCGTGACTTCTCGAAGGTGGCCAAGGAGTCGTTGCGATCGATCGATCGGTTCGCACGGTGGGGCGGCGAGGAATTCATCGCCTTGCTGCCGCGCACCGACATCGAAGGCGCGTACAAGACGGCCGAGCGAATCCGCCGCCGGTTCGCCGAGCATCGGCTCGCCACGCCTCGCGGGGAAACCGTGACCGCGACGGTCAGCACCGGCGTCGCGGCGTTCGACCAAGGCGGCAAGGACATGATGGAAATCGTGAAGGCGGCGGACCAGGCGCTCTATGCGGCCAAATCGAACGGCCGCAATCAGGTCGCGACGCGTCCCAGCAAGGACCCGGTGACCTAGGCTTTCCGCCCGGCGGATGCGAATCGCCTGGCGAAATCGGTGTGGCGCGGGCCCGCGGACCGGCCCTCTTCCGCGCCGCCGGCCCCTCGATTGCGGCAATGTTCGGGCGGCCGGCACTTTCTCGGAACCCTCCCTTCCCTTCCCAAGCCATTCGCACAATATTAACCTGAGAATGCGACGCTGATAGGCGGTGCCCCGCTTAGGATCGACCGGACCCGCGGGTCCGGGAGCGCGCGGCGGCGACCGTCGGCACTTCGGACGGGACGAGATGATCGAAAGACCGCTCAGCCCCTACAGGATTACCGCGCCCGACGGCGCCGGAGCGGCCGATGCGCCGACCGCGCGGCCGGGCCCGCTATGCGCCGCCCCCCTGCGCGCGGGCGACGATGACGGCGTGGACGACCCGCAGGCCCCCACGGGGCCCGGCGGCGCGGTCGTCACCAAGGTCAAGCCCAAGACCAAGAAACCGTCGATGTACAAGGTCTTGATGCTGAACGACGACTACACGCCGATGGAGTTCGTCGTCTACGTGCTGGAGCGGTTCTTCGGCAAGAGCCGCGACGAGGCGACTCAGATTATGCTGCATGTCCACCACCGCGGAGTCGGCATATGCGGCGTCTATACCTACGAGGTGGCGGAGACCAAGGTCACCCAGGTGATGGACACCGCGCGGAAAGAGGGCCACCCGCTGCAATGCACGCTGGAGAAGGATGCGTGAAGCACGGGTGAGCGGAAGGTGAAGGGCGTAGGCTTGCGGGCGTCATGCCCGGAAGCGTACGCTTCGAAACAGGAACCTAAGGTGAGGTCCGCCCCGCATCGATGACCAAGGGGCCGGCCAGAAAGGATAGAGGCGGCCGATGCTGTCCAAGACGCTCGAAGAAACCCTGCACCGCGCTCTTGCCTATGCCAGCACGCGCAATCACGAGTACGCGACGCTGGAGCACCTGCTGCTTTCGCTGACCGAGGATCAGGACTCGGTCGCGGTGATGCGCGCCTGCGGCGTCGACATGGAGAAGCTGCGCGGCGACGTCACGGAGTACCTCGACAACGATCTCTCCAACCTGGTGACCGTGCTGACCGAGGATCCGAAGCCGACCGCCGGCTTCCAGCGCGTGCTGCAGCGCGCCGCGATCCACGTGCAGAGTTCCGGCCGCGAGGAGGTGACCGGCGCCAACGTGCTGATCGCCATCTTCTCCGAACGCGAGAGCCATGCGGTCTATTTCCTGCAGCTGCAGGACATGACCCGCTTCGACGCGGTCAACTACATCAGCCACGGCATCGCCAAGGTCCCGGGCCACGAGGCACCGGAGAAGAAGACGCCTTCGGGCACCGACGACGGCACCAAGGCGGAGGAGGTCAACAAGGACGGGCACGAGGCGCTGGACGCCTACTGCATCGACCTCAACGCCAAGGCCGCCGGCGGCAAGATCGATCCGCTGATCGGCCGCACGGGCGAGGTCGAGCGCGTGATCCAGATCCTCTGCCGGCGGACCAAGAACAACCCGCTGCTGGTCGGCGACCCTGGCGTCGGCAAGACCGCGATCGCCGAGGGCCTCGCCAAGCGCATCGTCGAGAAGGACGTGCCGGCGGTCCTGGAGGACTGCACCATCTTCGCGCTCGACATGGGCGCGCTGCTGGCCGGCACGCGCTATCGCGGCGATTTCGAGGAGCGGCTCAAGGCCGTGATGAAGGAGCTGGAGGCGACCGAGGGCGCCATCCTCTTCATCGACGAGATCCACACGGTGATCGGCGCCGGCGCCACCACGGGCGGCGCGATGGACGCGTCCAACCTGCTGAAGCCGGCGCTGGCCTCGGGCACGCTGCGCTGCATCGGGTCGACCACCTACAAGGAGTTCCGTGGCCACTTCGAGAAGGACCGCGCGCTCGCGCGACGCTTCCAGAAGATCGACGTGAACGAGCCGACGATCCCCGACGCGATCAAGATCCTGCTCGGCCTGAAGCCCTATTACGAGGAGCATCACAAGGTCAAATACACCCAGGATGCGATCAAGACGGCGGTGGAGCTGTCGGCCCGCTACATCAACGACCGAAAGCTGCCCGACAAGGCGATCGACGTGATCGACGAGGTCGGCGCCTCGCAGATGCTGCTGCCCGAGAGCAAGCGCAAGAAGCAGATCGGGCCGCGCGACGTCGAGGGCATCGTCGCCAAGATCGCACGCATCCCACCGAAACAGGTGAGCCGCGACGACAAGTCGACGCTGAAGAACCTCGAGGGCGAGCTGAAGACCATGGTCTACGGCCAGGACAAGGCGATCGAAGCCCTGTCGGCCGCGATCAAGCTGTCCCGCGCCGGCCTGCGCGAGCCGGACAAGCCGATCGGCTCCTACCTCTTCTCCGGCCCGACCGGCGTCGGCAAGACGGAGGTGGCGCGCCAGCTCGCCCGCTCGATGGGCATCGATCTGAAGCGCTTCGACATGTCGGAATATATGGAGCGCCACACGGTCAGCCGCCTGATCGGCGCGCCGCCGGGCTATGTCGGCTTCGACCAGGGCGGCCTGCTGACCGACGCGATCGACCAGACGCCGCACTGCGTGCTGCTGCTCGACGAGATCGAGAAGGCGCACCCGGATCTCTTCAACATCCTGTTGCAGGTGATGGATTACGGGAAGCTGACCGACAACAACGGCAAGACGGTCGATTTCCGCAACGTCGTGCTGATCATGACCACCAACGCGGGCGCGGCCGATCTGGCCAAGCCGGCGATCGGCTTCGGCGCCACCAAGCGCGAGGGCGACGACACCGAAGCGATCGAGAAGATGTTCACGCCGGAGTTCCGCAACCGGCTGGACGCGGTAATCCCCTTCGCCGCGCTCAACAAGGACGTGATCGGTCGCGTCGTCGACAAGTTCGTGATCCAGCTCGAGACCCAGCTCGCCGACCGCGACGTGGCGATCGAGCTGACCGACGAGGCGCGCGACTGGCTCGGCCGCAAGGGCTATGACGAGAACTACGGCGCCCGGCCGCTGGCCCGCGTGATCCAGGAGAAGATCAAGCGCCCGTTGGCGGAGGAACTGCTGTTCGGCAAGCTGTCGGCCGGCGGCTCGGTGCTGGTCGACCTCGACCGCGAGGGCGATACCCTCAAGTTCGCCTTCCCCGAGACCGGCACGGCCAAGAAGGCCTCGGCCAAGAAGACGTCGGCCAAGAAGGCCGCCCGCAAGCCCGACGGCGACGCCGGCGGCGGCGAAGGCAATGGCGAGGACAATGGCGACGGCGGCACGCCCGCCGGCGGCAAGGACCCGGCCCCGGTCGAAGGGCGCTAGGCCCGATGGACCACGGGCGGTTCCTGGACGAGGCCTACGCCCAGGCGAGGAAGAGCTATGACGAGGGCGGACTCCCGATCGGGTCCGTCCTCGTCGATTCTTCGGACAATATCCTGGGGGTCGGCCACAACCAGCGCGTCCAGCAGGGCAGCCCCATCCTGCATGGCGAGATGGACTGCCTGCAGAAGGCCGGTCGCCGGACGAGCTACCGCGATACCGTGCTCTACACCAGCCTCAGCCCTTGCATGATGTGCGCCGGCACCCTCGTGCAGTTCGGCATTCCGCGCGTCGTGATCGGCGACGTCGAGAATTTCGAGGGCAACATCCCCTTCCTCGAATCCCGGGGCGTTACGGTCGAGGTGATTCCGCATGGCCCCAGCGTGGAGCTGATGCGCCGCTTCATCGCGGAGAAGCCGACCCTCTGGAACGAGGATATCGCGGAGGCGTAGGACGTGGCGGTCTGAGTTTCCGGCAACCACCCCTCACCCCGACCCTCCCCCCTGTGAAGGGGAGAGGGAGGGGGCCCGCGCGGCTATGCCGCGTGAGAGGATGAGGGGATGGTGACGACCGCAACGCGGCAGGCCCGGCCTCACTCCGCCAGAACCGTGCGTACCTTGATCTCGCCGTGCAGCGTGCGGTGGACGGGGCATTTGTCGGCGATCTCCAGCAGCTTCTCGCGCTGCTCCTCCGAGAGGTCGCCCTCGAGGACGATCTCGCGCTCGATCACGTCGACCTTGCCCGCGCCGCTTTCACAGTCCGCGCAGTCCTCGGCATGCACCTTGGCGTGCTTGAGGCGCACCGTCGCGAAGTCGAGCGGCCATTGCTTGCGATCGGCATACATTCTGAGCGTCATCGAGGTGCAGGAGCCGAGCGAGGCCAGGAGGTAGTCGTAGGGGCTGGGCCCGCTGTCGCGCCCGCCCACGGACTTCGGCTCGTCGGCGCCCAGCTCGTGCCGGCCGACGCGCACCAGATTGCCGAAGGGGCCTTTCCGGGTCTCGCGCACCTCGACCAGATTGTCGGGCAGCGGCTCCGGCTTCTCCTGGTCCATCGGGTCGATGTCGACATAGCGCGAGGCCCAGCCGGCCAGCACCTGCGCCACATAGCCGGCATCGCGCTTGTCGGTCAGCAGATGGTTCGCCTTGTCGAGGCTGACGAAGCTCTTCGGATGCTTGGCCGCCTTGTAGATCTTCTCCGCATTCTCGATCCCGACCGTCTGGTCGAGCGGCGAGTGCATCACCAAGAGTGCCTTGCGCATGCCGGCGATCTTCTCCGCCAGATCGACCGCATCCAGCGCCTCGATGAAATGGCGCTGGATCTTGAAGGGCCGGCCGCCGAGGTCGACGACCGCCTCGCCCTCCTCGCAGATCAGGTCCTTGTGATCCTCGAAATGGTGCGCGACATGCTCTGGATCGAAGGGGGCGCCGATGGTGGCGATGGCCTGGGTCTCGGTCAGCAGGTCGGATGCCGCCAGCACCGCCGCCCCGCCCAGCGAATGGCCGATCACGATCGCGGGCCAGCGATACGCCCGCCCCAGGAAATGCGCCGCGGCCTCGATATCCAGCATGTTGGTGCGGAAGTTGGTGTTGGCGAAATCGCCGTCGGAGCCGCCGAGGCCGGTGAAGTCGAAGCGCAGCGTCGCGATGCCCCGATCGGCGAGCGCGGCGGCGATGCGGCTCGCCGCCACCGAATCCTTGCCCAGCGTGAAACCGTGCACGAACAGGGCGTAGGCCCGCGGCTCCTCCCCCTCCGGCAGTTCCAGCCGTGCCGCCAGCTCGAAGCCCTGGCTGCCGGTGAAGGTGACCTTTTCCGAATGCCGCGCCATGCCGGGCCTCCCTGATCGCTCCATCAGTCGAAACGGTAGCAGTCCATCGCGATGATGCCATAGCGGAAGCTGCGGTGGAGCGCCCGGCCGGCCAGGCCGTCGCTCCCGGCGCCCATGGCTACGAAGAGCGGCAGGAAATGCTCCGGCGAGGGGTGGTTGCGCCGCCCTTCCGGCGCCGAGGGGTAGTCGACGAGCGCCGCCTCGTCGTCCGCCTCGACCGCGCCTTGCAGCCAGTCGGCGAAGGTGCGCGCCCAATCCTCCGCCGGCGCGTCCGGCCGATGGCCGTGCAAGGCCGGCAGATTGTGGGTCGCGGCGCCCGAGCCGAGGATCAGCACGCCTTCGTCCCGCAAGGGGGCGAGCGCGCGGCCGAGCGCCAGGTGATGGTCGGGCCCCTCGCCGCTCTGTACCGAAAGCTGCAGCACCGGAATGTCTGCCGCGGGCCACATGAGGAGAAGCGGGTTCCAGGCGCCGTGGTCGAGCCCGCGGTCGGCGTCGGCGCCGACCTCGAAGCCGGCTTCCTCCAGCCGCTTCGCGATCCGCACGGCGACCTCCGGCGCGCCGGGCGCCGGATAGCTCAGGCGGTAGAGTGCCTCGGGAAACCCGTAGAAATCGTGGATCGTCTCCGGCGCCTCGGCGGTGCCGAGGGTCGGCCGCTCGGCCTCCCAATGGGCGGAGACCGTCAGGATCGCTGTCGGCCGGCCGAATTCCCGCTCGATCTCGGGTCCCAACCCTTCCAGGAAGGCCTTGGCGGGCGCGCCCTCGTCGATCGGCAGGGTCGGCGCGCCGTGGCTGATGAAATAGGCGGGAAATCGGGTCGCGGCCATGGGTCTCTCCTATCCTCCTCCCGGAAGATAGGAGCCGCGCGCTCCGCCAACAATCGGCATTCGCAGCGACGGATTGTTTCCCCGACTCGCATACTCCTTCCCCCTTCATGGGGGGAGGTCGGGAGGGGGGTGCCTACAATCAGCACGCTCGCGCGCGGCAACCGTCCCCTCTCCCCGACCCTCTCCCACAGGGGGAGAGGGGGATAGGCCTCACGCAAGCGCCTTCGGCTTCGGCCCGCCGGTCGCCCAGTCGAGCAGCTCGATCGTGTGCACCACCGGCAGGTCCGTGCCGCCGCCGATCTGGGTGATGCAGCCGATATTGCCGCTCGCCACCAGGTCGGGCCGCGTCTTCTCGATATTGGCGATCTTGCGCGCCTTCAGCTGGTCGGCGATCGCCGGCTGCATCAGGTTGTAGGTGCCGGCGCTGCCGCAGCACAGATGGCCTTCCGCCGGCTCCACCAACTTGAACCCCGCCGCCGCCAACAGATCCTTCGGCGCGCGGGTGATCTTCTGGCCGTGCTGCATCGAGCAGGCGGAATGGTAGGCGACGGTCAGGTCCTTCGGTTCGTCCGTCGTGGGCGCATCGAGACCCTTTTCCGTCAGGAACTCCGTCACGTCCCGGGTCAAGCCGGAGACGGTCTTCGCCTTCTCCGCCATCTTCTCGTCGGTCCGGAACATGTAGCCGTAGTCCTTGACCGTGGTCCCACAGCCGGACGCGTTGATGATGACGGCATCCAGCGGCTCGCGATCATGCTCGGCGATCCAGGCGTCGATATTGGCCTTCGCCCAGCGGTGGCTGTTCCTGGTGTCGCCCATATGATGGGTCAGCGCCCCGCAGCAGCCGGCCCCGCCGGCCACCACTACGTCATAGCCCTGACGGTTCAGGAGCCGGACTGTCGCCTCGTTGATCTCGGGCGCCAGCACCTGCTGCGCGCAGCCCGACAGCATCGCGACGCGGCCCTTGCGCTCGCCCTCCGCGAAGAAGGTCTGCGGCACGTCGACATGGCTGACCTTCGGGATCGCGCCCGGCGCGAGACCCAGCATCGCCTTCAGTCGCCCCGGCGCCAGGAAGCGCAACGGCTTCGCGAACCAGGCGCCGACCAGCGCCACGCGGAAAAGGCCCGGGCGCGGCAGTACGATCGACAGCATGCCGCGCAGCATCCGTTCCGGAAGGGGGCGGGTGTAGGTCTCGTGGATGCGCTCGCGCGCCTGGTCGACGAGATGCATGTAGTGCACCCCCGAAGGGCAGGTCGTCATGCAGGAGAGGCAGGAGAGGCAGCGGTCGATATGCTTCACCACCTTCTCGGACGCCGGCTTGTCGTTCTCCAGCATGTCCTTGATCAGGTAGATGCGCCCTCTAGGGCTGTCGAGCTCGTCCCCCAGCAGCACGTAGGTCGGACAGGTCGCCGTGCAGAAACCGCAATGGACGCAGTTCCGGAGGATCTGGTTCGCCTCCTGGATGTCCGGATCGGCGAGCTGGGCGAGGGAGAAGTTGGTCTGCATGGGCTTCGCCTACACCCCTTCGCTCATCCGGCCGGGATTGAGCACCCGGTTGGGATCGAAACTTTCCTTCAGGCGCCGTGCGATGGCGTCGAGCGCGCCCGGCTCCGGCTGGAAGACCGGCACGGCGGCGCGCAAGGCGTCCGACCCGCGGAAGAGCGTCGCGTGCCCGCTTTCCGCCTTGGCGACCGCATCGCGCACCAGGCCCTCAGCCCCGGTCTTCGGCGCCTCCACGGCGAGCCAGACGAGCCCCCCGCCCCAATCGCAATAGGCTTCCGCGCCGTTGATCTCCGCGGTCTCCGCGACGAAGCGCGCCGTATCGGTCGGCGGCAGGGAGATTTTCCAGAGGACGCGATTGTCGTCCGCGCCGGCGAAGGGGGCGACGTCGCGCACCTCGGCCCAGAAGGCGGCGGAGCGGTGGCTGTGCAGCTCCTCGGTCTTGCCATAGGCGCCGAGCAGCCCGCGCAGCGTCTTGCAGCGATAGTCGACCGAGGGCCCGAACCCCTCGACCCGGACGGCGGCCACCGCCTCGCCCACCGTCGAGACCAGATCGACGCCCGAGCGCCTGGCGATCGAGGCCGGCAGCCACGCCGCGCCCGACACCTCGCACGGGCTGTTGAGCCCGTCGGCCAGCGCCTTGATGCCATCGGCCGCCTCGACCCCGTAGACCAGCACGGTGCGGGCCTTCTCGCCGCGCGGCAGCACCTTGACGGTGACCCTGTGCATGGCGCCCAGCGTGCCCCAGCTTCCCGCCATCAGTTTGCTCAGGTCGTAGCCGGTCACGTTCTTCACCACGCGACCGCCCGACTTGAAGGCGGAGCCGCGGCCGGAGACCGCCTCGAACCCCAAAAAATGGTCGCGCGCGGCGCCCTGCTTGATGCGTCGCGGCCCGGCCAGGTTGCCCGCGATGACGCCGCCGATGGTGCCCGCGCCGTCCACGCGCAGCACCTTGGAATAGTCCGGGGGCTCGAAGGCGAGCTCCTGCCCCGCCTCGTCGAGCGCGGCCAGCACGTCTGCCATCGGCGTGGCGGCGCCGAGGCTCATCACCAGTTCCTCCGGCTCGTAGAGGGTGATGCCGGCAAAGGCCGAGAGGTCGAGACGATGCGCCGTCTGCAGCGGCCGGCCCAGGCCACGCTTGGTGCCCGCACCGACGAGTTCCAGCGGCTTGCGGTCGGAATTCGCCCAGGCGACCGCGTCGAGCAATTGCTCCGGCGTTTCCGGCTTCAGGGTTTCGGTCATCGTCAACCCAGGCTCCCCATCCCACTAGGCCTCGTCATGGCCGGGCTGGACCCGACCATCTCGCAGCGGCCGGTGCGAGAGGCTGAAAGATCCCCGGGTCACGCCCGGGGACGACGGATGGCAAAGGGTCGGGAAGCATCATACCCCTCAGAACCTTGGCAGATCCGGGAAGGGAAGCTGTCCCTTGTGGATGTGCATGCGGCCCAGTTCCGCGCAGCGATGCAGCGTCGGGAACATCTTGCCGGGGTTGAGCAGCCCGTCGGGATCGAAGGCGCATTTGACGCGCTGCTGCTGGGCGAGGTCCTCCTCGGAGAACATCGAGCCCATCAGGTCGCGCTTCTCGACGCCGACCCCGTGCTCGCCGGTCAGGACGCCGCCGACCTCGACGCAGAGTCTCAGGATGTCGGCGCCGAATTCCTCGGCGCTTTCGAGCTCGCCCGGCTGGTTCGCGTCGTACATGATGAGCGGGTGCAGATTGCCGTCGCCCGCGTGGAAGACGTTGGCGACGCCGAGGCCGTGCTGCTCGGACAGCTCCCGCATGCGGCGCAGCACCTTCGGCAACTGGCCGCGCGGGATGGTGCCGTCCATGCAGTAATAGTCGGGCGAGATGCGGCCGATCGCCGGGAAGGCCGCCTTGCGGCCGGCCCAGAAGCTGTCGCGCTCCGCCTCGGACTGAGAGACGCGCAGCGAGACCGCGCCCTTCGCTTCCGCGATCGCCTTCACCCGGTCGATCAGGTGGTCGACCTCGGCCTCGGGCCCGTCGAGTTCGACGATCAACAGCGCCTCGACGTCGAGCGGATAACCGGCCTGAACGAATTCCTCGGCCGCCTTGATGGCGGGCTTGTCCATCATCTCCATCCCGCCGGGAATGATGCCGTCGCCGATGATGCCGGCGACGCAGTCGCCCGCCGCCTCGCTGGACGGGAAGCCGACCAGGAGCGCACGCGCCGTCTCCGGTTTGCGCAACAGGCGCACGGTGACCTCCGTCACCACGCCCAACAGCCCTTCGGAGCCGGTCAGCAGGCCCAACAGATCGTAGCCGGCGCTGTCCAGATGCTTGCCGCCGATACGCACCACCTCGCCTTCCATCGTCACCATCTCGATGCCGAGCAGGTTGTTAGTGGTCAGCCCGTATTTCAGGCAGTGCACGCCGCCCGAGTTCTCCGCCACATTGCCGCCGATCGAGCAGGCGATCTGGCTCGACGGGTCGGGGGCGTAGTAGAAGCCGTCGCCCTGCACGGCGGCCGTGATGGCGAGGTTGGTGACCCCCGGCTGCACCCGCGCACAGCGGTTGTCGTAATCGACTTCCAGGATGCGGTTGAACTTGCCGAGGCCCAGCAGGATCCCGTCGGCGAGCGGCAAGGCCCCGCCGGAAAGCGAGGTGCCGGCACCGCGCGGCACCACCTTGATTCCGTTGGCCTTGCAGTAGCGCAGCACTTGCGCCACCTGCTCCACCGTCTCCGGCAGGCAGACGATCAGCGGCAGCGCGCGATAGGCGGTAAGGCCGTCGGATTCATAGGGGCGCAGCTCGTCCTCGTCGGTGATGACGCCCTCGCCCGGAACGATCGCACTGAGCGCTTCGGCGATCTCCGCACGCCGCGCCATCACGCCCTGGTCGGGGGTCGGCATTTCCATGGACTCTCGCTCCTCCCTGCCGGCCTGGCGCGACTGCCGCGCGCCTGAGCCCGGTGCATCCTAAGGGCACCCGCCAGTATGGCAACGCCGAGCGTCGCTCACAACGATCCGCCCCTGATTGGTAGTACCAATCTATCGCGCACGAGGCCAGGGAAAAGGCGAGCGGTTCGCGCACACAAAGACGGCCGCCGCCCGGTCGGGCAGCGGCCTGTCGCAAGATGCAGCGGTGCGGAACCGCCCGGTCGGCCGAACGGCTGCCAGGCGGGATGCCTCAGCCCTGGCGGGCCTTCATCCGCTTGTTCTTGGAATTGATCACGTAGACGCGTCCGCGACGGCGGATCACGCGGCAGTTCTTGTCGCGCTTCTTGAGCGTCTTGAGCGAAGAGGCGACGCGCATCTCGGCTACTCCCGACTTTCGATGTTCCGACCGGCAGGTCCTGGGCGCCTCGGCACAAAGCCGGTCGCCACCGTGCCCCGAACTTCCGGGGCCCCGCCGCAAACCGCGCGAAAAATAGGGAGGGCGCGGCGCGATGTCAAACGCTTATCCCCGTCCTTCCGCGAGATGTCACGCCCCGCACACGGACCGCTCACGCAGTGGTGTTCCGCCTTGATTGGCGGACCCTGCCCGGCCTTCGCATGTTTCGTTCCGAGACGGGGGCAGCGAGCGAGCGCTCCGAGACCGCCGAAGAGCCGGACGAATCGACATGGGGGGAAACGACATCATGACCGAAATTTTTCGCGCTGCGGCGATCGCGGCCGCCGTGACCCTGACTTTCCTGGCCGCGCCGGCCCACGCCGCCTGCGATGTCGACATGCCGCGCAACGAGACGACCTACGAGGATGCGCAGGCCGTCTGGGACTGCCTCGCCGACGATCTCTATGCCGGCTACAACACCGGGAGCAAGCGCTGGATCCCGGCGGAGTTCGTCGAGAACTACCGCGACTGGAAACTGGCGAGCACGCTGCCGGCCGATCCGGGCTTCCACAGCGGGCGCTACCTGCTGACTTACGTCAATGACACGGGCTACGCGGAGTACACCCGCTTCGCCGAAGACGGCAGCACGGACATGCCGGCCGGCAGCGTCATCGCGAAGGAGAGCTTCTCGATCGCCGACGATGGGACAGTGCAGAAGGGGCCGCTCTTCCTGATGCAACGGGTCGCCGAGGGCACCTCGCCCAGGACCGACGACTGGTATTACATGATGGTGATGCCGAACGGCACGCCGGCGGCGGTCGATATCTACTCCGCCTGCAACGACTGCCACATGGGCTTCGCGCATCAGGGCAATCTCGGCTATCCGGTGCCCGAGGTTCGGGTTGGGAACTGAGCGCCGCAGCCCGGGGCTGAGGGGCGGTGGACGGCGCTAGAGCGTCTCCCCACCCCGGATGCCGTGGATGCGGATGTAGCGGACCTTGCCGGATTCCAGCACCTTGTTGAGGATCAGCCAGTACTCCGCCTCGCGCATCATGTTGTCGACGAAGGTGCGGGTCATCTCCGACTTCTCCAGCCCCTCGACGAACTGGGCCCAGCCCTCGCGGATCAGACCGGCGAACTTGTCGGTCTCGTCCTCGAAGATGCGCAGGTCGAGGCGCTTCTCCAGCAGGGCCTTCTTGAAGTCCGCCTTGGTCCAGAGCGGCGGCTCCTCGCTCTGTTCATGGACCTGCGCCTCGATGGCCAGCCACTTCTCGACCAGCGGGTCGGCGGCGGCCGCTTCGTCCGTCAGCACGAAGTCGGTCATGATCAAATGCCCGCGTGGCTTCAGCCCCTCGAACACGGTATCGAGGAATTTCGGCTTGTTGCGCACGCGGTAGAATCGCTCGCGCATCAGGATGCCGTCCGCCTTCTTCTCCGGCAGTTCGAAATTCTCCTCATCGAGATGATGAACCGGCGCGCGGCGTTCCTGCCCGTGCATGCGCGAGAGTTCGTTCGCATGCCCGGCCAGTTCCTCGTCCAGCTCGTAGCCCGTCACCCAGACGCCAAGTACCCCGTTGAGGCGGCGCGTGCCGCCGCCGAGCCCGGCGCCGAGGTCGATCGCGCTCTTCTTCTCGTTCAGGCTCATCGGCTTGGCGAGTTCGACGCTGTAGTCCGAGCCGCCCGGCCCGACGACCTCGTCATTCTCCATCTTGGCCCAGATGCGGCTGCACAACGCACGACGGGACTCCGGCCAGCGGCCTGTCTCCTCCGGCGCGTCGCCGTCGATGACGATCTTGCCGGCGTCGTCCTTCGCTTTGCCGGACGGCTCAAGCAGGTCGGCGGGATCCACCCCCTCCCACCAAGCCTTGAAGCGCACCGCGAACGGAATGTAGCCGTCGCGCGCGGCACGCGGCCGCGCGGCGCCGGACTTCTCCGCGCGCTTGCGATTCTTGCCGTCGGCGCCCGGACGCTTCTTGGCGCCCTTGTTCTTCGCCACGGTGGCACCGCCCATACAGCATTTCCTTCCCAGTCTTCGGAACCGCCCCCGCGTGCCACCCGACGGTCCCTCAATACCGCAAGTATCAGAAAGTGCCGGTTAAGGGGGCGTTAAGGACGGCAGGGTAATAGTTCCATGGGATTAACATGAAATCGGATCCCATCCGACGGTCTGTGACGGCGGTCACTGGCAGCCGGCACGCCTTGGCGCTATGGCGTGATCGGGGCGGCGTACGCGAACGGGACAACGAGTCGCGTACGGGGGGTGAGGGAGAACGGCGGAAATGAGCGACATCAGCACCGATATGGGTCTGCCCGGCTTGAGCGGGCATCCGGAGGCCGCCATGACCGGCCTTCGCCTGCGCGAGCGTCCCGCCGGCATGCGCAGACGCCGCCGGCGGCGCGCCTGGATCGACCGGGTCTCGCCCTTCACGCTGCTGTTCGGCACGCTGGCGGTGGCCTTCGGCACGCTGGGTGGGATCGCGGTCCTCTCCGTCATCTGATCGGCATACGGGGACGCTGGCCTTCGGGCGAAGCCCCGGTGTAGGCTCTGAGCCGCGGTCCGAAGCGGGGCCGCCTGAAACCGTCCCGATACGGCCGATGCCCATGCCCGAGCCCACCCGTCCCTCGCTGCGCGACGCGCAGGCGGCGGACATCCCCGAAATCACCGCGATCTATGGCGAGGAGGTGCGCACGGGCCTGGCGAGCTTCGAGCTCGAGGCGCCGGACGCGGCCGAGATGGCGCGGCGCCACGCCGCGCTCGTCGAGGCCGGCCTGCCCTATCTTGTCGCGCTGATCGACGGGAAGGTGGCGGGCTATGCCTATTCCGGGCTCTACCGGCCGCGGCCGGCCTACCGCTACACGGTGGAGAATTCCGTCTATGTCGCCCCCTGGGCGCGCCGGCGCGGCGTCGCCCGGGCGCTGATGGAGGCGCTGATCGCGCGCTGCGAAGCGTTGGGCAAGCGCCAGATGATGGCCGTCATCAGCGCGGGCGACGCGTCGGTGACGCTGCATTCCGCGCTCGGCTTCGTCGAGGTCGGCGTCCTGCGGGCGGTCGGCCGGAAGTTCGACCGCTGGGTCGACGTCACGCTGATGCAGCGCCCGCTCGGCCCCGGCGCGGATACCGAGCCGGACGCGTAGCCCCGCCTCACCTCCGCTTGCGACCCGTCACCATCGCGCGCACGAGGTTCTCCCGGTGGGCGACGCTCGCCACAATCACGCCGCCGACATGCAACAGCACGAGAACGAGCGTCAGGTTCGCAAGGAACTCGTGGATCTCCTCGAACGCCTCGCTGCTCTCGCCGCCGCGCTCGTACCCTTCGCCCTCTTCGTCTTCGTCCGCGCGAGCGCTGGCGATCGGGGCGGGCAGCGAGAGCGTCGCCTCCTGCGCCAGCAACGGGGCGAGCGGCCCCTCGCCCTCCTCCACCGCGAGCGTCGCCATGCCGGAAAGCGCCGTCGCGCCCAGGCAGAGGAGCAGCACGACGACCATCAATCCGCCCGCCGGGCTGTGTCCCAGATGCCGCTCCGACCGGCCGCTCACCAGCCGGCCCAGATAGCCGAGGGCGGCTCGCGGGGCGCCCACGAAGTCGGAGAAGCGCGCGCGCCGCGGCCCGACGAACCCCCACAGGGTGCGGACCACCACGATGGCGGCCACCAGATAACCAGCCCAGCTGTGGAACCAGGTGGGCTCGCCCTCGCTCAGATAGGCGGCCGCGAAACCGGCGACCAACAGCCAATGGCCGACGCGCACCAGCGGGTCCCAGACCGGCACCTCCGGCCTCGCGCCCTTGTCCGTATCGCGATCCATGGAATCCGTTGTCGCCATCGAAATATCCCCCATGCGCATGGACGCACGGCGCTCAGCCGTGCCGTTGAACCATTGACGCGCCAGGAGTCGGATTCCGTCGCGCGGCGGGGAAGATTTCTTGGCGCGTTCGGCTCAGATGCCGCCGCCGGCGTCGATCGCGCCGGTCAGTTCCCGCACCCGGAGGCTGAGGCGGTGCAGAGTCGGCTCGCGATAGCCATGGGCCTCCAGCGCGTCCACCGTGTTCATCAGATAGTCGCGATTGAGGCCGGAGCGCCCACGCGCCTCCAGGATCACCCGCGCCATCTCCTCCTCTTCGAGACCGTGCGCGAAATGCGGATGCTCGGTGTCGGCGACGAAGCAGTGCGCGCGCACCCGCCGCCCGTCCGCCAGATCGACCGGCAGATAGGCCGGCCGGTACGCGTAGCCGCGCAACTCGCGTTCCTCCAGGTAGGCGGCGATATCCGGCCAGTCGGCGCGCGCGACGCGGAAGGCGCGCCCCTCGCAATAGCCGTCGTCGACCGGGGCGAGGCCGAGGACCAGCCCCCGCCGCTCCCGCGTGCCGCGGTGATGCTCGGACCAGATGCAGAAGCTGCGGCGATAGCCCGGCAGCAGCGCGCCGGCGGCCTCCAGATGCTCGAAGCCCGGCCGCCACATCAGCGAGCCGTAGCCGAAGACCCAGATCGCCCGATCCGCCTCGGCCTCGGCTTCCAGCACCTCGGCCCATTCGCGCAGGTTCCTGTCCATGGCCGGCATCAAGAGCGCGGACGGCGTACGGGTCAAGAGCATCGGCCGCTAGGCATTCGGTAAACTCCCCCGTCCCGACCTCCCCCCATGAAGGGGGCGGAGAATCCCCCTCCCTCCGCCACCTCCCCGGTTAAGCACCCTTAACCGATTGATTTCCAACAAATCCGAATAGCGAGGGGAAGCGACGGAGGGCGCTTTTGGCCCATTGGTCCGCATTCTGGTCCGCACCTTGGTCCGCGCACCCGTCCGTCCCAGGATGGGCCCCTCTCAATGTTCGGTAGAGTCTTTAAGGACCTCAACTCCGGCCGGCACACATATCGAGTCCGCGTGCCGAGGAGTCTCGTTTCGGAAATCGGTCGAACCGAGCTGAAGCGAACTCTGAAAACGCGGGATCGCAGCGTCGCCGAAAGGCGCGCTCTGACGCTCGCAGGGCACGCGTTTGATCTAATCGACGGTGTGCGGCGCGGGATGTTGAACCGACCGGAAATCCAGGCTCGACTGAAAGCTTTCTACGAAGCGGAGCTGGATAGCGACCTCCGTGAACGGGAAGCTTTTTCCAGCGCGCCGGGCTGGACCCTGGATGCGTCACTCCCGTTCGACCGTGCGCGGGAAGCCGAGCAATGGAAGCGCATCGCTCGTGCCGGAGCGCTCCACATCGTCGAGGAGGAGCTTGCCGAGACGATCGAAGGCCTACCGTTCGAACTGACGGATGCCCAGCGCCGCCAACTTGCGGCGCACATCCTTCATCTGCGCCTGGAAGCGAAACGCGTCGGCGCGATGCGGGATGACGGAAACCTGGCCTTCCAGTCTGATGACCCGTTCATCCAATCTCTATTTGCACCCTCGCCCCCAAGCGCTCCGAAGAACGTGGGCGGGACCATTCCCATACCCACCGCCGTTGGAAAGGCAGGATACGAGACGAATGAGCCGACGGCGATCGGAGCTGCAAAAGCCGTAGAAATGGACCATCCGATCAGCCTTATCGTTGACCAAGCAAAGACGATCGCACTCAACCGCGACATTACGGATCCGAAGACCCAAGAGAAGTACCGAATTGCCGCGGAAGCTTTTGCAGATTTCCTCGGCGAGCGTTCACTGGAAAGCGTTTCTCGCCGAGACGTGGCCGCGTTCTATGACGCGCTCAGAAAGCTTCGGCCGAGCGCACGCACCGTCTACGGAGCGGAGACGAGCTTCACTGATTGCGTGAAGTGGTCGATCCGAGACAGAGACGAGAAGCCGTCGCTCAAGGCGATCTCCGAGGTGACGATTCGATCGAGCTACTTCTCGCCTCTTCGCATGATCTTCGACGATATGATCAATCGCGAACTGACCGACGCGAACCCATTCTCGGAATTCAAGAGCCCCCGAAAGTCGGCGAACAAGAAGAAGAAGGGCCAACGTCGGCGAGATGCATTCGTTCTACAAGACGTCGAGACGGTTCTCAGAAGCCCACTCTACGAAGGAAGCGCGTCGGAAGACCGCCTGTATCGTCCCGGCAGTTACCTCGACCAGGGATGGCGGTACTGGTTCACGCCCCTGCTTGCGATGACGGGTCTTCGGAGTTCGGAAGCCGGTCAATTGGGGGTCGATGATGTCCTTGAGTTCCCAATCGATGGCCAACGGCCTGTTTGGTGCATTCGGGTCTGGACCGACGAAGACTCCGACGATCCGGACGCGATTGATGAACCCAAAAAGCGCATCAAGACCGACGCGGGTTATCGGTACATCCCGATCCACCCGCAGCTCGAACGCATGGGGTTCCTAGAACTCGCGCGGAAGCGCCGAAAGGCTGGCGAAACTCGCCTGTTCCCGGATTGGGTGGCCAAAGATGGTGCAGCTTATTCGGACACCGCGTCGCGGTTCTTCAATAAAACCTATTACCGCAAGATCGGAATCAAGCGGAAGAAGACCTCGGTGCACAGCTGGCGCCACTTCTTCAACGATATGCTTCGCGATGCGGGTATCGAGAGGCGCGATCGGAGCAGCATGATGGGGCATGCTGCGGAAGAGACACCCGATATTTACGGATCGGAAAGAATCTCGTTCAGCGCTCTCGACAGGTTCCTGAAGATTGACTTCGGCTTCGCGAACATTCGCCGCTGGAGCGGCAACGACGAAACGTGCGCTTCCGATACCGCCGGCACACCGAACTTGCCATCGATTGAGGTTGCCCGCACGTCGGAGGTTGGCGCCTCACGCGTCAATCAGGCGACGAACGATCAGGGCGCAGAAGAGGCGGAACGGTATAAACGGATGCGCCGTCGCCCCAGCCGCCTCAATCAACCGTCCAAGATCCGACGAAGCGCCGTATGATTGCCGCATTGGACGCTCGCGGAACCTATGGCGGCGCGCCTCGCCAAGATTGACCGATGGCAGGTCCCTGGAGTGCCGGCGGCCGGGTCAATCTCTCGGTTCGACACGCAAACTGCCCGTGCGCCAAACCAGACTGCTCCGAGGTTTGGCGGACGCTGTTCATTGTTACCGATATACACCCTCGCTTCATCGACAAGCTAAGCGGAAGGCGCTGTGTACTTGCCGATCCCAACGTCTTTCAAGGTAACGACATTCAGACCAATCGGATCTGCGCCCCCAAGTCCCTGCTGGCGACCGATTAAGCGGGCGCTCGGGCGATCCCGGGGCTTGGAAGTGGCGACATTCCTCGTCAACCTGAACCATGTGATTTGTACTGGCCACCCGGCAGTTCGGATTGGGGAGGCTTCATCCAGCCCCATTGCAAAGCCCGGGAGAGTCTCACAGACTTTCACCCGTTCTGGGAGCACAGGAGGCGCCTTTCATGGCGGGTAAGAAGAAGGCTGCGGCGGCGAAGAAGGGGGGCGACGCGTCGCTCGGCTTCGAGGCGGAGCTGTTCAAGGCGGCGGACAAGCTGCGCGGCAATATGGAGCCGTCGGACTACAAGCATGTCGCGCTCGGCCTGATCTTCCTCAAGCACATCTCCGACGGCTTCGAGGAGAAGCGCGCGGAGCTCGAGACCGAGAACCCGGATTTTCCCGAGGCGGTCGAGGACCCGGACGAATACGCCGCCGACAACGTCTTCTGGGTGCCCAAGGAGGCCCGCTGGTCGAGCCTGCAGGCCGCCGCCAAGCAGCCGGACATCGGCCGGCGCATCGACGACGCCATGATGGCGATCGAGAAGCGGAATCCCAGCCTCAAGGGCGTGCTGCCGAAGGACTATGCGCGGCCGGCCATGAACCCCGTGATGCTGGGGGAGCTGATCGACCTCATCTCCAACATCGCGCTCGGCGCCGGGCGCAAGGATGCACGCGACGTCCTCGGCCGGGTCTACGAATATTTCCTGGGCCAGTTCGCCGGCTCGGAGGGCAAGCGCGGGGGCGAGTTCTACACGCCGCGCTCCGTCGTCCGCGTGATGGTCGAGATCCTCGCCCCCTACAAGGGCCGGGTCTACGACCCCTGCTGCGGCTCCGGCGGCATGTTCGTCCAGTCGGAGAAGTTCGTGGAGGCGCATGGCGGGCGCGTCGGCGACATCGCCATCTACGGCCAGGAGAGCAACTACACCACCTGGCGGCTCGCCAAGATGAACCTGGCCGTGCGCGGCATCGACGCCGACATCCGCTGGAACGCCGAGGGCAGCTTTCATAAGGACGCGCTGCCGGATCTGCGCGCCGACTACGTGCTGGCCAACCCGCCCTTCAACATCTCCGACTGGGGCGGGGAGCGGCTGCGCGAGGATGCCCGCTGGCGCTTCGGCACCCCGCCCGCCGGCAACGCCAACTTCGCCTGGCTGCAGCACATCCTGCATCATCTGGCGCCCCAGGGCCGCGCCGGCGTGGTGCTCGCCAACGGCTCCATGTCCTCGACCCAGTCGGGCGAGGGCGAGATCCGCCGCGCGATGGTCGAGGCCGACCGGGTCGACGCCATGGTGGCGCTGCCCGGCCAGCTCTTCTACTCGACCCAGATTCCGGCCTGCCTCTGGTTCCTCGCCAAGGACAAGAAGAGCGACGGTCCGCGCGACCGCTCCGGCGAGATCCTCTTCATCGACGCCCGCAAGCTCGGCCATCTGGTCGACCGCACCCGCCGCGAGTTCTCGGACGAGGACATCGAAGTCATCGCCGGCGCTTACCACCGCTGGCGCGGCGACCCGGAGGCGATTGGCCTCAGCGGAGAGTACGAAGACCAGCCGGGCTTCTGCAAGGCAGCGCGCCTGGAGGAAGTACGCCAGAAGGGCGATGTCCTCACACCAGGACGCTATGTCGGTGTCGCAGTGATTGACGATGATAGTGCCCCATTCGAACAGACGTTCGGCGATTTGAGAGCGCAACTGAACGACCAGTTTGACGCGGAGAGGCAATTGCGCGATCGCATCGACGCCGCCCTAAGCCGTCTCGGCGTCTGATGGCACGCGTTCACAACAAGACTGGCGGACGAGACGCCACAACGGCGGTGCTTCCCGGGAAGTTTTGTCTCTCCGTCGGAAATCCCGACCTTCCAAGTCCACCAGGTTGGCGATGGGCGCAATTGACGGATGTCGCGCGCTTGGAAACCGGGCACACGCCGAGCCGCAAGAAACCCGAATACTGGGGTGGAGACATCCCTTGGATCGGCATCAAGGATGCCACCGGCAATCACGGCCGCATCATCTTCGAAACTCTGCAAACAACAAACGAGCTCGGTATCGCCAATTCGTCAGCCCGAGTTCTGCCGGCTGGAACGGTATGCCTCTCCCGAACGGCATCCGTCGGGTACGTGCTGGTCATGGGGCGCCCCATGGCGACCAGCCAGGACTTCGTGAACTGGGTATGTGGCGAAGACCTGAACCCACATTTTCTGAAATACTTGCTGCTGGCAGAGCGCGAGTCGCTCGATGTGTATGCGACGGGAAGCGTTCACCAGACAATTTACTTTCCCGAGGTGAAAGCCTTCCACATCTGCATGCCAACGAGAGATGAGCAGGATCGGATCGTTGAGGCGCTCGGAACTCTCGATGAGAAGATCGAACTGAACCGCCGCATGAACGAGACCTTGGAGGCGATGGCGCGGGCGCTGTTCAAGGATTGGTTCGTCGATTTCGGCCCCGTCCGCACCAAACAGGCCGGCGCCCCCGCCTATCTCGCTCCGGAGATTTGGGACCTGTTTCCCGCCGACCTCGATGACGAGGGTCTGCCGCTAGGGTGGCGTGAGGGCGTACTTGCAGATCTCGCTATGGCCAAGAACGAGAAGGCCGACCCAACGGCAATCGACTCGGCGACCCCCTATATCGGCCTGGAACATATGCCACGACATTCTATCGCTTTGGATCAGTGGGAGCCCGCCGCCAAGGTTACCAGTAGCAAAAGCCGGTTCAGCGCGGGCGACATCCTGTTTGGAAAGCTACGCCCGTATTTCCACAAGGTTGGGGTGGCGCCAGTCTCTGGCGTCTGCTCTACCGACATTGTCGTAGTCCGCGGGCGCGAGTCGCATGACCAAGGCTTTGTCGCCGCCTGTCTCTCATCCGATGACTTCGTTGCCTACACGGACCGAACTTCGACTGGCACGAAGATGCCACGCACGAGCTGGAAGATTATGGCGCAGTACCCTGTCGTCTTGGCGGACGCGCGGGTTCGCCAGACCTTCAATGAGCTTTGTTCGCCGCCAATCGAGCGTATCTCTGCCAACATCGCCGAAAACCGCACCCTCGCCGCCCTGCGCGATCTGCTGCTCCCGAAGCTGATGTCGGGCGATATCCGCGTTCAAGACGCGGAGAAGGACGTGGAGGCGGCCCTGTGACGGCGCGGTGGGCCAGCGGGGACGATCCGGCCTCGCCGGCGGACTTTAGGGCGCTGCATGCGGGGCTGACGGTCTACTTGATCGCCACGCCACGAGATCAGTTGATGACCTGTGCGCCCGACGAGCGCCTGCCGGCGGTCGCCGCGCGCAACACGGAACCGTATGACTACCTGCCGGTCGTACAGTCGGACGGTCTGATCCTGGGCCTCTTCCGCGCCGCGGACTTTCACGAGCGGGAGCCGCCGGACGACCCCGTTTCCGACCACATGCTGAGGCTCACCGAGGATTACGCCATCGGCGGCGACGCCAGCATCCTCGACTTCCTACTCGACGCCGATGACCGCCCCTGCCGCCTGGTGTTCTCGGGCGCCAAGGTCAGCGGCCTGGTCAGCCTGTCCGACCTCCAGAAGCTTCCCGTCCGGGCGGCGCTCTTCGCGCTGATCACCGGGCTGGAGATCACCATGGCGGACGCGATCCGCAGCGGCTACGGCTCGAGTACCGAGTGGGCGCATCATCTGAGCGAAGACCGGCGAGGGAAGATCGAGGAGCAGGCGGCGGCCTCCCGCGCGGCGAACTCTTACGTCGACCACCTGCTCTTCACGCAATTCTGCGACAAGAGAGACATCATCGCTAAAGCCCTACCGAAACAGATCAGCAAAACGCGGTTCCGCGAGGATCTCAAAAAGCTCGAAAAGCTGAGAGACAATTTGGCACACGCAAACGAGTACGCCGCGACCCGCGAGGCCGCCAGGGACTTGAGCGGAACCGTTCGAACCCTCCTCGATCGCCAGGAGGAGATCGCAGCGCTCTTTCGGTAAGTCGGCCAATCACCCGGCCATTTCGCAGGGGAGGCATCCCCTCGCTGCCCCCCTTGCTTCGAACGTCGATCTCGGGCGAAAGTCGGGTGCAGGACGTAGAGGCGAATATCCAGGAGGTTGTATGAGCGGGGGAGGCATGGCGGAAGGCCTCGCGCCGTTGCGCCCGCGGATGGGCGCGCCCGTCCGCGAACAGGAAATCCTGCGCGTCACCGCCATCATCGAAGGCAAGGATCGAGAGGCCGCCGTCGAGCAGGCGCGCCGCGAGGTGCTGGTCTGGGCCAGGAAGCGTTGCGGCGGCAGTCTGCCCAAGGCCGCTTGGGACGGCGAACCGTTCGACCTCCCGATCGGAGGTCGAACGACAAGCGCCGTCCGGGTCGAGGGCGAGGGTTTCGATCTCTGGGCGTTACGCGGGGACGACCCGGATAAGGATGTCCCCGGTCGAACGTGGACCACCGAGGTAACGATAGGCCGCATTGATGCGCGCCGTGCACGCCTCGGACTCCGGTTGATCGCCAGCACGACCGAAGAGCGGCTCGACATCGAACCGCATGCGCCGGGGCTGGTCCAGCAGATCATCAACAACTGCGGTCTTTCAGCTGGTCCCTATCCGTTGAGAGCCGAGCCAACGGTCATCGTGGCTGAGGCGGAGCTCGACGCTCTGATCGCGATGTTGGAGGATCCAGACCGCAGGCATCCGGTGTTCATCGCAACGGGCGACGAACGCGCGGACGACACCACCGCTCCCCTAATCAACGTGGAACAGCTGGCCCGGGCCACGGCAGGGCTGGCGCATGTTTTCGTGGTTCCGGCGGCATTCACCTATGAACTGACGGACCATTTCGGCAAACAACGCTCCGTGTTTCTTGGCGCCGTACGGGCCTATCTTCCGGGCTTCAACGCCGACGCCCATCCTTACGACCACCCGCTGTTCCTGGGCGACAATCTCAAGATGGACAACGGGGCGGCGTTGTGCGTGAAGACGCTGCGCACCCTCGCCGCACGGGAGAGCCTTCGACGGACGCGGCTAGGGCAGGACGTGCTTTCCTTCCCAGCGCTCCGCAACGTCGCCCTGCAGATGGTGCAGGAACGGCAGGCCAGCGAAGGCGCCACCGATGAAGAAAAGCTGAACGCCGCCGAGGAGCGCATCAAAGCGCTGAAGGACGAACTGCGGGTTGCCGAGGACATGGCAACCCAATTCAGCGAAATGCACGACGAAGCGGAAGACCGCGCCAGGGCCGCAGAAGCCCAAGCCAACGCCACTACCTTTCGAATCCAGGCCCTTCTTGCGCAACTGGAAGCCCGCGGCGATGCGCCTCAACAAGAGCGGGAGTTGCCAGAGAATTGGGGCGACTTCGAAGATTGGTGCGACAAGACCTTCGCGGGACAGCTGGTCTTGGCGACGGCGGCCCGTCGAGGTCTCAAGAGGCCCCTCTTTGCCGATGTTGCACTCGCGGGGCGCTGCATCCGATGGCTTGCCGAAACCTGCAGACCTCGCCGCATGGAGGGCGGCGGCGCTCTGGCGAACATACCGATCGAGGAGGGCATCCAGAATGCCCCATGCGGCGGCGACACCTTTGAGTTCGGCTGGCAAGGCAAGCGCCTGTCCGCCGAATGGCACGTGAAGAACGGCGGCAACGTGCGGGATCCGGAACGCTGCCTGCGCATCTACTATGGCTGGGACCCGGACACACAGCAGATCGTGGTCGCCGACATGCCAGCGCATCGGCGCACCGGTGCGACATAGAGGTCTCGCCGAAAGCCGAAACCGGTGAGGCGAAAGTACAGGGGGCGCTCATGACGGCCGCGCAGCACATTCAGAGCCAAGATATCTCTGTCGGCGATGTCTTTCAGAAGTTCTACGCCGTACCGAACTATCAGCGCGAATATGTCTGGCAGACCGAGCACGTCGAGCAGCTGCTCCAGGACATAAATCAGGAGCGTAGTGACGGCTCCGATCACGATCTGCCGGAGTACTTCATTGGCAGCATTGTCGTGTGCCCTCGTTCGGACGATTTGCTTGATCTCATCGATGGGCAACAGCGAATGACTACGCTGTATGTCCTGCTGTGTGCGATACGAGACATGATCGCCGAAGCAGGAGAAAGCCCGCCAGATGCGATGCGAACGCAGATCGCTGCCTCCTACATCGACGCGCAAGGCCAGGAGCGGCACCAGCATCGTCTGGACCTGCAGTACGAAGATAGTGGCGAGGTATTGGAAGCGATCGCAAGCGGCGCTGGCGCGACGAATGGCGCCGCCCAAACTTCGTCTATCGAGAACATCCGCAACGCATATGACGTCATCTGGGCGTTCCTTAACCAGGACCTCTCGGGCGATACGGCTGAGCTGCGCCGCTTCTACGGCTACGTTATCAACAAGGTGAAACTGATCCGGATCGAGACCGAAGACGTCGCCAAGGCCCTTAAGATTTTCGAGACGATCAACGACCGCGGCTCCGGCCTGAACTCGATGGACCTGCTGAAGAACCTTCTCTTCATCCAGGCGAACCGCGAACAGTACGACACGCTCAAGGACGTCTGGCGGACGCTGCAGGACAAGATCTTCGACATGGGCGAGAAGCCCCTTCGATTCCTGCGCTACTATGTCTTCAGCCGCTATACGGTGGACGCGCTTCGGGAAGATGAGATCTACAGTTGGTTCAACCGCAATGCGGCGGCTGCAGGTTACAAGGATGACCCCGTCGCCTTCGCGCGCGAACTGGTCGAGGCCGCCCGAGCGTATCAGAACTTCCTTGCAGGCAAGGACGCCAACGGCGATGCGAACCGCCATTTGCAGAACTTGCGGCTCCTCGGAGGCAAGGCCGCTAGGCAGCATATCATCCTTCTTCTTGCAGGCCGGCACCTATCGCCGCCGCTCTTCGACCGGTTGTGCCAGGAGGTCGAGAATCTGTTTTTCTGCTATGTCATCACTCGCGAGCCTACGCGCGACTTCGAGCGCAACTTCGCTCGGTGGGCCAGCGATCTCAGGGCGGTTCAAACTGAGGAGGAATTGGAGGATTTCATTGGGCGGACCTTGGATGCCTCGCGCAGCAAACTCGCGGATGGCTTCCATGACGCCATGCGTCGGCTGACCTCGGACATTTTGCAGAAGTACCGGTTGAAGTACGTGCTGGCCAAATTGACCCAGTTCGTCGATCAACAGGCCTATCGCGATACAGAGGGAACGCGGTGGTTATCCCGCTATGTAAGCTCGGACCTTCAAGTCGAGCACATCCTGCCGCAATCGCCGAGCGAAGCTGCAGCGGAAGAGTTCGGACCTCTTTCCGACGATTACACGCCGTACTATCTTGGCAACCTCGTGCTGGTGGAGGGGTCGATCAACGCCTCCCTTGGAAATCGCCCCTATTCGGAAAAGCGCCCCGTCTATCGAGAATCTCAGTTGCTGCTTACCCGGGCGCTAGCCGAACGTCCTAAGGTTGGGGCGAACACGCGCATCGACCGCGCCGTCGAGAATCTAAAGCCGTTCCAAGATTGGAACGAACAGGCGGTCCAGGACCGCCAGCAGCTTCTCGCCGACCTGGCTTGTGCAGTGTGGGATGTACCGCTGCGCAGTGCGTCAGCAGAGTAAGCTTTGATGCCCCCCTTCGCCGAATCCGATGTCGAAGCCGCCGCCTTGGAGTGGCTGACAGAGATCGGCTACGCGCACGTCTCCGGCAAGGTGCTGGCGCCGGATGGATCGGCGCCCGAGCGATCATCCTATGGCGACGTGCTGTTGGTGGCGCGCCTCGAGGCAGCGGTAGATCGCCTGAACCCCGACATCCCAACCGAGGCGCGACGTGACGCGTTGCGGCAGGTCGAGGCGGTCGAGAAGCCGTCCCTGGTCGAGGAGAACCGGCGGCTTCACGAGTTGATGCTGCACGGGGTGCCGGTCGAATTCTATGGCGAGGATGGAACGCTCCGGAATGCGCGTGCGCGGCTGATCGATTTCGACGCGCCGGAGGCGAACGACTGGCTGGCGGTCGATCAGTTCACGGTGATCGAGGGCAGCTTCAATCGACGACCGGATGTTGTCCTGTTCCTGAACGGCCTGCCGATCGCGGTGATCGAGTTGAAGAACCCTGGCGGTGAGACGGCGACGCTGTCGTCCGCCTTCAACCAGCTGCAAACCTACAAGGACCAGATCGGCAGCCTGTTCCGGACCAATGCCCTATTGGCGACGTCGGACGGGCTGACGGCGCGGCTCGGATCGCTCACCGCCGACGAGGAGCGCTTCATGCCCTGGCGGACGATCGACGGTACGACGATCGTGCCCAAGGGCGAGCCGGAACTGCCGGTGCTGATCAAGGGTGTCTTCCCGCCCGCGCGTCTCCTGGAACTGATGCGCGACTTCACGGTCTTCGGCCAGACGGGTGACGGGGTTGCCAAGATCGTGGCCGGCTACCATCAGTACCATGCGGTAAAACGCGCCGTCGTCTCGACCCTGCGCGCGATGCCGCCAAGCGTCGCAGGAACTGCCCACCCGATCTACGGACCTGGCGGACAGGAGAGCCCAAGCGCCTACGGTCTGCCGGATGCGAAGGAGCATCCCGAAGGCGACAAGCGCGCGGGTGTCATCTGGCACACGCAAGGCTCCGGCAAGAGCCTGCTGATGGTGTTCTACGCGGGCCAGCTCGTGCGCCGGCCGGAGATGGAGAACCCGACCATCGTCGTCATCACCGATCGCAACGATCTGGACGACCAGCTGTTCGGAACGTTCGCGATGTGCCGCGACCTGATTCGCCAGACGCCGGTCCAGGCCGAAAGCCGGGCCGACCTTCGGGCAGCGCTCACGCGGGCCTCAGGCGGCGTGGTCTTCACCACCATCCAGAAATTCTCCGCGGCCGCGGGCGAAGAGGATCACCCCATCCTGACAGACCGCGGCAACGTGGTCGTTATCGCCGACGAGGCGCACCGCACCCAGTACGGGCTGTCGGCCAAGGTCAACTGGAAGACCGGCGAGGTCAGCTTCGGCTTTGCGAAGTATCTCCGCGACGCGCTACCCAACGCGAGCTTCATCGGCTTCACGGGCACGCCGGTCGAGAAGGACGACAAGAACACGCCGGCTTTGTTCGGCCATTATATCGACATCTACGACATCAGCCGTGCGGTCGAGGATGGCGCGACGGTGCCGATCTACTACGAGAGCCGATTGGCGCGCATCGAACTGCCGGACGACGAGAAGCCCAGGATCGATGCAGAGATCGAAGCGCTGACCGAGGACGAGGCACTCACCGAGCAGGAGAAGCTGAAGCAACGCTGGGCGACGGTGGAAGCGCTGGTCGGTGCCAAGAAGCGCCTGCAGCTGATCGCGAAGGATCTGGTCGAGCATCTGGAGGCGCGTCTCGATGCGCTCGACGGCAAGGCGATGGCGGTCTGCATGAGCCGGCGGATCTGCGTCGCCCTCTATGACGAGATCGTCGCCTTGCGCCCGAACTGGCATGCGGACGCGGACGACCAGGGGGCGGTCAAGGTGGTGATGACCGGCGCCGCCTCGGACCCGCCCGAATGGCAGAAGCATATCGGCGGCAAGAAGCGGCGCGACGACCTGGCCAAGCGGGCGAAGGATCCGGACGATCCGCTGAAGCTGGTGCTGGTGCGCGACATGTGGCTCACCGGCTTCGACGCGCCTTGCATGCACACGATGTATATCGACAAACCGATGCGCGGCCACGGGCTGATGCAGGCGATCGCCCGGGTCAACCGCGTCTTCCGCGACAAGCCGGCGGGCCTGGTGGTCGACTATATCGGCATCGGCCAGAACCTGAAGAACGCACTGGGCAGCTACTCAGCGTCCGATCGCCGACAGGCCGGCGTCGACGAGGAAGAGGCCGTGCGCGTGCTGGAGGAAAAGTACGATGTGGTCGCCAGCATGTTCCACGGCTTCGACTATTCCGGCGCGCTCAAGGGAAGCGGGGCGGAGCGCCTGAAGGTCATGGCGGGCGCGGTGGAGTGGATCCTGGCACGCCAGCACGAAGCCGCCGAGCGCGAGACGAAAGACGAAGACAAGAAGCGCGCTCACCGGCGCTTTCAGGATGCTGTCCTCGCGCTATCGAAGGCCTATGCGCTCGCCGGCGGCAGCGACTTCGCGCGACAAATCCGCGACGAGATCGGGTTCTTTCAGGCGATCCGGGCGGCATTGGTGAAATCCTCAGCGAGCGCTGGGATGAGTTCCGCCGAGCGAGAGCTGGCCGTGCGCCAGCTCGTCGACCGGGCGTTGGTCTCGACCGAGATCGTCGACATCCTGAAGGCGGCTGGGCTCGGGACGCCAGACATCTCGATCCTCTCGGACGAGTTCCTGGCAGAGGTCCAGGAGATGGAGAAGAAGAACCTGGCGTTGGAGGCCTTGAAGAAGCTCCTGAACGACGAGATCCGCTCCCGCAGCCGGAGCTTCGTGACGGAGAGCAAACGATTCTCGGAACGGCTGGAGCAGGCGATCGCTCGCTACCACACCAACGCCGTCAGTACGGTCGAGGTTCTGAAGGAGCTGATCGATCTTGCGAAGGAGATCCGCGCAGCCCGCGGGCGCGGCGAGGAGGAGGGCCTGAGCCCAGAGGAGATCGCCTTCTACGACGCGCTTTCGACCAACGACAGTGCCGTCGAGGTGCTGGGCGACGACCATCTGAAGGTGATCGCCCACGAACTGCTGACGAGCCTGAAGTCGAACATCACGGTCGATTGGGCCCACCGCGAAAGCGCACGGGCCAAGATGCGTGTCCTGGTCAAACGCATCCTTCGTCGCCACGGCTACCCGCCCGACCTGCAGGACGATGCCGTCCAGACCGTCTTGCAGCAGGCCGAGGCCCTGTCGGCGCAGTGGGCGGCCTAGGCACCACAGCGCGCTACAACCCTGCGCCCATGAGACGACAGTAGGACAGTCGTAGGCTCCTTCAGCGTCGTATGATACGGACGTGTTCGGGATCCCCTTGCCAAAGACCAATCGACCAAAGTCCGGCATGTCCTCATATAGATGGAGGGAAGACGTGTCGCGGCTCAAGGGGGCTGTGCCACAGGCTTCGCCTCATCGCGGAGCAAGGCTCGGACCTTCTCCGCGCTGATCAAGTCGTCGATGCCGGGGACCGTCGAGCAATCCATGACGGTGCGAAAATACTCCGTCATCCCGGCGATGCGGAGCGCCGGATAAGGATCGACCTTCTTTTCGTCTTCCCCTTCCTCAGCTTCAGCTACCGGCTCTGCCTCTGCGTCGCCCTCCGCATCAGCGTCGGCGTCAGTTCCGGTTTCGGATTTCACCTCGACCTTGGCATTCGACTCGGGCTCGACCCTGGGTAGGGCCTCCGTCTCGGACTCTGCCTCTCCTTCCGTCTCCGTATCGTTCTCGCCCGGATCTCCGCCTGCACGCAGATCAAGCCCGTACTGATCCGGGTGCCAGATGAACGGTGCCGGCCGGTTCCGGAACCGTCTCCAATGCAGACCACGCATATTTCGTTCTCCCGCTTGTAACAGCGGGCGGGAGAAAGGCGGGAAATCTGTAGAGAACGTTAAACCTCGAAAAAAGTGCCTTGTGGGCCTCGGAAAGGCCCGGTTTCCCGGGCGTTCCGGGAACGAGCACTCCTTTCAGCCCCGTCTATCCGTGCCGGCCAATATCCCTTCGGGAACTCGGGGACCAAGCTTCCGTCGGATGTCCGACCGATAGCTTCCCGCTTATACGGAGGTCGAAATGACCAAGAAGGCCCCTAATACCCGGCCCTCCACCGGGCTCACGATCCGGCACCAGGAACTGGCTGCCAACGACAACGGCAACGACACCTACGTTCGCGAGGTTCGGGCCGACACTCCGCCGGACACCCACAAGAACTGCGAAGCCAAGGACTCGCTGATGCCCCAGCTCAAGGAAAAGGAGCTGTGGCTCATCGACGCGCCCTTCGGGACGATCATGCACTTCGTGCACGTCATCGTCTCGCTCTGGCACTGCGTCGCGTGCGGGGTCCGTAACATCCCGTCCGAGGTCCCGATCAGGTATAAGCAAACCCGGTACACGATCGGCTTCCGGCTCGAGATCGCTAAGGCGCTTATGGTCGCGCCGCCGTCGGTCGTCGCAAAGCTCTGGGGTGTCAGCAAGCACGTCATCTACGAAACGATCGACATCTTCGACGCGCTCGTCATGGAAGCTTGGCGGAACACGCCGCTGCCTTCGATCATCGAGATTGATCAGGTCTTCATCAAGAGCATGGCGATCACCAACGTCGTCTCCTGGGAGACGGGCCTGGCGGACAGCGTGCTGCTCGGCAAGGAGGGGCTGAAAGACCCCGAATTCGTCGAACGCGTCCGGCGTTCCGATGTCGTGATCGTCGTGATGGACTACGGCTCGGAAGTCGTGGATCTGGTACGAACGATCTTTCCGAACTCGCTGATCGTCATCGACCCGCCGCACGCGATCCGCGCATTCCGCAGCCGAGGGCTGAAATGGCTCCGGGCCAAGAATATCCCTGCGCGGCTCGCCAAGGCCGCCGGCAAGCGCAACAACAACGCCTGGAAGAAGAGCGTCGAGACCGCCTTCGCGGCCGCGAAGCCGAGCGACGAACTCTCGGAAGATGCCCGACAGGCTCGCTGGCTTATGCTGCAGATCGACGAAGTCGCGGACGTCTATTTCGCGTACCATCGCTTTCGGGAGCTCTATCTCGCAGACCGCACGCCGACGCAGGCGAAAGCCTATCTCGACAAGTGGCAGGCAGAGATGCCGCAGAGCGCTCGCAAGGTTTTCCGAGGCCAGCTCGTGCATCTGTCGCAGCGGGAGATAGACGTTCTCGCGTACTTCCGGTGGCCGCGCCGGGACAAGAACCTGCCGGAGCGTCTGGCTCGGGGCTTCAGCTCAAGCGCGACCGAGTCGCTCAATAACCAGCAGAAGACCGAGTATCGCCGCGCCCGCGGGTGCTCTTTCAAGGCGCTCCGCCGCTTCACGATGTGGCAGCACTCGCCGTTCGGACGCATAATCAACGCGTTCAAGCCGCCCCGCGTCTGACCGCGACAGCGATAACCCGCCTCTGGTCCCAAATCCTCTCTTTCGCCGGGATTTCAACCCGCGAGAATACCGATTCCCTCGTGTTGAGAAAAAAGTGGGACGAGAGCCGGGTTATCCTCCTTTCTCAGCCACGCGCGGCGTCAGATCGACGCCGCGCGTCGGCGTCCAGTTCATCGCCGACGCCCGGCGCACATAGCGCTCCAGCGTCTCGATTTTCACATGGCGCGTATGCGCCTGCAGATCACGGGTCGTGATGTTCCCACGCGATGCATGAGTGATCAACGTGACGCGCAGCGAGTGCGAGCCGATCTGGTCAACGAGCGCGGAGACCTCTTCGGCATCCATCCCGAGGGCCTCGAGCCCGGCCCGCACGCGGCCCTTCAGTATCTCCCCGACAGCGGACTTCGAGAGCCGCGACGCGCGCACGGTATCGTGCTTGGTCATCCCCCGAAAAACGGGACCAGCCTTGATGCCCGCAGTCCGCAACCAAATCTCGAGACTTGCGACGGGGCAGTAGCGCCGATCCTCTTTCCGTCTCAGGGCGATCGTCTCTCCTTTTCCGTCAGGGTCGGTCTTGCTGCGCGGGATCGTGACCGTACAGCCTTCCGCATCGAACCGGAGATCGATGACATCGAGCGCGACGAGATCCGAGCGCCGCAGCGCGCCGTAAGCCCCGGCGAGAATGAGGGCCCGATCGCGGCGACCGGCCCGGCTGTTGGGAAGCGCATCGAGCGTCGCGGCCAGCTGGTCGGGTTCGAGCGCCGCCTTCCCGACCGCGGGCTTGCCGTGCTGGCGCTTGATACCGGCGAGGACCCGCTTCAATTCGCCGGTCTCTTCGATGGGACGGCCGAAGTATGAGCGCACGGTGCGGATCGCACTCACTTTGCGCTTGATCGTCGCGACGCTGATCGTGTCGCAGAGCGAGGCGGCGAAGACGGCGAGATCGATTTCCGTGGCGGTCGCCGCTTCGAGCGCCATGGCGCGGCACCAGCGCGCGAACTCGTCATAGTCCTTCGTGTATGTCGTGCGGGTCTCGTCGGAGAGCGCCTGAAGCCGATAGTCGCTCGCACGCTTCAGCGCTTCACTGTAGAGCCGCGAGGGCGTCGCGGACGCAGAGAGCGGCTCGCGCGGCGCCATCTCGGCGAGCGCCCTCGAGCGATCTGCTGTCTTGCCTGGTTTCCCCATGCCCTGCCCCCAGGTTGGCCTCCACCTCGCCCCAAAGGATCTGCGGCGAAGGCCTTCACATAAAGAAGTATGACTCAGGTCCGTGCGCTTCGCTACCGCTCTTCGGCGGCGCCTGACTCCCAGTTCCAATCACCGTCCGGGTTCTCGTCCTGCTCGAGCCTCAGCTCGGAAAAATACCGCGCCCTCTCCCGCCGCAGACGATAAAGGGCATCTTCGAGGGCGCCGATGACGAAGCAGATGTCCGCGTCCGTTGCGGCCGCTCGACAGAGGAGGAATTCGAGCTCGTTCAGGAACCGCTGCTGCGTCATAAGTGATGCTCTTCCGAACCGACATGTGGAGCGCCGGCGAAATAGACCTTCCTCGATCAGCGTCGCTCAGCCTTCCGCAAAGGTAAAGAGAACGTATCATAAACATATCGCCCGCCCAATGTTTTCCGCGTAGGCTCAAGTGAGCGAGTCGCCAGGCCACCGGCGGACGCAGGAAGGCTGCTTGAGCGCATGTTCCGCTCGAACATACGACCGACGCGACCATTCCCGGTCGGGACAAGGTTCTTGGCGTGCTTCCGTGAGGGCGCGCTCGTCAGGCGAGGCCGGCCCGTTCAACGGGACCAACGTCGAATGCGCCCGTCACCATACACGGAAATCGAAGATCCCCGCGGCGATGGAGACGACGCCATGAGTGCTGAAGACGGGCCCCCGAGAACTCTTCGGACACCACTTCCTGGGACACAGCTTCTGCGCTTCAGAAAACTTCGACGCCTTCATGGAAATCTCCTCGGCCCGAAACCGGGCTCATAATTGGAAAATTCCAACGCACAATGGTCCGATTCTTTGGGAGCAGATCCGCGTCTAGCTGTTGAGGCTCCACAAATTTGGCCGCGCCGCACGTTGCGGCGCGGCCTTTCTCTTGTCCCGGCCCGGGATCTCGTCAGACGCCCAGCGCTACGCCGTCATGGCCCGGATCCGCCGCGCCGGACCACAGGCCCGTCTCATGACGCTCCAGGCCATGAACGGCCGCGAAACCGTAGCTAAGATGGCTGCGGATGATCTGGTATCCAAGAGCCTCCAGAGGGGCGATTGCGGACCGTGGTATGCGGTTGCTGATGTCGATCGCGTTGCTGGTGGCCGAGAACCGTGGCGCGACGATCGCCTCGACGATCGGCATCTCGAAGGCCAGGACGTTGAGGGTCGCCTGCAGGACCCCCATGGCGATTTGGGTGCCGCCCGGCGCGCCGATCACGAGCTTGGGCGTGCCGGATTGGAACACGATGGTCGGGCAGATCGAACTGAAGCGCGCCTTGCCGGGCGCGATGGAGCCCGCGCGTCCCGGCCGGGGATCGAACACGCCCATGCAGCCGTTATACATGAAGCCGAGACCTTCGGTGATGACGCCGGACGGCATGCCGAGGGAATGCGTCATACTGACCAGAGCTCCCGCCGAATCCGCGATCGCGATGTGCGTGGTATTCTTGGGCTCTTCCTGCGCGCCGACCAGGCGCTCGACCGTGGCGATCTCCCCGGACTTGATAGCCTCCGCTTGCGCGGCGGCGTAGTCGGGATCCGTCAGACGGTCCAGCGGCACATCGAAGAAGGCCGGATCGCCGACGCATTCGTCCTTGTCGCGCGTGGCATGCTTCATCGCCTCGCTGACGATTCGGATGTAGTCGGCCGAATTGTGTCCCAGAGCCTCGAGGTCGAAGTTCTGCAGAATCTGGAGCATCTGGATCAGCATCACGCCGCCGCCGGGCGGATGATTGCTGGCGATATCGAAATCCCGGTAGCGGCCCCAAAGCGGCCGGGTCCGGGTCGTCCGGTAGGCGGCAAGATCGGCCTTGGAAAGCAGCCCTCCATTGGCGCGCATATCGGCATCGATACGCTCCGCAATTTCGCCGGTATAGAAGACATCGGCGCCGTTGCGCGCGATCCGGCGCAGGGTCTCGGCCATCTCCGGATTGTGCAGGCGCTCCCCCGGCTTCTTCAGCATCCCGTCCGGATGGAAGTGGATGCGCTTGCCGGCGGATGTGAGCGCCAGGCGCTCGGCGGTCAAGACCCGGCCCATCCCATCGTTCGCTGTCCAGAAGAAATGCATGTGCGGACGGATCACCACGCCGCGCTCCGCATGCTCGATGGCGGGCCGGACGACATCGGACCAGTCCATGGTGCCGTATTCGCTCTGGGCTTCGAAATACGCCTTCAGACTGCCCGGCACGGTGATCGACTGATAGCCGGCATCGTTGACCCGTCCTTTCAGGATGAAGCCGAACCCATCGCGCGTTTCGCCCTCAATGAGGTGCTCCCACATATCGGGCCGGGCCGCGGCCGGGGTTTTGCCGTGGAAATCGATGATCTCGTGCACGTCTTTCGACGGATCGTAGATCTGCATGCTTCCGAAGCCGGCGATGCCGCACATCTGCGGATCGACGACGCCCTGCACCAATGCGGTCGCGATCGCTGCGTCGACTGCGTTACCGCCCTTGGCCAGGATCTCTGCGCCGGTCTCGCTCGCCTCGGGCTGGGGTGTGCTGACAAAGGATCGTGCCTGCATAGGGCTCCCTTCCGCGCCGGTAATCCGGCGGCATCGTCGCTCAGAGTTCGTCGCGGCCCTCGGGGAACCGGCTCCGGTAGTGGCTCACGGCGTCTTTCATCGAAAGGAAGGTCGCGCCGGCCGCCTTCAGGTCCTCGATCCGCTTATCCAGCATCCGCTTGCCGGGGCCGCTTCCCGGGATATCAGATGGACCGGCCGATCCGCACCCGTCTTCAATCCAGCTTTGCCGCGACCCCCTCCAGCTCGATCAGCCATTCGGGCCGCGCCATTGCCCGCACCGCGACCAGGGTCGAAGCCGGCTGATCCCCCGGCAGATAGCGGCGGCGCACGGCGCGCACGATGTCCGCATGCGCGGGATCGACGATGAAGGTATTCACCTTCACCATATCGTCGAACGACATCCGCCCGGCCTCCAGGACCCGCTTCATGTTCTGCCAGGCGAGGTCGGTCTGCGCTTCGATGCCGTCCGCCAAGGTTCCGTCGGGCGCTACGCCGAGCTGACCCGAGATGAAAATCAGCCGCGCCCCGGCCGGAACCTCGACGCCATGGCTGTAGAGGCCGATCGGCGCGGCCATCGTGTCAGGTGCCAGAATACGGTTGGTCATCTTGCCCCCCCAAGAACCGACCGTCATGCCGCACACGCCGCGACGGATCGCAGGCAGGAGTCGCGCCCGGCGGCACCCTGCCATCATTCGGCCGCATGCAGCCCCAAGGCCTGCCAGGCGGCACGGTCGGTGACGTAGCCCTCCCGTAGGTCGCGCTCGAACAGGCCTTCGTCGCGTTCGCCGGGGTCGCCGTAGCCGGCACCGCCGGAGGTGTAGAGCGTCAGCACGTCGCCCTTGCGCAGCTCGACATTGTCCTTCGAGGCGACGGACAGGATCTTGCCGTCGCGCAGGATCTCGCACCGCCCGCACGCCCCGTCGCGCCCGCCGGCCAAGCCGTAGGGGGCTATCCGGAAGCGATCGGCATAGATGGCGAAATTGACGCCGTCGCGCAGGATTTCGAAGCGGCGGAAGAAGCCGAGGCCGCCACGCTGGCGTCCGGGGCCGCCGGAATCCGGTGTCAGCCCGTATCCGGTGATGCGGAAATGGTCGAACTCCATGTCCGTCGCCTCGATCGGCGTATTGGCGCAATTCGACAGCGGCGAGTCGACTGCATCGCAGCCGTCGACCCGCGGTGACGCCCCATAGCCGCCGCCGAAGACTTCCAGATAGACCCGGTATCCTTTGGCGTCGAGCCGGCTGATGGCCATCACGGTCGTCGTGTCGTGTCCGCCAGCGATCACCTGATCCGGAACGACCTGGGCCAGCGCCTTCATCACCGCGTTGTAGGCCCTGTAGGCGGCCTCCATCCGCGCGCGGACGGGCGCCGGGTAGCACGGATTGAGCAGGCTGCCCTCCGGCACCTCGATGGTGACGGGCCGCTTCAGGCCTTCGTTGAACGGGATGTCGGCGCTGGTGAGCACCGCCTTGACCGCGAACAGCGCCGCCGAGATGGTTGAGGAGAGCGGCGAGTTAAGATTTCTGCGCACCTGGTCGCAGGTTCCGTTGAAATTGATCGAGATGGTGTCGCCGCGAATTTCAACTGCGGCCTTCACCACCAGAGGTTCGTCGCTGAGACCGTCGTCGTCGACGGCGTCTTCGCCGTAATAGATGCCGTCCGGCACGTCCTTCAGCGCCGTGCGGACCCGGCGCTCGGTGTAGTCCTGAAGGGCGCTCATGCTCGCCAGGACTTTCTCGGCTCCGTATTTGCGGCACATCTGCTCCACCCGATGGGCGCCGATGGCGTTGGCCGCGAACTGCGCGTTGAAATCGCCGATCGTCTGATCCGGCACGCGAATGTTCCGGGCCACAAACCGTTCGAGCGGGCCGCCGTTCCAGTCGCGGTCGTGGTTGTACCGGCTCGGCGGAAAGATCAGCCCTTCGGCATGGACGTCGGCCGCGTCGGGGTTGAGGCCCGGATTGCCACCGCCGAGATCGAGATGATGCGCCACCGTTCCGGCGAAGCCGACCACCTGACCGTCAACGAAAATGGGCGAGTAGATGAATACGTCCGGCAGATGCTGACCGCCTTCGAAGGGGTCGTTGTTGATGTAGAAATCGCCCGGCTGCAGCGTATCCACCGGAACAAGATTCGCACAGGCCTGGAAGGTAGCCTGCATCGGCCCCAGCTGCATTGGGATGAGCTCCGCCTGGGCAACCACATTGCCGTCTCGGTCGAGCAACGCGGCCGATGCGTCGCTTGCCTCGCGCACGATGGTCGAATAGGCGGACCGAATGAGCTTCGCACCCATCTCGCGCGCCGCAGCGATCAGCCCCTGGCTGATCACGGCGTGGTCGACCGAATCGAGTTCGTCAGGAAGGCTCTGGGCGGTTTCGGGACGTGCGTTCGCCATGATCAGGGTACCTCTTTCCGGAGGACTAGATTGCCGGCCTGATCGGTGCTGCCCGTCCAGCCGGCAGGAACGAAGATTGTCGATGTTGGATCATCGACAATGGCAGGGCCCGTCACGGTGGTCCCGTCCTTCAGCGCCTCACGAACCATGGCCGTGGCCGTCTTGCTCTGTCCGCCTTCGAACATAGGCGTTTCCGCCGCCGTAACGTCGGGGTTTCCGCTTCCCGGGGTCGAAAGCGCGACATCCGCGCTAGCGGCCCTAATGCCGACCCGGGCCGCCACGATCTCCACAGGTTTCGTTTCGCCTGCGCCGTGGAAAAAGATCCTTTGGTGGGCATCGGTGAAGGCGACGCGCAGCCCTTCCAGCGAGAGATCGCGGCTTTGCGCGTCGGTGACGTCGACCCCGATTTCGAAGGCCTGGCCGACGAAGCGCATGTCGACCACGAAATCCAGCTCGAACGGACCCTCGAGACCCATGGCCTCGAACGCGGCGGCGCTGTGCTCGCGCATCTCCTGCATCAGATCGGACAGCCTGCCTGGCGCGGTCTCGTCCAGCGGCATCCAGCAGGTGCGCGTGGCATATTCGATGAAGTCGGCCGCCACGAGCCCATAGGCGGAAATCACCCCGGCGGCGGGCGGCACGAGAATGGTCCGGATGCCGAGGTCGTCGGCAACCTGGGCCGCATGCAGCGGCCCCGCCCCGCCGTAAGGCACTAGCACGTAATCCCGCGGGTCCTTGCCCCGCTCCGTCGATATCAGCTGGATCGCCCGGACGATGTTGGCATCCGCGAGGCGGATGGCGCTCTCGGCGGCCGCTTCGATCGACATGTCGAGAGCCCTCGCAATCGGCTCGAAGGCCCGGCGGGCGGCCTCCACATCGATCCGCATCTTGCCGCCCAGAAATGCTTCGCCGCGCAGGGTGCCGCGGATCAGGTGGGCATCCGTGATTGTCGGCGCTTCGCCGCCACGCCCATAGCAGGCCGGACCGGGATCAGCCCCCGCACTGTGCGGCCCGGCCCGAAGCATGCCGCCATCGTCCAGCCAGACGATGCTGCCGCCGCCGGCGCCCACCGTATGGATATCGATGACGGGGGATCGTACCGGAAGACCTTCGATGGTGAACTCGCTGGTCAGCTCCGCCCGGCCGTCGGTGACGAGACACACATCCGTGCTCGTCCCCCCCATATCCAGCGTGACCAAGTTCTTGAAACCTGATCGGCCGGCCTGCCGCGTGGCACCGGTCACACCGGCGGCCGGGCCCGACAGAAGGGCCGAAATTGCCCGCCGGCGCATCCCGCTTGCCGGAAGCCGCCCGCCGTTCGACTGCATGACGCTGAACCGGCCCACGAATCCGCCGTCGGCCAGACGGGTCTCGAAGGCGCTGAGATAGCGGTCGATCACCGGTTGCACATAGGCGCTGAGCGTCGTAGTGGACGCGCGCTCGAATTCCCGGAATTCCCGCGTGATCTCGGAACTCACGGCGACGAGGATGCCGTCGAGGCGCGCGGTCAGGAGTTCCGCGAGCCGCTCCTCATGGGCCGGGTTCACATAGGCATTCAGCAGGCAGACAGCGACCGCATCGTAGCCGCCGGCTTGCAGCGCCGGAACCAACTCATCCAGAACCCTCTTTTCGTCGAGGGGGGTGACGACCGCCCCGCCGGAGTCGATGCGTTCCGCGACTTCGAAACTGTCGCTCCGGTTCACGACGGGGGTCGGCTTTCGGTACTCCAGATCGTAGAGCCGCGTGCGGTTATGCCGTTGCATCGCCAGGATGTCGCGAAAACCAAACGTGGTGATGAAGGCGATCCGTCCGCCGCGGCGCTCAAGCACCGCGTTGGTAGCGACCGTGGAGCCGTGTGCTAGATCCGAAATGGCCTCAAGATCCAACTCGGCCGCCGTGATGGCATTGAATGCGCCGACGTCCGGACTGGCAGGGACGCTCGGAACTTTTGTGACGCTGACCCCGGCGGGTCCGATGGCGACCAGATCCGTGAAGGTGCCGCCGACTTCTACCCCAACGCGCACGCTTGCGCCTCCATCCCGTTATGGATAATCAACCGAAGGGCAGTTTGGCACCAACCAAAATTTTCCACAAGATTGAAACTCTGAGAGAATTATTTTAACAGGATTGAAATCGCAGTCGGCAGGGTGCCGCCTTTACGAGACGCCGTGCCGTGACATGAGAGGACGCGATGTGGCGACTGCAACGGACAAAAACATCGAACTGAGCGACGAACAGGCGCTGGGAGCGCGCATGCGCCGGGCGCGGCAGCAGCGCTCCCTTTCTCTGAACACGATCGCACAGAGTGCCGGGCTCTCCGTCGGCCTGATCTGTCAGATCGAACGCGGCCTGACATCTCCGTCGATCCGCTCGCTGCGTCTTATTGCCAAGGCGATCGGCGTCTCCGTCGACGCCTTCTTCGTGGAGACCGGCCCCTTGTCGGAGGAGGAGGCGGGCTACATCGTGCGGCCTGCCAACCGCCGGGTGCTCGACCTCGGTCCGGCTGGGATAACGATGCAGATCACGACGCCCAGGGTGGAGGGAGATCTGCAGATGTTTCTGACCGAGATCGACCCGGGCAGCTATTCGGGACCCGAGCTCGATACCCATGAGGGGGAGGAGGCGGGCGTCGTCATCGCCGGCCAGCTGGAACTGTGGCTGGACGATCGCCGTTTCACGCTCTTCGAAGGGGATTCCTTCCGATACCGAGCCAGCACCCCGCACCGCTACGGCAATCCGGGGCGCACGGTCACGCGCGTGCACTGGGTCTACACGCCGCCGATCTATTGAGCGGATCATGACGGACGACGGCCGGCAGTCGATCTGGGGCCCCGACCCGCTGACGCCGCTGTGGCTGTCGATCGTCATTCTGGCGTGGGGGGCGAATTACGTCGTCGTCAAGCTGGCCCTATTCGATATGGCGCCCTTCAGCTTCAATGCGCTTCGTTTCGGCGGCGCCTGGGCCATTCTGTTTCTGCTCTTGTCCGTGACCGGCCGCCAGGTCCTGCCGAGCCGGGACGAGCGCGGGCCGCTTGCGGTAGTCGGCGTGCTTCAGGTCACGGTCATGCTGGGGCTGTCCTCGCTCGCCCTGCTCTGGATAGAGGCGAGCAGAGCGGTTCTGATCGCCTATACGCTGCCGATCTGGACCACGCTGTTCGGCCGCTGGATCCTGAAAGTGCGGATCGGTCCGCTGAACGTGACCGGGCTCGCGATCGGCCTCGCCGGGCTCGCGGTGCTTCTGGAGCCATGGGCGCTCGACTGGAGCGGGTCGCTGGAACTGCTTGGCTCCGCACTCGCGCTGGCTGCAACCTTCGGCTGGTCGCTCGGCGCGACCCTCTACAAACGGCGGTCATGGACCGCGCCGCTGCTCGCCCAGGTTCACTGGCAGTTCGGAATCGGCGCGATCCCGCTGCTCGCGATCGCGCTGGCTTTCGAGGCGGACGCACCGCTCAATCCGACATGGCGGCTCGGCGCGCTTGCGGTCTACAATTGGGTGGTGCCGGTGGTCCTCGCCTACTGGTGCTGGTCGCGGGTGCTGATGAGCATCCCGCCGTCGAACGCCTCTCAGTTTCTGATGCTGGCACCGGTCTGGGGAGTCGCGCTGGGCATACTGGTCTTCGACGAGCCCGCCGGGCCGTCGCTTTGGATCAGCCTCGTCCTGATCATCGGGGGCGCGCTGCTATCGATGCAGTCGCGCCGGGCCCGGCACGGCGGGGCGCCAGTTCGGCCGTCGGTCGGGCCGCCGCCTCAATAGAATCTCGGCAGCTCCAGGCCCCGCTCTGCAAGGCCGCCGTCGCGGAGTTGGGCGGTTTCGGTGGCTTCGTCTATCGTCTTGAAATCCAGGCCTTCCTCATCTGTCCATCAAGGCTTTCGGCGGCGGCAAGCGGGGCAGCGCGTCCTGCAACGCCTCAGCCACGGCAAGCACGGTTGCGTCCGCGAAGGGCGGTCCGACGATCTGCAGCCCGATCGGCAGGCCGTCCGCATCCGATCCGCAAGGAAGGGAAGCCGCCGGGGCGCGTGTTAGATTGAACGGATAGCAGTAGGGCGCCCATTCCGGCCAGCCGCGAATGCCGACCGGCCAGGGATGGTCTTCGCCGGCGGCAAAGGCGGTCAACGGCATGGTCGGCAGGATCAGCAGATCGACGGCTTCGTGCACCTGCCTCAGACGCTCGGCCAGAGCCGCGCAGCCGGAAAAGGCTTCGGCGTACGCGGCCCCGGTGACCGCCCGTCCCCGTTCCGCCAGTTCCAGCAGCGTCGGCTCGCAGCGCGCCGGATCCATGCCAGGCGCGGCCAGAAGTGCCGCCGCGGTCGCGGTCCAGATGGTTTCGAACAGCGCAGGCGCCTCCGAGAGGTCGAGGGGGACCGGCCGCACATCCGCACCCAGTTCGGCCAGGAGTTCGGCCGCCTCGGTCACGGCGGCGGCCGTCTCTTCCTGCGGCTGCGGGCCGGATGTCAGTGCCGCAATACCAATCCTCAACCCAGCGGGGTCGACGGTCTCGGACCAGGTGAAAGGGAGGCTCGGCGGTGCGGCCCAGTCCCGGGAATCGGGCCGGGCAATCGTCTGCATGGCAATCCTGGCATCGCGGGCAAATCGCGTGATCGGTCCATGCACCGCAAGATGCGCGAAGCTGCTTGCCGGATAGATCGGCACGACGCCGGTAGTGGGCTTGAGACCGAAAACGCCGGTGAAGGCCGCCGGCATTCGGATGGAGCCGCCCGCATCCGTCGCCATGTGCAGCAGGCCGAGTTCCGCGGCGGCGGCCGCCGCCGCCCCGCCGGACGAGCCGCCGGTCGTGCGCTCCAAATCCCAGGGGTTGCGGGTAACGCCGCACAAGTCGCCGTGGCAGACGGCCTTGTGGCCGAACTCCGACGTCGTGGTCTTGCCGAGGATGACGGCACCGGCCTCGCGCAGCCGGCTCACGCACGGCGAATCGGCGGTCTCGCCGGCCGGAATCGCAGTGTTGCGAGAGCCGCGCCGAAACGGGAAGCCGGCCGCGGAGATCAGATCCTTGATCGTTACCGGTATGCCGTCCAGGGGGCCGAGCTCGCGGCCTTGCATCCAGCGGGCCTCGGACCGGCGCGCCGCTTCGATCGCGCCCTCCAAGTCCAGTTCGCAGAACGCGTTGAGGAGAGGATCGTAGCGTTCGATCCGCGCGATGCAGTGTTCCGTCAGTTCCACCGGCGACGCCGCATTCGCGCCGAACCTAGCGGTCCATGTCAGGATGTCCGACGGGCTTTCCGTGACCGGCAACGGCGCGGCGCGTCGGTTCACCGGGGCAGAACCTGCGGGAAGAGCTTGCAGGGCATCGGTGCGCCGTCGGTCAGACCCGGATCTTCGAGTAGACGGATCGTCGAGGCGCGCGGCGTGTAGACCGCATCATCGCCCGTCCATCGGGTCGCAAGCCCGCGGCGGCGGCGGTCGCTGGTCGCATTCGCGCCCGAGTGATGCAGAGTCAGTGCGTGGTGCACGATGCAATCGCCCGGCTCCATGTCCCAGATCAGGAACTCATGCCGATCGCGCTCCGCCTCGATGTCGGGGATCGGCTCCATGTCCGGGTTGCTGTAGTCAAAATCGGTCGAGAAGCTTTGACCGATGTAGCGCTTCCCCCATTTGTGCGAGCCGCGGATGTATTCGACCCCGCCGCTGTTGGCAGAGACCGGGTCCAGCGCCAGCCAGATCGAGCAAACCTGATCGCCTTCGACCGGCCAATAGGGCAGATCGTGATGCCAGGGTGTGTGCTCATTCGTCCCGGCTTCCTTTACCAGAAGATGATCGTAGAACAGGGTGGCCGTGTCGGAGCGCATCATCCGCCGCGCGATCTCCGCCGCCGGGGACTCGAACACGAAGGCCCGGAAGGTCTCGTCGCGCGGCCAGATGAACTGATCCCCGAAGAACCGGCCTTTTCCGGCCTCCTTGGTATATTCGAGGGCCAGCGGTCCGCCGTCGGCCATGACCCGTTCCGCCCCGCCGCGCATACGCTCCACCCATTCATCGCTGAAGGCCTTGCGCAGAACGATGGCGCCGTCCCGCTCATACTGATCTATTTCAGATTGCGATACCGACGCCTCTCCAGTCATGAAGCCGTTCCCTTTCGTCCGCGACCAACCCATGCCGCCCAGTTTGATTTCAACCATACTGCAATCCTGAACCGGTCCGCAAGACTGCTAAGAATACTGGAAAATATGGAAATATTGTGCTGCATGAGACGCAATCCCAACCCTCGGCGAACCGGCTTTCCGAGGCAAAATTTTCAGCGCGCCTAAAAATTGCGTTGCGCTGCTACGCTATTTCCAGCAAGCTTTTCGCCAATACAGCAAGCGGTGGATAATAGTAGACTCATGCATGACGTACCGGCGAAAAATCCTGCGAAACTTTTTGAAATCTTCCGGCATCGCGGCGTAGAGCTACCAAATCGCGTGGTGATTTCGCCGATGCAGCAGTATGCGGCGGAAGCCTCCGGTCTCGTCAATGACTGGCACTTCGTCCATCTGACCAAGCTGGCGGTCGGCGGCGCGGGCCTCGTCTTCACCGAAGCCCTGGCGGTAGAGCCGAAAGCACGGCTTACCTACGGCGATCTCGGCATCTGGTCGGACGACCACATCCCGGGCTTGGCGCGAGTTGCGGACAGCATTCGCGCGAACGGCGCGATCGCCGGCGCGCAGCTGATCCATGCCGGCCGGAAGGCCAGTATGAGCCGGCCGTGGCACGGCTACGTTCCGCTCACCGAGGAGGATGCGCGCGAGCGCGGCGAAACCCCGTGGGAGACGATTTCATCGACCTCCGTTCCGGCGAATCCCGGCTGGCATGTGCCCACGGCGCTGGACGAAGCGGGGATCGAGGAGGTCCTCGCCCTGTTCGAGCAGGCGGCGCGGCGGGCCAATCGCGCCGGGTTCGATGTCCTCGATATCCACGGGGCGCACGGCTATCTCATCCATTGCTTCCTGTCGCCGCTCGCCAACGAGCGCAGCGACCGCTACGGCGGCAGCTTGGAGAATAGGATGCGGTTCGCTATTCAAGTCGCCGAAGCCGTGCGGCGCGGCTGGCCTGAGGAAAAGCCGCTCTATTATCGCCTGTCCTGCGTCGACGGAATCGACGGCGGTTGGGATTTGGAGGAGTCCGTCGCCCTGTCCCGGCGCCTGAAAGCGTGCGGTGTCGATGTCATCGACTGCTCGTCCGGCGGGCTGACCCAGCGCGCGACGCCCGCGATCATCCCGCGCGCACCGGGCTTCCAGGTTCCCTACGCAGCGCGCATTCGCCGGGAGGCGGACATCCCCACCATGGCGGTCGGGCTGATCACCGATCCCTTCCATGCCGAAGAGATCGTTGCAGCCGGCGACGCGGATCTGATCGCGATCGGGCGGGAGTCCCTCTTCAACCCCCATTGGCCGCATCACGCAGCCCAGGCCCTGGGTGCCGATCCGGGTTTCGAGGACTGGGCGCCGCAATACGGCTGGTGGCTTTATCGAAGGGAGCGGGCGCGTCAGGCAGCAAAGGACGCGCCGGCGGAAAACCAACAAACAGGGACGGCGGCGGCGCAGGCCTGACAAGGGCCGCGTCAGCATCCTGTACACGTCTGACTGTACACTTCTGACAAAAGAAAGGAGACGGGAATGAAGCTCACAAGATTGATTGCGATCGCTGGGATGGCTTTCGGCGGCGCCGGGGCCGGCTCGCTGGCGGCGGAAGAGTATCCCGCCAATATCTTTTTCGGCCCGGAACTGACGCTGACTAAATACGCCTATACGGAGTTCGCGGAACGGGTCGCGGAAGCCACGAACGGCGAAATCGAGTTCGAGGTCTATACCGGCGGCGTCCTGATTCCGCCGCGTGCCTCGATGGAAGGGATCGCCGACGGGATCGCCGTCGTGGGTTATCATGCCGGCACCTACACGCCGGCGGACATTCCCCTCCACAACCTGATCTCCGAGCTCTCCTTCGTGTCGACCGACTATTTCGTTTCGGCCCTGGCCTCGACGGAAATCAGCTTCGTGATGGATGAACTGGAGCAGGAGTGGAAGGAAAACGGCGTCATCTACGGCGGCGGATACTCGACTGCGCCTTACGTTCTGATGTGCAACACGCCGATCAAGACTCTGGCCGATGTGGAAGGCAAGCGGCTGCGCATGCCGGGCGCGATCTGGGACAGATGGGCAACGGCGATGGGCGCGGTTTCCGTCAACGTGCCGTCCAGCGAAATCTACACTGGCCTGGACCGCGGCACCCTGGACTGCGGTGTGAACCCGGCCGAGGGACTCAAGAGCCGCAGCTTCTGGGATGTCGCCGACCATGTTCTCGAACTCCCGCTGGGCGTCTATTATTCCGGTTTCCACTGGGCCTACAATCCGGAGTTCTGGACCGGCCTGTCGGTCGAGCAGCGCGAGACCCTCTACGAGCAGATGGCCTGGGCCATCGCCAAGACCGGCGTCGAGTACATGGCCGAGACCGATCGCGTGATCGCCGCGGCGAAGGAACGGGGCGTCAGCTTCGACGAGCCCGCGGACGATCTGATGGATGCCCATGAGCGATTCGTGGCGGCGGACCGGCAGGCGCTGGTCGATCTGGCGAAGGAAAAGTACGGGGTCGATGACGCCCAGCGTTACATCGACACCTACATGGAACTGGTCGCCAAATGGACCGAGCTTCTCTCGACGGTCGACACGAACGACGTCGACGCGGTCAAGGCGCTCATCATGAGCGAGATTTACGACAAGGTCGATCCGTCCTCGTACGGTCTCTGATCCAATCTGCCGCAGTTTCGGCATAACGGTATGCCGCCGCTACGATGTCGTAGCGGCGGCACCCCTTTCATGTGAAGGTTGGATAGGAAGCTGACTTGGGCGGGAGGCCACGACGCGATGCTTGAGCGGCTGTTTGCCGGGATGGTCCGGCTGGTCGGACGCGCCACCGATTTCCTGATGGTTCTGGCCGGCGTGGCGCTTGCATTGATGACGATTCACGTCGTCGCCGACGTCACCATGCGCGTTATCTTCAACAGCCCGATTCCCGGAACGCTCGAGATCGTCGCGTTCTATTACATGGTCGCTGCCATCGTCTTCCCGGTCGCGTTTCTGGAACGCAAGGACGAGCACATCTCGGTCGAGCTGTTCTATGGGTTCTTTCCCGCTTGGGCGAAGCGCGCCAGCTATGTCTTCGCCTGTCTGCTCTCCGCCGTCTTCTTCGCGGTGTTCGCCTATCAAAGCTGGCTGGACGCGCTGAAGGCCACGGCATCGCGCGAGGTTGTCATGGGCGCGGCCGCGATCCAGATCTGGCCGGCGCGCTATATCCTGCCGATCAGTTTCGCCCTGCTGGTCGTCGTCGCGCTGCTGAAGATCGTGCGGGTCTTCCTCAGGCCGTCGGAAACCCCCGACGGCCAAGACCTCGCCAAGTCGCTGGATTGAGGGCGCGCCGCCATGACCAATCTTGAAATCGGCTTCGGCGGGATCGCCGTTCTTCTATCCCTTCTCGCGCTGCGAGTTCCGATCGCGGTCGCGCTGGGGGGCGTGTCCTTCGTCGGGATATCCCTGATGACGAGCACGCGCGTTTCCTGGGGGCTGCTCTCCGCCGTCCCGTTCAACTTCCTCGGCGACTGGTCCCTGTCGGCCATTCCGATGTTCCTGCTGATGGGCTTCATCGCGTCCCGGTCCGGGCTGACCGATGGCCTCTACAAGGCCATGCGGGTCGTACTCGGGCCGATCCCGGGCGGTCTGGCGGTGTCGAGCGTCGGGGCGTGCGGGCTGCTTGCCGCCGCCTCGGGATCGAGTGTGGCCACGTCGGCCGCCATGGCGCGGATCGCGGTGCCGGAGATGCTGCGCTATCGCTACGATGCGGGTCTCGCGACGGGCGTCGTGGCGAGCGCCGGGACGCTCGGCTCCCTGATCCCGCCGTCGATCCTGCTGGTGATCTTCGGGATCTTCGCGCAGGTCTCTATCGGCGAGCTCTTCATGGCCGGGTTCCTGCCGGGTTTGCTTTCCGCGCTGATGTTCGCGGCGATGATCGTCATCCGCGTCAGCCTGAAGCCCTCGCTCGCGCCGCCGCTGGCCGAACGCCCCAGCCGGGAGGAGAAAATCTCCGCGCTGCGCGAGCTTTGGATCCTGCCCGTCCTGGTTCTCAGCGTCCTCGGGGGTATCTTCGTCGGCCTCTTCACGCCGACGGAAGCGGGAGCCGTCGGGGCGGCGCTGGCGCTCCTGCTGGCGGTCATTCGTCGCACCTTCTCGATCGCCTCGCTGAAGACGGCAATCGTCGAAACGGCGGTCAGTTCGACGGCGATCTTCATCATCGCGGTCGGGGCGGTCCTGTTCATGCGCTTCATGGCGCTGAGCGGCGTGCCCGACTATCTCTCGACCGCGATGCTGTCGGTCACGGACAATCAGATCGTGATCCTGATCCAGATTGCCATCATCTACCTGATCCTCGGCATGTTCATCGACTCGATCGGAATCATGCTGCTGACCCTGCCGATCGTTCTGCCGATCGTCGGCGGAAGCGGTATCGATCTCGTCTGGTTCGGTATCCTCGTCATCAAGCTGCTCGAGATCGGTCTAGTCACGCCACCGGTGGGCTTGAACGTCTATGTGATCAAGAGCGCGCTGGGGAATTCGGTGACGCTGACCACCATCTTCAGGGGCGTGCTCTGGTTCATCATCGCCGATCTCGTAACGCTGGCACTGCTGATCCTGTTTCCGCAGATATCCCTGTTCCTGCCGAGTCTGATGTAGCTATGCCGGAAACGAGGTCCCCGTTTCGCCTGCTGATCGTCGGGCTGGGTCTGTGGGGGCAGACCCTGGTGCGGTCCGTTCAGGGCCGAAGCGGCACCGTGCGTTTCACGGGCGCCTGCGTGCGCCGGCCGGACGCGGCCCGCGCCTTCGCGGAGGCGCAGGGGCTCGACCTTTTCGACGATCTTTCGGCCGCGCTCGCCAAGAGCGGGGCGGACGGGCTCGTGGTGGCAACGCCCCATTCCCAGCACGAGGAACACGTTCTGACAGGGCTGAAGGCCGGAGTTCCCGTTTTCGTCGAAAAGCCGCTCGCGCTGTCCACAGAAAGCGCGGCGCGCATGTTCGCCCGTGCCGAGGCGTGCGCGCTGCCCCTCTCGGTCGGCTTCAACCGTCGCTTCGCACCGGCGATGATCGGGCTGCGTCGGCTGGTGCGGGACGGCTCCCTGGGACGCATTCAATTCATCGAAGGAAATTTCTCGGGCCGGTTCGGCTACCGCTATCAGCCCGACATGTGGCGAGCCGATCCGCAGGAGGCGCCCGCCGGGGGGATGACGCCGTTGGGCATCCATCTGATCGACGCCATGATCGATCTTGCCGGACCCATCACCGCGGCGGCCACTGCCAGCAAGCGGGTGGTACTGGATATCGACCAGGACGATACCACCTCTGCCAGCCTGCGCTTCGCGGGCGGTGCGCTCGGGACCCTGACGACCCTGACGACGACGGCACCGTTCTGGCGGGTGCAGGTGTTCGGCGCCGAGGGGTGGGCGGAGGCGCAAGGCCACGAGCGCCTGCTGCACGCCCCTCTGAACGGCCCGGTGACGCAGACGCGCTTCGACCCGGTGGATATCGAGCGCGCGGAACTCGAGGCCTTCGCCGAGGCCGCGCGCGGCGGGCCGGCGTTCCCGGTGACCCGCGATCAGGCGCTGCAGGGAATGGCCGCCCTGGATGCGATCGTTAGCTCTGCCGACAGCGCGGGCGCCTGGGTCAGCGTTGAAAGCTAGGCCGTCCGCGACGACGCGTCTGCTCTATAAGCGGCCGGTCAGAGAAGTTCGTATTAGCATTTACGAACGCAAACCGCTCTACAGGCCGAGCCGATCGCGCAGCCCGTACCAGGCTGCGGCGGTCCGCATGCCGGGCACCCGAAGGCTGTGCAGCGCGAACGGCCTGAACGGGCCGGCCGTGATGGGGCCGAGATCGTCCCGTTCGCCCGCGACGCACCGGGCCAGATAGCGGCCCAGCAAGCTCGCCATGGCGACGCCGCGCCCGCCATATCCCATTGCGAAATGAATGCGCGCGGAGAGGCTTCCGAGATGCGGCCATTTCTCCCGCGGAACCGCGACCATCCCGGACCAGCGGTGAGTGATCGGCACGTCCTGAAGGTCGGGAAACAACCTGTGCAGCGCGGCCTCGATCCCGCGATAGCTTTCCGCATCATCGCGTTTGCCGGTGATGTCGCCGCGGCCGCCGAAAACCACCCTGTTGTCCGGCGATATCCGCACCCAGTTCAGAAGACGTTTGGTATCCGACATCGCCCGCCCGCCGGGCAGATACCGCCCGATCTCGTTCTCGGGCAGCGGCGCGGTCGCGACGGCGGAGGAGGCCACAGGAATGATCCGGCGATGCAGGTTCCCGAGACCGAGGTCGGACGGCGTATAGCCGTTGGTTGCAACAATGAGGTGGGCGGCGGTGACCGACTCTCCTGGCGTGTGAACGGTAACGCAGTTTGCGTTCTCCTCCACTGCCGTGACCTCACTGCTCGCATAAAGCGCAACTCCGGATCGTTTCAATCCGTCAGCAAGCCCCCGCGCATAGGCGAGCGGCTGTACGCGCGCGCCAAGCGGATCCAGATAACCTCCGACATAGGCCCCGCCCCCAAGTTCCTTTCGAACTTCCGCCCTTGAAAGATGCCGCACGCCGCTCTCGCCCGCAGGGCCGTGCAACCAATCGGCTTCCTTCTCAAGGATAGCGTTCGCGTTTTCCGAATGGGCCGCAGCGATGTAGCCTTGGCGCGCATAGTGACAGGGAATGTCATGGCATGCGATCAGCGCTTCGACGGTCTCGACCGCCTCGCGCTGGATTCGCCGCTGCCGGAGCGCTTCCGCCTCGCCATAGGCGCGCGCAATATCGGTGTAATTGAGCTTCGGCCGGGGCACCAACATGCCGCCGTTCCGGCCGCTCGCCCCCCATCCTGGAACCGCGCGTTCCAGGACAATCGCGTCCATCCCGAGCGCTGCCAGGTGATGTGCGGCTGAAAGCCCGGTAAAACCGCCGCCGATAACGATGACATCGGCGCGCGTGGCGGTTTCCAACCGGGGAAGATCGACCGGCGGCAGGGCCGTCTCCTGCCATACGGACGACACGTCTGAATATTCACGGTTTTTGGAATTCATTCTTTATCCTGGACGCAAAGAGTGTGGATTCTGAAAGAATGGAGGCTCTCTGACTACGACACCATAGAAACCTTCCGTGGACGCGGCGAGCGCTTAACCCGGCTCTCGCCGCGCGGGGCGCGGGCGCGCCTGCATTTGCTAGGCGCTCGGTATGTGGACGCCGAGGCCGGCCGACAGTAGTTCTGGGACGGCGCGCCGGCTGTCTTTGCCGTCCGGCGTCCGCTGGGTCATCCCTTTGCTCTCGAGCAGACCGAAGAGCGGCGGTGTCATCCTCAGGGTTCCGCTTCACGGCCGCCTTCTCGCAGTCGACAAAGCATATCGCAGAACCGCAAACCTCCGACGTCGGAAATCCGTACCGGATTCGGAAGGATGCTACCCTGATGCCGTACACGGACTGCCTGTTCTTTGATCAGGGAAATCATCAGACGAAGCCCGGGGATAGCGGATCCGATTGGGTAGCGGCGCCCGGTGATCTGCCCCCAAAGAATCGGACCATTGTGCGCTGGAATTTTCCAATTATCAGCCCGGAATCGGCTCCTCGTCATTGGCCCGCAATGTGGTCCACAAACTGGTCCGCGCAGAGAGATTTCCCTTGCGGAAATCGGCCCGCTCCCAGACAATATAACGTGTTGGAATAGATAAGAAATCCGGGTGGAGAATCCCCCTCTCCCCTTATGGGAGAGGGTCGGGATGAGGGGGCGCCCGCAGCCCGCTGCGCCGCCTATTGCAGCCGCGCGATCCGAAGCAGGTTGGTCTTGCCCGGGGTGCCGAAGGGGACGCCCGCGGTGATGACCACGCGGTCGTCGGTCTCCGCGAAGCCGTCGATGCGGGCCTGGTGCATCGCGGTCTCGACCATGTCGTTCAGATCCTTCGCGTCCGGCGCCCTGGTCGAGTGGACGCCCCAGACGAGCGACATCTTGCGCGCGGTCTCGACCCGCGGCGCGATCGAGATGATCGGGCGCTCCGGCCGTTCGCGCGCCATGCGCAGCGCGGTCGAGCCGCTGGTCGTGTAGGCGATGATCGCGCTCGCCTCGATCGTGTCGCCGATCTGCCGGGCGGCGGCCGAGATCGCGTCGGCCGTGGTCGCCTCCGGTTCGTGGCGCTGGGTATTCATGGTCTCGCGGTAGAAGGGGTCCTTCTGCACCCGCTCGATGATGCGGTTCATCATGGTGACGGTCTCGACCGGATAGTCGCCGACCGCCGTCTCGGCCGAAAGCATCACCGCATCCGCCCCGTCATAGACCGCGGTGGCGACGTCCGAGGCCTCGGCGCGCGTCGGCACCGGCATGTCGACCATGGAATCCAGCATCTGGGTCGCCACCACGACCGGCTTGCCGGCGCGGCGCGAGGTGCGCACGATCTCGCGCTGCAGGACGGGCACGTCCTCCGGCGGCATCTCGACGCCGAGATCGCCGCGCGCCACCATGATCGCGTCGGAGAGATCGACGATCTCCTGCAGCTTGTCGATCGCCGCCGGCTTCTCCAGCTTCGCCATGATGCCGGCGCGGCCCTCGATGATCGCCTGCGCCTCCTGGATGTCCTCCGGCCGCTGCACGAAGCTGAGCGCGACCCAGTCCACGCCGAGCTCGAGCCCGTAGTCGAGATCCTCCCGATCCTTCTTGGTCAGCGGCGAGAGCGGCAGCACCACGCCCGGCACGTTGACGCCCTTGCGCTCGCTCAAGGTGCCGCCGACGGCGACCGTGCAGGCGGCGTGGCTCTCGTCGCAACTCTCGACCGTGAGGCGCAGCCGCCCATCGTCGAGCAGCAGGTCGGTACCCGGCTCCAGCGCCTTGAAGATTTCCGGGTGCGGCAGGCGCACGCGGGTCACGTCGCCGGGCTTGTCCTCCAGGTCGAGGCGGAAGGAGGCGCCATCCTCGAGCTCCACCGGCCCGTCCTTGAAGGTGCCGATGCGCAGCTTCGGTCCCTGCAGATCCAAGAGAATGGCGATCGGCCGGCCGGTCTGGTTCTCCAGCGCCCGGATCGCGTCGAACCGCGCCTTGTGATCCGCCTTCTCGCCGTGGCTGAAATTGAGGCGGAAGACGTCCACCCCCGCCATGAAGAGCGCTTCGATCATCTCCGGGCTGGAGGTGGCGGGGCCGAGCGTGGCCAGTATCTTGGTTTGCCGGGTGCGGCGCATGGATGATCTCCGACGTCCGTCGCGGAAAAAGGCCGCATGCCGGATGGCCTGCGGTATCGGGATGATATCGGAGGGGCCGCGCGGACAAAAGCGCGGCGGTCGCCCGCGCGATCGTCGGCCCGGTCAGACGGCGGAGCGATCGGCGCCCGGCGTCTCCTCCTTCCAGCGTTTGACGCCGCCGGTCTCGATCCCGAACAGGTCGAGGGCACGGCCGACCGTGTGGGCGACCATGTCGTCCAGGCTCTCGGGCCGGGCATAGAAGGCGGGAACCGGCGGGGCGATCACCCCGCCCATTTGGGTCACGCTCAGCATGTTCTGGAGGTGGACCTGGGTCAGCGGCGTCTCGCGCGTCAGCAGGACGAGACGCCGGCGCTCCTTCAGCACCACGTCGGCGGCCCGGCTCAAGAGCGTCGAGGTGACGCCGGTCGCGATTTCGGCCAGCGTCTTCATCGAGCAGGGGGCGACGATCATCCCGTCGCTCGCGAAACTGCCGCTGGAGCAGGGCGCGCCGACGTCGCCGATGGCATAGGAATGGTCGGCCAGGTCGCGCACGTCGCGGGCCTTCAGTTCGGTTTCGTAAGCGAGCGTCATCTCCGCCGCCTTGCTCATCACCAGATGGGTCTCGACCCCGGCGGCGCGCAGCGCCTTCAGCACCTCGATCCCGTAGACGATACCACTGGCACCGGTCAGCCCGACGATCAGCCGGCGCGGCGCTGCCCTTTCCGTCCCGTTCGGCGCGATTGCCATATTCTCGCCCTTCACATTCACTTGCGTTCCGCTATCCTAATGTCCTGCGCCGTGGGAAAAAAGCGGCGCGCCCGACCGGGCCGGAACCCGTGCGGCCCGGCGATGACAAGAAGGCCCTTTCGGCCGCCGATTGGAGCATCCGCTGGACGACCCACCCTGGAGCATCCCCCTCGACCCGAGGCACGGACATCTAGGACGATCGGGACGAGTTGCCAGCGCCGATGCGGGAGACGGCGTCTAGCGTCGCCTCCGGTCGGCCCGCACCGCCGGCTCAACGGGTCGGCCCGCTCGGTTTATCGCCAACCAGCGGAGGGTATACCCCATGAGCAAAAGCGAGCGCATCGAAAGCCTCAAGGTGAAGCACGCCGAGATCGACGAGTTGCTGCGCCGCGAGGAGCTTCGACCGCACCCGGACGAATCGATGTGTCACAAGCTCAAGCGGGAAAAGCTCGCCATCAAGGACGAGATGACGCGGATGGAGGCCTCACCGTAGGCGATCCCTCCCAAACGAATCCGAAAGGCCCCGGCGTCACGCTCGGGGCCTTTTGCTGTCGGGAGGGCGCCGGTCAGACCGGCGTGATCTCCGAGCCGCGGGAGATGGCGACGACGCCGGAGCGCGCGACCTCCACCTCGCCGAGCGCCACCATCAGCTCGATGAAGCTGTCGACCTTGTCGGGCGAGCCGTGGATCAGGAAGACGAAGCTCTCCAGCGTCGTGTCCGCCACCTGGGCGTGATAGACGTCGGCGATGCGCAGGCTCTCGCGCCGGCTATGGTCCTTGGCCTTCACCTTGACCAGCGCCAGCTCCTTCTCGACATGCGGGCCCTCGAGCGTCAGATCGTGCACGTTGTGCACGGGCACGAGGCGCTGGAGCTGCGCCTTGATCTGCTCGATCACCATCTCAGTGCCGGTGGTGACGATGTTGATGCGGCTGACCGTCTCGTCCTCGGTGACGGTGGAGACGGTCAGGCTCTCGATGTTGTAGCCGCGCCCGGAGAACAGGCCGATGACGCGGGCGAGAACGCCCGGCTCGTTGTCGACGATCACCGCGAAGGTGTGCCGGCGCACCGGCTTGTCCTGCTGTTCGAAGGTATAGGCCGCCCCGGGCTGGCCCACCGTGCCGCTTTTCGCCATCGCGCTTTTCCCCAAACGCTTGCCGCCGTTCTTTCTCAGTGTTCCATCCGGCATCGTCTTACACCAGCACCCTGCCCTCGGGGCCGATCGCCTCGTGCCCCTCGCCCACGGGGGCGAGCAGCATGTCGTTGTGCGCGGCGCCCGACGGAATCATCGGGTAGCAGTTCTCGGCCGGGTCGACCGCGATGTCGCAGAGCACCGGGCCGTCATGGGCGAGCATCGCCTCGATCGTGCCGTCGAGCTGGTCGGGCGTCTCCGCCCGCAGGCCCTTGAGCCCGTAGGCCTCCGCCAGCTTGACGAAGTCCGGCAGCGCCTCCGAGTAGCTCTCGGAATAGCGCCCGCCATGCAGCAGCTCCTGCCACTGGCGCACCATGCCCATATACTTGTTGTTCAGGATGAAGACCTTGACCGGCAGGCGGTATTGCACGGCGGTCGAAAGCTCCTGAATGTTCATCAGGATCGAGGCCTCGCCCGCGATGTCGACGACCAGCGCACCGGGATGGCCCAACTGCACGCCGATCGCCGCCGGCAGGCCGTAGCCCATGGTCCCGAGCCCGCCCGAGGTCATCCAGCGGTTCGGTTTCTGGAAGCCGAAATGCTGGGCGGCCCACATCTGGTGCTGGCCGACCTCGGTCGTGATGAAGACATCGTCGCCACGGTCGCGGGTCATCTCGTAGAGGCGCTTGATCGCCTGCTGCGGTTTGATGACCTCCTTGCTGGTCTTGAACTCCAGGCACTTCTTTGAGCGCCACTCGTCGATCTGCGCCCACCAGGCCGACAGCGCGTCCTCGTCCGGCTTCTTGTGCCGCGCGCGCATGACCTTGATCAGATCCTCCAGCGCGTAGCCGCAATCGCCGACGATGGGCAGCTCGACCGCGACGTTCTTGTTGATCGAGCTGGGGTCGATGTCGATGTGGATCTTGCGGCTGTTCGGGGAGAAATCCTCGAGCTTGCCGGTGATCCGGTCGTCGAAGCGCGCGCCGACGCACAGCATGACGTCGCAATCGTGCATCGCCCAGTTGGCCTCGTAGGTGCCGTGCATGCCGAGCATGCCGAGGAACTGCGGCTCCTTCGCCGGGAAGGCGCCGAGGCCCATCAGCGTCAACGTGCAGGGGAAGTTCGTCATGCGCACGAACTCGCCCAGCAGCTGGCTCGCCGCCGGGCCGGCATTCACCACGCCGCCGCCGGCATAGACGATCGGCTTCTTCGCCGAGAGCAGCATGTCGACGGCCGCGTCGATCCGCTCGCGCTCCGGCTTCACCTGCGGGCGGTAGGTCTTATGCGCCTGCTTACCGTTGGGCGCGCTATAGTCGCCGTCGGCGAACTGCACGTCCTTCGGGATGTCGACCACCACGGGGCCGGGTCGGCCGGAGGTCGCGACATAGAAGGCCTCGTGCAGCGTCTTGGAGAGTCTGTCGACGTCCTTCACCAGGTAATTGTGCTTGGTGCAGGGCCGGGTGATGCCGGTCGTGTCGCATTCCTGGAAGGCGTCGTTGCCGATCAGGTGCGTCGGCACCTGGCCCGTCAGGCAGACGATCGGGATCGAATCCATCAGCGCGTCGGTCAGCCCCGTCACCGCGTTGGTGGCGCCGGGCCCGGAGGTCACCAGCACCACGCCCGGCTTGCCGGTGGAGCGCGCATAGCCCTCGGCCGCATGGACGGCCCCCTGCTCGTGCCGAACCAGGATGTGGCGGATGCGGTTCTGTTTGAAGAGCGCGTCGTAGATCGGCAGCACGGCGCCGCCCGGGTAGCCGAAGACGACGTCGACACCCTGATCGGCCAGCGCTTTGATCACCATTTCGGCGCCCGTCATGGATGTCGTGCTCATCGTCCCAAACCCTCGTTCACCCGCAACCGTGGCCTGCGCCCTTCCCGGCGTCCGGCCCCACGGCCTGATTGATTAGCCCATGCGCCCCCTGCGCGACAACGCGCCGGGAGGAGCCAAACCCCGGAAAAACCGGGATTCTCCGCCCTTTGCGGCGGCGCACCATAGGCGGGGGTCACGAGGGGGTCAAGGCATTTGCGCGAATAAATGCAAAAATCTCATCCCGTGATTTTTCCGAATATTGCTGGGTTATGGATAAATCAGGAATTATCTGTCGTCTCAACCAAGTCATCTGCCGTTTGGCATATTGCCGCGTGGCGATGACGGCGGCCTCCAACGCTTGCGGCCGCGACCAGTCGCCGCGCACATGGCGGGCGATCTCGCGCACCCCGACGGCCTTCATGATGGGCACGTCCTCCGGCAGGCCTTCGGCCAGCAGCGCGCGCACCTCCTCGACCGCGCCCTCGGCCATCATGGCCTCCAGCCGCCGCTCGATCCGCGCGACCAGCACTTCGCGCGGTGGGGCCAGCACGACGGTGGGGAAGGAAAGACCCGCGGGCGGGCCCGAAGGCGGCATCGCCTGCCAGACGCTCAGCGTTTGGCCGCTCGCCTCGAAGACCTCCAGCGCGCGGGCGATCCGCTGGCCGTCGGCCGGCGCGATGCGCGCGGCGGCCTGCGGGTCGATCGCAGCCAGCCGGTCGTGCGCGTTGGCCGGCCCCTCCGCCGCGACCGCATCCCGCACCCGGGCGCGCACGTCGTCCGGCACCTCCGGCATCGGCGAGAGACCTTCCAGCATCGCCTTCAGATAGAAGCCCGTCCCGCCGCACAGGATCGGCAGCCGGCCTTCGCCCAGCGCCTCGCGGACTGCCGCTTCCGCCAGCGCCCGCCAGCGATGGGCAGAGCAGACGTCGTCGCCCGACAGCACGCCGTAGAGCCGGTGGGGAACCCGCGCCTCCTCGGCCGCGCTCGGCCGCGCGGTCAGCAGGCGCAAGCTCCGATAGAGCTGCATCGAGTCCGCATTGATGACGGTACCGCCGAATTCTTCCGCCACGTCGAGCGCGCAGGCCGACTTGCCGCTCGCCGTCGGGCCGAGGATGGTGAGAACGGGGCTGGCAGGCGTCGAGGCGTCGGACATGGCGGGCCAGACGCTAGCACCGCGTCGCGCAATCGTCACTTGCGAGCGCGGGGGCCGCGCGCTAAGCGAACGGCCCATGACCAACGCCGCCCTGCCCCAGACCCTCACCCTCGTCGCCCCCGCCGCGCACGGCCTCCACGACGACGCTCTGGAGGCGGCCGGCCGCGCGCTTTCCAAGTCCGGCGCGACGGCGGTCGGCGACCCCGACTGGCTGTGCGAAGGGCTGGCCGCCGACCTGCCCTTCGAGGGGCTCGCCCCCGAGGACGCGCACGGCGCGATCGACGAGACGGAGGCGCTCGCCGGGATCGACCGGGCGGCGCAGCCGACGGAGGGCCGGCGCAAGCGCTTGCTGATCGCCGACATGGATTCCACCATGATCGAGATCGAGACGCTGGACACCATCGCCGCCCTGCTCGGCTTCGGGGAGCAGGTGGCCGAGATCACCGCGCGCTCGATGAACGGCGAGATCGGCTTCGAGGAGAGCCTGATCGAGCGCGTGGCGCTGCTGGAGGGCCATCCGGCCGACGAGACGCTGGCCGAGGTGATGCGCCGCGTCACCTACAGCCCCGGCGCGGAGACCGCGGTGCGCACCATGGCGGCCGCCGGGGCGCGCTGCCTGCTGGTCTCCGGCGGCTTCACCTTCACGACCGACGTCGTGCACCGGGCGCTCGGCTTCCACGCGCACAAGGCGAACCGGCTGGAGGTCGAGAACGGGCGTTTCACCGGCCGGGTGGAGGGCGATATCGTCGGCCGGGCGACGAAGCTGCAGACGCTGCAGGCGATGGCGCAGGATCTGGGCATCGGCCTCGACCGGGCGGCGGCGATCGGCGACGGGGCGAACGATCTCGACATGCTGCAGGCGGCCGGGCTCGGCGTCGGCTATCGCGGCAAGCCGATCGTGCGCACGCAAGCGCCCCATCGCATCGACCACACGGATTTGACGAGCCTGCTCTATTATCAGGGCTATCGCTTCGAGGAATTCGCCGCCGGCTGACGAACGAGAGCGGCACCGGACAGGAGGGAACCGAACCATGCTGGCCCAACTCGATCGCGCGACGCTCAACTACGAGATCGAAGGGCCCGAGGACGCGCCCACGGTCATGTTCAGCCATTCGCTGGCGGCCGACCTTTCGATGTTCGACCCGCAGATGCCGGCCTTCCGGGAGGCGGGCTATCGCATCCTGCGCTACGACATGCGCGGCCATGGGGCGAGCGTGCCGCCCGAGGGCGCCGAGCGCGACATCACGATCCACGATTTGGCCGAGGATGTGGTGCAACTGCTCGACCATCTGGGGATCGGCGCGGTCCACTGGGTCGGCCTGTCCATGGGCGGCATGATCGGCCAGGTGCTCGGCCTCGATCATCCGGGACGGGTGGAGAGCCTCTGCCTCACCAGCACGACGAGCCACATCCCCGAGGAGATGGGTCCGACCTGGGACGAGCGCATGGCCAACGCCCGCGCCCAGGGGATGGCGGCCATCGTCGACGGCACGATCGAGCGCTGGTTCACCAAGGAGGGCCGCGACGCCGGCCTGCAGGCGATCGAGCCGGTACGGCGGATGATCGCCAACACCTCGCTGGAGGGATACGTCGCCTGCTGCGGGGCGGTGAAGCGCTGGCGCTTCCGCGACCGGCTGCCGGAGATCCGCAAGCCGGCCCTCGTCGTGCAGGGCCGGTACGACCCCTCGACCAATGTCGAGGCCGGCCAGGTGATCGCCGAACGTCTGCCCGGCGCGCGGATCGAGGTGGTCGAGGACGCCTCCCACTTCGCGAACGTGGAGCAGGCCGACCGCTGGACCGCCATCGTCAAGGGCTGGGTCGACGAGCAGGCGAACGGCGCCTAATCTCCGCCACCGTCCCCGCCGTCTTGCGGACCGGTCGCTCCGGCCCGCCCGATCCGGAGTCCGGCCGCCATGCGCCGCATCCTCGATGGTTTCTCGCTGCAGGCCGTGGCCGCGGGGTTGCTCTCCGCCTTCGTCGGCTTCGCCAGCTCCTTCGCCGTGTTGGTGCAGGGGCTACGCGGCGTCGGCGCCTCGACGGCGGAGGCGGCCTCCGGCCTGATGGCCGCCTCGATCGCCATGGGGCTCTGCGCGATGTGGCTCGCGCTCCGCCATCGCCAGCCGATCAGCATCGCCTGGTCGACGCCGGGGGCCGCCTTCCTTGCGACGCTCGCCGTGCCGGAAGGCGGCTTCCCCGTCGCCGTCGGCGCCTTCCTGGCGACCGGCGCGCTGATCGTGCTGGCCGGGCTGTGGCGGCCGCTTGGCCGCGCCGTCGCCGCGATCCCGACCCCGCTCGCCAGCGCGATGCTGGCAGGCGTGCTGCTGCCGCTCTGTCTCGCGCCGTTCGAGGCGATCGCCGCCTACCCGGCGCTCGCGCTCCCGATCGTGCTGACCTGGGTCGTGGTGGGCCGCATCCGCAAGATCTTCGCCGTCCCGGCCGCCGTCATCGTCGCGGCCATCGCGATCGGCACCACCCTCGACGCCGGCGCCGCCGCCGGCACCATCGCCTGGTCGGGGCCGGTGCTGGTTGTGCCCGACATCTCGCTCGCCGCGCTGACCGGCATCACGCTGCCGCTCTTCATCATCACCATGGCCTCGCAGAACATCACCGGCATCGCGGTCCTCAAGAGCTTCGGCTACGAGCCGGCACCGGGGCCGCTCTTCGCCTGGACCGGCCTCTTCAGCCTGCTGGCCGCGCCCTTCGGCAGCCACGGGGTGAACCTGGCGGCGATCACGGCGGCGCTCTGCGCCAACGAGGACGCACATCCCGATCCCGCCCGGCGCTACTGGGCCGCCGCCGTGGCGGGCGCGGTCTATGTGCTGTTCGGGCTGGGGGCCGGCGTCGCCGTCGCCTTCATGAGCCTGGCACCGCCGGTGCTGATCGCGGCGGTGGCGGGCCTGGCCCTTCTCGGCGCGCTCGCCGGCGCGCTGTCGTCCGCCCTCTCCGAGGAGAGCGAGCGGGAGGCCGCCCTCGTCACCTTCCTGATCACCGCCTCCGGCGTCACCTTCTTCGGCATCGGCGGCGCCTTCTGGGGGCTTCTGGCCGGCGGGGCGCTGCATCTCTGGGGCCGGTACCGCGCACGGCGCCAGGGCTGATTCCCAAAGCCGTCCGCGCGCCTTTGTCCCTTTGCCAAGCTGCGGGTGCCTCGGCATACTCGGCGTCGAAAAGGCCATCGAATAGGCAGGGTTCGAGCAAGGGGAGAGAGACGCCATGGGTGCACTGGACGATATCTACCGCCGCTCCATGGAGGATCCGGACGGCTTCTGGGCGGAAGCCGCCGAGGCGATCGACTGGGACCGGAAGTGGGACCAGGTCCGCGACGACAGCGGCGCGCCGCACTTCTATCGCTGGTTCAAGGGCGGCAAGCTCAACACCTGCCACAACTGCCTCGACCGGCATGTCGCGGCCGGCCGCGGCGAGCAGACGGCGCTGATCCACGACAGCCCGATCACCGGCACCCAGCGCAAACTCACCTATGCCGAGATGCTGGACCAGGTGCAGCGCGCCGCCGGCATGCTGAAGGCGATGGGCGTCGGACAAGGCGAGCGCGTCATCATCTACATGCCGATGATCCCCGAGGCCGCGGTCGCCATGCTGGCCTGCGCGCGCATCGGGGCGGTGCATTCCGTCGTCTTCGGCGGTTTCGCGGCGAGCGAGCTCGCCAAGCGCATCAAGGATTCCGGCGCCGTCGCCATCCTGACGGCGAGCTGCGGGCTGGAGCCGGGCCGCACCATCCAGTATCAGCCGATCGTCGACAAGGCGCTGGAGATCGAGCCCGACACGGTCAAGTCGGTCGCCGTCGTCCAGCGCGAGCAGGCCGCCTGGACGCTCCGCGAGGGCCGCGACGTCGACTGGACCGACGGCCTGGCGCAGGCCGAGCCCGCCGAATGCGTCTCGGTCGAGGCGACGGATCCGCTCTACATCCTCTACACCTCCGGCACGACGGGGATGCCGAAGGGCGTGGTGCGCGACAATGGCGGGCATGCGGTCGCGCTCAAATACTCGATGAAGGCGATCTACGACATCGACCCGGGCGAGGTGTGGTGGACCGCCTCCGACGTCGGCTGGGTCGTCGGCCACAGCTACATCGTCTACGCCCCGCTGCTGCACGGCGCGACCACGGTGATGTTCGAGGGCAAGCCGGTCGGCACGCCCGACGCCGGCGTGTTCTGGCGGGTGATCGAGGAGCATGGCGTCGTCACGCTCTTCACCGCGCCCACCGCGTTCCGCGCGATCAAGAAGGAGGATCCGAAGGCGGAGCTTCTGAAGAAATACGATCTCTCCAAGTTCCGCGCGCTCTATCTCGCGGGCGAGCGCTGCGACCCCGACACGTTGCACTGGGCCGAGGAAATCCTCGGCGTTCCCGTGATCGACCATTGGTGGCAGACCGAGACCGGATGGCCGATGGCCGCCAACCCGCTCGGGATCGAGAAGCTGCCGGTCAAGGCGGGCTCCCCGACGCGCGCCGTGCCCGGCTACGACATCCGCGTGCTGGACGAGCAGCTGAACGAGGTCGAGCCCGGCACGATGGGCGCGATCTGCGTCAAGCTGCCCTTGCCGCCGGCCTGCCTGCCGACGCTGTGGAACGCGGACGACCGCTATATCGACGCCTATCTCGCGGACTATCCCGGCTACTACAAGACGGGCGACGCCGGCTATATCGACGAGGACGGCTACGTCTTCGTCATGGGCCGCACCGACGACGTGATCAACGTGGCGGGCCACCGGCTCTCCACCGGCGCGATGGAGGAGGTGCTGGCGAACCATCCCGACGTCGCCGAATGCGCCGTCGTCGGCGTCGCCGACCAGATGAAGGGGCAGTTGCCGATCGGCCTGCTGGTCCTGAAATCCGGGGTGGAGCGGGACGAGGCCGACATCTGCAAGGAGGTGGTGCAGTCCGTGCGCGACGAGATCGGCGCGGTCGCCGCCTTCAAGACGGCCGTGGTGGTGAAGCGCCTGCCGAAGACGCGCTCCGGCAAGATCCTGCGCCGCTCGATCTCCGGCCTCGCCGAGGGGGCGAGCGTCGACGTCCCCGCCACCATCGACGACCCCGCCATCCTGGACGAGATCAAGGACGTGCTGACGGAGGCGGGGCTGCCGCGGTAGGCCCTCTTGCCAAGTTTTCTCACGTCCCCCGCCAGGGGGAAGGCGAAAAAGAGGGCGCGGGGCCCGCACAAAAAAAGATCCCCAGGTCGAGCCCGGGGATGACGTGGCGTAGGCTATTTGTCTGGAAAGCCGTCGTGGCCGGGTGCGACCCGGCCATCTCGCGGGCGGGACAGGAACGCCTACTCCAGCCCTTCCCAGCCGCCGGAATTGCTGAGCGCTTCCGGGTCGTCGGTGACGGGCTCGTGGATCGGCTGTTCGAGCGGCTTGCGGCCGGCTTTGATGGCGCGGTCGATTTCGACCGAGAGATCCACCTGGCTGCACAGGCCGAGTTCCACCGGCGAGCGCGGGCGCAGGTTGGCGGTGTTCCAGTGGGTGCGCTCGCGGATCGCCTTGATGGTCGGCTTGGTGGTGCCGATCAGGCGGCCGATCTGCGCGTCGGCCAGTTCCGGATGGTGGCGCACCAGCCAGGCGATGCCGTCCGGCTTGTCCGCGCGCTTTGAGACCGGCGTGTAGCGCGGGCCCTTGTGACGTACCACGGGCTCCGGCATGTCGCTCTTCAGGAGCTGCAGGCGCGCGCTCTGATCCGTCTCGCAGCGCGCGATCTCGTCGGCCGAAAGCTGACCCGCCTGGATCGGATCGATGCCCTGCATGCCGCCGGCGACCTCGCCGTCCGCGATCGCCTGCACTTCCAACTCATGCAAATCGGTGAAGGCGGCGATCTGCTCGAAGGTGAGCGTCGTGTTGTCGATCAGCCAGACGGCCGTGGCCTTCGGCATCAGAAGCTTCGCCATTGTCCTCGTGTCTCCGTTCCTGGCCGCGGTCTCGGCCCTCGTTTTCAAAGGGGGCCGGGCGGCGTTGGCGGGCTTGCGGGCATGGCAAGCCCCGCGCCGTCCGCGGCACGGTCAAATCGATCCCTAAATCCTATGAAGGGGATGGAAGCGTCTATATCAAGGCGGAAGCCCCGGCGCAAAAGGAAAAGCGGCCCCGCCCCTTCCGGGACGGAGCCGCTCTTCGTCTCAGCCTGGCCGGCGGCTAGCGCCGGCTAGAGCCCGGATCCGCTTACGCGGCCACCGACTTGGTCATCTTCTCGACGACGGCGGTGAACTGCGCCTGGATCGGCTCGAAGGCCTCGTTCGCGACCTTCATGCCCATCTCGGACATCTTGGTGGTCTCGGCGACCCAGCTGTCGAAGCCGCTGCGCGCGACCTCGGCCTGGATGTCGACCACGTCGTTGATGGTCTTCGCGGTCATCAGCTTCTTCGCGGCCGCGACATTCGACTCAGCGGTCGTCTGCGCGAAGGCGAAGTAGGCCTTGCCGAGATCCTCGACGCCCTTGGCCAGGATGTTCGAGGACTTCACATAGGCGTCCATCGAGGACTTGTTGATGGTCGCGAACTCGTCGTAGTTCTTCAGCGCCGCGGTGGAGGCCTTCTCGACCTGCTCCTTGGTGGCGGCGACGGCCTGCTCGACGGTCTGCTTGCCGACCTGAACGGCCTCATCGACCTTCTTGGTGTCGATGGTGGTGACATTGGTCTTCTTCGTGGTCTGCTGCGTCATGATACGCACTCCTTTCCGGTTCGTTCGATAGACGAAAACGCTCTCTACCCTCTGCTCCCGGCCCGCCGCTGGCGGCGCTCCATCGGGCTTGGCCCCCGAGGGGCTTTCGGCCCCGAGATCGCGCGCCAGCGTCGCTGACGGCGGGAGCGCGATGCACGGCTTTGTGCTTTTCGCAGGTGCGAACGCCTGTTTGTGCACCGCAACATCGCTTACGGATTGGTATATGCGATCGGGCGGGGCTCCCGTCAAGGGGATTTTTTGTGCAGTGCACAATAAATCCTGAATCCCTCCGCCGAAGCGCCCTGAAGGCCCGGATTTCCGGCGCTCGGGACCGGCCTGCCGGGGGCGATCGGGCGACCGGACGGGCAGATTTCCGGCGCCCCGCTATGGACGGGCCCTCGAATCTGCACCAGCTTAGTAGGCTGGGGACCGTGTCCGACCGGGACGGCAAGGGCCGGGCCGACGGCCGGCAAAGGGTGAGTTAAGCGATGACATATTGTTTGGCGATCAAGGTGCGCGAGGGTCTCGTGTGCCTAGCCGACGGCCGGATCACGGCCGGGACCCAGGTGACCGCCGCGCGCAAGGTGGAGCGGCTCGGCATTCCGGCCTCCGGGCCGGCGGGCGAGATCATGCTGATGACCTCGGGCCTGCGCTCGGTGCGCGACAAGACGGTCGCGTTCTTCCGACGCGACCTGCAGCGCAAGGGCGCGAAGCCCTTCGCCTCGATCCTGGACGCGGTCGACGCCTATTGCGCCAAGCTGCGCGAGGTGCGCGACCAGGACGAGGAGGACCTCAAGCAGTCGAACCTGAAGTTCAACATCCACACCATCCTGGCCGGCCGGATGGCGGAAGACCGCGAGCCCTCCTGCTTTCTGGTCTATCCCGAGGGCAACTGGATCGAGGTCGGCAGCCGTACGCCCTATCTATCGATCGGCGAGACCAGCTACGGCAAGCCGATCCTGGACCGGACGCTGACCCGCGATACGGACCTCGCGACGGCCCTGAAGCTCGCCTACCTCTCCTTCGATTCCACCCGCATCAGCGCCGCCGACGTCGGCTTCCCCATCGACATGCTGACCTACGCCAATGCCGACGGCTTCTGGCGCGAGGCGCATTACGACTACGACGACGTGCTGCAGCAGCGTCAGTGGTGGAACAAGCACATCACCGAACTGGCGATGAAGATGCCCGACGGGCCCTGGAACGACACGCTGCTGCCGAACGGCAAGGCCGCCGGCCGGCTGCATGTGGTCTCCAACGAGGACGACGGCTGAGGCCGTATCGTCCGCGCGTCAGTCGATCGGATGGGAGGAGCGCGGCGGGTAGCTGCGCCCGACCGAAACGCCTGCATCGCCCACGATCAGATCGTAGTGCTCATAGGCGCTGTGGCCGGTGCGCTGTTCCTGCACGCCCGGATGGACGGCGTTCTCGAGCCGCCCCTCCCCCGCCGGCAGCGGGTTGAGCGGGATGCCCGTCGGATCGGCGCCATGCAGGATCTCGGCGAAGTCGCGCCCGCGATAGCCCGCGTCCGGCCATTCCCAGACCTGGAAGGCGAAACCGGTCCCCTCCCGGCAGGCGGCGACCAGCCAGAAGAAACTGCGGCTCGCAAGCGTGCGGCCGACGGGCGGCGGCTCGAGCAGCCCGCCTTCGGCCGCGTCCGAGGCGATCGCTTGGACCTGCGCCTCGCCCAGCCGCGTCTCCGCCTTCTCGCCCTGCCAGGGGTGCAGCGGATCGGTGAAGAGCGGCCAGCGCGAGAAGCGGATCGGCCCCTCCAGCACATGGGCGCGCAGGCGCGCCCCTTCGCCGCCCCCCGCGCCGGGGCGGAGTTCGTAGATCCGCACCTGCTCGGCCCGATTGCGGTACTCGACGAAGCGATAGGCGCCCTGCGCTTCCGGCTCGCCGGCCGCGCAGGCGCGACGCAGGTCGCCGCCGGAGATGTAGTCGAACCAGCTGAAGCGCCGCTCCACCGGATTGTCGATCGACCCGTCGCTGGCGCAGGCGGCGAGCAGCACCGCGGCACCGAGCAATATGGCAACGCCGCGCACGGCGGAAGCGGAGGATCGGGCCGGGTCGACGGGTCGGCGACGCATCATGTCGGTCTCCCTCGAGGGTGGATAGGGGCGGTACCGCCCCGCCTCTTCCCTAAATGACTCGTTCGATTGAACTTTTCGAGTCCGTATACGTCAATCCTTCCCGGAAAAGAAAAAAGCCAACAAATCGAGGCGCTTCGCGTTAGACTTTCGGTAACATTTGGCCTATAAATTGCTTTCTCTTGATTCATCTTCGACGCTGGAAGTCTCGGCCGACGGGGGAGTATTGGGGTAGTCATGATTCGTTCCGGCACATCGGTGATCAAGACCGTTCTCTTCGCGGGCCTCGCCCTGCTGCTGCTGGCGGGGCCGCTGGCGACGGCCGCCCAGGCCAAATACGCCTCCATCATCGTCGATGCCGAGACCGGCCGCGTGCTGCACGAAACCAATGCGGATACGCGCAACTATCCGGCCTCGCTTACCAAGATCATGACGCTCTTCATGGTCTTCGAGGCGTTGGAGCGCGGCGAGCTTTCGCTCGACACGCGGCTCAAGGTCTCCCGCCGCGCGGCCGGCCAGGCGCCCTCGAAACTGGGACTCAAGCCCGGCCAGACGATCCGCGTCGAGGACGCGATCCTGGCGCTGGTCACCAAGTCGGCGAACGATGTCGCGACCGTGGTCGCGGAAGCGCTGGGCGAGACCGAGTACAAGTTCGCGCTCGCCATGACCAAGCGGGCGCGCGCGCTCGGCATGCGCCGCACAACCTTCCGCAACGCCAGCGGGCTGCCGAACCGCCGCCAGCTCTCGACCGCGCGCGACATGGCGCTGCTCGGCCGGCGGATCATGACGGACTTCCCGCAGTACTATTCCTACTTCAGCCGTGAGCGCTTCACCTGGAACGGCCGGCGCTACGGCAACCACAACAACCTGCTGGGCCACTATACCGGCACCGACGGCATCAAGACCGGCTACACGCGCGCAAGCGGCTTCAACCTCGTCGCCTCGGTCGAGCGCAACGGACGGCGCCTCGTCGGCGTCGTCTTCGGCGGCCGTACGGCGAAGCGCCGCGACCGGCACATGGAGACGCTGCTCGATCGCGGCTTCGTGCGCGTCGCCCAGATCCCGAGCCGCGCCGACCTGGCCAAGACGGCCGCCGAGGCCGCGCGCGTCGTCACCCGGCTGGAGGCGATCAACCCCTTCCACAATGACGGCAACGCGCCTGCCATCGTCGCCCAGGGCGATGCCGACCCGGTGCAGGAGTACGAGGGCCAGGGCAGCGTCACCGAGATGGCGGAAGCGGCCCTCGACCGCACCGGCCCCTGGAAGATCCAGGTCGGCGCCTTCAAGGATCCGGAAGCCGCGCGCCGGCTGGCGGAGACCGCGCACGGCAAGCTCGCCGATCTCGGCGAGGGGCTCAGCATCGTGGTCGACCGGTTGAGCGGCCGGGGCCTTTATCGCGGCCGTCTCGGCGGCATCGAGACGGAAGACGACGCCCGCCTCGCCTGCCGCGTGCTGAAACGCCGCAAGCTCGACTGCCTGCCGATCGCGCCCAGCAACTCGAAGCTCGCCCGGAACTGACCTGCGGCTGCTCTGTCAGAGGTAGTCCAGCGGCAATTCGGTGGTGTTCTTGATCTCCTCCATCGCGAAGGAGGACGAGACGTCCGTCATGTCGACGGAGGCGATCAGCCGCTTGTAGAAGCGGTCGAACGCCGGAATATCGGGCACCACCACCTTCAGCATGTAGTCGACCTCGCCGGACATGCGGTAGAACTCCACCACTTCCGGGAAACGGCGCACGGCGGCGGCGAAGCGATCGAGCCACTCGGCCGAATGGTTGGCGGTGCGCACGGCCACGAAGACCGTGGTGCCGACACCGACCGCGGCGGGGTCCAGCAGGGCGACCCGCGCGCGGATCACCCCCGCCTCCTCCAGCGCCTTGACCCGCCGCCAACAGGGGGTGGTGGAGAGGCCGACGCGTTCCGCCAGCTCGCCCATCGACAGATCGGCCTGCCGCTGCAGGGCGGCGAGGATCCGTCGGTCGATCGCATCGAGTTTCTTCAGGCTCATGGGAATTGGAACTTTGTTCTCTATTATTGATATTCTTTAGCATAAACACTGTGAAACGGCGATATATTCCGCGAAATTAGCAATCATTTTCCTGGAATCACGCGATAAGTTCCACGCATGAACACACACGCACCCGCCCGGAGACGCCCGATGCGCGCCCTGCCCGCCCTCTTCACCGACCATCCGCAGAGCGTCGGCGAGAGTTACGGGGAACATATGGGTCAGGCGCTCTCCTTCGCGGGCGGTTGCGCGCTCGCCGCGTTCGCCTGCCTGCTGCACGCCTTCCTGCCCTTCCTGTTCGTGAAATCCGGCAGCCGGCGGATCGCCGCGCTCTATGAGCGGATGGTCGCCAACCGGGTCCGGGCCCAACGCTAGGCAAAGGAGGCTAGGCGGACGAGGCTAGGCGGGTTCGTCGGCCGGCAGTTGCATCCAGTCGGGCGGGCTCGGCTCGACCGCAACGCCGTCGGCCTCCAGCGGCTTGCCGCTCGTCTCGGCATCCTTGACGGCCTTGAGCCTCAACAGCGCGAGCGCCCAACCGTCGGCGACGGACCGGATCTCGCCCGCCTCCTTCGCGCCCAGTGTCACCAGCGCGCCCGGCTGCACCGCCCCCCCGCCGTCTTCGGCGAGACGAACCGGCATCAGGCGCTTCTTGACGAGGCCGCGATACTTCGTGCGGGCGGTCAGCTCCTGGCCCATATAGCAGCCCTTCTTCCAATCCACGCCGCCGAGCTCGTCGAAGCCGTTCTCCAACAGGATCGCCTTGTCGACCTGAAGGTCGCGACTGCCGTCCGGCAGGCCGGCCGGGATGCGCTCGGCATCCCAGCGCGCCCGCTCGCCGGGGGCGATACCGGCCGCCTCGAACGCGGCCTTGGCGGCTGCCGCCGGGGCGAGGACGCGCACGCCACCCGCCGCATGGCGCGGATCGACGAAGGCGACGCCGCCGGCGAAGGGTTTGGCCGCGCCGGGGTCGGGATCGGGGTCGAGGCCCAGCGCCCGCGTCGCGCCCTCGCCCGCCACCTGGAAGACAGCCAGGTCGCGCGCGATGTCGAGCTTGACCTCGGCCTGCAGCACGTAGCGCCGAAGCGTCGTGCCGAAATCCATCAGCCGCTCCCCGCCTTCGCACTCGATCAGGTAGCGGGGGACATCCGACGCGTTCGGATCGTCGAGCAGGAAGAAGTCATGCCGGAACTTGCCCTGCGGCGTCAGTAGCGCGGACCAGATCGCGCGGGTCCGATCGGCGCGCGTGACGTCGTTCGAGACCATCCCTTGCAGGAAGTCGGAACGCTCCGCGCCGGCAACGGTCACGATGCCGCGGTCCTCGCGCTGGAAATAGTACGGATCGCTCATGTCCGGGCCCATACGGTTGGTGAAGTGCTGCACCGGAAATGTGGCGCCCGCGCCGCATCGGCGCAAGGGTGCCCCGGTTGGCAAGCGCCGCCGGGAACGGTATAGGGCAGCAGGCCAAAACCACCCGGAAGGCCGGGTCAGTCGCCGCGGACGGTCCATGCGCATCCTCTTCATCACCTCCAATCGGATCGGCGACGCGGTGCTCTCGACGGGGCTGCTCGATGCGCTGATCGCCGAGGCGCGCGGCAAGACCGACGAGCCCCCGCGGGTAACGGTAGCAACCGGCCCGGCCGCGGCACCGCTCTTCGGCGGGGTGCCGGGGTTGGAGAAGGTGATCGTGCTGCGCAAGCGTCGGATGCGGCTGCATTGGCTGGCGCTCTGGCGGCAGGTCGGCCTCAGGCGCTGGGACCTGGTGGTCGATCTGCGCCGCTCCGCGCTTTCCTACCTGCTGCGCGCCGGCCGGCGCCTCGTCGTGCCGAAAAGCGACCGGCCGATGCACCGAGTGGCTCTGATGGGCCGGCTGATCGGTCGGGAGGCGGATCCGCCCGCGCCGAGACTCTGGACCCTCGCCCCCCATCGCGAGAACGCCGCCCGCCTGCTGCCGGACGACCGGCCCGTCCTGGCGCTGGCGCCGACGGCCAACTGGCCCGGCAAGATCTGGCCGGCGGAGCGGTTCGCCGAGTTGGAGCAACGTCTGACCGCTCCGGACGGCCCGTTGGCGAATGCGGCGGTCGCCGTCTTCGGCGGCCCGGACGAGCGGCTGCAGGCCAATCCCCTCCTGCGCGCCATTCCGCGCGAACGCCGGATCGATCTGGTCGGCCGCATCGACCTGCTGACGGCGGCCGCCTGCCTGGCGCGCGCCCGCTTGTTCGTCGGCAACGACTCGGGCCTGATGCACATGGCGGCCGCGATGGGGACGCCGACGCTCGGGCTGTTCGGGCCCTCGAAGACAGCGCTCTACGCTCCCTGGGGGCCGCATGCGGCCTTCGTCCGCACGCCGGAAAGCTTCGAGGAACTGACCGGGGCGTCCGACTACGATCATCGCACGACCGGCAGCCTGATGGGGGGCCTCGCGGTCGACACGGTCGAGAGCGCCGCCCGCGCGTTGATCGCGGCGGCGAACGATCGCCCCCCCCAGCGCAAGGCGGCATCGGAATGACGGCCAAGCTCTCCGCCCTGGTGGTGGCGCACAATGAGGAGGACCAGCTCGCGGCGTGCCTCGCGACGCTCGCCTTCGCGGACGAACTTGTCGTGGTGCTCGACAAATGCAGCGACGGCTCCAAGGCGATCGCGGAAGCGAACGCCGACCGCATTCTCGAGGGAAGCTGGGAGATCGAGGGCGCGCGCCGCAACGCCGGACGCGACGCCTGCGCCCACGATTGGATCCTGGAGATCGACGCGGACGAGCGGGTCACCCCTGAACTGGCCGAGGAGATCCGCCAGGCGCTCGCCGCCCATGACGACGGCTATTTCCTGATCCCGTTCGACAATTATGTCGGCGAGCGCCTTGTGCGCTACGGCTGGGGGGCCGCCTGGGGCGCGTCGGCGGCCGCGCGGCTGTCGCGCAAGGACACCAAGAAATGGGGGATGGAGCGGGTGCATCCGGGCCTGGAACTGACCGGCCCGGAACGGCGGCTCGAGAACCGCATCCTGCACTATGTCGACCGCGACATCTCGGACATGATCCGCCGGCTCGATCGATATACGACGGCCAAGGCGCGCGACCTGCGCGACCATCCGGACGGCGTCGGTTTCGCGCGCAACGTGCGGCGCATCTTCTCGCGCTTTTACAAATGCTATGTCGGCCGGAAAGGGTATAAGGAGGGCAAGTACGGGTTCCTGATCGCGCTGTTTGCCGGTCTCTACCCGATCCTGTCCTACCTCAAGGCGACGCTGGAGGACGAGTGACTCGGATCCTGCAAGCGATGGCGGGCGCACCGGTGGGCGGGGCGGAGGCGTTCTTCACCCGCCTCGTGCCGGCGCTGACGCGCGCGGGCCAGCCGCAGCTCGCCGTCGTGCGCACCCACGCGCCGCGCCAGAAGATCCTGCAGGAGGCCGGCGTCCAGACCGTCGCCCTGCCCTTCCGCGGGCGGCCGGATTTCCTCACCCCCTGGCTCTTCAAGAAGGTGGTGAAACGCTACCGGCCGGAGATCGTGCTGACCTGGATGAATCGGGCGACGCGCGCGGCGCCGACCGGCGACTGGACGTTGGCGGCCCGACTCGGCGGCTATTACGACCTGAAATACTACCGCCATTGCGACCATCTGATCGGCAACACCCAGGACATCCGCCGCTACCTGATCGCCAAGGGCTGGCCGGAGGAGCGCGCCTGGTACCTGCCGAACTTCGTCGACGCGCGCGTGATGCCGCCGGTCGACAAATCGACGCTGCAGACGCCGGAGGAGGCGCCGCTCATCCTCTGCCTCGGCCGGCTGCACAAGAACAAGGGCTTCGACGTGGCGCTCAACGCGCTGGCGCAACTGCCCGGCGCCTATCTGTGGATCGCCGGCATCGGGCCCGAGGAACGCGCGCTGAAGGCCCTCGCCGACGAGCTGGGCGTGACCGACCGCGTCCGTTTCCTGGGCTGGCGGGCGGACGTGCCGGCGCTCTTCGCGGCGGCCGACATCTTCCTGTGCAGTTCGCGGCACGAGCCGCTCGGCAATATGGTGATCGAGGCCTGGGCCCAGGGCGTGCCGGTGGTCGCCGCCGCCTCGCAGGGTCCGCGGCAGCTGATCGCGGACGGGGAGACCGGCCTGCTGGCGCCGGTCGATGATGCGGACATGCTGGCCCGCCAGCTCGCCCGTGTGATCGAGACGCCCTCCTTCGGCGTCGATCTCGCCGGCAAGGGGCACGATGCCTTCCAGAAATCCTATACGGAAGCGACCGTGGTCGCCGCCTACCAGGAGTTCTTCGAGCGGGTGAAGCCCGCCGCCGCGCGCGCTTCGGCTCCGGCCCAGGCCCCGGCGGGAGGCGCCGGCACCTGATGTGCGGTATCGCGGGCATCATGACACGCGACGGCAGCGCCCCGGGTGCGGGCGCGGTCGACCGGCTGCTCGGCGCGTTGGCCCATCGCGGACCGGACGGCGAGGGGCGCTACCGCGCGGGCGGCGTCGCGATGGTGCAGACGCGGCTCGCCATCATCGACCTGAAGACCGGCGACCAGCCGCTCTACGAACCAGGCGGCGCGGCGCTGGTCGCCAATGGCGAGATCTACAACTACGTCGAACTCACCCGGGAGCTCGAGGGCGAAGTCGCGCTCGCCACCAAGTCGGACTGCGAACTGCCGCTGCACCTCTACCGCCGCGAGGGCCTCGATTTCGCGAAGCGGCTACGCGGCATGTACGCGATCGCGATCCACGATCCCGCCGAGGGCGGCCGGCTGGTGCTGAGCCGCGATCCCTTCGGCATCAAGCCGCTCTACTTCACCCAGACCGACGACCACTTCGCCTTCGCCAGCGAACCGCGCGCACTGCTCGCCGCGGGCCTCGTCGGGCCCCGCGCCCAGGTCGAGGAGGATGCCCGCGACATCCTGCTGCAACTGCAGTTCGGCTGCGGCGAGACCACGCCGATCCGAGGCATCGAGCGCGTCCTGCCCGGCGAGACGCTGGTCATCCAGCGCGGCCGGATCGTCGAGCGGCGGCACCGCGAGGCGCTGCCCGAGGGCGGGCCGGAGACGATCACCGAGGCGGCGGCGCTGGAGCGGCTGGACGCGGCGCTGCGCGACAGCGTGACGGTGCATCAGCGTTCCGACGTGCCCTATGGCCTGTTCCTTTCGGGCGGGATCGATTCCAGCGCCGTGCTTTCCATGATGGCGGAGCTGAACCAGCGGCCGGTCGTCGCCTACACCGCCGGCTTCTCAGGCGGGCACGTGCATGACGAGCGCGACCACGCCCGCATGCTGGCGGCCCATCTCGGGGCCGAGCACCACGAGATCGCCTTCGAGGAGCGGGACTTCTGGGAGACGCTGCCGCGCATCGCGCTCGCGATGGACGACCCGGCGGCGGACTACGCGGTGCTGCCGACCTGGAAGCTCGCCGAGCGGGCGGCGCAGGATCTGAAGGTCGTACTCTGCGGCGAAGGCGGGGACGAGCTGTTCGCGGGCTATGGGCGCTACCGCGCGCTGGGCCGGCCCTGGTGGCTCGGCGGGCGGGGCATCCGCAACCGGGGCATCTTCGAGGGGCTGGGCGTGCTGCGCCAGGAGGGGCGCGGTTGGCGCGACCCGATCGCGGCCAAGGAGGCGATGCATCGCGAGACCGGCCGCAATCGCCTGCAGGCCGCCCAGGCGATCGACTGCGCGGACTGGCTCTCCAACGATTTGCTGACCAAGCTCGACCGTTGCCTGATGGCGCATGGGCTGGAGGGGCGCACGCCCTTCCTCGACCCGGCGGTCGCGGCCGCCGCGTTCCGTCTGCCCGACGCCCTCAAGATCCGCGGCAAGCGCGGCAAGTGGCTGCTGCGCCGCTGGCTCGACCGGCGGCTGCCGGAGGCGCAGGCCTTCGAACGCAAGCGCGGCTTCACAGTCCCCGTCGGTGCCTGGATCGCGCAGGAGGGCGCGCGCCTCGGCCCGCTGGTCGCGCGCCAGCCGGCGATCGAGGCGGTCGCCAAGCCGCGCGCCGTGGAGGCGCTGTTCGCCAAGGCCGGCGGCAAGCGCGAGGGCTTCGCGGCCTGGACGCTGCTATTCTACGCCCTATGGTACGCCGGCGTGATCGAGGGGCGATCCCCCGCCGGCCGGAACGTCTTTGCCATGCTGGAGGAACGCGCATGACGGGCGCCGAGACCATCACCCTGCGCCGGCCCGACGACTGGCATCTGCATGTGCGCGACGGCGCGATCCTGCAAGCGGTGCTGCCCTTCACCGCCAGGGTCTTCGCGCGCGCCATCATCATGCCGAACCTGGCGCCGCCGGCCGCGACCAGCGCGCAGATCGCCGCCTATCGCGACCGCATCCTGGAGGCCCTGCCCGAGGGGACCGGATTCACGCCGCTGATGACCGCCTACCTGACGGACGTCACCGACCCCGACGATCTGGCGCAGGGCCATGAGAGTGGACTGATCACGGCGGCGAAGCTCTATCCCGCGGGCGCGACCACGAATTCCGACAGCGGGGTCACCGACATCGCGCGGATCGAGCCGGTGCTGCGCCGCATGGCGGAGATCGGCATGCCGCTGCTGGTGCATGGCGAGGTGACGGACAAGGACGTCGACATCTTCGACCGCGAGGCGGTGTTCATCGAACGCACGCTGAAGCCGCTGATGGGGCGCCTGCCCGAACTGCGCATCGTGCTGGAGCACATCACGACGGCCGACGCGGTCGAGGCCGTCGAGGCGGGCGGCGACAATCTGGCGGCCACCGTGACGCCGCACCATCTGCTGATCAACCGCAGCGACCTGTTCGCCGGCGGCATTCGCCCGCATCTCTACTGCCTGCCGATCGCCAAGCGCGAACGCCATCGCCTCGCCGTGCGGGCCTTCGCGACCTCGGGCCACGGCCGCGTCTTCCTCGGCACCGACAGCGCGCCGCATCCGATCGGGACGAAGGAGAGCGCCTGCGGCTGCGCCGGCATCTTCAACGCGCCGAGCGCGCTCGAACTCTACGCCCAGGTGTTCGAGGAGGAAGGCGTGCTGGATCGGCTGGAAGGCTTCGCCAGCCTGAACGGTCCGGCCTTCTACCGCCTGCCGGCAAATAGCGAGACGATCACGCTGACCCGTGGCACCCTGCCGGACCGTGATGTGATTGAAATCGATCAGAAAAACCAAATCAGGCCGTTCGATCCGCCGAGCCCGGTGAAGTGGACGCACAACCTTTACTGAGCACTTTTAATCTGAAATTTGCCCGCAAAAGAGGATTATTTATCGTTTTTCTTGCATTCGGTGCATAGCGTCTAGAATCGCCCCAGGGTCTCCCGTCCCGAACCCAAGGATGGAGGACCCAGATGAACCCTTTCGACCTCACCTCTCTCATGCAGCGGCTGACAGGTTTCGTGCGCGCCGAGGGCGTGGCGCTCGAGCTGTGCGAGGACATGGAGGCGCTCTACCGTCATCAGCCGGAGCTCGAGGGAAAGACGCTCTCGCCGCTGTTCCGGCACGATCTGTTCGACATGCAGGACGCCTTCTGGATCAAGGGCACGCGGCTCTTCGACGGCAAGCTCGTCCATGTCCAGGCCTCGAAGCTCGAGGATACGGGCCGGCACACGCTGGCCGCCGTGCTGCCGCGCCAGCTCTCGCGCTGCTACGACGGGGGCGCGCAGGTGGCCGGCTGTCCGGCGATGGAGCAGATCCGCGGCCGGCTCGCCTATCACGGCGACACCTGGGTCAGCCCGGCGATGCGGGGAAAGAATCTCGGCGGGCCGCTGACGCAGATCGGCCTGCTCGCGACCTATGCCCGCTGGCAGCCCGACTTCGTCTACGCCTTCTTCGAGCACGGCGCCGCCTTCAGCGGCTTCGGCGCGCGCTCCTGGTACACGAAGATGGAACGAATGGGGCGGCGCTGGAATCGCTGGCTCGAGCAGACGGAGTATCTGGCCTACATGTCGCGCGACGAGCTGGATCGCCTAGTGGCGTTGGAGGCTCGATGAAGCGCGAGCAGACATTGACCACCGGCTTGCCGGAAACTTCGCTCACGAACACGTAGCGGCAGTATGAGACGAAGAAAGGCGTGCCCCAGACGTCGATCCGCGAGCGGACCGTCTGCGCCACCGGGAGACCGGTCTTCATCACCTCGAAATAGTCGGCCCGCAGCGCGAGGTCGTAGTCGCGATCGGGCACGCCTTCCTGGCCGATCGCGGACCTTGCGAAGCCGCTGCCGTAGAGCCGCGCCGGGGGCGTCCGCGTCCCGCAATAGAGATAGCGGTAGGCATCCGGCCCGAGCTCGTGAAGCTGCATGAAGGGCGCGAGCTCCGCGAAGCGCCGATCGCCATTGTCGAGGGTGCCATCGGTCTCGAAATGCCAGTCGAGTACCGCCTGCAGGATGGGATCGGTCCGCAGATAGCCGATGGTGGCGCGCTCGATCGACGGGTGGAAGCTCATCCGCGCCCCTCTCCCCTGGCGCGCACCATTTCGGTGAAACGCGACACGAAATCCAGAAGTTCCTTCAACTGCGCGGCGTCCAGGTCCCTCATCTCCGCGACGCCGAAGGTTTCCCGGACATAGGCGTCGACGAGCGGCTTGAGGCCGTTCTCCGTCGCCAGTCTCTCGACGCGAACCAGGCTCGTATTGTGGAACAGCTCAGACAGTTCGGAACGGATCTGGTCGTCGATCATGGTCGTCCTCATCGCGCCGGCCAACGCGCCGGCCCTTGGCCGCCCGACCGGATCGCGACAGAGGGGCGACTAGAGGCTCGCCACCAAATCGCGCGCGAAACGAAGCCGATAGGGCCTGGACGGGCTCGCCAAGGCGAACTGATACAGCAGATAGATCGCCCTTCCCTTTACATCATGTGGCAGGGCGAGACCATACTGCGCGAGTATTTCTTCCAGCGTTTCAATCACGTCGGACAGCAGCTGCGGATCCGGGAACTGCGTCGCGGGCGTCTCCTCCGGTGCCGCCCCGCCGGGCGCCGCGACCAGCACCTCGCCCGCGGGCGGCGCATCGGCGGCGTCCGACCCCGGGGCCGCGGCCGTGCGCATCGGCCCCTCTCCGACGGCGAGCCATTCGGGCCGCACGCCGGCACGCATGCACAGCAGGACCATCGGCAGGAAGGGCGGTTTGCTGTCGCCCTTGCAGTAGCGATAGACCATGTCCTCCGAGACGCCCATCGCGTCCGCCGCCGCCCGCTTCGAACCCAGCAGCCGGCAGACGTCGATCAAGCGCGCGCCGAATCCATCCAAGCGTTCCTCCACCGCTCGCCCCTCCTTCTCCACCCCGTGCCAATCCCTTCCTACACTGGCAGGAGGCGTTCCTTCCAGACCTTGGAGGATACGCAAATCTGCGGTAGGGGTCCAGAAAGCCGCGACGTTGAATTGCAGAACCGAGGCTGCGAGGGGATTTTCTACTCGTTTTTCAACTTGTGAGTTGCATATCTGCAAGACTCTTCGGTACTATTAACGCAACGCGAGCACGCATAGCGCGTTTCAACGCCAACGATCCTGCTATCTGGAAGGAAGGGTATTTATGGCAAACGGCAAACATCCGGTAGATGTCGCGGTCGGCGGCCGCGTGCGCGAACTGCGAATTCGCGCCGGCATGTCCCAGACGAAGCTCGGCGAGGCGCTCGGGGTCAGCTTCCAGCAGATCCAGAAGTACGAGAATGGCGCGAACCGCATGGGCGCTTCCCGCCTGGTCCAGGTAGCGACCGCGCTGCAGGTGCCGTTGGCTCAGCTCTTCGTCGGCGTCTCCAATCCGGACGAGGACGTGGAGTCCGCCCCGCTCGACAAGGAAGCCTCGAAGGTCGCGCGCGACTGGGCCGCGATCCCGAACGAGAGCATGCGCGAAACGCTGCGCAAGGTCGTCAAGACGATGGCGCGTACCGACGCCTGAGCGCACGTCTTCCGCGTTTCGGGTAAGACCGGCGGCGCGTCTCTTCTCAGAGCGCGCCGCCGCGCTTTTTGTAGCCCTGCACGGCGTTCGAGATCTGGCTGGCGATGTCGACCGAGCTCTCATCGGGATGGAGCGCGGCCACGATCGCTTCCGACAGCGGCTTCAGCAGATCCACTTCCTTGCGTTCCGGCTGTTCGACGGTCTCGCGCAGCGAGGCCGTAACGCGCATCAGTGAGGTGCATAGGTCGGAGATATGGCTCCACTGCGTGCCCTTGACGCGCGCAGCGGTATCGCGGGCGACCTCCAGCAGCCTGTCGAGCCCGTTCAGGAGCGCCCCGCTCACCTCGCGCTTCTTGAACTCGGGCAGCACGACCTCGACCAGGAAGGCGATCTGGAAGGCGTTGCGCTTCAGCTTGTGATCGTTGATCGAGCTCTGCGCCTCTTCGATCGCCTTGGCGAGCTTGGCGCGGTCGATCTTCTCGCCCTGGATCTTGGAGCGCAGCGTGTTCGGCACGTCGATCTGCGGGATGTCGCTCTTGCGGCTCTCGTCCTTGCGGCGGTCGGGACCGATATAGTCGCTCGTCACCACGAAGGGTTTGCGCGCGCGCACCAGCACCCGGATCCGTTCCAGGATCTGCCCAGGGCTGAGCGGCTTCACCATGATGTCGTCCGTGCCGCTGGAGGCGACCCGCTGCACCACATCCTGGGTCGGCTCCCAGATCGTCACGATGACCGGCACGAAAGGATTGTCGCCCAGCCGGCCGTGGCGGATATCCTGGATCATCCCGTCGGCCGCGCCCGAATCCATCTCGGAATCGAGGATCAGCAGATCCGGCTGCGCCTTGACCACGGCCTCGCGCAGCGACTTCGACTTGTCGAAATCGACGATGCCCTCGAAGCCTTCGCGGCTGAGGGCCAACCGCAAGGCCTGACGCAAGGACCCTTCCGGCTCGCCGAAGAGGATCTTCGCCGCCGCGGCGTGCGAGTTCTTCTGCCGTTGCTCGAAAAAGGCCATGGATCCCCAGAGTCGCCGGGCGGCGCGGCGCCATCCGGGTCGCCGCGTGTCTCCGCTCGACGCCATCTTAGACGGGATTTCGAGCGAACGCACCTGCAGCGCACAGGCCGCACCGCAGAATTCCGACGATCCGCCGGCCTGGCAAGGCCGGCCGGACGGCCTCAGGCCACGGCGTCCGCCGCCGCCTCCCGACGGGTGCGAATCGCGGCCTGCGCGGCGGCAAGCCGCGCGATCGGCACCCGGAAGGGCGAACAGGAGACGTAGTCGAGCCCGACCCGCTCGCAGAAGCCCACGGAGGCCGGGTCGCCGCCATGCTCGCCACAGATGCCGAGCTTGATGTCCGGCCGGCTCTTGCGCCCCCGGGCGACCGCGATCTCGATCAGTTCGCCGACCCCCTCCTGGTCGAGCGTCTGGAAGGGATCCTGCTCGATGATGCCGCGCTTCTCGTAGTGCGTCAGGAAGGAGGAGGCGTCGTCGCGGCTGAGGCCGTAGGTCGTCTGCGTCAGATCGTTGGTGCCGAAGGAGAAGAACTCCGCCGTCTCCGCGATATGGCCGGCGGTCAGCGCGGCGCGCGGCAGCTCGATCATGGTGCCGACATGGTAGAGCGGTGCCTCGCCCTGCTCCTTCTCGACCTCACGGGCGACCTTGTCGACGACGGCCTTCAGCAGGTCGAGCTCCTTCTTGATGCCTACCAGCGGCACCATCACCTCGCACAGCGGCGGGGCCCCGGTCTCGCGGCCGACCTGGATCGCCGCCTCGAAGATGGCGCGGGCCTGCATCTCGCAGATCTCGGGATAGCTGTTCAGGAGCCGGCAGCCGCGGTGACCCAGCATCGGGTTCGTCTCGTGCAGCGAACTCGCGCGGGCTTCCACCCGCTCGACCGGCACGCCGGTGGCGCGCGCGACCTCCTCGAACTCGGCCCGCTCACGCGGCAGGAACTCGTGCAGCGGCGGGTCCAGCAGGCGGATCGTCACCGGCTTGCCCTGCATCAGCTTGAAGATCTCGACGAAATCGTCGCGCTGCATCGGCAGGATGCGGCTCAGCGCGTGGCGGCGGCCCGCCTCGTCGCTCGCCAGGATCATCTCGCGCACCGCGACGATCCGGTCGCTCTCGAAGAACATATGCTCGGTGCGGCAGAGGCCGATGCCCTCGGCGCCGAACTTGGCGGCCGTGGTGACGTCCTCCGGCGTCTCGGCATTGGCGCGGATTTTGAGGCGCCGGGCCGCGTCGGCCCAGGCCATGATGCGCGCGAAATCGCCGGACAGCTCGGGATCGACGGTCGGCACGCGACCCTCGATCACCTCGCCGGTCGACCCGTCGATGGTGATCCAGTCACCCGCCGAAACGGTCACGCCCGCGATCGTGAAAGTGCCTTCCTTGTAGTCGACGCGGATGTCGCCGGCGCCGGCGACGCAAGGGCGCCCCATGCCGCGCGCCACGACGGCCGCGTGGCTCGTCATGCCGCCGCGGGTCGTCAGGATGCCCTGGGCGGCGTGCATGCCGTGGATATCCTCGGGGCTGGTCTCGACCCGGACCAGCATGACCTGGCGGCCTTCCTGGGCGAGCTTCTCGGCCTCGTCGGCGGAGAAGACGACGAGGCCAGAGGCCGCGCCGGGCGAGGCCGGCAGGCCCTTCGCGATCACCTTGCGCTCCGCCGTCGGGTCGAGCCGCGGATGCAGGATCTGGTCGAGCGACTGGGGTTCGACGCGCATGACCGCCGTCTCGGCCTCGATCAGACCCTCGTCCACCATGTCGCAGGCGATCTTGATGGCGGCCTGGCTGGTGCGCTTGCCGGCGCGCGTCTGCAGCATCCACAGCTTCTGCTTCTGCACCGTGAACTCGATATCCTGCATGTCGCGATAGTGGGATTCGAGCCGCGCGCGCACTTCGTCGAGCTGCCGGAAGACGTCCGGCATGGTCTCTTCCATCGCCGGCAGGTCGCTGCCCTGCTTCTCGCGACCGGCGATCGTCAGATGCTGCGGCGTGCGGATGCCCGCGACGACGTCCTCGCCCTGGGCGTTCACCAGATACTCGCCGTAGAAGATGTTCTCGCCGGTCGACGGATCGCGCGTGAAGGCGACGCCGGTCGCGCAGTCGTCCCCCATGTTGCCGAAGACCATGGCCTGGACGTTGACCGCCGTGCCCCATTCCTCGGGGATGTCGTGGAGGCGGCGGTAGGTGACGGCCCGCGCCGTCTGCCAGGAGCCGAAAACCGCGCCGACCGCGCCCCAGAGCTGCTCCTTCACATCCTCGGGGAAGGGACGGTCGAGCTCGTCCTGGACGATCTTCTTGTAGTCCTGGATCAGCCGCTTCAGATCGCCGGCGTCGAGCTCGGTATCGAGGATCGCGCCCTTGTCCTCCTTGATGATCTCCAGCGCGTCCTCGAACAGGTGATGCTCCACCCCCAGCACCACGTCGGAATACATCTGGATGAAGCGGCGGTAGCTGTCATAGGCGAAACGCTCGTCGCCGGAATGGGCCGCGAGGCCGGCCGTCGTCTCCTCGTTGAGGCCGAGATTGAGGACGGTGTCCATCATCCCCGGCATCGAGACCCGCGCGCCCGAGCGCACGGAGACCAAGAGCGGGTTCGAGGCATCGCCGAACCGGGCGCCGACGGTTTCCTCGACCTTGGCGAGCGCGGCCTCGACCGCACTCTTCAGGCTCTCCGGATAGGTCTCGCCGTTGGCGTAATAGTGGGTGCAGACCTCAGTCGTGACCGTGAATCCCGGCGGCACCGGCAGACCGATATTCGACATCTCGGCCAAATTGGCGCCCTTGCCGCCCAACAGGTTGCGCATGTCGGCCCGGCCTTCCGCCGACCCGTCCCCGAAGCTGTAGACCCATTTCACCATCGGATGATCCTCACCCTTCGATCGCGGCGAAATCCGCGACGCTTCCCATCACCGTGCGGATGCGCGCCAGCAGCGCCAGCCGATTGGCGCGCAGATCCGCTTCCTCCGCATTGACCGTGACATCGTCGAAGAAGGCGTCGACCGGCTGGCGCAAGCCCGCCAGCGCCGCCATCGCCGCCTCGAACCGCTCCGCCTCGACCGACTTCGCGACATCCGCTTCCGCCGTCGCCAACGCGTCGGCCAGCGCCTTCTCCGCATCGAGCGCGAGCGCGCCCGCATCGATCTCGGCCCCGGAGTAGGAGCGCTCGTCCTTCTTCTCCTCCGCCTTCAGGATGTTGGCGGCGCGGCGATAGGCGGTCAGAAGATTGGCGCCGTCCTCGCTTTCCAGGAAATCCGTCAGCGCCGCCACCCGGTGCGACAGGCGCAGCAGATCGTCCTCGGCCTTCAGCGCGAAGACGGCCGAGACCACGTCGTGGCGCAGCCCCTGTTGGCGGTAATGCGCCTTCATCCGGTCGGCGAAGAAGCCCAGAAGGTCGCCCGACAGCTCCGACAGGTCGCGCACGTCGGCGTCGACATGGGGCTGCTCGGCATAGAGCGCGGAGGCTTCCCCGATCAGGTGCGTGAGCGGCAGGCGCACCCCGTTCTCCAGCACGATGCGGATGACGCCCAGCGCCGCGCGGCGCAGCGCGAACGGATCCTTCGAGCCGGTCGGCTTCTCGTCGATCAGCCAGAAGCCGGTCAGCGTATCCAGCTTCTCCGCCAGCGCCAGCGCGATCGAGACCGGCGCCGTCGGGCAGGCATCGTGCGGCCCGGCGGGGGAATAATGCTCCGCGATGGCCTGGGCGACGCTCTCCGGCTCGTTCTGCTCGAGCGCGTAGTAGCGGCCCATGATGCCCTGCAGCTCGGGAAACTCGCCCACCATCTCGGAGACGAGATCGGCCTTGGCCAGCCGCGCCGCGCGCCGCGCCTCGTTCGCCGGACAGTCGGGCACGTGACCCGCGATCACTTCCGAGAGGCTCGCGATCCGCTCCACCCGCTCGGCGACCGTGCCGAGCCTGGCGTGGAAGATCACCTGTTCCAGCTTCGGCAGCCGGTCCTCCAGCTTGGTCGCGCGGTCCTGGTCCCAGAAGAACTTGGCGTCGGCGAGGCGCGCACGCAGCACGCGCTCGTTCCCGGCCCGGATCGCCTCCCCGCCGTCGGCCGGGTCCATGTTGGCGACCACCGCGAAGCGCGGCGCCAGCGTGCCGTCGGGGCGCAGCAGCGCGAAGTACTTCTGGTGGCCGCGCATGGAGGCAGTCAGCGCCTCGTCCGGCACGTTCATGAACTGGTCGTCGATCCGGCCCACCAGCACCTTCGGCCATTCGACCAGGTTGGCGACTTCCTCCAGCAGGCCCGGATCCTCCTTGACGGTCAGCCCCTCATGGTCGGCCGCCTCGCGCAGCCCGTCGAGGATCGCCTGGCGGCGCTCCTCCGGGTCGAGAAGGACGGAGGCGTCCCGCAAGCTCCTCGCGTAGCCGTCGAAACCCGATATCGTGAAGGGCGTCGCCGCCAGGAACCGGTGCCCGCGGCTCGCGTCCGTGAAGGCGAGACTCTGCCCGCCACCCAGATCGATCCCGCCGTCGAGCGGCTTGCCTTGGAAGACGGCCGCAATCGAATGCAACGGCCGCACCCAGCGGAAGCTCTGGTCCGCGAAGCGCATGCTCTTGGGCCAGGGCAGCCCGCGGATCGCGCTCTCCAGAATGCCGGGCAGCACGTCGGCGGTCGCCCCGCCCTTCTTTTCGATGACGGCGAACCAGACGGGACCCTTAGGCGTGTCGCGCTGTTCGCATTGGTCGAGGCCGGTGAGCCCGGCCGATTTCAGGAACCCTTCGATCGCCTTCTCCGGCGCATCGACCTTGGGGCCCTTCTTCTCCTCGCGGCTGTCCGGCTGGGTTTCCGGCAGCCCCTCGACCACCAGGGTCAGGCGGCGCGGCGTCCAGTAGCTGCGCGTCTCGCCATGCTCGAGGTTCGCGGCCTTCAGCCCGTCGGTCACCAGCCGGCGCAGATCGTCCGCCGCCGGACGCTGCATGCGCGCCGGGATTTCCTCCGAGAACAGCTCGAGCAGAAGCTCAGCCACGGCGGCGCGTCTCCTCCTGGCGGCTCTCCCCCATTCGGGATTCCATCGCGCGGGCCAGCGGCAGGCGGTACCAGCCGCGCCCGTGTCCGCCGCCGGTCAGCGGCAGGGGCAGGGTCCCGGCGGCCTCACCCTCTCCCCGACCCTCTCCCATCAAGGGAGAGGGAGGGAAAGCCTCCCCCCTCGATGGGGGGAGGTTGGAGGGGGGTGACGCTCGGTGGTCGCGCGAGGCATTCATGGTCAAATCTCCCCCTGGCTCCTGAGCCAGGCTTCGGCACAGGCCTTGGCGAGCGCGCGCACCCGGCCGATATAGGCCTGCCGCTCGGTGACCGAGATCACCCCGCGCGCATCCAACAGATTGAAGAGATGGCTCGCCTTCAGGCACTGGTCGTAGGCCGGCAGCGCCACGCCGCCTTCGATCAGGCGCTGGCACTCGGCCTCCGCGTCCTCGAAATGGCGCAGCACCATCTCGGTGTCGGCCAGCTCGAAATTGTGGCGGGAATACTCGATCTCCGCCTGATGATAGACCTCGCCGTAGGTCATGCTCTCATTGAAGGCGAGGTCGTAGACGTTCTCGACCCCCTGGACGTACATCGCCAGGCGCTCGAGCCCGTAGGTCAGCTCGGTCGAGACCGGATTGCAGTCGAAGCCGCCCACCTGCTGGAAATAGGTGAACTGGCTGACCTCCATCCCGTCGCACCAGACTTCCCAGCCGAGGCCCCAGGCGCCCAAGGTCGGACTCTCCCAGTCATCCTCGACGAAACGGATGTCGTGGCGGAGCGGATCGATGCCGATCGCCTCCAGCGAGCCGAGATAGAGATCCTGGCTGTCGGCCGGCGAGGGCTTCAGGATCACCTGATATTGGTAATAGTGCTGCAGCCGGTTCGGGTTCTCGCCATAGCGCCCGTCGGTCGGCCGGCGCGAGGGCTGGACATAGGCCGCGTTCCAGGGCTTCGAGCCCAGCGAGCGCAACGTCGTCGCCCAGTGGAAGGTGCCGGCGCCGACTTCCATGTCGTAGGGCTGCAGGATCACGCAGCCGCGGTCCGACCAGTAGCGGTGCAGCGTCAGGATGATGTTCTGGAAGGTGGACTCCGGCGGGATTCCGAGCCGCGCAATAGCGTCTCCGGGCCGCGCCGACGGCGCGGGTCGCTCTGAGAGGTCGGCCATGGATCCGGGCGTCGTCCTGCTTTCGGCGGAAATCCACCGGTCTCGCCTGCCCCATACCCCCCGGGGCAAGGTGCGGCGCAACATAACGGTCACGTTTGGGGGAATCAACCGCGTGGGGCGGCGGGTCGCCATTGTTGAACAGAAATGCCGTCGGCCCGGACCTGATCCGGGCCAATCGGAGCTGGATTGAGGCTCGGAAGCCGATGGCAGGCACCGGTTCGCCCGGCTCGATGGCCGGGCTGACGAGCCCACGCTAAACCGAGGCCCAATCCTGCGTCCTGACGAAAGTCAGGACCCATGCCGGAGACGGTTGCCCCAACCGCCCGCCGGCAGCGTATCGACGAGCCTCAGGAATGGGCTCTGATTTTCATCAGAGCGTGGCGGTCGGGGCTTAAGGGCCGGCACTTTGGCCGAGGCTGGTGAGTATTCCGAATGCGCTCTGCTGAAACACCCTCAGTAGGGGCAGCCCGGCCGGCCGCAATTCTCCACGCCCTCGACCGAGACATAGGCCTTGCAGACCGGGCATTGCTCGGTCTCCTCGATATGGCCCGGCCCGGCGGCGCCGTCCGACTTGTTGCGGGTCGCCTTGCGCAGGCGTTCGGTGAAGGAGCGCTCGCCGGTCTTGCGGCCTTCCTTGTTCATGCGTTCCAGCCGGCCGATGTATTTGAAGCCGTACCAGACCGCGGCCACGATCGCCGCCAGCACGAGGAGCTTGGTGAAGGAGAATCCGAACATGGCGCGGATTTAGCGGGGCCGGGGCGGTAGGGTCAAGCGCAAGCGACCGGGCCTAGAGCCCGAGGCGGGCCCAATGGGCACGCTCCTCCGCCGCCGAGATCAGGCCGTCGGCGAGGCCGTGGCCCAGCATGTCGGGCGCGGGCCAGCCGCGCATCTCGCCGCCGAACATCCGCGCGAGCCGACCCTTCGGCGGGTTCATCAGCCGGAAGCGCGTCTTGTCGCCATAGATCTTGCGCAAGGTCGCGCGCATGTCGCCGAGTTCGTCGACGAGGCCGAGGTCCTTGCCCCGCTCGCCGGTCCAGAACTCGCCGGTGAAGAGATCCTCCTCCGGCGCGGTTAGGCGCGTGCCGCGGCGTTCCTTGACCCAATGGATGAATTGCTCGTGCAACTCGCGCTGGATCGTCTTCAGGCGCTCCACCTCCTCCGGCTTCTCCGGCCGGAACGGGTCGAGCATCGCCTTCCTGTCGCCGGCCGTGTGCACGCGCCGCTCGACCCCCAGCTTGCCGATCGCGTCCTGGAAACCGAACCCGGCGGAGACGACGCCGATGGACCCGACGATGGAGCCCGGCATGGCGTAGACATGATCCGCCGCGCAGGCGAGCCAGTAGCCGCCGGACGCCGCCGCATCCTCGCAGAAGGCGTAGACCGGCAGATCCTTCTCCTCGGCCCATTGGCGGATGCGCTCGGCGATAAGCGCCGACTGCACCGGGCTGCCGCCGGGCGAGTTGATGGCGAGCGCCACGGCGCGCACGCGCCGGCCGGTGAAGGCGCGCTGGATCGGCAGCGTGAGACTGTCGAGGCTGAGCCCCTTGCGTCCCAGGCCGGCGCCGGCGGCGATCACCCCCTGGAGCCTGAGGACCGCGACGGTGGGCCCGCCGCCGAAACCGAGAATGTGCATGAAATCTCCCTTGAACCCACCGCCTGAAATGGCGGGCGGGGCACGCGGGGTCAAGAGGAACCGCTGACGCGTCCCCGCGTCAGCCGTCGGACCGAGCGCTATGCGACATCGCCTTCCGACGGGCGCGCGCCGGCCTCGCGATCGGCCTCCGCCTCGTCGACCAGCCATTGCCGGAAGGTCTCGGCGGCGGAGCGCAGCGGCATCCGCGCGCGATGGACGATGTAGTAGGCCGCCTTGCGCTTGTCGGGCGGCGGCTCGAACGGAATGACGAGGCGCCCCGCGGCGATGTCGTCGCGCACCAGGCTGGCGAGCCCTAGCATCACCCCCTGCCCGTCGATCGCCGCCTGGTAGCTGAGCGTCGTCAGCGAGAAGATGAGCCCCCGGCGTGCATCGACCTTGGACGCCCCGGCGCCCTGCAGCCAGAGCTCCCACTCGGCATATTCGCTGTCATGCAGCAGCTGGTGGTCCTGCAGATCGTGCGGCGTCTCCAGCCGCGGCGCGCGCTTCAGGTAGTCCGGACTGCACAGCGGAACGAGACGCCCGCCGACCAGCGGCTCGGCCGCCAGACCCGGCCAGTCGCCATCGCCATGACGGATGCCGAGATCGACATCCTCGCGGGAATAGTCGATCAGTTCCCGCGTCGGGTTGAGACGCAGCTGGATCTGCGGCGCGCGCGCCTGGAAGCGCGGCAGGCGCGGCACCAGCCAGCGCGAGGCGAAGGCCGAGGTGGTGGCGACATGCAGCGGCCGGTTCTCGTCCGACCGGCGCAGACGCACCGTCTCCTCCTCCACCAGGTCGAAGGCGTCGCGCACGGCGGCGTAATAGTGCTGGCCCGCCTCCGTCAGCACGATCGAGCGGCCGGCCCGGCGCAGCACCGGAAAGCCCAGCCAGTCCTCCAGCGCGCGCAACTGCTGGCTGACGGCGGCATGGGTCACGTTCAGATCCCCCGCCGCCTTGCTGACGGAAAGATTGCGCGCCGTCGCCTCGAAAGCGCGCAGCTGGGTCAGGTTGGGCATGTCGCGTCGCATGAGCTTAAGTGTAAGCTGATCTTACGAATATGCAAGAATTGCTGGCTCGCCTCGATGCCCCTTGCTGACTACATTAACCATCAGAAGGCGGCGGGAAACATCCCGCGCCAGACAGTCAGGAAGCGTAAGGAGGTCTGAAATGAATCCGCTGTACGACACGACCCTTACCATCGCCCAGCTGGCCGGCGGCCAGATCGACCATCGCCGCGACCAGCTCTCCGCCCAGACGCTCCGCGAGCGGGTGGAACTGGAACGCGCCATCAGCCGCGAGCGGGCGCGCCAGCGCCGGCACCAGGTCTATCGCGCGGTGTCCGATCGGCTGAGCCGTATCGGACACCGCGCGATAGACCTGGTGCCGGCGCTGGCGCGCCCGCTCGCGGCTGATGGCGCGTTCCAGTTCCACCCGCTCGCGGAGCG